>Ga0181520_10010418_pt1 | contig 12496 bp, 4 predicted proteins | sample PEATcosm2014_Bin_29_FD_132451 | JGI IMG/M metagenome (GOLD analysis project Ga0181520, IMG submission 132451) | Peatland microbial communities from MTU Mesocosm Facility, Houghton, MI, USA - PEATcosm2014_Bin02_30_metaG | ecosystem: Environmental > Terrestrial > Soil > Wetlands > Peat | place...
CACGCCGGTTCGGTCATCGGCAACCAGCGCGTGGCCATCGACTTTACCTCGCCGCAGTTGAACGACGTGTTGCAGTCGCTCACCGTGCTCGATCAGGGCGGCGGGCGCATTGCCGGGGTCAACTACAACTCGACCACGCCTCTGGCCGAGCAGCTCAAGTCGCTCTCCCTGGGCATGACCGACGATCCCAGCTCGACCGAGCTCTTCCAGGCCCTGCGAGGCCAGCGGGTCGAAGTTCTGGGCGGTCCCGGCGGCACCATCACCGGGCGGCTGATGTCCATCGAGTCGCGCACCGAGACTGTTCCCGGCAGCGAAACAGACAAGACGGTCGACAAGTTTTACATTACGGTCATCGCCGCTTCCGGCGCGGTGCGTGTGATCGAAGTGACCCCGGCCTTGAGCGTGCGCCCGCTGGACGCCAACCTCCAGGGCCAGCTCGACCGCTATCTTGAATTGCTCTCGACCACTCACTCCACCGGCCTGCGCCACCTGACGCTCGATGCTCTGGGCCAGGGCCAGCGCGAGCTGCGCGTCAGCTACATCAGCGAAGTTCCAGTGTGGAAGTCCACCTACCGGCTGGTCTTCCCGCGCACGCCCAACGGCTCGGCTATCATGCAAGGCTGGGCGGTGGTGGACAACACTGTCGGCGCGGACTGGGACAATGTACAGCTCTCGCTGGTGGCGGGAGCGCCGCAGAGCTTCATCCAGCCGCTCTCCCAGCCGCTCTATACCCGGCGGCAGGAGATTCCGATCGCCACCGAGGCGCAGTTGACGCCGCAGACGCATGAGGCAGCGGAAGAGAACAAGTCCGAAGGCCCGCAAGTGGCAATGGAGATGCTGGAAGCGCCCCGCCGCATGGCAAAGATGGACGCCCGGATGAGGACGCCGGCGAAGGCCTACGCCATGGCCGGAGTTGGCTCGGGAGGGGGCCTTGGTTCCAGCACTAACTTCGCCAATCTCGCCTCGATAGCTCCGGGAGTATCCGGCTCCGGCGGCGTGGACCGCCCCACCGACGCCATCCGCGAGGGCGACGTGACCACCAACGCCTTCGACGACTTCTTCGAGTACGCGCTCACCCAGCCGGTCACCATCCACAAGAACGAGTCGGCCATGGTGCCCATCTTGCAGCAAGAGTTGCCCGCCCAGCATGTGACGCTGTGGAGCGAGAAGGAGAGCAATCCGCTGCGCGCCGTGTGGCTTGAAAACAAGTCCAAGCTGACGCTGGATTCGGGCAGCTTTTCGATTTTTGAAAGCGGCGAGTTTGCCGGTGAGGGCCTGCTCGATCCCATCCATCCCGGCGAGCGCCGCCTGCTCTCCTATGCCGCCGACCAGGCGGTGCGCGTGAAGGTGACGGCCCGCGACAACCAGCGCACCCTGCATCATGTGCAGATTCGCCAAGGCTCGGTTGTCGAGACCTACATGAACGTCGCCTCAGTCACCTACTCGGCCACCAACTCCGCCGACCTGGACCGCGACGTTCTGATCGAGCACCCGCGCGGCAGCAGCGACTGGTCACTCGACGGCGACTTGAAGGCCGCCGAGACCTCGCCCAACCTTTACCGCTTCAAGCTGCCGGTGGCCGCGCACTCCACGGCCAAGCTGGAGGTGCGTGAGCGCGGCCCGGTGCAGACGACTGTCGCCTTGAACCCTTATTACGACCAGACGGTCTATCTGGTTGATCTGATCAAGCGTGCTCCCGATGCGGTTGACAAGTTGAAGCCGGTGATCGACTCCTATGCGGCCATGGCCGAACTCGACCGCCGTATCGCCGATTTGAAGAAGGACGAGCAAACCGCTTCGGCCGACGAGGCCCGCGACCGCGAGAACCTGACCGCACTCAAAGGCAACGACGCGGCCAAGCGTTTTGTCGAGGAGCTGAACCGCGCCGAAGACCTCTTACAGTCCACCCGCAAGCAGATTGCGGACCTGGAACAACAGAAGAAGACCGCGGTCGAAAAGCTGAATGCGATGGTCTCGCAGATCAGCTTCGATTGGAATGTAAAGGCAGGGAACAGGGAATAGGGAATAGGGAATAGGGAACAGAGATCAGGGGTCACGGGTCAGGGAAGAACATAAAAAGCTGCAAAGCACTGTAGATATGGGAATCCCACCTTGGGCGCAAGAGCAAGAACGCGCCAATGGTGGGGCACCCGGCTTTGCTCCCACACGCTATTCCTCGTGGAGAAGGCCTGCAATCGCCGTGTTTCGCAGCGCCCCTACAGGGCGCGGGGCATTTGGTTTGGCTTATCCCAGGGCTGCGCTTCGCTGGCCCTGGGCTATTCTCTTTGCCTCCCTCCGGGAGGCAGTGCGTCTGTTCGTTCCTTCTCCAAATTCGACGCGCCAAGAGTGGGGCACCTTATTCCTTATTCCCTATTCCCTGTTCCCTGCTTCTACCCTTCCCGTCATGGCATACAGAATCGCCCGTGCGGTCTGGTCTTCGTCCTCGCGCGAGGAGATGAGCAGATCGTAGAGGTGCAGGTTGCACCAGCTCTTGCCGTAGTACTGCTGCAGATACTTGGCGCGTTCGCCATCGACGGTGCGGAGGCGCTGCTCGATGTCCGCGCCTTTCTCCAGACGAGTGCGCAGACGCAGGATGCGCTCCTTCAGCGGCGCGTAGACAAACACATGAAAAACATCGGGCCTGTGCTGCAAAACGCACTGCGAGCCGCGGCCCACAATCACGCAGTTGCCCTCCTCGTGCGCCTTCTGGATGATGCTCTGCGAAAGTTTGACCATCTCCTCGGCATCGAAGACAGAGTTATCGCCGAGTTCCAGGCCGGCGGCCAGGGCCGCGCCGCGCATGGCCTGCTGGTTGATCCGCCGCAACCACGAATCGACGTGCTCGTCATAATGGCGCACCACCTTGGAATCCACGTGCGCGGCGTAGGCGATGGCGTCGATGATGTCGCGATCCAGCAACTTCCAGCCGAGCCACTCAGCAATGGTCTGCGCGATTCGTCCTCCGCCGCTTCCAAACTCCCTATTGACTGTCAGTATCCGGTAGTTCACTTGTTCCCTCCCGAAAAAGCGCAACACAACACCTTACTCCTGTCCGAGGCTTCGTGCCAGTTCCGCACGTGCGGTGGCTTGCTCGACTTCTGCCTGGAAGAGCCCGGCCTCGGCCTCGGCAAGCTGCGCTTCGGCTTCCTTCAGTGCGGAGGCGGTAACCGTTTTGGCCTCGACCTGATCGGCCGTGATACGCCGCATCTCGGAGCGCGCTTCGACGCTTTCCCTGGCTGCTTCAAGGCCCGTCTCGGCACGGTGCACCTTGCGCGCTTCCTTCTCGATCTCAACGCGCACGCGATTTTCAACATGGCGCAGATTCTCTTCAGCCTCGTCCACCTGGGCGCGCCGCTCACGCACCTGTCCGCTGCGCTTGCCGAATTCGGCAATGGTCCAATTCATCTTCAAGCCCACCGCGCCGTTGTTCTCGCTCAGCAATGGTACGCCGCTCTGGTAGATGTACTGCGCAAAAGCGCCCACCTCGGGAATAAACTCCGCGTGCGCGGCGCTCAGCCCGGCGTGCGCCTTGGCCACCATCTGGCGGGCTGAAGCAACCTCGGGATTGTGCTTGAGGGCATCGGCCACCAGATCGTTCTCCGGTGCGCTGGACGCCGCTGATTCCGGCGCGGCCAGTTCAACATCGGTGTCAAGCGGCAGGCCAACCAGGTCGTTGAACTCGACGCGCATGTCGTTGATGGCGTCTTCCAGCGAGCCCAGCTTGTGCCGCGCATCGGCGATCTGCGCCTTCCCTTCCAGCACCTTCAACTCCAGCACCGCTCCAGCTTCAACGCCATTGCGCGCCTCGGTCAGCCGCTCTTCTCCGGCCTCGATACGCATCTCCGCAGCTTGCTTGCGGCGCTCGGCACTGAGCAGATTCAAGTAGAGCTTCTTGACGTTGAGGGCCACTTCGTCGCGCGCACGCTGTGCATCGTCCCGCGCCATACCTGCGTCGGCTTTGGCAACGCCAACTCCGGCATGAATCTTGAAGAACTGCGTAATGGGCTGGGCCGCGGTGTTCTGGACCAGCAGGAAATCCTGATTACCCAGCTTGATGGAGACGTTCTGTCCGGGCACGGGGCCATCGGCGGGATAAACCCCCAGGGCGCCCATGGGAATGACCAGGCTGTCCATCTTGCCGAGGTGCACGGCGTTGCTGTCGTTGCTCACCACCGGGAAATAGTTGGCGCGCGCCTGCGTAACGCGTGCTTGCATCTCTTTGGTCTTCAAGTCCGCCAACTTGACCGTCGAGTTCTGCCGGTTGGCGAGAGCAACGGCCTCGTCCAGCGTGATTCGGCGCGGCTCGCCATGCGCAACGCTCGCCACCGTGAAGAGCAGCAACGTAGCGATGATCACCGGGTGCCCCTGGTCTCGTTTTTGAGACCAGGGAAACAACGAACCCATAGCGGACTTCCATCCGCCTTCGCGCTTGCGATGCACAACCACGAAGAGAACCGGGATCACGATCAGCGTGAAGAACATGGAACCCAGCAGGCCGAAGGCGATCACGCTGGCCAGCGGCGACCACATGCTCGATCCGGAAAGAATCATGGGAATCACTCCAACCGCCGCTGCCATCGAGGTGAGGAAGATGGGCCGCAAGCGGCGTTCGCCAGCCTCCAGCGCAGCCTGTTCCAGCGCGACGCCGGCTTTCATGCGCAGGTGAATGTAGTCGATGAGAATAATCGAGTTTCGCACCACCAGCCCGCCCAAACTCACGATGCCAAGGAAGGCCGTGAAGCCGTAAGTGTTATGCGTGATGAAAAGGCCCAGCGCGGCGCCGGGCAAGGCCAGCGGAAACGCGGTCATCACGATAAGCGGATCGGCGAGCGTGCGGAACTGGAAGAGCAGGATGATGAAGATGAGTACCAGGCTGATGCCCAGTGCATACTGCATCTCGGCGAAGGTCTCGTTGCGGTTCTCGAACTCGCCACCGTACTCGATGCGATAACCTTGCGGCAGCTCCATTGCGTCAATCTGCTTGCGCGCATCCGCAAGAATCTGGCTGGAGAGCCGATCGCCATTGGGGAATGCGCGCACAGTCAGGGTGCGGATGCCATTTCTGCGCACAATGCGGCCCGGCTGCCAATCGGAAGTAAGTGTGGCCACGGCATTCAAGGGAACGCGCGCGCCGGTGACGGGAGACATGACATATGTGTCTGTTACATTCTGAAAACTCTGCCGCTCCGCGGGATCGAGACGCAGCACCACATCCACGTCGCGATCGCCCTCCCAGAATGTCGTCATGGGCGCGCCTTCGATGTTGCCCGCCAACTGTTGGGCGATGGATGCGTTGGTGAGGCCGAGGCGGTTGGCAACTTCCTCGCGCACGTTTACGCCCACTTGCCACGCATCTTCGTGCCAATCGGTATGGATATAAGTTGCGCCGCGCGTGTGCCGCAAGATGTCCTCTACGCGGTCGCCGAGAGTGCGCAATTCTGCCGCATCCGCGCCCACAATGCGAATCTCGACCGGCGCTTCCATCACCTGGCCCTGCTGCAACTCCTTCACAAAGACCTTGGCCTCGGGCGCCGCATCGGCTACGCGCTGGCGCAAAGACGCAACCAACTCGGGCGTGCCCTTCACGCGCCGCGTGTTGATGAGCAACTGCGCGAAGTTCGATGCCGGAGCTACCGGGTTCACGTTGTAGTAGAAACGTGGCGCGCTGGAGCCAAGAAAGCTGGTGGTTGAAACGACCAGAGGCTCCTTGCGCACAATTGCTTCGATGTTGCGAACCGCCGCGTCGGTGGCTTCGATTTTTGCGCCTTCGGGCAGCCAGACATCCATCAGAAACTGATCGCGCTCGGCCAGGGGAAAGAACTGCTGCGGCACCAGTTGCAGAATTCCAACGCCCACCGCGAAAGCCGCGACGCCGCTGGTCAACGCCGCGCGCTTATGACGCATGGCGTGGTTGATGGCGATGTTGTAGTACCGCTGCATGGTATCGAGCGGAGACGGTTTGCGTTCGGCTTCGAGGTGCTCCTCATCGTGATTCTTCAAGCCCTGGCGAATGAAGAACCGCGCGGTGAGCGGCGTGAGCAGCATGGCCACCACGTAGGATGTACTCAGCGAGATAGCCACTGCGATCGGCAGCGCGCGGATGAATTCGCCGATGGCGCCGGTGAGCAACAGCATCGGCGCAAACGACGCGACGATGGTCAGGGTTGCGGTCAGCACCGGAACTGCCATCTCCGTGGCGCAGCGGCGCGCGGCCTGATCGATGGGAACTTTGCGGTCGAGCAGTTCGACATAGTTGTCGGCGATGACGATGGCGTCGTCCACCACCATGCCGAGCACCACAATCAGCGCCGAGATCGAAACCTGCTGCAACTCCACGCCGAATGCACTTAGAAAGGCGAAGGTGATGGAAACCGTCACGGGAATGGCGACCGCCGAAACCAGCGCGACGCGCAGCGGCAGCAACAGCATGGTGATGAGGATAACGGCGACAATGGCGATGCCGAATTCGCGGAAGAAATCCGCGATACGATCGGAGACCACGCGCGGCTGATCGGCCACCAGGTCCAGCTTCACATCGGGCGGCAGTGTGGCTTGCAGGTCCTTCAGCGTCTTGCGCACGGTGTTGCCGAAGCCGACAATGTTGTTGCCCTCGTGCATCTCAACGGCAAGCAGAATCGTTGCATCGCCGTCCATGCGCGCGTATTCCGTGGGGTCCCTGTAGACACGCTCCACACTGGCCAGATCGCCAATGTAGACCGGCAATCCAGTGGGCGACACATCCACCATCACTTGACGTATCTGGTCTTCGCTCTGCAAGCGGCTGCCGGATTGAACCGGCACCTTGCTTTGCTCAGCCGGCACGCGTCCCGCAAATTGCACCGTGTTGCGCCCGGCAAGCGCCTGCATCATCTTCTGCGGATTGACGGCGTATTGCGCCAGCCGCTCAGTCGAAGAAGAGATATCGATCTCTTCTTTCTGATCGCCGATGCGTTTGATCTTCGACACCGCGGGAATCACGCGCAGCGCGGACTCGACGGCCTGCGCGTAGTCCTTCAATTCACGATAACCGTAGTGGCCGCCATGCACAGCGATCAGCACGGCCGTGGTGTCGCCAAAATCGGAATCGACCACGGGGCCGCGCACGCCGTCGGGCAGCCCGGTGGCCTTCAGTTGCGCCATGTCCAGGCGCAGCTTCGACCAGAACTCGTCGGCGCCGGTGACCGACTTGTTCAACTCCACGTTGATCACCACCACGCCATTGCGCGTTGTGGAGAAGGTCTTTTCGCGGCGTATCTCGGAGAAGCGAAACAAACGCTCCTCGATCTTGCGGGTGACCTGGTTTTCTACCTCGTCTACGGTTGCGCCCGGATAGATGGCGGAGACGATGCCGGTGTGAATGGTGATCTTGGGGTCTTCTCGGCGGGGCATGGTGAAGAGCGCATGAAGGCCGGTCAAGAACAGCATCCCCACAACGACAAGGGTGACTTGCGGATAACGCAGCGATGCGCGAACAGGGTTCACTTTTCCGCCCCCATCACCTTGGCCGGCGAGCCCTCGCGCACATTTTGCTGACCCGCCACCACCACTTGTTCGTCGCCGTTGAGGCCGCTGCGAATCTCAACTTCGCTGCCAATCGGCGCGCCCACATCCACGCGGCGGAGATAAACGCGATTCTGGCTGGGGCTGTAGATGTAGACCTGCACCACGCCCTTGGCATCGCGCAGAATGGCGTCGCCAGGCACAGTGATGGCGTTCACCATGGCTGAGCCGAAAATGCGTGCCTGGCTGACCAAGCCCGCGCGCAGAACGTGCTCTGGATTGGGCACGACAATCTTCACGGTATAGGTGCGCGAGGCCGGATCGGCCGCCACACCGACTGCTTCCACCTTGCCTTCGAATTGCCGGTTGTCGAGCGAAGGAATGGTCACCGTGGCGCGCGCTCCCTCATGCACCTTGCCGATCTCCGCTTCGGGAACGCCGAGGCGTACCTTCACCGGGTTCAGATCGAGCACGCCGATCACCGGCGTCCCGGCACCCACCGTATCGCCGGCATCGATCCGCCTCATACCGACAAAGCCGGAGATGGGCGCCAGCAAGCGAGTGTCGGCGAGCCGCTTCTGCGCTTCGTGCATCTGCGCGGTGGCGGCGCGGAACTGCGCACTGGCCGAGTCCTTCTCTTCAACGCGCGTGCCTTGGCGAGCCATATCGTAGCGCTGCTGCGCGGCCTGATAGCCCGCCTCGATCTTCTTGAAGTCGTTGGCCGCCAGGCTCTTGTGGTCGTAGAGGAACTTCATGCGGGTGTATTCGTCCTGCCAGCGGTCAAAATCGATCCGCGCCTGCTCCAGTTCCTGGGAACGAGGTCCGTCCTGCGCCTTTTGCGAGGTGGCGTGGGCCGCATCCGCCTGCGCCTGTGCGGCGTCGAAGGCGTTGCGATAGTCGGCTGCATCCAACTCAGCCAGCAGCTGGCCCTTGGTCACGGCCTGGCCTTCTTCGACATAAACGCGACTCACGCGACCGGCAATCTGGAAGGCGCCCTGCGCCGTCACATTGGCCTCTACCGCGCCGCTGGCCGCTACAGAGACCGGCTGCTGCACGCGATTGGGTACGCGCACCCGGATGGGGACGGGCTGATCGGCGGCTAACGGTTTCTTGGGCCCGCAACCCGCAAGGGGCAGCAGAACGAGCAGAGATGCGATCAAAGCGGATTGCAGAACAGGCCGGGCGTGAGTGGCCTGGAGAACGGCGGGGGATTTTGCGAGCATAAATCGTCTTCTTCCTTGACAAGAACAGAATGACACGTCATTCTTTTCTTGACAAGGGGACATTCGTCAAAAAATGGCTTACCGCAAAACACCCGCATCGGCTGCCCGCAAAGAGGCTCGCCGCACAACCATTCTTGATGCCGCAACCCAACTCTTCGGCCTCTACGGCTATCACGCTTCCACGGTGCCGTCGATCGTGGCCGAGGCGGGCAGTTCGGTGGGCAGCTTTTATTCCTATTTCCGCAACAAAGAGGACCTGTTTGCGGCGGTGCTGGAAGATCTGGGAAAGAAGGTGGCTGGGGTCATTCTTCAAGCCAAGCTGTCTCAGACGACTCCGCTTCTGGGAATTCGCTGCGCGGTTGAGTCGCTCTTCCTTTTCCTGGTGGAGAATCCGCAGCAGGCGCGCATCCTCATCGTCGAGTCTTCTGGCCTGAGCCCTCGGCTGGAAAAGATACGCCGCGCGATCCTGAGGCAACAGGCCGAACAGGTCACCAATACGCTGACGCTGTCGCCGGAGCTATTTTCGGTGATCGACCCGGCGATTGCTGCTCGTTGCCTGGTTGGCGCGGTCTTTGAATCGCTGACCAGCTGGCTGGAGCAGAGCCCTGCGACTCGAAAGCCGGCTGTCGAAGTGGCGCGCGCTGTCGCCGAGTACAACTGCCGCGCGGTGCAGCGCAACTGATCCGCGCACGGAAAGTCCAATCCCCCTTCGAATCGCCTACGCGCAAAAAAGTAGCCCGCGCCGAGACGCGGGCTGTTTCGGAGTGGAACAGTGGGATCTAGTAGATGATTTTCAAGCCAAATTGCAGGATGCGCGGCTCAAAGGTGCCGGCGATCGCGGCGCTGTTGGCGCTTGGGCTGCTCGCAGCGGCTGTCCCGGCCCCCGTACCGAGTTCACTGACAGAGGAGGAGGGGTAGTAGAGATTCGTGTGGTTGAAGATGTTGTACGCCTCGGCGCGGAACTCGATCTTCAGGCCCTCCAGGGGGGTGCTGAAGCGCTTGTTCAGGTCGAAGTCGGTCTGGTAGAAGAGCGGCGTGCGAATGGCGTTCCGAGGGGCGTTTCCGAAGGGTGAGGCCAGCGTCCCTTGGGCATTTAGCGTTGCCGGCAACTGGAAGGCCGCGAGGTTGATGTAGTTGATTGTGCCGTTTGCGGCGTTTCTCTGGGCAATGCAGGTGTGTCCGGAGTTGCACAGGCGCAGCGGGTTTCCGGGGACGATGTTGGGGCGGTACTCGTTGGCGCCGCGATAGGTGGCGGTGATCTGCGGGGAGACAGCAGCCGATTGCGTGACGCCATTGATCTTGGCGGAACCCGGCGCGTAGGTGACGTTGTAGGGCACACCGGACTCAGCGGTGTTGACGGCGCTGACCTGCCAACCGCCCAGCACCGCATCCACAGCGGGATTGGCGCTGGCCAGATACTGGCGTCCGTGCCCCAAAGGAAGCTCATACACGAGGCTGGTGATGTTGGCGAGCGGGAGGTTGTAGTCTGATTGCCCGTAATCTGCCCGCAGATTGTTGGCGTCCTGCGGAGAAGGCGAGTTGCCTTCCAGCGAGGCCGAGGCGTTGTCCAGCGCCTGCTCCCAGGTAAAGGAGTTCAGCAAGGTCAAGCCGTTGACGAAGCGCTCCTCGTAGCGGACCTGCAAGGAGTTGAAGTTGGAGATGAATCCGTTGTAGGCTTCGGTGATGTCGCCGAAGTTGTAGGTCGAACCCACATTCCCGCCAAAGGCCGGATAGGGACGGGCGAAGCCGGTGGCATTCGCGACCTGCGCGCTGGCCATGCCCAGAGCCGGATTGCCCTGATTGGCATTCATGAAGCCTTGCAGCCTCTGGCCCCGGTTGCCTACGTAAGCGACGTCCAGCAGCGTGTTCTTGGCCAGTTCCTTCTGGATGCTGAAGAAGTAGCTCTCGACGTAGCTGTCCTTGGTGTCCTTGGGAATGTAGGTGACGTTGTCGGTTCCGGGGCTGAAGTTCGTTGGCACCACCAGGTTCGCCGGGTAGCCCTGGTCCATGGTGATGTAGCAGGTGGTGGACGGAGAGCCGCTGGGGCAACTGTTGGTCGAGTTGGGGGTGGGCTGCGTAACCACAACAAAGAGTGCGTTGGGAGCGTTGATGGGCAGGATGTCGCCCGAACCGGCGCGGGTGTAGTGAACGTAGCTGATGCCAAAGCCGCCGCGGACCGCGATGCTCGGCGTAACAGCATAGGCAAAGCCGACCCGCGGCGCGTAATCGCCCAACGAGGGATTTACCAGCGTCTTGCCATAGGTGCCGCTGCCGCTGACGGTGGTTAGAAAGTTCGCGCCGGTATAGCCGGGGTTCAGCGTCAGCATGGTCCCCGTGGTGGGGTCGAAGTTCGCGATGTGGTTGTTGGCCTCGGAGTAAGGCGAGCCGAACTCCCAGCGCAGACCCAGGTTCAGGGTCAGCTTGGAGTTGACCTTCCAGTCGTCCTGCCCATAGACGTTGTGCATGGTTTGCAGCAAGTGTGCCTTGAAGTAGGTGGCCAGTGAGTACTGGTTGGTGTTGCCAAAGAGGAAGTCGGCCCAGTAGTTCTCGTCCACCTTGCTGGTGGAAGCGCAGGCCGAGCCTGCCGAGGCAGGACAGAGGCTGTACGCGCCGCCGTAGGAGAAGCCGCCGTAGAGGGGATTCGAGTCCTGGACTTCCATCCAGATGTGCTCGTACTCATAACCAACTTTAAGTGTGTGCTTGCCCTTGATCCAGGAGAAGTTGACCTTGGGATCGAGCAGAGAGGGGTTCTGCCACTGCGGGTTGGTGTTTTGGCGTCCAACGGTGCTGAATCCGGCGCCAAATGCAGTGGTCGGAAGGCCGCCGGCTACGGTCGGGTCGGAGGGCAGTCCAGGGAAACTGATGGCTGTGTTGCCGATCGAGAGCGTGTACTTCCCAGCCCGCGTCCCGGAGAGGCCGAGGCGGGCGTCGAGAACCTTGTTCGAGCCCATCAGGCGGGTATAACCCAGGGCGATCTGCTGATCGAGAATCTTGATGCGTCCGTTGCCGTTGCCCTGACCATCCAGCGGCAGTGGCTCGGAGGTGTGGTTGATGCCCGTCTCTTTACGATCGCTGACCTTCAAGAACCAGGAGCTCTTGTCGCTCTGCTGGAAGTCGATGCGCAGGTCGCCCTTGTCGGCATTGTCGGTGAAGGGGGCGTTGGTGGCGCAGTTATTCGTTGCCAACCCGATCGTCGCGCCGGAGGCGCCGATCGCCGAGTTGCCGGCGGGGGTCAGGCACTGCGACGGCAGGGTCTGGAAGAATCCCAGGATTTGCTTCGAGGCGGGATTGATGGCCGCGGACGGAATCGGCGTGCCGGCTTTGTAATACTTGCCGGTGATCGGGTTCTGCACATCCACCTGCAGCACCGGCGTACCCGTCGAGGTGCCCATGCCCATTTCGCTTTCAGTGGGAACTGTGAACACCACGGTCGGCGTGAGCGTCTGGCGGAAGCCTTCGTAATCCACAAAGTAGAAGAGCTTGTTCTTGATGATCGGGCCGTTGAAGTTGGCGCCGAACTGATTGCGATTGAATCCCGGCTTGACGAACGTATGTGTGCCGGTGATGGCATGGATGTAACCGAAGGCGTTCAGATCGGTATTGCGGACGAACTCGTAGAGCGTGCTGTGGAAGCGGTTGGTTCCGCTGCGGGTGGCCACGTTGATGGTGGCGCCGGCGGAGCGGCCGTACTCCGCGCTCTCGTTGTTGGTCACCACCTGGAAGTTGGCAATCGAGTCCGGCGGAGGCTGGATGATCTGGTTGTCAAAGCCCTG
>Ga0181520_10010419_pt1 | contig 12494 bp, 10 predicted proteins | sample PEATcosm2014_Bin_29_FD_132451 | JGI IMG/M metagenome (GOLD analysis project Ga0181520, IMG submission 132451) | Peatland microbial communities from MTU Mesocosm Facility, Houghton, MI, USA - PEATcosm2014_Bin02_30_metaG | ecosystem: Environmental > Terrestrial > Soil > Wetlands > Peat | place...
GCCGTATGCGGTGCCCGGCTTGATCTGGAACACGATGATGTCGATGTCGGGCGGCTGGTTCTTCGTCGTCGCATCGGAAGCGATCACCGTCGGCGACACGACGATCACCCTGCCGGGCGTCGGTTCCTACATCGCCGCCGCCAACAATGCGGGTCGATGGGACGCCATTCTTGCCGCCGTCGCGACCATGGCGATCGTCATTCTGCTTTACGATCAGCTCTTGTTCCGCCCGATCATCGCCTGGGCGGCGAAGTTCCGCGTCGAACTCTCGGTCGGCCAGGACGTCGAGCGCTCTTGGGTGCTCTCGCTTCTGCAGCGGACTCACTGGATTCGGTTGGGTTTCCGGCCGATCTTCGCCGCGCTGCGCTCGGTGACTTTCTGGCCGCTGCGACTCCCGCGTTTTGTTCCCGCCGCGGCGCTCGCGCCGACGCCGGCGGCCTCGCGCGTCCTCGACGTCGCTTGGATCGCCGTCGTCGTCGTGATCGCGATCTACGCGTTGTGGAGCGTCGTCGCCTATATCGGCACCGAGCTCGGCTGGACCGACGTGCTCGACGCGACGACGCTGACGTTCTACACGCTGCTGCGCGTCGCCGCGTTGATGGCGCTGGCGACGATGTTCTGGGTTCCGATCAGCGTCTGGATCGGGCTGAGGCCGCGCTGGGCCGAAGCGGTCCAGCCGATCGCTCAGTTCCTCGCGGCGTTCCCGGTCAACCTTCTGTTCGGCGCGGCGGTCAGCCTGGTCGTGACCTTCCATCTCAATCCGGACATCTGGCTGAGCGGACTCATCGTTTTCGGCACGCAATGGTACATCGTCTTCAACACCATCGGCGGCGCGGCGGCGTTTCCCAACGATCTGCGCGAGGCGGCGACGAATTTTCGCGTGCACGGCTGGGATTGGTGGAAGCAAGTCATTCTGCCAGGCATCGCGCCCTACTACTTGACCGGCGCGATCACCGCCTCGGGCGGTTCGTGGAACGCCTCGATCGTCGCCGAGTTGGTCAAATGGAAGGATCAGACGGTCGAGGCCCATGGCGTCGGCGCCTATATCGCCGAGGCGACCGACAAGGGCGATTTCCCCAAGATCGTCCTCGGCGTCGCGATCATGTCGATCTTCGTTACCTTGTTCAATCGCCTGTTCTGGCGCCGGCTCTACGCCTACGCCGAACGACGGCTGCGCCTCTAACCCTCGATTTCGAGAGGATTACGCCATGCTCGACCCCACCGCCGCGGTGCTGCTCGACGTCAACCGCGTCAGCCAGACCTATTCGAAAGGCTCCGGCGAGGCCGGCGCGCCGGTGCTGCAGGACGTTTCGCTGAACCTCAAGTCGGGCGAAATCGTCGCTCTGCTCGGTCGTTCTGGCTGCGGCAAGTCGACTTTGCTGCGCATCATCTCCGGACTGACCCATCCGTCCGCGGGAACCGTCGCGATCGACGGCAGGCCGGTCGACGGTCCGGCCGAAGGCGTCGCGATGGTGTTCCAGAGCTTCGCGCTGTTCCCCTGGCTGACGGTGCTCGACAACGTCGAGATCGGGCTCAGGGCGCAGGGCGTCTCGCCCGACGAGACGCGCAAGCGGGCGTTGCAGGCGATCGACGTCATCGGTCTCGACGGCTTCGAGTCCGCCTATCCGAAGGAACTGTCCGGCGGCATGCGCCAGCGCGTCGGCTTCGCCCGCGCGCTCGTCGTGCAGCCGGAAATCCTGCTGATGGACGAACCCTTCTCGGCGCTCGACGTGCTGACCGCGGAAACCTTGCGCACCGATCTGCTCGACCTGTGGCAGGAGGGCCGGATCCCGATCAAGGCGATCCTGATGGTCACCCACAATATCGAAGAGGCGGTGCTGATGAGCGACCGCATCCTCGTCCTCTCCTCCAACCCCGGCAGAGTCGCGGCCGACATCGCCGTTCCCCTTCCCCAACCGCGCGACCGCCTCGACCCCGAATTTCGCCAGCTCGTCGACAGGATCTACGCGTTGATGACCCAGCGCCCCGAGCCGAAGCCGGTCGGCCGCGAGGCCGCCGCGCCCGGCGCTGGGCTCGGCCTTGCGCTGCCGCTGGTTTCAACCAACTCGCTCGCCGGCATGCTCGAAGAGATCGCCGCTCCGCCCTACGACGGACAGGCCGACCTGCCCCATCTCGCCGACTCGCTGCAGCTCGAGGTCGACGATCTCTTCCCGCTCGGCGAAACGCTGCAACTTTTGCATCTCGCCGAATTCGCCGAAGGCGACATCAAGCTCACGCCGACCGGCAAGCGTTTCGTCGACATGGACGTCGACCAGCGCAAGAAGCTGTTCGGCGACCAATTGCTCGCCGATATCCCGCTCGCGGCGCACATCAAGCGGGTGCTCGACGAGCGGCCGAGCCACCGCGCGCCGGCGACCCGCTTCCGCGAGGAGCTCGAGGACTACATGTCCGAGGACTACGCCGAGCGGACGCTCAGGGCGATCATCAATCTCGGCCGCTACGGCGAGCTGTTCGCCTACGACGAAAACGCCCAGGCTTTCAGCTACGAGAACCCGCAATAGCGGCGGCCGCCTCGCCGCAATATCGACAAATTATTGACTTGTCGGACCGCTCCCGTTCCGATAGCAGTTATTGCACTGCACAATTGCGTTTTGGGCGCCGCGCGCCCAGGGGAGAGTTCGCATGACCGACACCACCGCTAGCCTTCAGTACGGCGACAAAAGCGTGGAGTTGCCGGTCAAGCTGGGGTCGATCGGCCCGTCGGTCATCGACATCAGCAAGCTCTACAGCCAGACCGGGATGTTCACCTTCGACCCGGGCTTCACCTCGACGGCGAGCACCGAGTCCAAGATCACCTATATCGACGGCGACGCCGGCATTTTGCTCTATCGCGGCTATCCGATCGACCAGCTCGCCGAATACGGCGACTTCCTCGAGACCTGTTACGTGCTGCTCAACGGCCAATTGCCGACCGCCGCGCAGAAGGCCGAGTTCGACTACCGCGTCAGCCGCCACACCATGGTCCACGAGCAGATGTCGCGGTTCTTCAACGGCTTCCGCCGTGACGCGCATCCCATGGCGGTCATGGTGGCCTGCGTTGGCGCGCTGGCGGCCTTCTATCACGACTCGATCGACATCAACGATCCGCGTCAGCGCGAAATCGCTTCGGTGCGTATGATCGCCAAGATGCCGACCCTTGCGGCGATGGCCTACAAGTATTCGATCGGCCAGCCGTTCATGTATCCCAAGAACGATCTCGGCTACAGCGCCAACTTCCTGCGCATGTGCTTCGGCGTTCCTTGCGAGGACTATCGCGTCAATCCCGTCATGGCGCGCGCGCTCGATCGGATTTTCGTTCTGCACGCCGACCACGAGCAGAACGCCTCGACCTCGACGGTGCGTCTCGCCGGCTCGTCCGGCGCCAATCCGTTCGCCTGCGTCGCCGCCGGCATCGCCTGCCTGTGGGGTCCGGCGCACGGCGGCGCCAACGAGGCGGCGCTCAAGATGCTCGGCCAGATCGGCAGGGTCGAGAACATTCCCAAGTACATCGCGCGGGCCAAGGACAAGAACGACCCGTTCCGGCTGATGGGATTCGGCCACCGCGTCTACAAAAACTACGATCCGCGCGCCAAGATCATGCAGAAGACGGCGCACGACGTGCTCAACCAGCTCGGCATCACCGACGACCCGCTGCTCGACGTCGCGATGGAGCTCGAGCGCATCGCGCTCAACGACGAGTATTTCATCGAAAAGAAGCTCTACCCGAACATCGACTTCTATTCCGGCATCACCCTCAAGGCGATGGGCTTTCCGACCGATATGTTCACGGTGCTGTTCGCGGTCGCGCGCACCGTCGGCTGGATCGCCCAGTGGAAAGAGATGATCGACGATCCGGGACAGCGGATCGGCCGTCCGCGCCAGCTCTACACCGGCGAGACGGAGCGCGAGTACAAGGCCTTGCGCGACCGCTGACGCAGCACGGCGCGCTAGCGCCTCGCCGCCTCAATCAAGCCGCGCGCGCCTTCCTTCAGCGCGTTCCATTGCGACAGCAGCGACGCCGCGAAGCGAAGCTCGACGTCGAGATCGCCGAGACGGAATTCGGCGATGCAGGTGTTGGGCGTCTTGCGCGCCGGATCGGGACGGCGGCAGCGCGCGGCGAAGTCGCGGCCCTCGGGCGCGACATAGAACAGTTCGTCGCCTTCGAACGGGCTGCCGTCGACGAAGGCGCGCGCGACCAGCCCGCCCGGATGGCTCCACGAATTCTCATCGAGAAAGCGCTGGTAGAGGCGCGCCGTGCGCTCGGCGGGATCGAGCGCGGGATCGGCGGGCTTCAGCCCGATGAAGACGAGGCGCGCGAAACGGTCGTCGAGATCCGTCGCGGCGGCGACGTCGGCGAAGCCGCCGGCGGGCGTGAAACCAGGAAAGAAGGCGACGAGCTCCACCGCGCCGGCGCGGCTCGGACGCAGGTAGGCGCTCGCCAGCGTGAGCCGCTCGCCGCCGACCGTCGTCACGGCGAAACGCGGCGCCGGCGCGGCGAGCCAGCGGTAGGCGAGCACGCCCGCGCCGACGAGCGCGAGCGCGCCGGCGGCGGCGAGCGCGACAATCCACGAGCGCATGGGCCCTCCGTCAGCGCGGCCGGACGGGCGCGATTCGCCGGCCCATTTCCCGGGATAGGCCGCGCCGCGGCGCTGCGCTATAGCCTAGCTTCCGCCGCGGAGCCGGACCATGACCCTCTACGCCCTCGCCGCTCGCCGACCGCTGTTGCCGACATCCGGGCGCTATTGGATCGCCCCCAACGCCAGCGTGATTGGCGACGTCGCGCTCGGCGACGATTGCAGCGTGTGGTTCGGCGCGACCTTACGCGGCGACAACGAGCGCATCACGTTGGGCGCCCGCTCCAACATCCAGGACGGCGCAACGCTGCACACCGACCTCGGCTTCCCGCTCGACATCGGCGAGGACTGCACCATCGGCCACCATGCGATCCTGCACGGCTGCACGATCGGCGCCGGTTCGCTGATCGGCATGGGCGCGATCGTGCTCAACGGGGCGAAGATCGGCCGCGGCTGTCTCGTCGGGGCCGGCGCCCTGGTGACGGAAGGCAAGGTCTTCGCCGACGGCGCGCTGATCGTCGGCGCGCCGGCGAAAGCCAGCCGCACGCTCGACGAAGCGGCGGTCGCGGGCCTGGTTCGCGCGGCGGCGGGCTATGTCGACAACGGCCGGCGCTTCGCCGCCGGCCTGAAGCCGATCGGATAAAAAATGGGCCGGCGCGAATGGCCGGCCCGAGCGCGAAGCGGAACTGGGGGACGAGTTCGGCTCCGAAGGAGGTACGATCAGGACGTTAGCCTGTTCATTTTGCCAATCCGGTAAGAAAGTAGCGACAATTGGACTCAAAAACCGCTTTGCGGCGGCCCGGAGGGCTAGAGGCGAATGTTCTCGTCGAACATTTCCTCGGGGATGAGTCGGTTGAACTCCACCGCGACGCCGCCGTTGAACAGACGCACCACCTGCGCCGGCCGCGATCCGACGACGACCGGCGCGCCGATCGGAGGCAAGGCGTCGACGGTGAGCGCGGCGCCCGAGCGCGACACGTCGACGATCCGCGCCAGATGCTGGCGGCCGCCTGGCAGGGTCAACGTCGTCGAACGGTTGCGCGGTTCGATGCGCTCGTGGCGGCGATCCTCCGGCATGCCGAGGACCTGGCGGTTGGCGAGCCAAGTGAGCTGATCGGCAAGCTTCTCGCGCTTGAGCGGCGGCAACTTCATCTGGATGGCGAAGCCGCCGTAGAAGTGACGCGCGACCGTGCCTTCGACGCGGCCGACCTGATTGAGATAGGCGATGATGCGCTCGCCGATCTCGCCGCTCGCTTCCGCTTCGAAGGCGATGCCGCCGGGCGAAATGTCGATCGTCGCGCAGGGAAACTCCTGGCGATCCTGGCGCATGAATTGACCCGTGAGGCGCACCTTCACGCGCTGGTGGCGCCGTCGCTCGTGGCGTCCGGCGTCGATCGCGAATGCAGTGGCCGCTCTCACCTCGCTCGACTCCAGGATCTCGCCAGAACCGCCCAATCGGCCATGCGCGCACGAGTTGCAAATCACGGCGTTGCGCAACTGGCAAATCGTAATGCGAATGCAGTTAACGGACGATTACGATTGCGGCGTTCGCGTGTCAGCGACGCGTCACCGACCCGAGCCGATCAGGTAAAGATGGCCGCGGCGCGCCGGCTGCGGCGGACGGGCGAATGCCGTTGCGTGCGGCGGTTCGTCGCTGAGGGTTTCGTCTCGATCCGCCGGCCCAAGAGCGCGCAAGGTCAGCAGCGTCAGCGACCCGACCCCGACAAGTCCGAGCCAGCGCGGAACGCCGCGCGGCGCGCAGCAACCGAGCGCGCGGGCGTGGGTGTCGCCCCGCCGACGCAGCGGCAGCAGGAGGATTTCAACGTCGACCTGCGGAAAGCCGAGCGGCGCGGCGGCGGCGCCGATCAGGAACGGTTGCGCCTCGTCGGCGAGCGCGACGACGATCTCAGCGATCTCGGCGCGGTCGGCCTGGCGCCATAGGTCGAGGAACGCGCTGCCGCGCAGCTCGCGCAGGAACAAGGCGTTGGTGCGGCTGCCGACGACCCGCAATGGGAATCCGGCCGCCGGGTCGAATTCGAGAATGAACGTGTCGGCGAGGACGCCGCGGATCGCGCCAGGATCGACGTCGTCGCGCTCAGGGGCGCTGCGCGCGCCGCGCAACGCGTTCCAGTAGGCGAACAATTCCCGACTCGCGGCGAGCTTCATGGCGGTCTCCCGCCGTCCAGCGTTCCAAAGCGGGACACAACCGACGGCGCTCCGCCAAAGCTGCAGTCCGCGTGCCAAGGGTTCGATTCGAGTCGCGCCGCCCGCGTTAAGAATAAGCTAGGGAATGGTTTGCTTCGCGACGGCGCCGCGCGCATAGTCGTCAGCGTTGACGGACACGCGAACGCGCAAAGCAAGCTCCAGCGGAGCGCTTCGCAAGTGAGCTGAAGTTGTCGCCACGGCGGACGCTCCGCCGCCGCCGGCGACACGAAGCGGACGGGTGAACGAAAAGAGAGAGCCCGCGACGGGCTCTCTCTTTCTTTTCGCCCTCATTTCGGCAGGCGCCGTTCAGGCCGCCGCGGCGCTCTTTTCGTCGCCGCGCGCGAATTGCCGCGGCGAGCGGCCCATTGTCCGTTTGAACGCGACGCTGAAGGCGCTTTCCGATTCGTAGCCGAGCGACAGCGCGACGACGGAAACGGGATCGCGGGCGTTGACGAGGCGGTCGGCGGCGAGCCGCATGCGCCATTGCGTCACGTATTCCATCGGCGACTCGCCGACCTTCTGTTTGAACCGGAGCGCAAAGGTCGATCGCGACATGCCGGCGCGTTCGGCCAGCGCCTGCAAGGTCCAGCGACGCGCCGGGTCGGCGTGAATCGCGCCGATCGCCGCGCCGAGCCGCTTGTCCGCCAGCGCGAACATCCAGCCGATCCCATCCCTCGAGCCGTCGGCGAGATGCAGACGCAGCGTCTGCACCAGCATCATGGTGGCGAGCTGCTGCACGACCAGCGAGCCGCCCGGCCGCGGCTCGCGCAGCTCGTGGCGCATCTGATCGAGGCACCAGCGCAGCTTCGCCTTGTCGGCTTCGTGGCGGATGTGGACGACCGGCGGCAACACACCGAGCAACAGGCCGGCGTGATTGCCGTCGAGGGCGAAATGGCCGCCGGCGATCATGCAATCGCCGCCGCCGTTGAGGAGCCTGAGGGCGTCGTTCGACGCGCAGGCGAAGATCGTCTTCGCCTCGACCGGCGTCGCGTCGAGATCGCTGGCGAGGCGAAACGGCAGGCCACGCGGCAGGATGAAATAGTCGCCGGTCTTCAGCCGCGTCGGCGCGTCGCCGCCTTCGATCTCGAGCCAGCAGGCGCCAGCGACCACCGCATAACACTTGACGCCTTCGTAGCTCCCGAAACGGATCGCCCAGGGCGCGCCGACGTCGAAGCCGCCGGCCATGTGGCTGCGTGGCTTCAGCAGAGCCAGAACGTCGGACAGGGGATCCATGACGTCGGATTGAGGCAGCATGCGGCTCTCGGACGATCGCGACAGTAATTGAGACGCTACAGCATGGATCGTACGGGCTCAATCGCCTATCTCGTGGCTCCTTGGCGGCGCGCTCGACCGCGACGCCGCTGCGAAATCCAGGAGAATTCCATGCGCGTGTTCGTCACCGGGGCGACCGGCTTCATCGGCTCGGCGATCGTCAAGGATCTCGTCGCCGCCGGCCATCGCGTCGTCGGCTTGGCTCGCTCGGACGCCAACGCGAACGCGCTCGCCGACGCAGGCGCCGAGATCCAACGCGGCGACCTGCAGGACCTTGATAGCCTGCGCAGCGGCGCGACGGCGTCGGACGGCGTCATCCACACCGCCTTCGTCCACGACTTCACCAGGTTCAACGAGAATTGCGAGATCGATCGCCGCGCCATCGAGACGCTCGGCGAAGCGCTCGTCGGCTCGGGGCGTCCGCTGGTCGTCGCCTCAGCCGTCGGACTCTTGGCGCCCGGCCAGCCTGTGAGCGAGGATACGCCGCCGCCCCCGGCCGACCAGATTCCTCGCGTCTCCGAGCAGACGGCGATCGGGTTCGTCGCGCGCGGCGTGCGCGCCTCGGCGGTGCGGCTGCCGCCGACGACGCATGGCGAAGGCGATCACGGCTTCATGTCAATCCTCATCCGCATCGCACGCGAAAAAGGCGCTGCGGCCTATATCGGCGAGGGAGGAAACCATTGGTCGGCGACGCATCGCTTCGACGCCGCCCGCGTCTTCCGTCTCGCGCTCGAAAAGGGCGCGGCGGGCGCCCGCTACCACGCGATCGCCGAACAGGGCGTGCCGTTCCGCGACATCGCCGCCGTGATCGCGCGGCGCCTCGGCGTGCCGGCGGTCAGCTGGACGTCCGAAGAGGCGGCCGAGCATTTCGGCTGGTTCGCGCGTTTCGCCGCAATCGACAGCATCGCCTCGAGCGAGCGCACCCGCGCCGAACTCGGATGGACGCCGACCCAGCCTGGGCTGCTCGCCGATCTCGACCAGCCCTACTACTTCAAGACCTGAGCGTCCCGACGCGGCGGCGTCGCCAAGGCGACGGGTTGATGCTACCAAGGCGCCCCCTTCCGACCGCGAGCGCGCCGCCGATGACCGACTTGCCGCCTGCCGATGGCCTCGAGGCGCCGCGGCGCGAACCGATCTTCGCCGTTCCCTCGGTCGTCGTCGCGCTGATCGTCGCGCTGATCGTCGCCTACGCCGTCTTCGATTTCCTCCCGCCGGCGACTCAGGACGCAGCGCTTGGCCTGTTCGCCTTCCAACCCGGGCGACTGACGCTGGCGTTCTGGCCCCAACGCCTGTCCGAACTGATCGCGCAGGCTGGAAGCGACCCCAACGCGCTCGCCGAGGCGAGACTGCTGCGCCATTACCACTCGGTCCCCGGCGCCGCGCAGCCGTGGACGCTTCTGTCCTACGCGTTCATGCACGGCTCGTGGACGCACGTGCTCCTCAACTCTGTCTGGCTCGTCGCCTTCGGCCCGCCGGTCGCGCGCCGCTTCGGCGGGCCGCGCTTTCTCGCCTTCTTCGCGCTCACCGCCGTGGCGGGCGCGCTGACCCACTGGGCGTTCTATCAGATGGATTTTGCGCCGCTGATCGGCGCCTCGGCCGCAGACTCCGGAATGATGGCCGCCGCGACGCGCTTCATCTTCGAGCCAGGCGGGCCGCTCGGCTCCTCGCAAGGCTATTCGCTGTCGGCGGGCGAAGCCGATCCGCTGCGGCCGGCGCCGCCGCTGGCGCAACTGCTGCGACAACGCCGCCCGCTCGGCTTCATCGCGATCTGGATGGCGACAAACGTCGTCTTCGGCGCCGGCGCTCAGGCGCTCGGCGCGTCCGACGCGCCGATCGCCTGGATCGCCCATGTCGGCGGCTTCGTCGCCGGGCTGCTGGCGTTTCCGTTATTCGACCGCGCGCCGGCTCAGGGCCGCTGATCGACGACGCGTCCCGTCGCTTCGCCTTCCGCCTCGTCGAGCGGTTCGCGCTTCTCCGGCAGGCGCGCGAGCAAGGCGATCAGCGCGCGATCGCCGAGCACCGCCAGTCGTTCCTTCCGCTTCAGCCAACCGCAGGCGTCTTCCAGCGATTGGGCGTCGTTGAGCTTGGCGGTCGCCACCGCCTCGTCGACGTCGATTTCGCCGCGGCGGCGGCGACCCGCCTCGGGCAGAAACGATTCGTGCGCCCGGCGCAGAACCGGATCGGCGATGATCGCCTTGAGCGCGTCTTCGTCGGCGGCGCCGGTCGTGGCGAGCTGGGCCGACAGCGCGTTGGCGCGAGCGAGGATCGGCGGGACGTCGCTCTCCTCGGGAGTGGTCAGCAGGCCGAGGCGGCGCAGACCGACGCCGATCGACATCTGGCCGCTCGCCCACGACAGCGGGATCGACAGGACGAGGCCGGCGATGGTCGGCGACATCCACACCACCAGTGAAGGCGACAGCACGCCCGCCGCCAGCAGCGTGACCGCGCCGAGCGCGGTGTGCGAGCGGTGGCGGCGCACGATGGCCGCGAAGGAGATCGAGCCGTCGTCGCGCCGCTGCGGGTTCCAGCCGGTGTCGCGACCGGAAAGAATCTGCAGCACAGCGCCCGACTGAATCACCATCATGATCGAAGCGAGCGCCGCGGAGACGAGAATTTCGATGAGCGTCGACAGGAACAGGCGGATCGCGCCGCCGCAGGCGCGCCGGGTCGGAGGATCGAGACCGGCGGCGATCATGCCCAAGACCTTGGGCGCGAGCAGCACCGCGATCGTCACCTCGAACAGCAGCAGCGCCCGTTCGTAGTCGAAGCGCGGCCAAGTCGGAAACAGCGAGAATTCGGCGGTGAAATATTCCGGCCGGATGAACTTCGACTGCAACACCAGCACGATGCCGATCAGCAGCTGGGCCATCCATAGCGGCGAAGCGAGATAGCCCATGATGCCGTTGACGAGGTGCAGGCGCGACGTGAACGCGAGGCCGCTGGCGCCGACCACGCGCGCGTGCTGCAGGTTGCCCTGGCACCAGCGCCGATCGCGCGCCGCCAGATCGATCAGCGACGGCGGGCTCTCCTCGTAAGAGCCTCCGAGCGTCGGCAGCATGTAGACCGCCCAGCCGGCGCGCCGGATCAGCGCCGCCTCGACGAAGTCGTGGCTGAGAATGAGGCCGCCGAACGGCGGCTTGCCCGGCAGATCGGGCATGCCGCAATGATCGGCGAAGGCGCGCGTGCGAATGATTGCGTTGTGGCCCCAATAATTGCCGTCGCGCCCCATCCACGCCGCGAGACCGGCGGCGATGACCGGCCCGGCGATGCGGGCGGCGAATTGTTGCAGGCGGGCGAAGAAGGTGTTGCGGTTGACGATCAGCGGCAGGCTCTGGACGATGCCGGCGTCAGGGTCGGCCTCCATCGTCGCGGCGAGGCGGACGATCGTCGCGCCCGACATCAGGCTGTCGGCGTCGAGCACCAGCATCTGCGGATAGGCCGCGCCCCAGCGCATGACGAAATCGCCGATGTTGCCGGCCTTGCGAGCGGTGTTCTTGCGGCGGCGGCGATAGTAGACGCGCTCGTCCGGCAGCCGCTCGCGCATCGCCAGCAGCGCCCGTTCCTCGGCGATCCAGAGGTCGGGATTGGTCGTGTCGGAGAGGAAGAAATAATCGAAGTTGTCGCCGAGCCCGGTCGCGCGAACGTCCTCGCAGATCGCTTGCACCGCGGCGAAGACGCGTTCCGGCGCCTCGTTGTAGATCGGCATCACCACCGCGGTCTTGCTGTCGAGCCGTTGCGGCAACGGGCCAAGCGGCGGCGCGCGCAACAACCAAACGAAGCCGTACACGCTCGAGGTGAAAGCGAGCGCGATCCAGGTGAAGTTGACGACGAACAGCACGACCAGCGCCCATTCGAGCGTGGTGATCTCGCCGACCGCGACGACGCCGTACATCTCTCTCGCGCCGTAAACGGTCAGCGCCGCCGCCCCGCCGAAGATGAAGAGCCTCGCCAGCGCCAGCGCTCGGTCGTGGCGCGTCACGACCGAGCGGCGCCGATCGCGACGATCGAACTTGCGCAGCGACTGCACCGGCATCGCCAACGGCGCCTCGCGCGGCGTCGCCGGCTGAGCGTGCGTCGGGACCGTCAGGCTGTCCATCGATAGAGCCATGTCTCGCTGACGGGCTGGTCGGCGGATTTCAGCAACACGCGCAGTTCGGAAAGCGACTCGGAGCCGGGATCGAGCTCGAAGACGACGCGGATCGCGCGCCGTTCCTTGTAGGCGAAGAGGCGCGACGAGACGATCTGCCCTGGCGCGGCCGAGACCTGCGCCGTCACCTGCGCCGCCTTCTGCGGATCGGCGAACAGGTCGGCGACGAACTCGACGGCGAAGCGGCGGCGCTTGCCGGCCTTGCCGCCGCGCGAGTTGACGACGGTGGCGAGCGGCGGCCGCGCCGGCGGCGACCAGCACCAGAACTGGCGATAGGCGAACGAGACCGACGCGCC
>Ga0181520_10010420_pt1 | contig 12492 bp, 7 predicted proteins | sample PEATcosm2014_Bin_29_FD_132451 | JGI IMG/M metagenome (GOLD analysis project Ga0181520, IMG submission 132451) | Peatland microbial communities from MTU Mesocosm Facility, Houghton, MI, USA - PEATcosm2014_Bin02_30_metaG | ecosystem: Environmental > Terrestrial > Soil > Wetlands > Peat | place...
AATTGAATTGACCATCACCTGTAATCGATTGGGTGGTATGGAGTTATTAGAAGAGACCGGTTTACGGCTGGGGATGCTCTGGCAGCACATGATTGTCGAAGTATCGTACGCGCAGCGTCCGCCGCGCCAGCGGCTTCGTTCTAGTCGGCAACGCGTCCATGTGACTTTTAACACGTGCTCTTCGGAAGTCACTTCTCTTGGTAGATGGTTTTGCGGCCAGGTGGATTGGATATGTGGACACTGGCCGGTCGGGTCGAGGACTGGCGCGGTAGCCGGTGATACTCCCGGAATTCAACCTCTGGCAGCATCCTCAGAGGTCATGTTTCAAAAGGAGTTGTGAAAATCGGTCGGCCGCCACAGCCTTTTGAAACGGCCAAGACCCTGGAATAGCTGCCATTTCCGTTCGCAAAGCCCTTGCAAATTGTGACATCTATCTCACTGAAAACGAAAGGTAATTTCGGACGAAAAGAGCCGTTTCAAAACCTATACATTTGCGTACAGAACAAAACTAACCGGCAAAGGCAGTTGCTGTGATCAGCGAAAAGTAGCCGACGTTTCGGAACCCATCCGCGCTCCTTTGGCGCCTAGGCGATTTGGCATCATTCCAGAAATGCTCCAGGACACTGTGGTGTTTATCAGGACCGATTGACCACCACAGCATGATCAGGATGAATCCCTTTCGCGTGCCCAGGACATTCAGCAACCGGCCGCCGCCCGTGTACAGGAATGCATACGGTATGAGAAACGCAAACTGCAGCTACGAGAACTGCTGGTTGTTGAGCGGGATGGACTGCTCGATCGCTGAGATCGCTACAGGCAAGGTCTGCCGGTCGAAGTAGCTGATGGCAATCGCCGTCGTTACCAACGCGACAAAATACCACTGCGCTCCGATCGTTCCGTCGCGAATTGTACGTGGCGCCTTCATACGCCCTGCTTCTCTCCAGAGCACAGCCGACCGGTCACCACTTCAATCGCATAAGCGATGTAGCCTGTCGTGGAAGATATATATCGATCGTTGCTTTGCCATTGCTCACATCAAGCCATTGCGGGGAATTGAGCAACTCCAGCTGTCCTGCTTCCTTCAGCCGCGCATACTGCTCCGGCGTCGGCGCCTGCGGAGAATCCATGGCCTTCCACACGCTGTACGAATTGCTGTGCGTGTCGTCGATGCGGTAGTGCTCCAACAGCACTTTCTTTATCCCCGATGGAATCCCTGCAATCGTCACTTGCACTTCCGTCCCGGCAGCGGGCAGGTCGTCGTCATGATAATTCCACAGCATGACCGCGGCTTCGCAGTCCGACTTGGTCGCGAGAGCGTCCACATCCGGCGTCTGGGTTACGCCTTTGCTCAGGATGTCGTCGAGCGGAACCTGCCCGGTGCTGCTCGTTTCCACGCGCTCTCCTGACATCAATGCCGCCATCCGGAATACATTCAGTACCGGCTTGTCCACGCCATTCGTCGCCAGAGTGCGAAAGCCCTCAAAGTAATCCTTGTCCTCAAATTCGAACGACCAGGACAACATCGCGAGCAGATTCACGCTGGAGCGGTCTTGCAAATCGAACAATGCCTTGATCGCGGTAGCAGTGTATGTCGCGTAGAGTGGTCCGTTTCGGTACGCATTCGCCGGATTGACCTTCATCGAGCAGGCGGCGCATCCCTCCGGATCGGCCTCGCTCAGAATTATCGGAAGATGGATATACTGCGGATACTTCGCGACAATCTTGAACCCGGCTTCGGTTGCCTCCAGCTCATTCATCAGCCCCATCCGCACATGTCCGTTCACCACCGTCGGGCGACCCTTGGGATGAAAGGAGATGAAATCGAGGGGAACCGGCTTTCCATCCGCGGCGCTCTTGTCGTTCAGGCAATGCTTCAGGAAGTTATCAAGAAACGCGCCGGCTCTCTCTGAATTCGGCCCAGTACTTGCAGGTCCGCCCACGATTGCATTCGGCAGCGCCGCTCGAACCCCGGCTGCAGCATAGTCGTAAAGCCTCAAATACTCCGCGGGCGTCCCATGCCAGTAGGAGATGTCTGGTTCGTTCCACACCTCAAAGTACCACGTGCTTACCTCCTGCTTCCCGTAACGCTCGACAAGATGTTCGGCGTACTTTCGCACCAGCTCGCCCCACAACGCATAGTCCTTTGGCGGATTGTTGGAGGCACCTGACATTGTGCTGGCCGGGTAATGAACCTGGTATGCATTCACTCCAGGAACCTTCGCGGCCAGATCCCTGGGCATGAATCCAAGCTCTACCATGGGCCGGACGCCGGCGCTCTTGTATTCGTCAAAGATCCGGTCGGTAATCGTGAAGTCATACACCGCCTTGCCGTTCTGATCCAGACTGAATACGTTCGATGAGCTCCACTTTAGCTCGGGTACTCCGTCGCCCGACGTCAGAAGGTGATGCGCCCGGATGTACACCGGCACGGGGCTCATGTCGTGCAACTCCCGAAGAAGTTGCTTGCCGTACTTCATCGTCGTGTAATTTGATTCGTCGTAGCCGAACCAGCTATAGATGGGCTTGAACGGTCCTTGCGACTTCGCCAGATCCACGTTCACCTTCACCGGTGTCTGGGCCCGGCAGGCGATCGCCAGAGCAACAGCAAACACCATACGGGCCAACCTGCGCATCTTCATTCCGATTTCTCTCCGAACTTCACAGGAAGTCGCCGTGACGTAACCCGGTGTCTTTTCGGCCACGCATCGTGATCCGTGATCAAATTAAGGCCCAACAATTTTCACGATTGAGCTGTCAGACTCGCTCCAGCCGGCGGCGCCATCGTGCGTCAGTAGCTGCTTTGCGTCGTCCCAATGGAACCGGGTAATGGAGCCCGCACCTTTCTCATAAGCATAGGTCGTGCCGTCGTCAGAAAAGAGGGTGAAGCTGGCGTCGGCGCCCGGATAGACGCTGACTTGCGCAATCCTCTGCGGTTGACGCGTGTTCCCGACTGGAGCACCCAGAGGAACGATCGAACCGGCTCGGACGAACAGCGGAATGGTGTCGATCGGAGAAGCGACAGTGATCGTCTGGCCACCCTTCACACGCTCGCTGGTCCAGAAGTTATACCAATCGGTTCCGGCGGGAGCTGTGTAATCAGCCCAACAATGGACCGGATGTCCGCGATGATCCAGGAAGCCCTCCTGATTCTGCCCCAGCCCGTAGTAGTGCTCGTCGGCGGGCGCAGCAAAGGTCGCGCTTACGGTGTAGAACTGCGGGTCACTGGGACGGCGATCGTGCTCCAGGCTCGCAGTTCCGGATTTGTGATTGAGTTCATCCTGCGCCCAGCCGGTAAGCTCGAGCAGCCTTCTGCCGTCGGGAGTGCGAATGGTAATGTGCGTGTTCGGAGTGGAGCCATTGAAGTCTTTGGCAATGTCGGCCATGGTGTGAAGTGGCGGCGGACCGGTAGCTCGCTCGCGGTCCACGCTGACGAGCATCCGCGGCGAGGAGTATACGTCGGCCTGTGCGGTTTGGCTTGTGCTCCAACCGGCTGCGCTGGGCTCCGCAACTACGCCGTATCCTGGCGCGGCCAGCGCAGATTCCCGCTGCAGGCTGAGCGTGACGCGCACAATGTTGGGCGCGTAGGGCTCAAGAACAATGGTGCTGTTACCGCGCGTGAGGACAACCGGGCTCTGCTGCGTGACCGCTGATCCGCATTCGAGCAAGATAGACAGCGCACAGAACAGGATGCTGCGGCGAATTGAAACGATCATTCCTTACACCTTCTCGCGACGCACGCCGAGGCCGACAGCCTACTCGGTCGTAATCAGCGTGTCCTCCTTCGGATCCAATTCGATGCTGAGGTCTTTGTATTCATCGAGCAATCCGGCGTTGTGCATCTGCAAAGCAATCGGGCCGACTCTGCCCGCAGTGCTGTCCTTGAAATCAAGCACCTCGATCGCTTTGCTCCCAGGCGGCTGAGCGACAGCCATGCGGGCCGTCCCAGTTGTTGCATCCACAAGCAGCTCGATCCGGCTCCATTCATGAACATTGAACGGTGGCTTCGACAGGGTCGTATACTCCGCCCCACCATCTTTGTTCATCCCTGGTCGATAATCCCAGTGACCGCCGCCAGGAACATCGAACTGAATTCCGCCAAGAGCATCGAGCGGCATCTCGCCGGGTTGCGGCCGAGTGCAGAATATGAGAACGCAGGCCGGATGGTCGGGCTTACCCGACACATGCCTCATCGTCAACATCAGGCGGTACCGTTTGTAGTCGTTCACCGTATAGATGACACCGCGACCTACGCCAGCGCTGGCCATGACTCCGTCCTTCACCATCCAGCCCGTCGCTGCGCTCTTCGCCAGCTCGGCCGGATAAGCGTCTTCAAGCAGCAGCTTATTCAGCCGCGCCAGTTGCGGACCGTAGACATTCTGCTGGAGCAACTGCTCGGTTTCAGGCCGCAGAACCACCTGGCTGAAACGCGCTATATCAAAAATCGACGGCCCGGAGATGACCTGGTTGATGTCCTTGGCCAGAGTGGATATCAACGCCTTCGCATTTGCGTTCGACGGGGAATAGCTGGTCAGGTCCGCCTTTACCAGGGCATCGAGTTTGCCGCGCAGGAATACAGACACCGCATCTGTGCCATTTGCCATTTTGCCGGCAAATGCGGTCGGGTCTGTAATCCCGCCGACAGACAGCGATATGGCGTCATTTTCGATCTGGATCCAGCCGTCGAGCGTCTTGCCGTCGAAGAGCGGAACCGCGACGCTAGATTCTGCCTCCGCCCAGGCGTCGCAGGTGTTCGCAAAAGAACACCCCGCGGCTGCAAGGCCCGCCATTTGAACAAATGCCCTTCGACTCAAATGATTCTTCGCGTTCTTCATCGCCATACTCCACTTCTGGGCAAAGCAACCAGGTGCTCGAACAACTACACCATTTACTTCGCCTGCGCATCCATCACAAACGGAGTCAGCGCAGACTCCGGAGCGACGTGGGGATGCCTTCAACTAGTAGACCGCATTCACCGCAGTCCTAGAAAGAACGAACGCCCGATTGCTCGTAGACCGCATCTTTCAAATACTTACACCCAAACACCCGGAATTCCTTGACGTCATTCAGATTGAAGGCTGGAGCGACGCTCTGTCGAGGTACTTTCACTCGGAAAAAGTCAGCCCCGTTCACATCCATTAGCCAGAATGCCGGCCTCAAGTCCGGAACTTCCGTCATGACTTCCAGATTCGAAACTTCAAGGTTGCGCACATGGCGTACAAAAAGCCCGGTCGCGGGCAGATCTCCGAACATCGTGGGTTCGGGATACGCCTTCTCCAACTCCGGCGGCTGACGTTTTGCAATTTCGCCGTCCGCGCCACCATGCTGGTGGAAGAACACGTCGCTGATCTTCAGGTCTTCGATCATGTAGCCTGGCAATCCGCTGATGTTGGTGCACAGGGGATCCGCTCCGTAGCTTGTGATGTTGCTCATCACGATTCGTTTGAGGGTCCCGACCTTCGTTCCGGAAGGCCCCCGCAGACGCGCTCCCAACCGCAGGAACAAAGGAGACTGGCGGAGGTCCCTCATCGCTATGCCGGTGAAAGTGATGTCCTCGCATATGGCTCCGTCTACGGTTTCGAGAGCTAGACCGCGGCAGCTTTCGAAGACGCAATTTGAGATGGTGATGTTCTTGAATCCACCGTTGGATTCCGTTCCGCATTTGATACGCCCGGTTGCAAGACGGTGCAGCCCAGGGTCATCGTGTCTTTTCCAGGTGCCGTCCAGGACAGAGCCAAGTTGATAGTCTCCCGTGACGAAACAATTTGTGATGGTTACATTCTCAGTCGCCCTCGCATATCCAAGGGCAAAGCTGGACTTTGGGCAGATACCGTCGTCCCACGGGGAATTGACGCTGCAGTTGGAGACGCGCACGTTGCGGCAGCAATCAATATCTATGCCATCGCGGTCCGTATCGATCTTGAGGTTGTCGATGGTAAGGTTGTCGACGCCCGTCAGCAGCAACCCGAAGTGCCCACCTTTGAGCAGCGAGAAGTCGCTGAAAATCGCGTTGCGGCAGTTCTTGAGAGCGATAGCCTTGTTACCGACTCCGTCTTGTTCGGCACGGAAAACTGGGTAATTGCCGCGAGCCCCCCTTCCCCCTCCATGACTTAGACCTTTTCCCCAGATAAGTCCGGGGCCGAAAATCCCGAAGTCGTGGATATCCTCGCCCCATATCAGGCTATTGTGCCAATGATTGTGGCCATAGTCCTGATAACTGTCCCATGCGGTCTTGGGCTCGGCGGCGTCGTAGGTCCCACCCATATAGCCTGTGGTCTGGCCGGGGAGTGGTGAATCGGCAGCAAGAATTGTCGAACCCTGCTGAAGGAAAAGCGCAACAAAGCTTTTCAGGCGGATCGAAAAGCACACATAGACGCCCGCAGGAAAGACAACCGTCCCGCCCCCGGCGGCGGAGGCAGTTTCAATCGCAGCATTGATGGCCGGGGAGTCGATCGTCTTGCCATCTCCGGTTGCCCCAAACGAGCGCACGTCGAAAAATAATGATTTTCCGGATGTGTTTGTCTGGGCGCCGCTCATCCCCTGCGCGGACGCTATGGTGGTGTCCAGTAAGCTGACGGAACGGCCTACGATTCCGAGGCCGGCGATCTTCAGGAATTCCCTGCGAAACTCTTCCATTCCTTGCTCACCCTGTCCTTCAACTTTATCGACCGGTTGGCCGAGTGGCCGGGAAACTATGGTCCTTCATGCCGTTCAGATCTTAGAGTCCTCCCGATGCGATGATGTCCCGCAGCGCTAGTTTGTGCAGGCACAGTTCCGAAACCAGCCGCTTCAGATTCGCGTTTTCCTGCTCCAATTCCCTGAGTCGCTTTGCTTGATCGCCTCCCGCATCACCGTATTCCTTACGCCATTTCCAGTACATCTCCTTGCGGATCTTAGCTTCCATGCAACTCACCGCAATCGTCTTTCCGTTCGCGATACTTTCCTCTATTTGTCGCAGAAGCTCAATCGCCTGCTCGGGACTATGCCTCCTCCGCCGTGCCATGCTTTGCTCCTTCGATGCAATTGATTCCCTGCAAAATGCTCAAAAGCCATCGGGTTTTTCCAGGAGTCGCACTTATCGCTCCGCAGCCATTCGATCTATTGGCATCTGTGACATCTGGATGGCCGTGCCAAAGATGATGGCTTTCGCGCCGTCATCTGCCTGTTGATACGAGGTGTTGAGGCAGACGTGCCCCGTTTCAATGCTCGAAACGGGGCACGCTGGTAGTGAGAGTTAGAAGATGAACTTGACGCTTCCCTGGAAGATTCTGGGGCCGCCGTTAGTGCCCGAGACCTGGCCAAAAGTTCCGTCCGTGAGTTTAGCGTCCGGGCCGCTGAAGGTCGGATGGTTAAGCACGTCGAAAGCTTCGAGCCGAGTGTCCATACTCAAGCCTTCGTGGATTGGCCAGAAACGGCTGATCTGGCTGTCAAAGTAAACGATGGGTGGGGCGTGGAATTCGTTGTGACTGACGGCTGCATAGCCATTGGTGTTGTATCCGAAAAGCGGCATCGTAGCCGTGTTCGGTGTAACCGCGGGCTGTGCGAAGGCAGCCGGGTTGAGATATTCGCGGTTGGCCTGGCCGGCTCCGTGGAGAAACTTAACTTTCTGGTAGATCGGGATGCCTGGGACGAGGACGGGGCGATCGTTGCCATACCCGGTCAGGGAGTCATCCTGGCCGGCCGTGACATTTACCACGCTGCCGGTGTGCATTGTGGACAGACCACCGTACTCCCAGTTATTGAGGAGATAGCTTGCCAGGTGATTGCCGAAGTGGAAGTGACTGGTGGCGACAATCGACACATTTGCCCAATTCCTGTAATCCTGGCCGCACGGGCCGTAGTCCCCTCGCGCATTAAAGGGATTCTGACCGGTGATGCCGGAGACGTCGCCCTGGTTATCTTCAATGTCCAGGCACTTCGACCATGTGTAATTGGCAAACACACTGAAGGTGTTGGAGAGGCGGTGGTTGACCGATAGAATCCCGCCTTCGTAGGTGGAGAAGGCGGTGTCGCTGATGTAAAGCGAGGAGGTTCCGCCATTGATTAAAGTAGCCTGGGCGGTGCTTCCCAATTGCGAGGCGGCCAGCAGTTCCAGCATATCGCGCTGCGGATTTTCGTTGCCCGTCTGAGAACAATTTGCTCCACTTGCGGGAAGCGCGGACCCACCTTCCAAAGCCAGGGAGGTGGTGTAGCTTGTGCCATTGATGGGGATGGACACGGAGCAAGTCGGGTTGCTGTTTCCCGTACCCGCTACTCCGGGAATCCATACCGGGGGGTTCAGGGGCAAGCCATACTCTTCATGCGCGCCTTTGCTTCCGATGTACTGGAGCTGCACCTGCCAGCCGTGAGGAAAGTCATGCTGGAGGCTGAGGGTCCACTGGGCGTACGCAGCGATATGGAACTTGGGTGGCAGCACGATGTATTGACCGCCAGCTGGGAAGATGGCAGTGGCGGGGGCGGGCCTGCCGACGAACGATGCGCTGGTTGGGAACGGGTTGGATGTGATGGAGGCGGAAGTGCCGGGCGTGGGGGCGCCGGTTGCATAGGGAATATTGCCGTTGGGCTCGCTCCATGGGTTGGAGAACGGCGTAAACGTGTTGAGCGACTGGTTGACTGCAGTGGCGAAGGGCGGGTTCTGCTGGTTTCGCTGTGACGTAAAGGTGTTGGCCGTGTCGTAGACGTACTCCGCGCCGCCGCGTAGAACGGTTTTGCCGTCGCCGAAGGGATCAAAGGTGAACCCGAGGTTCGGGTCCCACTGGTTGGGTGAGTTCTGGGTGAAGCTCCGGGGTACGCCCGGGTCGCCATAGAAGGACACTCCGGCAGGGGCGTTGGGATAAGTGGTGCTGTGCGTGCCCGCAATAAACCCGGCATAGCTGAAGGTTTCCCCGCGATTGAAGACATCGTAGGGTTGGTAGTTGGGATCCCAGCGAATGCCGGCTACAAGGGTCAGCCGCTTGTTGAGGTGGAAGGTGTCCTGGACGTAGAGGGCAGGAATGGTCGACCGCAGTGCATTCTGCTCCTGCTTGCTCTGGGTGAAGCCGCTCATGGCTCCCTCGAGGAAGTCGAGCTGTCCATTGCCAACCGCGGATACGCCAGTATTCGGATTGACGTAAGTACCGGTCTTGCTTCCGTACGGTCCCCAGGAGCTGTAGTTGGTGCCAAAGCTGAAGACTCCGTTGCCCTCGAAGGCATTGGAGATATTCAGCTGATTCTTCACGAACTCTCCGCCGAAGACCCACAGGTGCCTGCCTTTCACCCAGGTGAGGTCGTCGTCGATGACGGCGGTGTTGTCGTTAAAGTAGGAGAGAGAGTTGGTGCCGCCGCCCATGCTGAAACCGCTGATGCTCAATTGCAGGCCGACGGGCACGGCGCAGGTAATGGTGGTGATGTTCAATCCCTTGCAGGCATTGATGTCCGCCGGGTTGTAGCCACGGGTTTGGTAGCGGCGCATGACCGCAATGTGCGCCGAGTTCACCAGATTCGAGGAAAAGTTATGATTTTCGCCGATGGTTTCAGTCTGCACGCGCTCTTCAGGATTTCCCGATGCCGTGGTGAGCAGGATGTTGGTCGGAGAAAAGAAGGCCGGCAGTTGATAGCTGTCTAGGAAATAACGGCCGTAGAGGTTGTCCCTGGAGCCGATATTCCAATCCTCACGGGTAACAAACTCCTTATCGTAGTGCTCGGACGGGATGGCGTACTGCACCCCGCCGCAGACGTTCAGGCCGCTGGGGATGGCCACAACCGGCGGCAGGTAAGGCAGCAGTGCTTTCGATGTCGCATTCCAGGTGGGCGGCGACGAATAAATGTTATTGGTGATTGGAGTGCCCGTCATTGGGTCGACCAGTTGCGTTGTCGAAAGGGCCTTGGTGCTACAGAGCGGGTTCGGCAGGATTCCTGCAGTCGGCTCCCCGTTCTCGACGCTAAAGTCACCGTTCAGTTCGGCCGTGGTGGGCACGGTCGCGGTGGTGGTTGACGAGACATCATCGTAGGTCAAACGCTGAAATCCAGCAAAGAAGAAGAGCTTGTTTTTGCCGTTATACACTTTGGGAATCCATATCGGACCCCCGATCGTTCCTCCGTATTGGTTTTGATGCAGCCGGTCATGGGAGAGCCCATAGAAACTTTCAGCGTCGATATAATCGTTGCGGATGTACTCAAACGCATCGCCATGGAACTGATTTGCGCCCGACTTGGTGACCACCTGGACCATGCCGCCCGCTTTCATTCCATCCTGCGAGCCCAGGGCAGACATCTCCACGGTGGTCTGGCCGACCGCATCGGGGAAGGGTAGCGGCAGATTGCCGCCCGCCATGTAGTCGCCGTTGTCGGCGCCGTCCAGACGCCAGAGCGTAGAGTTGCCCATGCCGCCGGCGAATGAAAATGCTGAGGTCTGATAGTTGTATTTGCTGCCCGTAAAATCACCACCCGGCGCCGATACGGTGCCGCCTGCGAGTGTCAGCAGGCTGGTGATCTGGCGCCCATTGAGCGGCATCTCGTCAACCTCGTTGCCAGTGAGGGTCTGCTTGTATTGTGGGTCCTCGGTTTGCAGTTGCTGAACTCCCGCCGCATTCACCTGGACCACGACGTCGGCGCTGCCGACAGTCAGGCTGGGGTTGATGGAGGTGTTGCTGCCGACCTCAAGCACAATGCCTTTCTGCTCGTAGGTCTTGAAGCCCTTCGACGACACGGTGAGGTCGTAAGTGCCGGCCGGAATATCTGGGAAAATATAGATACCGGCAGGGTCGCTGTGCGTTTCGCGTCTTACCGTAGTGTTCTCGTCGATCAGGTCTACGCTGGCATTGGAGACGACCGCGCCCGTTGAATCGGCGACCGTTCCCTGGATATTGGCGGTACCTGCAATCTGGGCTCGTGTTGCGCACGGCGCCAGAAAGAGGGCGACTAAGAGTGAAAGCCAAACGAGATGGTCATACCACCTCGCCGCCTGTGCAGCAGGCTGCACAACTGACTTCGTAGCGGTGTCTTGCATTGTTGCCTCCTGAAGGTCTTGTTCGCATTCTCAGCACGCAAAGCCCGTGTTCGGTCCCCTAGACTCCTGGCTCCGGCAAGGGCGCTCGGCAGATGGCCCTTGCTGGAACTGGAATGAATGGAGGGCGAAACATTCCTCGACTGCGGCATCGGTATGAAACCATCTGCCCCCGTGAAGCACTTTTCAAGTAGGACACTGTGTATTACAGTGTGGTGGTAGATGGGCGTCGCAGTGCCAAGTAAACGATTTCTCGCGGGTTGTGTAAGATAGGGGCTAAACGGAGTGAGTTGAAGAGATGACCAGTTTGGCTGCGGTGTTACCGTAAGGTCGACCAACTTCACCTGGGAGGGTATAGTCATCGATAGACCGCGCTTCATTCAATCGCAGCTGCCATCAAACAGAGACTGGTGAGTGCCATGGGTCTGATAACAAAGGAGATTAGGCGCGAAGGAGTCGATGGCGATTCCCGCACTTTCGATGAGGTCGAAAGAACCGAAGTCCTTCGTGAACTGGACGCAATCCTGAACAGTCCCGTTTTTCAGCCCAGCAAGCGCTGCCAACAGTTTCTCTCTTACGTGGTCCAGCACCGCCTTGAGGGGAACGACGAACGACTTAAGGAACGCACCTTAGGAGTGGACCTCTTTCAGCGCCCTGCGGGATACGCAACCGGAGACGACCCTGTAGTTCGCGTTCAGGCGGGAGAAGTTCGCAGAAGACTGGACCAGTATTACCAGACTGCCCCCAACAATTCGCCGGTCCGCATCGAGCTTCACGTGGGCACATACACTCCGGAGTTCAAGTGGGCCCAGACCGCATCGCCCACAGGAGAGCCCTCCGCGTTTCAGCCTGGATCGGAAATTCAAGAGACATCCAATCGAACGGGGAACGTCCAGGAATTCTCCTCCTCCGCATTGCCACCGTTGCCGGAAAGAAAACCTTCAAACGCGAAGCACAAGCCGCTTTTCTGGATATTGTCGGCGGTCGGCCTCATCGCGCTGGCGAGTTTGGCTCTGATCGGGTCAAGCATTTACCGCGCCAGAGCGCACGAATCGGCATTGCAGAGGTTCTGGGCCCCCGCGCTTTCCTCGCCGGAGCCGCTCCTGATCTGCCTGGCCAAACCCACGGTCTACCTGCCATCCGTCAAGCTTTACCAGCGGCATTCCAAGACCCCAGACAAGTTCCTGGACCAGTTCGAGAGGTTCAATCAAAAGCCCGATCTGCAGCCCGACGACAAACTCGTGTGGAGCGATATGGTCGAGTTACTCGACTATGGAATCGCCGTCGGGGACGTGTACACGGCGGTTCGGCTCTCTTCTCTTTTCGGTCAGATCGGAAAGAAGAATCAAGTCAGAATTGAAGGCAACTACACATTCGAAGACCTGCGTAACTCTCCCGCCATCATCATTGGGGCGTTCAACAATCACTGGACGATGCAAATGACGGCCAATCTGCACTTCAGCTATGCCAGTGAAGACGGCCATCCGTTTATACGGGAAGAAGGCCCGACG
>Ga0181520_10010422_pt1 | contig 12490 bp, 9 predicted proteins | sample PEATcosm2014_Bin_29_FD_132451 | JGI IMG/M metagenome (GOLD analysis project Ga0181520, IMG submission 132451) | Peatland microbial communities from MTU Mesocosm Facility, Houghton, MI, USA - PEATcosm2014_Bin02_30_metaG | ecosystem: Environmental > Terrestrial > Soil > Wetlands > Peat | place...
AATATAATAACTACAACAGCGATGTATCCCATAACGTACTCCTCTCCGCATCTCTGCGGACACCACAATCCACTTATCAGTTCAACAACTCAATTGGCCCATTGGGCTTCGCCTTCTGCTTTCGTCGGTCGCCGAGGGCGCGGAACTCTGTGGCTTCGCCGCTTGCTTTGCGGAAAGGCTGCGCCTTTCCAGAGCGTGAGAACACCTTCCGGCCGCCTCCGCGCCGCCTGCCCCGATCAATCGGGGCAGGCGGCGCGCGGGGATAAAAGGGATACGCGAGGCCGGAAAGGCGGAGCCTTTCCGCAAAGCGGGGCGGCAGAGCCGCACTCAGTTCAAGAGCTTCCCGCTAAGGCGAGCATTCCCGCGCCGGAAGTCTACCGGGTTTCGGCGACTGACTCAACCACTAAGGTAAGGCCTTCAATCTCCAGCACGCGAATTCGCGCACCCTGAGGGATTCGGTTCAAAGCTCGCGCTCCCCATAATTCGCCGCGTACCAGTACTTTCCCCGCCGGGTCGATATCTGTATTCGCCACGCCTACCAGCCCGATCATTCCCGCCTCTCCCGTAACAGCTTTGCGCCGTTTGGCGTAAATGGCGAAGCGCAGCAGGATAACCGTGATAGCTCCCAGGGGCAAGGCCACACTCAGCGCTGTGGGAAAATGAATGCGCGCTTCCGGCCACGGCGATTTAATCAGAATCATCGCGCCCAATACCAACGCAATAATTCCACCCGCCGCCAGCACGCCGTGCGAAGTCACCTTGGCCTCGAGCGCGAAGAGCGCCAAGGCGGTAATGATGAGCAGAACTCCGGCGTAATTGATGGGCAGAAAGTTAAAGGCATAGAGTGCCAGGACCAGCGAAATCGCTCCGAACACCCCGGGCGCGACCATGCCAGGATGGGTGAACTCGATGTACAGGCAAACAAGGCCGATGGCGCCTAGAAGAAAGGCAACGTTCGGGTCTGCCACCCAAACCAGCAGGGATTCAATTCGCGTCATCGGATAGGTCTCAACATCGGCGCCGGCCAGATGCAGGGTCGTCGTCGTGCCGTTGAAGCGTTGAACCGTCTTCCCGTCGAACTGAGCAAAGATTTCGTTCGGCGAACCCGCCACAGCGTCGATCAGCTTGCCCTCGAGAGCCTCCTTGTCTGTGAACGAGGAGCTCTTGCGAACCGCGTCGTCCGCCAACGTCACATTCCTTCCGCGTTTCTGTGCGATGGAGCGAATGTAGGAAGCGAGATCATTCTCGATCTTCTCGCTCATGGTCTTGTCCGCCCGCCCTCCCAGCAAGTCAACCGGATGAGATGCGCCGGTATTGGTGCCCGGCGCCATGATCGCCAGGTCTCCTGCAAGCAAAACGAAGAAGCCCCCCGACGCGGCGCTGGCCCCGCTTGGAGCAACATAAGTAATCACGGGAGCACGCGAAGCGTAGATTGCCTGAACGAGTTCCTGGGTGGAGGTTACCAGCCCGCCGGGCGTGTTCAGCTCCAGAAGAATAGCGTCGGCATTTTGATCATTGGCGTAACGAATTCCCCGCTCCACGTATTCCGCGCTTACCTGATGGATCATCATGTCGAGCTTAATATCCACCACGCGCGGCTGTGGCCGGGCTGCCCGAAGGGGATGGGAGGGAAGCGCAGAGGAGATAACAAGAAGGAACAGGAGCGCGGGGCGCAGGATTTTGGAGATCAAGGCGTCTTCCTTGCAGCCGGAGCTGCGGCCTGGATTTGGTCCAGAAATTGTTGGGCTTCCTGGTAGGCGGGATCGAGCTCGAGCGCGGCCAGTCCCTGCAAGCGCGCCAACTCCGGTTGCTTCATTGAGAATAGAACCCGTCCCAGCAAGAGGTGCCCTTCCGCAGTATCTTTCAATCTCAGTGAAGTCTGAATTTCTCCTTCGGCCTTCTGATGCTTCCCCTCGGCCTCAAGCGCCCTGCCCAGCAGCAAGTGTCCCTCGGGGTCATCCGCCGACAAGGCGACAACCTCGGACAGTTCGCGCTCCGCCTCGCCGTATTGATGGTCCGCCAGGAACTTCTTCCCCTGGGCCAGGTGTGCCTCACTGTGCTCCTGCGGGGAAGCGTTTGCCAGGCGCTCTTCCCTGGCATTGTGCAGCGTTAACTCCAGGAACATGTAAGCGCGGCCATCATAATTTTGCTTGAGACGCGGAAGAGGAAGCACGTCGCCTGAGGCGGGGGCTGCCTCCCCTACCTCATGCGCGGCGACCCAATCCAGTTCACTGCGCGCCGCCTCGGTGTTGCCCAGCTTGCCATAAACCACGGCGAGCAACGTGCGGGCTTCGGCATCCTCGGGGTCGGCTTGGACCGCGGCTTCAAGCGATTCCGCAGCCTCCCGATAGTGCCTCTCATATCCGAGGGCCACACCCCGGTTAAAGCAGAAATCACCATCCGAAGGATTGCTCTGGTAGGCGCGCTCAAAATTCTGCAAAGCCTCGGAGTAGTTGTCGCGGCGGGCCTCCAAAACTCCCAGGTTGTTGGCGACTTCGCCGAGCGGGAGCACCTTGGCCAATGTTTCAAAGTCGTTATCTGCAACCTGGTCGTGCCCGAGGAAAAACTCATCCACCCCGCGCAGGAACAACGACTCACTGTAATTCGCATCGGTTTCTTCGAGCTTCCCCAACCACGTGTTGGAATTCGCGTAGTCCTTGCGGTCAAAATAGAATTGGCCCAGGGCAAAGGCCGCGCGATGGTCGGAGGGGTCAAGCCGCTCGGATTCCGTATAGAAATGCAGGCGGCTGGCATCATCGGTAGCCAGGAGGCCGCGAATGTAATTCTCGAAGGCATCCAGGCGAATATCGTGAAAGCGCTTTAAGAATTCATCCTCATTGCCTACAGTGAAATCCGGGTCATGCGTCGCGAGCAATCGCCACGCCAGACGTGTCTGCAAGTCAACCAATTCGGCCAAGTCCCCGGTTACCTCCAGGGGCTGTGAAAGCTTCAGGCTTTTCACGTCGAACAGTTGCGCGCGTGCGACAAGTCGATTATCGGTTACATTGAAATTACCCAGGATGGCCCAATCCACTCCCAGAGTTTGCGCCACCTTAAATTCGCTGGCGATCGTCAGGGGAGCGTCCATGGGCACGCCCATCTGCGTGTATGCCGCGTTGCGTTCGCCGCGGTCGAGAACATAATTGTCCGGCTGGGGCAGGCGGGAAGAAAGGACTTGGGCGAAACTTTCTGAAATCCAGTTCAGATCCGCGCGGGGGCTCTGATTCTCAAAGGGAAAAACGAGGAGGGATCGCACCTCCGACGAGCCGCAAAGCTGCCAGGGGCAGGAGAACAGGAGCAGTAGAAAACCGAAGACTCTTCGCATGAACACTCAATCCGACCGCCATTATAACACTTCGCCGGATTCGACCCGCCGCATCCCACCCTCAAGGAGGGCGCGTTTTCCGAGGAGAGCATCCAATCGGTCAATCCTTGATGGCCACCGGAGGATTACGCATGAGTTCAACAAAAGCCGGGTAATTGCTGATCTTGGTGAAGTCGGGGTCGTCACCGATCTTCTTCGGATCGCTGAATCCGTCCTCGAGCGCGCGCCGCAGGTAGCGGACAGCATCGTCGGCATCTCCGATCGAGGCAAAGGCCTTGGCCAAATAGAAATAAAATTCAACATCGGCTCCGCTGGCGTGCACTACCGTCCCAACTGCGGACTCTTGCGCCATAACCTTCGGATCGATCCCCAGCGCCGTGCGATACTCTGCCACCGCCAAATCGAACTTTTTCATATGATAGTAGGAGGTGCCTAAATTCAAGTGGAAAGAGGCATTGTTGCCCATCAACTCGATCGCCCGTTGGTAATACTTGATCGATTTCCCATACTTCTTTTCCATGCAATAAACAGTGCCGATGTTGTTCAACGCCTCAGGGAAATTCTTGTCGACGCGAACAGCGTTGGAGTAAGCCTTCTGGGCGCTGCTAAATTTGTTCTGGACCTGATACGAAATCCCAAGCTTGTTCCACACCACCGGGTTCTTGAACGATGACAATTTCAGAGCCCGGTAGTAATAGTCCGTCGCGTCCTCATAGTTTTTTCTCGCCATGAAGATGTCGGCCCGCTCTTCCAGGGTTAGTTGCTTGGTTTGGGTGGGGTGGGCCAAAGCTGACTCCACTGCCGGGGGAGTTTGTTCCACACCGCGACCCGTCACGATTGCCGGCGCAGCCCCCCAAAAGGCTGCCGCCACGGCCAGAAAAATAGCAGCAAAGGAGCCCGTACGTAGCATTTGGAGTTTCATGGTTCGTCCTCCCGCCAACAGGAAATTCCCTTGGGACAGGCAGACAGTTGCGCTTTCACTGCTCCGGCGGTGATTGCTTTGTTGCATCCGGAGGGTCTGCCGGTTTCGGGTTCTTGCCCTTGAAGATCGAAAGGAATCTCTTCAGCACGCCGCCTTTCTTTTCGTCGGGTTGCTGAGAGGCATCATTGGGCGCGACGGCAATGTTGGGGGCTTCGACAGCCGCATTTGGGTTCTTCGGAGAAACCGGGAGCGCAACGACCGGCGCCGTCGTGGCATTGCCGGAGTGGAACAACTTGCTGAGAATCCCACCCACACCCTGCCGTGGCGTTTGCGCCTGCGGTTCCGTCCCCTCGATAAAGTATTCGTTGAGGGCGGCGACGGCCTCATTACCGCTAGGAAGGGTGGACGTCACCTGCACGGGGACGGTCACGATGCCGGGCGGTGGGTCAAAGGGTGTGACATCGTGATAGGCAGGGTACTGGGTGGCCTCTCTCATGAATGCCGTCCAGATGGGTAACGCCGAATCCGCTCCCTCGAGGTTCAGTTCGCGATCGTCGTCATATCCCACCCAGGCGACGGCCAACAAATTGGAAGTAAAACCGGCAAACCAGCCGTCGTGCGAGGTTCCGGTCTTGCCCGCGGCGGGCAACCGAAATCCTCGTGAACGGGCGCCAGCCCCGGTGCCATTATTGATGACACTTTCCAGCAAGCTGACCATTAGGAATGCCACTCGCGGGTCCAGCACCTGGCGAGTAACCTCCGAACTTTGCCAGAGCAGGTGCCCGGACGAATCATTAACCGCTAGAATGAACCGCGAATCCACGTGGATGCCGCCATTCGAAAAGATCGTGTAGGCGCCGGCGACTTCCAGGGGCGTTGCCACATAGGATCCCAGCGCAATCGCGGGCGTGGCCACCAAAGCGGTATTGAATCCCGCCGCCACCGCGAGATTGCGCACCTTTTCATATCCTACCATCTCGGCCAAACTCACGGTGGCCACGTTCAGTGAATGCATCAATGCCGTCCGCAGCGTCACTTCCCCGAAATACTGCTGCTTGAAGTTTTCCGGTTCGTAAGTCACGTCTCCAAATTGGAAAGTGGTAGGTTCGTCATGGAGCAGCGTGGCAGGGGTAATGAGCGGTTGCGATCCGTCCACACCGGAGGTCAGCGCCGCCGCGTACACGAAGGGCTTGAACGACGACCCTGGCTGGCGTTTGGCCAGCACATGGTTGAGCTGACTGCGGCCATAATCGCGCCCTCCCACCAAGGCCTTCAGCCAACCCGTGTGAGGGTCAAGGACCACCAAAGCTGTTTGTGGTTGCAAAGGATCGGGCGGCGGAGCGTTCTTGGCCGCCTTGGACCTTTTCAATCGCTTGTCAATTTCCGCAGCGCCGACATTGACAGCCGCGGACGCCGCTTCTTGCACGTCCAGGTCGAGGGTGGTGTAAATCCGGTAGCTCTGGGAGAGCAGATCGTGCTCGGTGAATTGTGAGAGCAACTGATCCTTCACCATGTCAACAAAGTAAGGAGCCTCAGTGCCCTCGACATTGCGCGTCACCACACCCAAGGGCTCGCCGGAAGCCTTTTCCGCCTGCTCAGGGGTAAGCATGTCAAGATCCTTCATGCTCCTCAGGACAAAGTTGCGGCGCTCCAAAGCTCGGGCGGGAGACTTGTAGGGTGAATAGAGATTCGGGCCGCGAATCATTCCCGCCAGCAACGCGGCTTCGTCAGCGGTGAGGCTGCCCACGTCCTTATTAAAGTAGGCGTTGGCCCCCTCCCCGAATCCATAAATGGAGAAACCTCCCCGCTGTCCCAGATAAATCTGATTCGCGAAGAGCTCAAAAATCTGTTCCTTATTCAGCCGCTGTTCCAGCATGAGGGCAAGAAAGACCTGGTTGATTTTGCGGCTTAATTTCCGCTGTGGGGTGAGCCCAAAGATGTTGCGGGCTAACGTCATGGTCAGGGTGCTTCCGCCCTGCGGGATCTCGTCTGATCGGAAAAGATCATGCACACCGGAAGCGACGATGCGGTAAACGTTCACGCCGTGGTGGGAAAAGAAACTATGATCTTCCGCCGCCACCACGGCATTGACGACAGACTTGGGGAGATCCTGGTATCGCACCAGGCGCCGCTTGCTGCGCGAGGTGTCGAAGAGCGAGGTGATAACTTCCGGCTCCAGCTTGTAGCTCTCGAGCGGCGACGTGTCGGTCAGCGAGTTGATGGAAGCGATGTGCCCGTTGGTAAACTCGAGCGCGGCCGGCCCTTCCTTGAAAGAATCGTTCTGAAAAAAGGAAGCGGAGCCGGGCCGAATTTCCAGGCGACTGCCGACCAGACGGTAGGTGCCGACTTGAGATCCTCCCTCGTACTCGGCGTAAAGCCCCTTGCGCAGCCGCGCGGCCACCTTTTCGGGGGTTATCGCCTCACCCACGAATACGGGCGTGGGCGCGGCAAAAACCACGGAGGCGTGATTGAACACGTCGCCACTCAACCGGGCGTCGATGACCCGCGAAAAGCGCACATAAAAATAGATAAACGTTGCCACCGCGGCCAAAAACACCAGCACTGCGGCGCCAATGAGGATCTTCTTGCCCTTTCCCCACGAAGCGATTCTCAGCCCAGCAAGTTTGCGCCGGACCGATGACCCGCGCTTTCCTCGAGATTCCGAAGTTGGACGGACTGTCACGGTTTATATGATGGACTTGTTTTCAGATGAGTCGGTGAAGTGGAGCTGGAGCGTGTATACCTTCAAATCGACAGGGACATGGAGATCAACGGTGACACTCAACTTGTTCGCATTCGCGCTCACGATCACCTCCTCCGCAGCTAAGGGAAGGTCCAGATCCTGTGCCCTGGCGAGGACGTTGTTTCGAATTACGTCCTCCGTGGCGTGCTGCGTTAGCCAAAAAGGCGTCTGATTCGTGATGTAATCCTGGAGTTGATAGTTGTCCACATAAACGGGAATGGTTTTTATACTCGTAAAGATCAGCGCTGCGAGGAAACCGAGCCAGAGGATGGCTTTAAAAGTGATGCGTCCCGACTCAGACCTCCGCATGGTGTCCCCCGTAGTGGGCAATTCCCTCCCCTGTTATCCCCGGTTCAACGCCAATAAACTCGAGATCACCTCATCCAGCTTAACATCCTGAATTTGCTTTGTCGAGCGCTGGAAAATCTCCGCCAACCCTTGCTCAAACTTGCGTTTGCCAATGGTCACACGATAAGGCACCCCGATCAGATCAGCGTCTTTAAACTTGACTCCGGGCCTCTCGGCGCGGTCGTCAAAAAGCACATCCAGGGAGTGCGCTTGCATTTCCTTATAAAGCTTTTCCGCGGCCTCGCGCAGTCGCACATCGTCCATGTTGGCCGCCGTCAGGATGACGTCAAAGGGAGCGATGGAAGCGGGCAGGAACATGCCATCGCGGTCGTGGTTCTGCTCCACCGCCGCACTCAGGATGCGCTCCACGCCGATGCCGTACGAACCCATCACCAGCGGAACCTCGCGGCCGTTTTCGTCAAGTACCGTGGCGTGCATCGCCTGGGAATAGCGGCGCCCCAGCTTGAATATATGGCCTAACTCTACGGAAACGCTGATCCGCATCGGTTTGCCGCACCTCGGGCAAAGATCGCCAGCGGATATCACCCGCAAGTCGCGGTACTCGGAAGTGAAATCTCGGCCAGGGGTTACGTTGCGCAGGTGGGTATCATCCCGGTTCGCTCCGGCAATCAAGCCGCGGCGGCCCTCCAGGGCCTTATCAGCAAGGATCCTGACCCCTTTCAATCCCACCGGACCGAGCGATCCCAGGTGCGCCCCAAGCAACGCCCGGGCCTCGTCCGGCAGCGCCGGGCGGAAAACGTCGGTGCCGAGCGTCGCGGCCAACTTGGTTTCGCTCAAAGTGTGATCCCCGCGCAGCAGGATCAAAATCGCCTGGCCGTCCACCACATACACCAGCGTCTTGATCATCCGGTTGCCGGGCTCGCCAGTGAACTTCACCAGGTCATCGATGGTTTTCTGCCCAGGCGTGGAGAAGGGCTCGGGTGCAGCATCGCTCTCAGGGTCCGCCACGGGAGGGGCAATCCCTTCAGCCTTTTCCAAATTCGCCGCGTAGCCGCAATCGCACAACGCGATCAGGTCCTCGCCCGCGTCCGTGGGCGCCGTGAATTCATGCGAGTGGGTGCCGCCCATTGTTCCCGAGTAGGCTTCGACAATCACGTACTTCAGTCCGCAACGGTCAAAAATGTGACGGTAGGCGTCGTAATGCTTGCGATAGCTAACGTCCAGGCCGGCGTCGTCGAGGTCGAAGGAATATGAGTCCTTCATCCAGAATTGCCGTAGGCGCAGCAAGCCCGACTTGGGGCGCGGCTCATCGCGAAACTTTTCCTGGATCTGATACCACATCTGAGGAAGCTGCTTGTACGAGCGCAATTCTCCGCGAGCGATATTGGTCATCTCCTCTTCGTGGGTTACACCGAGGACCATTTCATGGTCGTTCCGGTCCTTGAACTTGAAAATCGTCGGGCCGTATGCGGCGTAGCGCCCGGACTCTTTCCAAAGTTCCGCCGGGTTCAGCGCGGGCAGATAAAATTCCTGCGCCCCAATGGCGTTCATCTCCTCGCGAATAATCCGGATGATCTTCAGCAGGGATCTTTGCGCCAAGAAGAGATGCGCATATACCCCCGCCGCAACCTGGCGAATGTATCCCGCCCGCAGCAACAGGCGATGGCTGGGAACTTCTGCTTCGGCGGGATCCTCCCGCAAAGTAGGAATAAAAACCTGGCTCCAACGCATGATATCGACCTTTCACTGTGAGCTCTCAGCCATCAGCTTACAGCGGTCAGCTTGCAACTCGGCGTTTGCGACGATGGCTGTTTTCGGACGGTCTACGGCGCCCGTTCAGAATCCGTCATTGTTGAAGATACGGCCTCACATTGTCAAGAAAGGCTAGAACACGACTGTATTTCGGCTCACTATCAAGTAACCTTTCAGCCGTCGTATGCATCATATTGGCAGGGTAGAATTGCCGCTCGCAAACCACTCATCCCAAAAATCAGCGGACAACTCCACGAGTGCGTTTATAGCGAAGCTATAAAGCGCCAAGGTAAAACCTACTTAACATCTGAAACTTTATGCAAAACAGTTGCGTCTATACGACCGTGAAGAGAATTAGCGATGAAGGATGAAGCGAAACAAGGGGAGTCAATCGGAGTTGCAAGGAACGAGCAGAAGCCGAGGAAAAGACTCACGGCAGATGATTCAGGAGGACGACAATGCGTAACAAACTTCCGCTTTTAACTCTCGCCGTCGTGGTTGGGGCAGGATTGTGCTGGGCAGCACCGCCCACCACTGACTCGCAGGCCGTGGCGAGCATTCAATCCCGACTCGACAAGGCAAAGGTGAATAAGCATGGCGAAGTGCAGGTAACGTATGCAGGAGGCATTGCGACGCTCACCGGGACGGTGGATAACCTGGGAAGCAAGCTCGACGCGGAGAAAGCCGCCCAAAAGGTGCACGGCGTGACGCAGGTTGTCGACAATATTCAGGTGCGGGCCGATGAAGTGACCACCCAGCAAATGTTGGAACAGGCGCGGCACGAGATTGTGATGTACTACGCTTACGGGATCTTCGACAACGTGAACTTCGAAGCCCACAACGGAACGCTCACCGTCAGTGGACAAGTCACCCAGCCGTTTAAGAAGACGGACATTGGGAACATTCTTGTGCGCGTCAAAGGCGTGGCGGAATTGAACAATAATCTGGGGGTCTTGCCCCTCTCGACGTTTGATGACCGCCTGCGGCTGCAAATCGCGCGGGCTATATATGGCGATCCGTTCTTTATCCGCTATGCCAATCAAGCGCTTCCCCCAATTCACATCATTGTGAAAAACGGGAACGTGACCTTGGAAGGCGTGGTGGCTTCGACCTTGGACCGCACGAAGGCCGAGATGGCCGCGCTCCATACCGGCCTCTCCTTCGCGGTCGTGGACCACCTCCAGGTCGAAAGATCCTAACGGCCTGCTTGATCCATCCCCCCTAAAGCCTGCGCTGTGCAAGTTCAGCGCAGGCTTCCTCCTTTATGTGGCCGCGCTTGAGGAAATCCGCCCAGTCAGTTTTAGTGGTGCAGATTGCGCCGCTTCCACCCCTTAGGTAGAATGCGGGAGGAGAGTTTTCATCACTCGTGTCCAAAATAAGAGATCAGAGTAGACGGACGATCTGCGGCTTCGCCGCTTGCTATGCGGGCCGGCTGCGCCTGCCCGGAATGCTGTCCTAACGCCCAACCTCATCCTCACCGCGCCGGAGGCTGAGCCTCCGGCGCGGTGAGGATGAGAAAAAAGGGCCATTTCGGCCCGGAAGGGCGAAGCCCTTCCGCAGAGCGGCGCGGCGGAGCCGCAGGGCTCATTTATATTGGACGTGAGTGAGTTTTCATCACCCATTCATCTATTTGTTCGGTGAGGATGCCGTTGCCGGAAAAGAAGCCCATCGCTTTGGCGTCAGATCACGTCGGCCTTCCACTAAAAGAGAAAGTCCGCGATTATCTGATCGGCAAGGGTATCGAGGTGTGGGACTTGGGGACATTCTCCCTCGACCGGGTGGATTACCCTGACTACGCGGAGAACGTCGCCCGGCAGGTCGCCGCAGGCAAGGCGGAATGCGGCGTCCTGGTGTGCGGGACGGGCCTGGGAATGATGCTGGCAGCCAACAAAGTCCGGGGAATACGCGCGCTTCCCTGCAACGACACGATTTCGGCCTATTTCGCTCGCTCGCATAACAATGGCAACGTCCTTGTCCTCGGCGCGCGGCTGGTGGACGATGCGACCATGCAAAAAATCGTCGATACGTGGCTCGCCACGCCTTTTGAAGGGGGCCGGCACGAATCAAGGTTGGAGAAGATTGATGCCATCGATGCAAACTACCCTCGGGAGAAAAGCTTATGAATTCTCAAATACGGTCTCAATCGCGTTCGCTCCATGAGGTCGACCCGGAAGTTGCGCGTGCCATCGATTTGGAAGTTGACCGCCAAGCTCGCACTTTGGAATTGATCGCTTCTGAGAATTTCGTCAGCGAGGCGGTGCTGGAAGCACTGGGTTCCGTGATGACCAACAAATACGCCGAGGGCTTGCCAGGGAAGCGATACTATGGCGGTTGCGAATACGTTGATGTGGCGGAGAATCTTGCCATCGAGCGCGCCAAGAAGCTCTTCGGCGCGGAGCATGCCAACGTCCAGCCCCACTCCGGCAGCCAGGCCAATCAGGCCGTTTACCTGACTGTGCTCAAACCCAGCGACACGCTGCTGGGCATGAGCCTGGCACATGGCGGCCACTTGACGCACGGGCACCCGCTGAATTTCTCCGGAAAGATGTACAAGATTGTTTCCTATGGCGTCAGCAAGGACACTGAAACCATCGATTACGACGAGTTGGAACGCCTCGCCAAGGAGCATCGGCCCAAGCTTATTTTGGCCGGGGCCAGCGCTTATCCGCGCACGCTGGATTTCGCTCGCTTTGGCGCGATTGCCCGCGAAGTTGGAGCTGTGCTGATGGTGGACATGGCCCACATCGCCGGACTCGTGGCTGCAGGCCTGCATCCGAGCCCCTTCCCGCACGCCGACTTTGTCACTACCACAACGCATAAGACCTTGCGCGGACCGCGGGGCGGCGCCGTGTTTTGCAAAGAGCAATACGCTAAAGATCTCGACAGGATCGTGTTCCCAGGTATTCAGGGCGGGCCTCTCATGCACGTGATCGCGGCCAAGGCCGTCTGCTTTCATGAAGCTCTCCAGCCAGAATTCGCCGAGTATCAGAAACAGATTATCGCCAACGCCAAGACAATGGCGGAGGCGCTGGCGGCGGAAGGCTTCCGCATCGTCGCTGGCGGAACGGACACGCACCTGATGCTGGTCGACGTATTCACTAAGAAAGTTACCGGCCGTCAGGCGCAGGAAACGCTGGAGCGTGCCAGCATCACCGTCAACAAGAACGCCATCCCCTTCGACGCTAATCCTCCCGCCGTGGCCAGCGGCATCCGCGTGGGAACACCTGCCGTCACGATCCGCGGCATGAAGGAGCCCGAAATGCGGCAAATTGCGCGCTGGATCGGCGAAGTCCTGAACCATCTCGAGGATGAATCCACCGTCAAGCGCGTCCGCGGCCAAGTGGAATCGCTGACGGAAAAGTTCCCCCTCTACGAAAACCGGCGTGTGGCGATGGGAACGAAAGCGTGAGGACAAACAGGGCGGCTCTTCTTACCGCTC
>Ga0181520_10010424_pt1 | contig 12488 bp, 10 predicted proteins | sample PEATcosm2014_Bin_29_FD_132451 | JGI IMG/M metagenome (GOLD analysis project Ga0181520, IMG submission 132451) | Peatland microbial communities from MTU Mesocosm Facility, Houghton, MI, USA - PEATcosm2014_Bin02_30_metaG | ecosystem: Environmental > Terrestrial > Soil > Wetlands > Peat | place...
CGTAGAAGCATAACCTCCACGGCCTGTCGTTTGGCTGTTGAATGCGCCTGACTACCGTCGATTACCTACCATTACTACCCCGCTTTGACAACCGGCAGACGAAGCGCTCGGAATGTTGTCAGAAGCTGACCGTATCCCAAGATGAAGGACGAACGGCATTGAACCACGGAGACACGGAGGGCACAGAGAACGGCTGGGAAACGGCCGGGAAACGGCCGGCCTGCCCCACGATAGGCGTTAAGGGACGTTGCCGTTCTCTGTGTCCTCTGTGTCTCTGTGGTCAATCGCCGTCCATTTCTCCGTATCGCATCTCATTGCCGAGCAGGGCCGGCGCAACCGGCGTAGTAATACTACCTACAATTGAAAGACGCACCCGTTAGGTCCGCATTATTCGTGATCGCTGAGGCAATTGCAAAAGTCTGTAGGAGCACCCTCTGCGCCGGACTGTGCCCGGCAATGCGACCGGACCCCATAGTGTGCCCAAAATAGCGTCTATAGAGACGAAAACATGTCTTTATGGCGGCGTATTAACGGCAATCGCGGTCTGGAGACCGCTCCTACAGACGACGCAGCGACTTTTGCAATTACCTCCGCTAAGGCAATTGCAGGCCGGTCAGCGCCTACTTGCCGATCTCGCGCATGGGGTTACTGTCCAGGGTCGTCTCGTCCGCGGTGTACGAGCGCCCGGTCTCGGCATCGACTGCGAATACTTGCTTGAAGTCGCCGAACTGCCCACTGCAATAGGCCGTGACCTCATACACGGGTCTGCCCGTGACCAGCCGGCTCCTTTGGGTTACGCCCCGGACGCGCAGTTTCACGATGCCGTACCTGGCGGACAACTCCGAGCGCACCACGTTTTCGGCGTACTGGGCGGTGACCGGCCACTTCTTGCCGCAGCCGGCGGCGAGGCAGCAGCATACGCTGATGAGCGCGCAAGCCAGGGCGCGCCGGGCCTGCCGTCTCCGCGCGGTCATACGATCTGCCCCGCCCCGGGTCCGAAATGCCGCCCGTGCTGGATGACCACGCACCCGTTGACGATGACCAGCTCGATGCCCTGTGGGTACTGGTGCGGGGCCTCGTAGGTGGCGGCGTCGGCCACGTTCTCCGCATCGAAGGCGATGATGTCCGCCTTCATGCCGACCGCAATCCGGCCCCGGTCCGTGAGGCCCAGCCGCGAGGCCGGCAGGGAGGTGCATTTGCGGACGGCCTCCGCCAGCGACACCAGCCTTTCATCCCGAACGTACTTACCCAGCAGTCGCGGGAACGTGCCATAAGACCGCGGGTGCGGCGCGCCTCTCGACAACGACCCGTAGGGCGCAAAGACCATGCCGTCGGTGCCGATGCAACCCACCGGATGCCGCAAGGCCGCCCGCACATCCTCCTCGCACATCGAGAAAAAGCAGGCATTCGCGAAGCCGTCGCCGGAGATGAGCAGGTCGATCGCGGCGTCGATGCCGTCGCCCCCGCGCGTGGCGGCGATCTCGTCGAGCCGCTTGCCGACCATCCAGCGATCCTCCTCGGGCGCCACGTCGATGATGAGGACATGCTCCGGCGAGTGACCGAAGGGCGCACAAAGCGCCTCCCCGCGCTCGAAGGCCTCCTGCTCCTCGTGCAGGCGCTGGCGATACTGCGGGTCTCGCAGCCGCGCCATCAGCACCGCGTGCCCGCCTGCGCTCATCCAGCCGGGCAGCGCCCCCCAAAGATGCGCGCTGCCGGCGGTGTACGGGTATACGTCATACGCCACATCGAAGCCCTCGCGCCGGGCCGCGTCGATCCTCTCCAGCGCGGCATCCACCTTGCCCCACCACCGCTGCCCCGAGGCTTTCAGATGGTCGATCTGCAGCCGAAGGGCCCCTTCGCTCGCCGCATCCCTCGCGAAGTCGATAGCCTCATCCAGCGATTCGAGAAGCTGCGCGCCCTCGTTGCGGATGTGGAAGCTCACGTGCTTTCCTCGGCGCGCGGCAATCCGGCACAGTGCGCCGACCTCATCCGCTGCGGCGAACTTCCCCACGGCGTACCCGAACCCGAACGACAGGCCGACCACGCCCTCGTCGAAGGCCTGCTCCAGCAGCCGCCCCATCTGTGCGATCTCTTCAGGTGACGCATGTCCCTCGCCGAAGCCGAACACATGCGCGCGCAGGGCGCTATGCCCGACCATCGGCGCAATGTTGGCCGCAGGCCCGGCCTGCGCCAGTCGCTCGAGATACTCCGCGGTCGAGTGCCACGTCCAGGGCACGTCCGCGGCGATGAAGGGGCAAAGATCGTCCAGCTCTTTCTCCTGGCCGGGTTTCACCGGGAAGGGCGAGAAGCCGCATTGCCCCGTAACCATCGTCGTGACGCCCTGGCGAATCATGCTCTCGGCCTCGGGGTTCACGAGCGCCGTCAGATCGGAGTGGTTGTGGACATCGATGAACCCGGGAGCCAGGTGCAGGCCCGCGCAGTCGATGACCGGCCCGATGGCCTGTGAGAGGTCGCCTACAGCCGCAATCTCATCCCGTCGCAGGCCGATGTCGCCGGGAAATCCAGGCACGCCGGTCCCATCGTGGACTGTCCCGGCGTGCAATATGAGGTCAAACTGGGACACGCACTTCACCTCGGTGGGGGCTCGGGAGAGCTGAAGAGACTTCCGCGAACCGTTGTCGAAAGCCTGTCAATATGAGTTGGGCGGCATGTTCGATCGACGTGTGCTCGGTGTTGATGACCAGGTCGTAGGCGAGGGGACAGTCGGGGTCGCACCCGAAATGCCCGCGCACGAAATCGCGGCGTCGGCGGTCCGACTCCATCACGGTTCTCCGGGCTTGCTCCTCGGCAACGCCATCCAGCTCTCGGACTCTCTCCGCGCGCAACTCGAAGGGCGCCGTGACCCGCACCCGATACGAACCGGTCAGCATACAACTCGCGCCGCGCCCGATGATGACCGCGTTCCCTTCATCGGCGATGTGGCGCAGGACCCTGACGAGCGCTCTCAGATACGCCGCTTCGGTCAGATGGTCGCCTTCGAGAAACCCCAGAAGAATGTCTCGTAGAAGATTCGGCCCCCGTTCCTCGGAGGCCTCCACTTTGCTGCGATCCGTGCGCGCCCTGGCCGCGACGGCATCGATGATCTCGCGATCATACAGGTCGAAGCCCAGTTCCTTCGCGACCAGCTTCGCCGCTTCCGACCCGCCGCTGGCCTTGTCGCGCGATACGGTGATCACGTTGCGCGTCTGCGTGCCGGAGACCTCGTCTTGTGCGAAGCGTTGCGATATGCGCTTGTCCAACTCCCATTTGCGAACCTGCCTGGCGACCAAGCCTTGTATGCCTTCCATAACTCTCGCCTCCGTTGCGCCGCCGGTATCCGTCACAGGGGGCAGGCATTCTCGCCCGCCGGCCCGTTCACCACCGTCCTCACCCTCGAGGCAGTTGCAGGGGTCGTCTGTCCGTCTGTAGGAGCGGTCTCCAGACCGCGATTGCCGTTAACGCATCGCCGGGATTATGTGCGCATCACCATCAACGTAATTCGAGCGCAGGATCACGGCTTGGTCGCACTCTGGAGAGTGCTCCTACAGGCTTCTGCAGCCGCCACCCTCTATAGTGTATCCATGAGATGCCAGAAAGCATCCCATGTTTCTTGCATGGCCGACCACGAATACGCCGCGCCCCGGATTGCTCGCAGGCAGAAGATGCCGTCGAAGGACCGGCAACGCAGGATCGACATCAACTCTTTGACCTCGCCTTTGCCCCGCCCCGGCAATGTGCGCGGCGGCTCCGGTCCCGGGCAGCCGTCCTCGATGTAGAGCACGGCGAGATGCTTCTTGAGGTTCCCCTTGTAGTACGTCCGCAGGAACGGGTGCTCGCCCGCCCTTGCGAACTCCGCCGGATTGAAGCCCAGCCGCACGTTGGGCGCTTCGCACAGCGCCAGCAACGCCTCGCAACGATCCTTCGTGGCCCAGGCGGTGCCTGCCCCGTTCTCGACCAGCAGTTCCAGCCCTCTCTGCCCGGCCTCGACGGCATAGGCCTTAAGCCCCGCCGCCGCTTCCTCGACCGACGCGCCCGGCGGCGTGGCTATCGGCGGGAGCTTGATGTACCGGGCGCCGAGTTCCTGCGCAAGTTCCAACGAGGCCGCAAAGCTCGCCCAGTCCGTCGGCGCGCCGGCAAGGGCCTCCCACACCATCGGAGCCGCAGACAGCGTGTGGACGCGCAGGCCTTCGCTGTGAAGCTCCCTCGCAAACCGGGATCGGTTCTCGACGCTTTCGCCCCACAGTCGCGGCGCAAGCTGATCCCCGACCTCGATGTCTCGGATGCCCAGCCGGGTCAGAAACGCCGCTCCAGGACGCGTATCGGCGAGGCCTTGCGCTACATCATCGAAGCAGGCACACAGGGTGAAACTCTCCTCCGCCAACCGCGCTCGTTTGATCCGGCCCCGCTGCATGACGCAGTCGTCGCAGTGGGGGTTGTCGCACAGGACGGCTGCCGGGTCGCGGCGCAGCGCCTCGATTGCCGCCTCAAGCGTCCCGGCCGCGTGCATGAGGCGGCACGCGGCCTTGCCGATCTTCCCGGTCCGCATCACGCCGCGCTCGCGGAAGACGTGGTCCAGGCCGATGAAGTCGCGGTGCGGGCCGGGGAACTTGTTCAGCGTGATGCTGCGTTTCTCGCGGTTTTCGTCGAGGTACTCGCGCTGAAGCGGCGTCAGGTACGGCGCATCGACCGCCTCCTCGGCGCAATGCAGGAGCGTGTTGCGGTCCTGGTCGCACCCGAGCAGCAGGATGTAGCCGTCCGGCAGCCTCGCGATCCGCCCCCAGGGCGACTCCGGCCCCAGGGCTGTCGGCTGCGATACGTGCCCTGCGAGGAGCTGCTGCGCCATCGGCCCGATCCCGGCAGCGGAGTGGGTCGGGTGGATGCTGCGGATGACTCCTGGCCTCCGCCAGAACGTGTCGGTGACGATGCCCACGTTCGACTTCGCAACCGAGACATCGAACACCGGCACGCTGGCCATCGCCGGCATGAGCAGCGTTCCCTGTGGCCCGACCGCCTCGATGAGGGCGTCGATGACGGCATCCGCGCCGCCCGCGACCTCCCCGAAGGACGACAGCGCGCTGTGAGCCATGACCACCATGCCGGGCTTGACCCCCAAAGCCCGCAGACCGGCGAGAATGTCCTGCTGAGTGAGTGCCATTGTGGGACACCTTTGGTGGAAATGAGCGGATGGGTGAGATCAGCCTCGGAACGGCGGCATGTCCGCCCCTGATCTCGTGGTCACGTCTTTCCCTTACTTTCGCCTCTTGCCCCGTTTAGCCCTGCCGCCGGCTTTTGCCAAGGGTGCGGACCTCTCCGGTAGGCACAACGGAGGTCAGGACTTGATGAATAACCACAAAGACACGAAGTCACGAGGAACGGCAACAGCCCTAGTGTATTTGGCCTTGGCCGTTTCGTGCCTTCGAGTCTTCGTGGTTAGAATCGCCCAGCCCTCGAAGTCTCAACCCTAGCCTCGTATACCTCTCGCTCCCCGTTACGGTGTTGATCGCCTTGTAGATCGCCTTCTTGTCACCGACAATGCACACCATTTTCTGGGCACGGGTGAGGGCTGTATAGAACAGGTTGCGCTGTAGCATGATGTACTGGCTGCTGTGCAGGACCAGCACGACCGCCGGGTACTCGCTCCCCTGCGACTTGTGGACCGTCAGGGCGTAGGCGAGGTCCAGTTCATCGCGCTCGGCGAAGTCGTAATCCACCGGGCCCTGCTCGAATTGCACGGTGAACACCTGGTTGCCCGGATCGACCTTCACCAGCCGCCCGATGTCGCCGTTGTAGACCATCCGGTCGTAGTTGTTGACCGTCTGCAGGACCCGGTCGCCCTCGCGGAAAACGGTCTCGCCCCGCGCGAATTCCCGCTTGTTGGGCGCCGCGGGGTTGAGCTTCTCCTGCAGGCGCTGATTCAGGTTCAGCACACCCAGAACGCCGCGCCGCAAGGGGGTCAGCACCTGCACATCATCCGGCCCGAAGCCTAACTTGCGCATATTCCCTGTCGCCGCCCGGATGACTCGCTCGGCGGCGGCCTCGACGTCGGCTTCTTCGATGAACACGCAGTCGCGACCCGTCCACGGTTTCGCGGGGACGAGAATCGGCGGCTCGCCACGGTTCAGCCGGTGGGCGTTCTGGACGATGAGGCCGGTCTCGCTCTGGCGGAAGATCTCGGTGAGCCGCGTCACCGGCAGGACACCGCTGGCGACGATGTCTCGCAGCACATTGCCCGGCCCGACGCTGGGAAGCTGATCCGCATCGCCGACGAGCACCAGGCGCGCCCCTGGATCGAGCGCCCGCAGGAGATCGCGCATCAGCCACTGATCGACCATGCTCACCTCGTCGATGAGCACGAGGTCGGCCGGCAGCGTGTTGTTCGCATGATGCTTGAAGCCGCCGGTCGAGGGGTCGAACACCAGCATCCGGTGGATCGTGCGGGCTTCGTGACGCGCCACCTGCTCGAGGCGCTTGGCCGCCCGCCCGGTCGGGCTGGCGAGGTTCACCACTTGCCCGAGGGCCTTGCAGGCGGCGACGACCGCGCGGGTGACGGTCGTCTTGCCGGTGCCGGGGCCGCCGGTGATGACCGACACCGGTTCCCGCAGACCGGCGACGACCGCCTGGCGCTGAAGGTGGTTCAGTTCAACCCCCTCCAGCGTCTCCCAGCGCGCCAACCACGCGAGCGCGTCCTCATCGCTGGCGATGATACTGCCGCCGTGTCGCTGCGAGCGCAAAGCCCGGGTGCCGGCGGCGATCTCATCGCGCGCGTCGAGGCGATGCAGCAGGTGAGTGGCAATCTCCTCCTCGGCCTCAATCGTTGCCGGGAGATACACTCCGACCTCCCCGCCAAGCTCCTCGATGCAAAGCTCCTTCTCTGCGCCGAGCCGGTCGATGGCGATGTCGATCAACTCGCGGTCCACATGCAGGATGTACTCGGCCTTGGCCAGCAGTCCCTCGCGCGGCAGGTAGAGATGTCCGTCCTCCGAAGCCTGTTGCAATGTATGGCGCAAACCGGCTTCGACCCGCGAAGGGTCGTCGTCCTTGACGCCGGTGGAGTGCGCGATCTTGTCCGGGGTGAGGAACCCGACACCGGAAATGTCGCGGGCGAGGCGGTACGGCTCGCGCTCCAGCACCTCGATAGACTGATCTCCGTACAGCGTGTGGATCTTCGCCGCCAGGCGGGGGCCGATGCCGTGGCTTTGCAGGAAGATGATGATATTGCGGATGCGCTGGTGCCGGCTCCAGGCCTCCATCAGCGCCGCCGCGCGCTTCGCCCCGATCTTGGGCACCTCAAGGACGCGTCCAGGTGATGTGTCCAGCACGTCGAGCGTGTTCTCGCCGAAATAGTCGACGAGGCGTTTCGCGGTTACCGGCCCGACGCCGGGCACGAGGTCGCTGGCGAGGTAAACCTCGATGGCCGCGCGGGTCGCCGGTCGGGAAAGCTGGTAGCTTTGGAAATGAAACTGCCGCCCGTACTTGGGATGGCGCTCCCACACCCCGTAGAAGCGCACGGACTCGCCGGGGTGCGGATCGAGCATGTTGCCGACAACCGGGAGTGATTCGGCCTTCTTCCGGGTGAACACTCGCGCGACGGTGTAGCCCGTGTCGGGGCTGTAGAACGTGACGCGGTCGATCACGCCCTCCAGCGTCTCCTCAGCGGCATCGCCGCCTGTAGGAGCGCTCTCCGGAGCGCGATCGTCTTGCATGTCCCCGTCGAAGAGTCTCATGCGTATAGATCCGGATCCTGGTGCAGCCGCGCAATCGGGTTCATGATATCCCAACCCATATGAAGGGGCATGCGACGACGTAAACGGCTGCTGCCGCCAATGGCCAGTAGTCTCGCAGGTGCTGCGATGCGGTTCTCTCCCCCTCTGGGATGCACTGTGAAATGATCACCGTAGACACATTCGATGACGCGACCCAGACGGTGCCACCGGCGTCGTTGCCCTTGCGGGTCCGCCATGACCCGGCAACCGGCTGGAGATCGTCGTTGACGAACACCGGGCCTTGCCACTTCGGCTCACCGGACCGCGGTAAGGGGGCAACAATCTTCAACTCCCTGCCATTGCCCTCTGGGTCGAGGCTGAACACCTCGATCTGCCCGAAGTAGTTCGGGCCGTGTGTGGTCAGCACATAGGCGTAGAGGCAGGCGCCGCTGCTCATCACGTCGAACCAGGGGTCGGGATCGGGGACGGTGTCGCGTGGAAATAGCCATCGCCTGACAGTAGCGGTCAGATCGCGGTGCAGTACGCTGACCCGCCCGAGAGCCGTGCCCCATACCGCCCCGCCCACCATGAGCAGCATTCCGAACCTCCACGATGCCGACAGTGAACCGAGACTGTGCGAGGAGAGACCCATTCGCCCTTCCACTTTGATGAGCAGCAACCCCAGCGTCGCATAGAGAATCAGACTCCAAGCTAGGCTCCAGATCACCGCAACATGCTCGGGCGGCCTGCGCCCTATTTCCTGCGCGCGGAAGGACTCCATAGCGACGAAACCGGGAAGTATGAAGAGAATCAGCCGCATCACTTTGTCGAGTTCGAGAACGCTCATAGTCCGATCCCTCGAATCTACTTCTTAGTGTCCTTGGATGGCGGAGGCGGTGGCGGTGGAGGCGGTGTCGTGGCGGGCCGCTTCCTGCCCGACCCTCCCTCCTTCACTCTGTCTCGGTTGGTGCTCTCGCCCGTCTTCTTCATCATCACTGCACCTCTCTTTCCGCCCGGCGCAAGCTCTCGCTCTGCGCGTAGGCTGTCATCTGCACCCGTGTCCGGGGCATCGTAGATCAAGGATGCCGTCTGGCACCTCCCTCACCCGCACATCCGCTTCTTGACTTTCTCCCACGTCGGGGTGATGACGAAGCTCTCGTCAATGCTTTCAGCCATCGCGAGAATCAGCTTCGTCGGGCCGGCGAAGCTTAGCGTGTCGGGCAGGACGCACGGTCTTGCCGAGGGGTCGAACATGCCGATGACGCCCTTCGGGTCGTCGCTGAGCGCCTGCCGTCGCGGTTCTCCGACGAGGGTTCCGCAACCGGCGGCGAAGGGGGCGATCACTGCATTCTGATCCGCCGACAGGAAATTCGCCAACGTGAACAGGCCCGAGAGCTGGTCGGGGGTGACGAGGAACGCGATCACCTCGACGCCGTCGAAGCTGTCGAGCTGATCGAGCGGCGCGAAGATGCAATATTTCGCCGTCGCCGCCGGGAAATCGGTCTGGGTGAGGGTCGCCGCGGCGATCTCGGGGGTCTTCTTGTAGCGCTCGCCCTCCATCTGGCCGGGGATGCCGGTGGACAGGAAGTATTCGAGGCCCTCGCGAACGGTCTTGGCGAGGCCCAGGTATTTCGCGCCGCCGGGGCAGCCGGTGTGATCCTTATCGAAGCACGCCCACCGCCCTTGTTTCACCACGGCCTGCAAACCGGCCAGGGCGCAAACGTGGCGCGTGATGCCGTCGGCAGCGGGCATCCACGCTCCCTCCACAGGCTCATCTCGATACAGCACGGCGATCGGGCTGTCGGTCAGGCACAGCGCCCGGCGGAAACTTTCGGTCATCTCTTTGGGAGTCATCGTCGGTCCCACCTTTCGTTGCGGTCCTTATCCGCGCTATCGCTTTCGCAGGTAGTCCATCAACTTCTTCTCGAGAAAGTTCGTGCTGCTGCCGTTCGCATCTCCCGGCGGTAGGAAAGTTTTCCACGGAGCCTTCGGGTCGAGCTTCCGATGCACGACGGTGTAGCCTTGCGGCACGGTGTACGTGAACTCCGCCGCCGGGGGGCGCGGCCCGAGTTTCGCTTTCGAGATCGTGTTGATCATCACCGGCTGCCCTTGCGCATCCAGAAACAGCGCCTTGACCGGCAGCTTCGTGGATCGATTCACCAGGAGCCGCACCGTGGCGATGCGGTCGGCGATCTCTTTCCAGTCGGGCGTTATCGACAGGAAGCCCAGCCCCTCGGGCCCCTCGGACTTGGCGGCTCCGCCCGGCATTCGATACTCCAGCACCCAGCAAGGCCCGCCCCGGGTTGTCTCCGGCGGCCGCAGGCTTACCGCCCCGCTGCTCGCGGCCTCCTCCAGCCACTGCGCGACCTTCCCGCCGCCCCAGTGGTTGAGGGCTTGATCGAAGGCCTTGCCCGCGTCCTCGCCCTCGAGCAGAACTGCCGTCCGTGCGTGGGGGAAGACGACGCAGCCGGGCGCAGGTTGCGAATACAGCGCCACCTCGCCCGCGTCGATGACGTCGAAGCCCTTGCCCCCATGCTTCACATGCACGGTCGCGCTCGGTCGCAACGGCCCGATGAACAGCTTCGTCTTGATGTCCGCCTCGATGTACGGCGCAGCCTGCAAGGTCCTCGCAGCCTGCCAAAGCACAAAGCGCGGCGAGATACCCCGCACATAGAGCGCAATTGCCCCGTCTGCGAGTGCGAGTACAATAAGGACGACAATGACAACGCCATATCTCTTACGCATAAATAGCATAACGCCCGAATAGGGCTGCGGTTTCTTCCTTGCAGGCATGTCGTATGACGCGCAGGGAAACGCGATCCCGGCCACGAATGGTATTCGCCAAGGGAGACCGTCGTCCCTTGCGAAAGGGACCTCACCCCCAACTCTCATGCGCGCTAACTCAAGGCCAGGTGCCGTTGAAAGGAGGGGCCGGACTACGAGAGCGCCAGCCGTTAGGCGCTCGAAGTATCCGGCCCCAGCCGTCCGCGCGGGTGAAGGCAGGGCCGGATACTTCGCTGCGCTCGTAGTCCGGCCCCTCCTCAATCCATCATTGGAGTGACAACATGAACACATACCGATTACTGGTACTGTTGGTCGTCTCTCTCGGCGTCTGTGTCGGGGCCCTCGCCGATCCGCCGAAGCTCGGGTTGTCCGTGCGGGCCGACGGCGCCCTCGTGAAGGATGGCAAGCCCTTCCGAGGCATCGGCGTCGATTACTTCAGCGCCTTCTACCGGACCCTCATCAAGGCCGACGACACGTCGTATGATGCGGGCTTCCAGGTCCTGCAGGACATGAAGATCCCGTTCGTGCGCATGATCGGCGAGGGCTTTTGGCCCTCGGAGATGAAGCTGTACTTCGACAACCCGGCCGAGTATTTCCGCCGCTTCGACGCGGTGGTGCGCTCCGCCGAGAAGCATGGCATCGGCCTGATCCCCAGCCTGTGCTGGAACACCTGCACCTTCCCCGACCTCGCCGGCGAGCCGTGCGATCAATGGGGCAATCCGCAGAGCAAGACCATCGCCCTGATGCAGCGGTACACGAAGGACGTGGTTACGCGTTACCTGAACTCCCCCGCGATCTGGGGCTGGGAATTCGGCAATGAGTACAATCTGAGCGCCGACCTGCCGAACGCTTCGGAATGGCGGCCGCCGGTCGTGCCGGACCTGGGCACCGCGAAATCCCGGTCGGCCCGCGACGAGCTGACCCACGACATGGTCCGCACCGCCTTCGCCGAGTTCGCGAAAGAAGTGCGCAAATACGACCCCGACCGCATCATCGATACCGGCAGCGGCTTCCCCCGCGCCTCGGCCTGGCATCAGCGCCAGGAGAAAAGCTGGACGAAGGACACGCCCGAGCAGTACGCCGAGATGCTCGTCGGCGACAATCCCGACCCGGTGGATGTCATCAGCGTCCACGCCTACGGCGACGATGTGAACCGGATCGCCGAGACGATGGAAATCGCCCGGAAGGCGCACAAGCCGCTGTTCGCAGGGGAATTCGGGGTCGAGGGCGCGAAGACCGACAAGTCGGTGAAGGAGTTCACGGAGTTACTGCAGACCATCGAGGACGAGCGCGTGCCGCTGGCGGCGCTGTGGGTCTACGACCACAACGACCAGGACAAGTCCTGGAACGTAACCGCGACGAACGAGCGCGCCTGGCAACTGCAGGCCGTAGCCAAAGCAAACGAGCGCATCCGGGCGGAGGAGGGGCGGTAGGCGAAGGCAGCGCAGGCGAACCGGGAGAGACCGTGGGTGGCATCTCCCGGCCTGACGCCTCATTGGCGATCCGCCGCTACCTGGCAGCGGGCTGCGTTGTCGCAGCGCCCTTCAGCGACCACTTCCCATCGTGAGAGACGAAGGTGAACACCTTGTTGGGGTCGATGCCGTGGAGCTGCACCTCATAGCCCCCGGCCTCGCTGCGCCTGATGGAGGTGACACTGATCTCAAGGCAGCCTTTGCCCCCCTGCTGGCCCATGAAGGCCGACTTGCCGCCTGCCAGGGAGATCACGTCGATGCGCTGGACGCCGGGTTGCGCTCCGGGGACAACGCCGAGCGGCCCCGCGAGGCGACGCGCAAGGGCGGTGTCTCTGCTGCAAGGGCGCGACACGTCGGCGAACTCAGCACGCGCCCCAGCGGCCCACGCCAGATACGCTGTCTTCGACTCATTTTCCGCACATTGACAGTTGATGTTTCGTTTGGGTTGGTCCCGTCGGGTCACGTTACGTAGCGCATAGGATCAGCGAAGTGCAGTCGTCTGAGAATGTGGCGTTGTTCTTCGGTCAGA
>Ga0181520_10010425_pt1 | contig 12488 bp, 7 predicted proteins | sample PEATcosm2014_Bin_29_FD_132451 | JGI IMG/M metagenome (GOLD analysis project Ga0181520, IMG submission 132451) | Peatland microbial communities from MTU Mesocosm Facility, Houghton, MI, USA - PEATcosm2014_Bin02_30_metaG | ecosystem: Environmental > Terrestrial > Soil > Wetlands > Peat | place...
CGCCGCTGGAGGTGGGGCTGCTGGCGTTGAGCTCGGTCAAACTGGTACCAGAGATGGAAAACACACGCAACCCGCCGGAGTTTGCCGTGGTATTGGATGCGGTTTCGCCGATGTAAAGGAAACGGCTCTCAGGGTCGGAAGCCACCGAGACAGCATTACCACCGGTAGGTTTGATCGGCGTGGCGCCCGCCTCGAGTGTGCCCGAACTGAAGACAAAGGTCTGAGTGCCGTTGGAACCCAGGGCAACGGCGACAATTGCATCATTCGGAGTGATGGTGATCCCGCCCGGCTCGACAGAGGCAACAGCCAGGTTCTGCGACTGCGCCTGGCGGCTTGAGTCCAATGTGCCGGCAGCCGTGATCGGGTAAGCGGTGAGCGTACTCGTCCCCGAGGCAGCCAGCAGCCACTTGCCGCTCGGGTCCACCTCGATCGCTTCGGCCAGTTTGTCGCCGTTGAATGAAGTGCCTTGCGATAGCGCGCCAGCGCTGCTGATGGTGTAGAGGGCGATCCCGCTGCTGGTCGAGGCCACATAGAGGAAAGCGCCGCTCGGAGCGATGGCGACTGCGGTGCCGCCGCTCACCGGTTGAGAGCTGCCGGAGATCGACGCAAGCTTGCCAGAGCTGACGGAGAACCCGGCAATCGATCCGCTGGTCCCGCCATTCAATATGTAAAAGTTGCCGCTTGTGCTCGCTGTGCTGGTGCAAGTGCTCGTGCTGGAACCGGTCACGTCAACACAAACGATGTCGGTCTCCGTGATACTGCCCGAAGTGCCGGTGACCGTAATGTCATAAATCCCTGAGGTCGTGTTTCCCGTCGTAGTCGCGGTCAAGGTCGACGTTTGCGCCGAACTGCTGACCGTCACCGAAGTTGGAGAAAGCGCGCACGTCGCGGGACTGACAGCGCTTGTTGGCGAAGTCGTAATCGCGCAGGTCAGATTAACCGTCCCACTGAACGAACTTCCTGGCGTCACGGTGATGGTCGAGGTGTTGCTGCTGGTCGCACCGGGACTCACCGTGATGTTGCCATTGTTGGTCAGCGTGTAGCTGGTGCTGCTGGTGCTGCCCGGCGCCTGCCAGAAATTCCCGCATCCCGCCAGAAACGGCGCCGCCGCAAGCAACAACCGTGCCCAACTTCCAATCTTCATTGCCACTCCCTTTGCGCCGCTCAATCAGGCCACGCACCTTTAAAACCTTCTTACAGGGTATCTCTTGGCCGAGCATTCTGTCCCGCGTGCCCGGCTGGCAGACCGCAGCACTTGGTTCCCGTCTCAGAAAAGACGCAGCCCCGCCATGATCCGCTTACCTCGCCGCGAAAGCGGCCCTGCGGCGGACGGTGGCCACATTCTCCCGCACGCGCTACAAGCTGTTAGATTTTAAATAGGATCGTGTCAGTCACCGCGGGTGCCCCACCCTCGCCGCGTATTTGTATTTGCGGCTAGGGTGGGAAACCACGGACCCAACACCTCCCAAGGAATCAACTCATGTTTCACACAACCGAAGATCTCCGCATCCAATGGACCCGAGTCGTCCTTCCTCCCGTCTTTCTTGAAGAAGAACGCCCCATCACCGAAGCCGCCTCGGCCACGATCTACGACGCCCGCAACGAGATCTCCGCCATCCTCAACGGCCAGGACTCGCGCCTGCTGGTCCTCGTCGGCCCCTGCTCCATTCACGACCCCAAGGCCGCCCGCGAATACGCCGCGCTGCTCAAGTCCGCCATCGCGGAGTTCTCCGCCGACCTGCGCATCGTCATGCGCGTCTACTTTGAGAAGCCCCGCACCACCATCGGATGGAAGGGCCTCATCAACGATCCCTATCTCGACCAGTCCTACAAGATCAACGACGGCCTCCGCCTTGCCCATCATCTGCTCATGGACCTCGCCGAGATGGGCGTTCCCACTGGAACCGAGTTCCTCGACATGATTTCGCCCCAGTATCTCGCCGGGCTTGTCGCCTGGGGAGCCATCGGAGCGCGCACCACCGAGAGCCAGGTCCACCGCCAGCTCGTCAGCGGCATCTCATGCCCAGTGGGATTCAAGAACGGCACCTCGGGCAACGTGCAGATCGCCATCGACGCCATCCTCTCTGCCGCTCACTCCCACGCCTTCCTCGGCCACACCAAGCATGGACAATCGGCCATCCTTCTCACCACCGGCAACAAGGACTGTCACATGATCCTTCGCGGCGGCCGGGGCACAGTCAACTACACGGCCGAGAGCGTCGCCGAGACCGCGGCCCAGATGGAAAAGTCAGGCCTTGCCCCGCGCATCATGATCGACTTCAGCCACGCCAACTCAAGTAAGGACTACCGCCGCCAGGCCGCAGTCTGCCACGACGTAGCCGGCCAGATCGCCGCAGGCGACAAGCGCATTATGGGCGTGATGATCGAGAGCAATCTGGTCGCCGGAGCCCAGAAGCTCGTCCCCGGCCAGCCGCTAGTCTACGGCCAAAGCATCACCGACCCATGCATCGACTGGCCAGAAACCCATACACTGCTTGAAGAGCTAGCCACCGCAGTACGCACCCGCCGCACTCTCTGATTCGCTGGGTGCCCCAGGTCCGGATTTTCGGACCTGGGGCACCACCAGGCGCTTCCGCCGCTATTCACACTCCTTTAAATTACCCATCATTAGTCTGAAATACTGTTGCGTTCAAATGAGGCGACCATTGAATTCAGAAACAGGTGGAATCATCCCATCCGGACACTCAAGCCATTCGAATTAGAGTTCCGTCCGTGTTTGGCGACCAAGCCATGATGCGTTCGATTCTGCTCAACGATCCAGCGCGATTGGACAAACTGAATCACAGTAAAGCCTTTCTAGGAGAGCCATAATGTCGAAAAGAAATCACCTATTCCATCCCGGATATGCCCTTGTTCTCACGCTTTGCATCCTTGTTGCTGGCCAAGCATGGGCGCAAACCTATACCGAGGGTTCGGTTGCGGGCACTGTTTTCGATCCTAGTGGCGCTGTCGTCGCCAATGCCGGGATCGTCATCCACAATGTCGGCACCAATGCAGAAGTTCAACTGACCTCCGATGGAAGCGGTTTCTTCAAGGCTTCGCAATTGCCTGCCTCCGTCTATACGGTTACGGTCAAAGCAGCAGGCTTTGCTCCGTTCAAAGAGGTCAATGTCATTGTGCAGGTTGGCCAAACGACTGAGGTTCTGGCGCATCTGCTGACTGCCGGAACATCTTCCACTGTGGAAGTAACCGGCGAGGCGCCGATTTTGAACTTCGAGTCGCCTGACATAAGCTCCGTTATGACAGCAAACACTATTGCGAACCTGCCGCTGAACGGCGGCCGCTGGTCGGATATGGCCCTGCTGACTCCAGGCGCAGTGGGAGACTCGAATGGCTTTGGTCTGATCGCCTTCCGCGGCATCAGCCCGATTTTGAATAACGTTGAAATAGATGGCGCCGACGATAACCAAGCCTATTACTCTGAAGAACGCGGCCGCACTCGCGAAGGTTACTCCACATCCAAGTACATGATCGAGGAGTTTCAGGTGAATACCGGCGTCTACTCAGCGGAATTTGGTCGCGCTGCCGGCGGCGTCATTAACGCCATAACGAAGAGTGGCACCAACTCGCTCCATGGCCTTGCTTATTTCTCGGATCGCGACAACAACTGGGGCGCAATGAACCCCTACACGACGACCACCATCAATACTTCAACCAATTCCATACCGAGCATTGAAACCATTCCTACCAAGCCGAAGGACTGGCGCAAAGAATGGGGATTCGATGCTGGAGGTCCACTCAAGAAAAATAAGCTTTTCTGGTTTTATGGCTATGCCCAGTACAAACGCAACTTCCCTGGAGATGCCAAGGCGGCTACCCCCAATTCATTCTTTGCGCTTCCAGATGCGACGCAACCGAACGGCACAAATTGCTACCTCACGACGACAACCTCCGGCGGAACGACGTACGGTGCCGGTTACATGGCCGGCTTACCCACTAACGCGGTCGATCAACAGGCCTGCGAATTGGCTGCGCGCATTCCGAGTCTGGGCGGAAACTACGCTGCCGGCGCAGCCGCCTATGACACGCAACTGACTAACCTGCTTGCCGATATGGGCCCGGTTACACGCACGGGCGATGAGGTGGTGAATACGCCGAAGCTTGATTGGCAGATTAACGCCAAGAATCATCTCAGCGTGCTCTATCATCGTCTGCGTTGGGATTCACCTGGCGGCGTGCAGACGCAGGCCACCAACACCTACGGCATCGACACCTTTGGTGCCGATTTCGTGAAGCTAGATTACGGCTTGACGAAACTGGACAGCATGATTACCACCAACCTGTCCAATGAAGTTCGCTATCAGTTTGGCCGCGAGTTGAATGACGAAGGTCAGCAGCCGTATAGCCCCTACACCAAAAAGTACCTGCAGAGCCTCAATGGGACTACCAATACCGCCGCGGGTGATTTTTCGCCCAATGTGCCGGAGGTCGCACTCGATAACCCGTCAACAGGGGCCGGTATCTACTTGGGATCGCCGTACTACTCCTATCGCAAAGCGTTGCCTGATGAGCATAAGTGGCAGGTTGGCGACACGGCCGCGTGGCAGAAGAGCAACCACAACATCAAGTTCGGTGTGGACATGGTCCATAACTATGACATCATTGACAACACATACGAAGGCAACGGTGTTTATACCTACAGCTACATTGGCAACTACTTTGCAGACCTGCTGAACGAAGGCAGCTCGAAGGGAGTTTGCAACAGTAACGGCGTCACTGCTCCCGCCACCGCTACTACGTCCACCTCCACGGTCTACACTGGTACGGCTCCTTGCGGAACCTTCGTGCAGGGCTTTGGGCCAACAACCTGGAGTATCAACACTATGGATTATGGCTTCTTTGGGGAGGATCACTGGAAGCTGACACCGCGGCTGACTCTAGATCTGGGCGTCCGCTATGACTACGAGAGTCTCCCAGCGCCATATTCATCGCTGGTTACGGCCTCGGGCAGCTTCACTCCATATCTGGCCTCAACGGGCGGTCTCTGTACCGCCTATACGGGCCCCGGTACCTGTCCTGCACTTGCACAAGCTGCCAACCTCACCAATCACCCGAGCGACAAAAACAATATTGGCCCGCGCCTCGGTCTCGCGTACGATCCATTTGGCGATGGCAAGACTACTGTGCGTCTCGGCTACGGTCTCTACTTTGGCCGGGTCACCAACGGCGTGCTGTTGAATAATCTGCTGAATACAGGCAGCCCCGCTGGCCAATATGTCTCAGCATCCTTGAAGCCAAGTTCGCTCAAAGCTGACGGCACCCCCGCGGCGCCTCTGTTCCCGAACATCATTTCGGCGGCGACCGGATCGGCTCCAACCTCATACTTCTTCTCGCAAAAGTTCAAAAACCCGGAGGTGCATGAGTTCGATCTTTCCGTCCAGCACGATTTCGGTCATGGCACGGTGGGCCAGGTCAGCTACATGGGCGCGCTGGGGCGGCGACTGCCAAACGCACTTAACATCAATCTCAATCCGAACGTAAATACAAATGCAACTGGATCGCCGAACGGAGTGATCAACAGTGTCATCACTGTTTCCGATTCAACCGGATTGGGGCCACTTGCCAACGGCGCGACCTTTACCGTTCCCACCTACGTCAACCTGCTGAACTCGAACTTCGGAGCCGTCAACGAACTCTTTAGCAATATCAACTCCAGCTACAACGCCGGCGTGGCCGAGATCCAGAACCAGTCGTCCAAGCTGGTTCAATACGACGTGAACTACACTTGGTCGCACGCCCTCGACTTTAACCAGAACGAGACAACCACAACTCTCAGCAGCGGCGTCTTCGACCCTTATAACATCGACGGATACAAAAGAGGCGGCAACTACGGGAACTCGGCATTTAACGTTGAAAATCGCCTGGTTGCCTGGGCGCTGATCAATTCACCCAATATCCAGAGAAACGACTGGGTCAAGTGGCTCGCAAACGATTGGAGCCTGAACCCTGTCTACCAGGCGCAGAATGGCCTGCCGTATTCGGCGACGATCGGTTCCGGTTACCCATCGTATTCCGCGTACGGCTCCAGTTGGAATGGAGCCGGAACAAACTACTGGATTCCATCGATCGGACGCAATACCTATCAGATGAAGCGCACCATGGTCGTCGACATGCGGCTGGAAAAGCAATTCGTCAAAGAGATCGATGAGAAGCCATACCACCTGGAATTGATGGGTGAGTTCTTCAATGTGGCCAACCACCAGAACGTGACCTCTGTGAGCAACACTGCCTATAACCTGTCGTCCAACTCCTCGGTCACGAGTGGCTGCTCTGCGAGCCAGTTGGTTCCAGGGCAAGCGCAACAGGAATGCGCAACTCTAACCTATGTGCCAAAGACCGGCAGCGGAGTCAATGCCAGCGGTTTCGGTGCGATCACCAACTCCGGCTCCAACTTTGCCTATAGCCCGCGCCAGGTCATGCTCTCGCTTCGGCTCGAATTCTAGAGAAATTGCGGTTTGTTCCTCAATGGGCGGCGGCTTCGGCTGCCGCCTTTTTTGGTTCAGCTTCATTCCTGGCTGACCGATTATCATTGTTTCCAGCAGGGAACCCGGCGGGAACGAAGAAAGAATGCCCCCCATCATCTTCATCTCGGCAGGCGAAGCCAGCGGCGAGCACTACGGCGCGCTGCTGGTTGCCGCCCTCAAAGAACGCCTCGCAGCCTACGGCGAGTCGGCCAGCTTCTATGGCATGGGTGGCGAACGAATGGCCGCCGAAGGCCTCCAGTGCATCGTCCGCTCGGAAGATATGGCTGTAATGGGCCTCACTGAAGTTGTCCAGCATTTGCCGCGCATCTACCACGAGTTCGGCAAGCTCAAGCGCGCCATACGTCGCTACCCGCCTAGCGTAGCCGTTCTGATCGACTTCCCCGAGATCCACTTCCGCCTGGCCAAACTCTTCCACAGCCTCGGCGTTCCGGTCATCTTCTTCGTCAGTCCGCAGTTATGGGCCTGGAAGAAGAAACGTATCAAGCTGGTTCAGAAGTACGTCGACAAGATGCTGGTGATCTTCCCCTTCGAGGAGCACTTCTATCGCGAGAACGGCGTCGAGGCCGAGTTTGTCGGCCATCCTCTCGCAGATCTGCCCGCCCAATCCGTCAGCCGCATGCAATTTGCTGGCGAAAATGGCCTGGACCCGACGAGGACCTGGATTGGCCTGCTGCCCGGAAGCCGCCCCAAGGAGATTCGCGACCATCTGCCGACCATCCTGCGAGCCGCACAGATGCTCTCGCACGGCATGGAATACCTCATTCCACTCGCTCCCACACTCAACGCCGCACAGCGGAATCAGGTGCAACGGCTCGTCGAGAAGCACGGCGAAGGCCTGAACATCACGCTTGTCGAAGATGCCCGAGGCGCGCTCTTTCACGCTCGCGCCTCGGTCGTCGCCAGCGGCACGGCTACTGTTGAGGCGGCGCTAATCGGCAATCCTTTTATTGTTATCTACCGGGTGTCGGCGCTCACCTACGCAATCGCCAAACAGATGGTCAAGGTGCCCCACGTGGCCATGGTCAATTTGATCGCCGACAAACGCGTGGTCCCAGAGCTGATTCAAAGTGACTTTAAGGCGGATAATATTGTCGAAGAGATCGAGCGGCTGCTACCCGACGGCCCCCCGCGCCAGTCCATGATGCAGGAGCTGGCGCGAATTCGTATCTTGCTCGCCAGGCCGTCACAAATTGGCGCAATCGACCGCGTGGCGGAGATCACCCTGGAAACGATGGATCAGGACCTGCCTGAATAATTCGGTCTTCCGGTGAAGGGTGCGGATTTCAACTCCTTCAAGATCTCTAAACTGTGGACAGGTATCAAGAGGCGAAAGGCAATGCCGATGGCTGCGATAATTGCTGCGATGCATACAAGAATCAAGCTGTTGCTGCTGGCAGGCGCGTTGGCCTGCACTCTGACAATCGTCGCCCCGCTGGCCGCCCAGCGCTCCGAGCGCCCCACGCTGGCCATCTCCGCCTACACTATCGACGCCGAGATCGATACCGCCACCCACCACCTCGCGGCCAAGGCAGCGGTCAGCTTCACCGCCCCTGAAAATGCCGAACTGGTCAGCTTCGGCTTTCACCCGGCACTCAAAGTCACCAAAATCACCGACGAGGCCGGAAAAGTCCTCACTGGCGAACGCTCCGCCGACGGCACCATCCGCGTCACGCCAACGACCCCTTTTGCGAAAGGACAGGCTACCCGCTGGACCTTCGAATATGAGGGCGCAATCACGGGCAGCGAAGATGGCCCCGTCGAGGGCCTCAAACTCGCCGCAATCCAGGAGCCGATCACCTACTTGCTCTACGCTGCCCGCTGGTTCCCCATGACCGGCTACATGACCGACCGCTTCACCGCCGAGATGCATATTCGCGTCCCGCAGGGGATGCGCGTCTTCGCCAGCGGCGCACAGGGCGCTGCCAAATCGGTTAAGTTGGCTAGCGGCAGGCCCGGCGACGAGTACGATTTCAACTGGGACAAGCCCGGCTTTCCCGGCACGGTCATCGCTGGACGCTTCGTCGGACCGGTCACCGCAGGCCCCGGCAACGTCAAAGTCTGGCTGACGGTGGGCCACCAGCAGTCGGCCAACGACCTCGCCCAGACCGCCGCCAAAGAGTACGACTTCTTCACCGGCAGCTTCGGCGCACCCGAGACCCCGCATCTCAACGTTGTTGAACTTCCCGACGACACCCTCCCCGCAGTTTGGGCGCCGGAACTAGCCGCAATCCTCGGCTCGCGCGTCGGCGACAAGAGTGGCATTCGCCTGCTGGCCAACACCATCGCCCACCAGTGGTGGGGCTCCGAGGTCAGCCCCCGCACTCTCAACGACGCATGGATCACCAACGGCATGGCCCGCTACGGCGAGCTGATGTATATCGAGGACGAGAACGGCAACAACGCCATGAAAGCCGCGCTGCCCGACGTGGAAGCCGGAGCCTTGGCCTACGACACTGTTCCTCTCTCAAGCGTCAACCGCCTCAGTCCCTTCTCGCCCGAGTTCCAGTCGATGACACTCGAAAAGGGCGCCATGATCTTCCACATGCTGCGCTGGGAGATCGGCGACAAGGCATTTCTGGCCACCCTCAAGGGCGCTCTCAGCCAATACGCCGACAGTTCGATCCGCGCCGCCGACTTGATCAAGGTAGCCGAGGCCCAGAGCGATCAGCAGTTGACCGCCTTCTTTTCCCAATGGGTCGATGGCACAGGTGCGCCGCAGTTTACCGACAAGTACGCCGTCTACCGGCTCGGCAACAACAAGGGCTTCCGCACTATTGGCGAAATCGGCCAGGACCTCGACCTCTTCCGTATGCCCGTCGAACTGCGCATCGACACCGACGGCAAAACCGAGACCAAAAAGATCGAGATCGTTGGCACGAACACCCAGTTCGTTGTCGACACCTTTGGCCGGCCTCGCCGCATCAGCATCGACCCTCAGGCCTGGGTGCTCAAGTCCACTCCCGACCTGCAAGTCCGCATCAGCATCCTCAAGGGCCAGCAGTTGGTAGCTCAAGGCGATCTGAACGGCGCACTCGCGGAGTATCAAAAGGCCCTCGAAGCCAATTCGCAAAGTTCCCTGGCCAGCTACCGCATCGCCGAGCTGCTCTTTACCCAGCGCAACTACCAGGCCAGCGTAAACTCCTACCGCGATTCCCTGCGCGGCGATGGTGAACCCCGCTGGACCGAGGTCTGGAGCCACATCGCCCTGGGCAAGATCTTCGACATCACAGGCCAGCGCGACCGCGCCGTCAACGAATACCGCCTCGCCGTCCAGACCAACGACAACACCCAGGGTGCCGTCAACGAGGCCCGTCTCTACCTGCAAAAACCCTACAAGCTCCCCGACAGCGAATAACTATCGCCACCCTGCCAACTGAGTGCCCCACCCTCGCCACGTCTTTGTCTTTGCGGCTAGGGTGGGATGCCACGATCCGGGGTACCGGGTGCCTCATATCCGACGCAGCCTCGCCGCGTCAGATGCGGGAAACCGCAAACCTCAACCAGCCGCTTTCCAATCATCCACCAAAATGAAACGGCCAACCCAAAGGCTGGCCGTTCCCGTTCCCGATCTCCTTCGTTCCTTACTTTTTATGCCGAGATCCTCCCAGAGAAAGAACCTCCAGTTTGACCGAGGCGATCCCGGACTTGGTCATCGCCAGTTTCTCGGCGGCCGCATAGGAGAGGTCGATGACGCGTCCTTGGTCACCAAGATCTCCACGATCCGTAATCCGAACCACCACCGACCGTTTGTTCTTCAGATTCACCACCCTGACCATCGAGCCGAACGGCAGAGTCGGATGGCAGGCAGTCATCGCATACATGTCAAATCGTTCTCCGCTGGCCGTATGGCGGCCATTGAATACCCCCCCATACCAGGAGGCGATTCCGTGGAGCATTTCAGCCGCATCACTTCCTGCGGGTTTCCCAGGCGCAATCAAGGCAGGCGTCGCGCTTGCTACAGGAACCGCCGGGGCAGCGGTTGCCGCTGGCCGGGAAAGCACCGCATCCGCATGCACTGTCCGCGTGGAGATACCTATCACCATCGCGGCCAACGCAACAGACGAAGCTCCCGCCAACAGCCATATCCGTAGCGAAGATTTTGAGCTCGTGTTGCTTGATTCTCGTCGTTCAACCATCTACCCATTTTACTGATTCCACACCACTTCTCTCAACTGTTTTCCGCAAAGAGATGAGGATTTCTTTCCCAAATCTGACCTATTCATGCGACTTTCCCGGTTAACTCTTTTTATTGCATTAACTTAAAATTTGCACCATAGATGGTGCAAATCTAGATCCCCGGCAGGCCGTCGCCTTGTCTTCGGCACATTCTCTGTTTCTTTGCCAAGGATGGGAGACCAGAATCCAAGACCGGTTTTGCAGATTATTTCTCCTATCTTGCTACCGTGAAACTGACGATGAAACCAAATAGGAGACAGAGATGAAGTTAAGTGCCAAAGGAATGGACCTGCTCAAAAGGTCTGAGGGATTTCGCAATCGCGTCTATCTGGATGTGGCCGGTCTGCCCACCATTGGCTACGGCCATCGGCTCCTGCACCCGGAGTCCTTCCCCAGCGGCATCGATGAAGCGCTGGCCGCGGATCTGCTGGCCTCGGATGTCCGCGATGCCGAGCAGGCCGTCGCGCGCCTGGTCAAGGTTCCCCTTGCCCAGGGCCAATTCGATGCGCTGGTGGACTTCGTATTCAACCTCGGCTCCGGACGCTTTGCCACCTCGACTCTCCTCAAATGCCTCAACGCCGGAAGGCACGACGAAGCCGTGAAGGAACTTCTGCGATGGGACCGTGCCAACGGTCAGGAGGTTCCCGCCCTCAGGCTCCGCCGCGAGGCCGAAGCCAATCTCTGGCAATCGGCTCCGGCCGAGCGGCAGGCAGCTTGACCCCCTCCCCCCTATTTGCTGTGAAACTGTGGAACTGTGACGACCGATCTTCGCTGGGTGCCCCACCCTCGCCGCGTCGTTGTTTTTGCGGCTAGGGTGGGCTACCTCAAACCTCAGCCAGCTTCGTTCATGATGATGAGCGGCTTGGTGTGCCGGGTGCCCCATATCTGGCGCAGACTCACCGCGTCAGATGTGGGATAGCACGAACCTCAACCGGCTCCGTCAATTTCCACCACCTCAAGCCCTTCTCCCACCTTCAGATAGCCCTTGCGCCGAAACCAATCCTCCATCGCCGGCTGAAGCCGCGAAAGAGGAACCCGTGTCCCGGCCTCAAGCACTCCGTCTGCCACCGGCAGCGTGTCGTCGAAGACAGCATCGTTGGTGAAGTTGCGCATGGCAAAATTGTCGATCCAGTGGATCGGGCACAGGTGCCGCTCTCCGTTCGTGTCAATCCGCTGGATTGAAAGCTTGCGCGCAAACATCCATCCACTCTAACCGACCAGCAGGTGGATCGTCGCAAAATAGGCTATTGCTTCGCCTCTACCACCGCCTTGGTTTCCTTGCCCTGCTCAGCTTCCGCGTGGAAGCGTTTGAAGTCGTAGTCGCGCTCGATGCCGTGCTTGCGAAAGCCCTTTACAAGAAAGAAACGCACGGAAAAGGTTCCCTCGCCGCCGGCGGGAAACCAGATCTCTCCGTTGACCGGCGCTTGATCGAAGTGCAGGTTTGAACCTCTTTCGACGTTTGCAACCAGGCCCCCGGCGACATGGAAGTTGTCGTTGAAGCTGACGTCGAGATGAGCAACCACGCGGTCGGCCTCGTCGATCCAAACCGTCCCCTGGAGCTTCTTTGAGACATCCTCGGCCATTCCGTGCGTCTTTGCGTCCTTGCGGCCAATGAAGTCGAAGACGATCGTTGGCCGGCCGTGATAATTCTCTCGCCGTGGATTGCGCACATCCATGATCTCCAGAATGCGGCTGAGGGTGATCTCCTGGCCATCGAGCGGCTGATCGGGAGGCGTCTTTTCCGCTTTCTCCACCCGCTTTGTGACCCGCTCGGTTTCCTTCTCCAGTTCCTGCCCTTCCAATGGC
>Ga0181520_10010426_pt1 | contig 12488 bp, 8 predicted proteins | sample PEATcosm2014_Bin_29_FD_132451 | JGI IMG/M metagenome (GOLD analysis project Ga0181520, IMG submission 132451) | Peatland microbial communities from MTU Mesocosm Facility, Houghton, MI, USA - PEATcosm2014_Bin02_30_metaG | ecosystem: Environmental > Terrestrial > Soil > Wetlands > Peat | place...
TCCTACCGTCCCAACCAGAGCGGACCAGCCATAGCTTCGAGCAAGTCCTACACCGGTTACTTCAACACCGCCAATTTCTCTACGCCGCCGCCCTCTGCACCCTTTGGCAATTCACCCCGCAACGCCGTTCGTGGCTACGCCTTCTGGGAACTCGACACAGGCCTGACAAAAGACTTCGCCATCACCAGCAAGTCTCACCTGCAGTTCCGCGCCGAGGCCTTCAACCTCACCAACCGTACCAATTTCGGCGAACCAAACAGCGTGTACAACGGCGCCGGCAGCACCACCTTCGGCGTGATTACTTCCACCCTTCCCGCACGTGAGTTGCAACTGGCCGCCAAGATCATCTTCTAAACAAAACTTGCGGTTTTCTTAAATTTTGAACTAACATTGCGCGGAAGATTCTTTTGATAGAGAATCTTCCGCGCATTTCATTTTGTCTGGTTCAATCAACCATGCCTAGTATCATCTATAAGAGGTTTGAAGTTAGCGTCGCACTTAGGCGGAGAAACTCATCAATTTGCCGCCTACGGCAACTGGATAGATTAACCCCGGTCATATTGCCAACTTCAGAAATTGAGATTCCCAAAGTTCGCGCCAGGAGTGCCAACTATGTCTTACTTATTAATCAGATCCGCCAGAATCATTGCTTGTTCCGCGCTTTGTTTCTTCTTAGTTTTGATTTCTGCGGCTGCCGCGGACGACCGGCATGCTCCCTCTGCGACTTCCGCTTCTGTCCCCAATATCGTTCTGGAGGGCGTGGTTACTGGCGCACAAAATCAGACTTACGTTCAAGTGCCGTTCGTGGTGCCCGCCGGAACGGAGCGGGTCACGTTGACGTTTGCTTACACCGGCAAGGAACAGCACACAGCTCTCGATCTGGGCTTGCTTGACCCCACTGAACTCCGTTGCTGGAGCGGCGGCAACAAGTCTTTGCTTACAGTGGGAATTTACGATGCCACTCCTTCGTGCCTTCCTGGACCTATTCCTCCGGGTAAGTGGAAAGTGCTGATCGGCGTACCTAACATTCGCCCCAATGTGGAGTCGCATTTCACCGTGCATCTGTACTTTTCTTCCACTGGTTCCGTTTCGGGCGAACCGGCATTATTGAACGTGCCGCTCAAGGTTGGACCAGCGTGGTATCGCGGAGATCTGCATATGCACACTGCGCACAGCGATGGCGAATGTCCAAGCCAGACGGGAAAGATGGTCCCTTGCCCTCTCTACTTCACTGCAGACGCCGCCGCCCGCCGTGGGCTTGACTTCATCGCGATCACTGACCACAACGCAACCTCGCAGTACAATTCCATGCGCGAGTTACAGCCATATTTCGATAAGTTGTCACTGATCCCCGGGCGCGAAATCACCACCTTCGATGGGCACATTAATTTTCTCGGCACCACCGATTTTGTCGATTTTCGTCTGGGCAGCAAAGAAGTCCCCGATATGAATACTCTGCTGCGCAGCGCCGATAGCCTGGGCGGGATAACTTCAATCAACCATCCCGGCGACCCCAGCGGCGAAATGTGCATGGGCTGCGGATGGACGCCGCCCTCCAAAGTGGATATGCGCCTTTTGACAGCAGTCGAGGCGATAAACGGAGGCAGCGAACAGTACAGCATTCCGAACATTCCTTTTTGGGACAAGCAACTGAATGATGGCTGCCGCCTGACGGGAATTGGCGGAAGCGACAATCACCGGCCCATGCAACCACTCGACGAAGTCGGCTCCATCGGTAGCCCGACCACGGTCGTCTATGCGACCGAGCTTTCGACTCCCGCAATTATTGCCGGCATCCGCTCCGGACACGCGTTTGTCGACCTCGCTGGAACCAGAGATCGTCTTCTTGAAGTGGCAGCACGATCAGGAGACACAACTGCCCATATGGGTGATTTTCTCGTCGCCCACGACGGCGAAACGGTGAAGTTCGAACTGCATGTAACCGCAGCAGCAGGCGGAACCGCGCGCTGGATCGAAGATGGGCAGGAAGTCGCTCTCAAAACCGCCTCGACTATCTCATCCGCCGATCAGAGTTTCTCTCTGACTTGGGTCAGCGATGGCCGCCGCCACTGGTTTCGCGCGGAAGTAGTGGGCGCCAACGGCAAGCAGTGGCTATTGGGCAACCCCGTCTATGTCAACTGGGAAGTATCAAATCAATGCGGCAAAAACTGAACGGTCTCTTGCAGGCGACAAGTTGCGCTGGCGAACGGTGTTGCGCTTGTCAGCTATTTATATTCAGACAAGTCAGTGATGTGGCCCATTTTCTCGTGCTTTGTGCGCACATAGTCCGCGAAGCTATCCTGCGGCGCAACCTCGGCTGAGACGCGCTCCACCACCGCAATGCCGGCTGATTCCAGCGCCGACACCTTCTCTGGGTTGTTGGTAATCAGCCGAACCTGCTTGACGCCCAGCAACTTGAGTACCTCGGCCGGAAGTTCATACTCGCGGCAATCGGCGGCGAAGCCCAACTCGACGTTGGCTTCCACCGTGTCCATCCCCTGGTCCTGCAATTCGTATGCTTTGAGCTTAGCCATCAAGCCGATGCCGCGGCCTTCCTGCTGCTCGTAGAGCAGAATCCCCGCGCCCTCCTTGGCTATGCGGCCCATGGCCAGTTCCAGTTGCAGACGGCAGTCGCAGCGCAGCGAGCCAAAAACATCGCCGGTAAGGCATTGCGAATGAATGCGAACCACCGGCGGCGCAGAGTGAATGTCGCCCATCACCAGCGCCACCAGGCCCTCAACATCACCTTTGCCGGCGCCACTAGGTTGGCCATCGTTGCACGGGCTGGCCGCCGTCAACACACCTTCGAAGCCCAGTATGCGGAACGCTCCCCAGCGAGTGGGAAAATCCGCCTCGGCAATCTTCTTCACGCTATCAAATCCCATGCTTCTATTTTACTTTGCGAGGGATGCGTGCGGCGCGGACCCGATGGCGTCGCCGGTCCGCGCTGCTACCATGAACGTGCCGGAGATTTGATGCGCGACCATCTGGCTACACTGCTTGACGATTTCCGCCGCTTCGACCGCCAAATTGCGGTGGTCCGCTTCCAGGGCAACCGGAGGCGAGTGACCACTTATGGGCAGATTGCGCACCTGGCGAGACGCTTTGCCGCGCTGCTGGCTCAGCGAGGCATCGGGCCGGGCGACCGGGTTCTGCTGTGGGGAGAGAACGGAGCCGAGTGGATTGCGGCCTTCCACGGCTGCATCGCGCGCGGAGTGTTGGTGGCTCCGCTTGACGCCTATGGTACAGCAGAGTTTGCCACTCGCGTGGCCTCCGACGTTCAGCCCAAACTGGCCGTAGGCGACGCGCTGCTGCTTCGCCAATTGCCTCCCGAATATTCGCGGCTCAATTTTGAGGACTGGCCGGGCGCCCTACCCGCCGAAGAGGCTGGACCGGTTGAGGGTCTCTCGCGCGAGACACCGCTGCAGATTCTGTTTACCTCCGGCACGACCGGCGACCCCAAGGGCGTGGTGTTGACGCACGGAAATATTTTGGCGAGCGTTGAGCCTATTGAGCGCGGAGCGCAGCCCTATATGTTTTGGGAGCGCATGCTGGCGCATCCTCTGCGCTTTCTGCATACTCTGCCTCTGAGCCACGTTTTTGGGCAGACGATGGGAATTTGGGTTCCGCCCATCTTTGCCGCCGAAGTTCACTTCGAGAGCCGCCTGGTGGCCTCGCGGCTGATAGAAACCATCAAGCGCGAGCGCATCAGCGTACTGGCCGCAGTGCCGCGCGTGATGACGCTGCTCAAGACCCATCTGGAAGCCACCCATCCGGGACTTGCGGAACGAATTGCCGCATCAGAGGGCATCGGCGCATGGGCGCGCTGGTGGCGCTTCCGCGAAGTTCACTCCGAGTTCGGCTTGAAGTTCTGGGCGCTGATCTCCGGCGGCGGGGCACTGGGCGGGCCACTGGAGCACTTCTGGAATGCGTTGGGATTTGTCGTCGTGCAGGGCTACGGCATGACGGAAACCAGTGCGCTGATTACGCTGAACCACCCCTTTCATGTGGCGCATGGAACCATCGGCAAGCCGATGGCGGGGCGCGAGGTGAAGCTGGGACCCGATGGTGAGGTTCTGGTGCGTGGCGCGGCAATCTCGGGCGGAAGCTGGCGAAACGGAGCGTTCCAGCCGCGCCGGGATGAGTGGCTGGCCACAGGCGATCTGGCCGAAGTTGCCGAGAGCGGCGAGCTGCGCTTTCTGGGGCGCAAGAGCGAAGTAATTGTGACCGCGTCAGGGGTAAACCTTCACCCCGAAGACCTGGAGGCGGCCATTGAGCAGGAGACGGATGTGGCGGCCTGCGCGGTGGTGACGATGGAGACTGCGGCGGGATCCGAGCCCTGCGCGGTGTTGGCCATGCGCGGACACGGAGAACACGCGGCAGCCTTGGCGATCGAGAACGCCAACCGCAAGCTTGCGGAGTTTCAGCGGATGCGTCACTGGATGCTGTGGCCGGAGCCGGATCTGCCGCGCACCTCGACGGGCAAAGTACGGCGCAAGACCGTGGCCGCGTGGCTGGCCCAGATTCAGGCCGCATCTGCTGCGTCCGGCGCGAGCGATGATGGAATGGCTCGCGCAAGCGCCATTGCAGCATCGTCAGACTGGCTGCTGGCGCTGATTGCGGGAATCACCGGCGAGGCACCATCCAGCACAGGAGATGAACTTCGACTCACTGAGGATCTGCAACTGGACAGCCTGGGCCGCGTGCAACTGGCGGCGGCTCTCGAAGAGCGACTGGGAGTTGCACCCGAGAGCGGGCTTCTGGAGCGTGCAGAAACCCTCGGGGATTTGCGGAAACTGGTGGCAGGCGAGACCGATGGTGCGCGAACGGGAGCGACAACGGACGAAAATCAACAGAAAATTTCCGATGGACAAAGTTCCGCAGATACACGGATGAATTTAAGCTCAACCGCGCCAGCGCCCGTCGATTCTGCTGGCATTCTTACCGAGCCAGACGAACCCGCGCCGGAGGGCCACATTTATCCGCGCTGGCCGTGGCTCTTGCCTTTCCAATGGCTGCGCGTGGCCTTTATTGAAGCGGTTGCGCAACCGCTGGTTTGGCTACTGGCGAATCCTCGCGTGGTCGCACCGGAGACCTTGGACCTCACGCCGGACGAGCCAATGCTCATCATCGCCAACCATGTGAGCACTTTTGATGGGCCGCTCGTTCAGTATGCTCTGCCGGGACCTGTGCGACGGCGAATCGCTGTGGCCATGGCCGCCGATATGCTTGCCGATTACCGTCATTTCCGCAATCCCGAGCGTCCCGCTGGACGGAGGAGCTACTTCTTTCTGCCAGGTCCGCTGTTTTATTGGTTGCTGACCGCGTTGTACAACGTCTTTCCGCTGCCGCGGCGGCAGAACTTTCAGCAGAGCTTTGCACATGCCGGCGCGGCCATGGACCGCGGTTACAACGTGCTGGTTTTTCCCGAGGGCACACGATCGGCCGAAGGGACGCTGGCGCGATTCCGCGGAGGAATCGGCCTGCTGGCGAAGCAATCAGGCGCGCGGGTGCTGCCGGTGGCGCTCTGTGGGTTGGGAGAACTGAAGGCCGGGAATCGGCGCTGGTTGCGCTCCGGCAATATTGAGGTGCATGTCGGTGAGCCTATCCGCTTTGCACCCGAAGAAGGCGAGGCAGCGATCACGGCGCGGCTGCACGCCGAAGTGGAAAAACTGCTGAAACAGTGAGTGTCTTTCAGTTTACGCAGATCGCTGTTGCCATATCTTTGTGCAAGGTTTCCTGCAGGAATGTCTGGCAGAGAGAGCTATAACTCGGCGATAAGTGACCGGTATTAGGATCCTCAAGTTGCGGGTAACATGAGTTCGAAAGGCTCGATATCCGATGAATTCGAAATCGTTTTCACCGCCGACGCAAGGCCGCAGCGCGGTTCCTGATCTAAGGGGCTTGAGCCTGATTGGCTGGGGAATCCTTCTGTTGGGCTTTGTTCTGCCGTTCTCAAACATGTTCGTCAGTAGTCATCGTGTGCCGGACGCGGATTTTGTCGGCTTTTACAGTCTGGGCCGAATTCTGAACGAACACCCGGCTCAATCGCTTTACGACTATGAATTGCTGAAGCAGGTCTGCACCCAGGTTCATCCGATATCGAGGGTTTATGGCCCACTTCCTTATCCTCCCTTTGTGGGTCTTTTCTTCAGGCCATTCGCGCTGCTTCCTTATTGGGTTGCATACTTACTCTGGGTCGCCCTCACACTCGCCCTTTATGCTTCGGGGCTGACGATCATTCTTTCTCGCTTTTTTCCTCAAAAAGTTCCCGGACGATCCCTGCTCCTTTGTCTCGCATTCTCTTATTGCCCTTTTATCGTTGATACGGCAGCCAATGGACAGCTTGCCGCGATTGGCTTCTTTGCTTTGGCCCTGGCCATGCGGGAAGATGACCTGGGACATGGCCTTCAAAGTGGGCTGGCACTATCCTTATGCCTTTATAAGCCGACACTTCTTGTGCTTCTTCTGCCGATGCTGCTGGTGACGCGGCGATTGAAAGCACTTGGCGGGTTTGCGGCTGGCGCAGCCGTTCTCGCGCTCGCAACATCCGCATTCGAAGGCTTTGGCATATGGCCGTTCTTTTTCAACACGATTTTTTCTTATGGAAAGGCTGCGACCGGCGGACACTCCGCATCAATCCGCAACCTCAGCAAATTTGTTGACCTGACTTCGTTCTCCTCTCTTGCATATGGCGGCCGATCCTGGCCGGGCCTTGCGATTATCCTTTTATGCGCCTGCTGCGCGCTTTTCTGCCTCTTATGGCTGGGATGGAAATCGCCGCGGATGGGCAGACCATTCAATTCCGTTCTGTGGGCCACGACCGTTACCTGGACGCTGCTTCTGAATGTCTATGTGCCTGTCTATGACTCGATCCTGGTTGTACTCTCTGTCATTGTTACCGCCGGGGCCTTGAGCTACCTTCCCGATAAGCCGATCCATAGGTGGTTCGCGTTGATCTGGGTCTTCATACTGGCCGGTTCGTGGTTTTCGGTTGGCTTGGCGGCAGCTACGGGAGTGCAACTGCTTACCCTGCTCTTCGTTGCCCTTGGGATTCTGCAGTTGACTGCACTGAGGAAACTCGCGCGCCAGGCGTGAGTTCCGCTCCTGAGCTCAAATTCGAGGCCGCAGCCAGAGCGAACTCCGCTGTTCTGGGGCAAAGAACGGACTTTTCCGGTGATTTTCAGAGGCCAAATCTCATGATGCGGGAGAATTTGGGGTCGAAAAGTTTTCAACAGGCATTGATTCCAAACGGGTTACAAATAATCTGCAAGGTTTTGAGGGAAATTTATACCCCCCGGGGGTATATGGGGGGTACCTCTCAGGGTATAAACCGGGCGGATATCCGACATATTGAACCGGGAGGCCTGTTGACAGATTTGAACGATCCCTCTCGGCCTCATTCGGCGCTCGCGCGCTGTTCTCCATGGTTGCCCTCTCCGCAGTTCTGATCCATATTGTGATCCAGATGGGGACAATTTTCGGCAATGGTGCGGTCTCAGAATCGGGGACAGCCTGGGGTAGTGGCAATACAGGTCCTGGGACATTCTTGAAGATTCGTCCGCGCGAGTCGCTTTCGCGGTCTAACAAGCCGTCTCGGATCAGCGGTTTAAACTGTCTGGAACGGCTTCAAAGCGCTATTGATAAAGTAATTTTAGCTGTTTTAATAATACTATTGTAAAAATAGGTATTTTGGTTATAAAGTTATTGGCATGGCTAAGAACCACGAACACCGCGACCTCTTCCCTGGCGCACTGGAGATCATGATCCTCCAGTCGCTTCGATTCAAACCTATGCATGGCTATGCGTTGGTAAAGCACATCAAGCAGGTTTCGGACAATTTGCTCCAGGTGGAGGAGGGATCACTTTACCCAGCTCTGCAAAGGATGCTGCGCGAGGGTTGGCTCGAATCGGAGAGTGGCATCTCCGCAAAGGGGCGTCCGACTCGGATTTATCGCCTTACAGATGAAGGGGTTCGACACCTGGATGCAGAAGTCCTCAGCTTCGAAAAGATGTTTGCCGGAATTACGCGCGTGCTTGCGGATGCGAGGGCTTAGGAGGCCATCGATGGAGACAGTAAACAGGCTTTTCAGTCGGCTGCTGGGCCGGCGTCGCCGCTTTGACGATATTTCTGTCTCCATTCAGGAGCACATCGACGAGCGTGTCGACGAGCTGATGGAAGATGGCATGTCGCGCGATAAGGCTGAACAAGCCGCGCGCCGTGAATTCGGCAATAGGGCTCTGATTGAGGAGCGCAGCCGCGAAGTGTGGCAGTGGGCGGCGCTGGAGTCTGTGCTGAGCGATGTTCGGTTTGCGCTGCGGCGGTTAGGGAAATCGCCGGGACTTACAGCGACGATTCTGCTGACGCTTGCTATGGGCATTGGCGCGAACACGGCGGTATTCAGCGTGGTGAACAGCGTTCTATTGAAGCCGCTGCCTTATCCGCATTCTGAGGGGCTGGCGGCTTTGTGGATGAATGCGCCCGGCGCCGCAGGTTTGTCAAATTTTGATAGTGGCCTGCAGCTCTCGCCCTCGATGTACCTGACATTCGCGCGGCACAATCACAGCTTTCAATCGATGGGCGTGTGGCAGATGCGGAACGCGAACGTTACGGGAATTGCGCAACCGGATGAGGTGAACGCGGCGTGCCTCAGCGATGGAGTGCTGGAGACTTTGCAAGTGCCGACGGCGCTGGGGCGCTGGTTCACCTCGGCGGACCAGGATCCGCGCGGAGCGAAGACGGTGATGCTGAACTACGGCTACTGGCAGCGGCGCTTTGGAGGCGACCGCGCAGTGATTGGCCGCAGCCTGCAGGTGGATGGGAAAACGCGCACGATTGTGGGGGTGATGCCCGAAGGCTTTCGCGTGGTGGATCAGGAGTTTGACCTTCTGATACCGCTGGCCTTTGATCCTACGAATGAGAAGCTGGCTGGATTCGGTTATACGGGAATTGCGCGGCTGAAGCCGGGCGTGTCGCTGGTGCAGGCAGACGCGGACGCCTCGCGGCTGATTTCCTTGTGGATGGATTCGTGGACGAATGGTCCGGGCTCCAATCCGCATTACTACGAGGTCTGGAGGATTACGCCAAACTTTCGCCCGCTGAAGCAGCAGGTAATCGGCAACATTGGAAATGTGCTTTGGGTGGTAATGGCGACGGTGGGGCTGGTGATGCTGATTGCTTGCGTGAATGTTGCGAATCTGCTGATGGTTCGAGCGGAAACGCGGCACCAGGAGCTATCTATACGGGCCGCGCTAGGTGCAGGGCGCGCGCGGATTGTACGCGAGTTGCTGATTGAAAGCGTGCTGCTTGGAGTGATGGGCGGCGCGGCCTCGCTTGGCGTGGCCTATGCGGGATTACGGCTGCTGGCGGCGATGGGACCGGCGGATTTGCCGCGGCTGAGTGAAGTGTCCTTTGACGCGGGCTCATTGGGATTCACATTTGCGCTGGCGGTTTTTTCGGGATTGCTGTTTGGTTTGATTCCGGCCTGGAAATATGCGAGGACAAAGACCTCAGCCATAATGATCGGCGCTAACCGAACGGCAAGCACAGGGCGCGCTCGCCAACGCTCGCGCAGCGTGCTGGTGGTTGCGCAGGTGGCAATGGCGCTGGTTCTACTGGTAAGCTCCGCGCTGATGATTCGTACGTTTGCCGCGCTGCGCCGTGTCGAGCCGGGCTTTGCCGATGCGGCGCACGTGCAGACAATGAGCATTTTCATTCCGGAGCAGATGGCTAAAGACCCGCGCATGGTGGCCGTAATGCAGCGCGAGATTGCCGACAAGCTTGCAGCGATTCCGGGAGTCGCTTCGGTGGGCTTTGCAGCTGCTGTGCCAATGGATGGCAACGATCCAAACTGGGATCTGATTTCAGTGGAAGGCAAGGAGTATCCGGGCGGGGACGGGCCGCTGCAACTCTACAACTACGTTTCGCCGGGATACTTTCAAACACTGGGCACGCATATGGTCGCGGGGCGCGACTTCACGTGGGATGACCTGGAGCAGGTGCGGCCGATGGTCGTGGTCTCGGAGAGTTACGCGCGAGAGAATTGGGGGGCGGCTCAAGCGGCGATTGGGAAGCGCGTAAGGAAGTATCAGGGCTCGCCATGGCAGGAAGTGATTGGCGTGGTGCAGGACGTGCACGTTCATGGCGTGGATGAGAAGGCTCCGGCAATCATCTACTGGCCAGCAATGTTTTATGACCGCTTTGCGACGCCGCCTACGATGGATGGGCTGCGGTTTGCCTCGTTTGCGATCCACAGTAGCCGCGCGGGCACGGAAGGGCTGCTTGCAGAGATGCAGCAGGCCGTCTGGTCGGTGAATGCGAATCTGCCGCTGGCCTCGATCGGCACGATGCAACAGTTGTATAGGCAATCGATGGCGCGGACGTCGTTCACGCTTGTCATGCTGGCGATTGCCGGCTCCATGGCGCTGGCGCTGAGCATTATCGGAATTTATGGCGTGATTTCATACTCGGTAACGCAGCGGACGCGAGAGATCGGAATCCGGCTCGCGCTAGGCGCGAAGAAGAGCGAACTGGTGTGGATGTTCGTTCGCACAGCATTGGTGCTTGTTGGCGTTGGGACGGCTGTTGGCCTCGGCGCGGCAGCCGTACTTGTGCGCCTCATGCGAACACTTTTGTATGGCATCAGTCCGCTCGATCCAATCACCTTTTTGACCGTACCAATTGCCCTGGCTGCCGCAGCGGCGCTGGCAAGTTATCTGCCGGCGCGCCGCACCGCAGCTATCGATCCAGTCGAAGCGCTCCGAGCCGAGTAACAAGGGCGAAAACAGTAGTTGAATTCGGATAGCCAAGGGTTTCTATCGCGATTGGTGCCTATATGTCTGGTTCGGCGCGGCGGTCTGACGGTCATCCTGATTCAGGCTAAGAGTTAAATACAAAGTTATTGCCGGACTAGCAACGATCCGGCAGCCATTCTTTCGGAATGAAAGCGCGAATTCAAAATCGAGTAGAGGCCTGCGGTTATACGCGGACGATCATGACTTCGGTGGCCTTCATCAGAGCTGCCGCAGTTTGGCCTTTGCGCAGTTGCATTTCCCGGGCAGCATCGGCGGTGATGATTGCGGTAACCTGCTGATCGCCGACAGCAAGCGCCACCTTTGCGAGCAGTCCGCTGAACCTTACCTCCACGATCTTGCCCACCAGCTGGTTGCGACCGCTGACGTTGCGGAAGCGCTCGCGGGATACCTTGGTGGCGGCCACTGGTTTTGATTTGAGCATCGGAGTGAGGGCGCTCTCAGGGATGCGATGGTGGCCGCCGGGGGTCTTGATGGTCTTGATTGTTCCTGCCAGTATCCACTGTTTGAGTGTAGGGTAGCTAACTCCCAGGGCCGCGGCGGCTTCACGGGGTTTCAGGAGCACGTTGACATTTGCCATGGTTTGTCCTCATCTGCGGCGGAACCAGAGTCAACCTGTCTTTGCTGAGAGCATCCAAGACGGCCTCATTTCTTGGGAAGAAAACCACGCGGCTGCTTCCTGCGTGAATGTGATGACTCCGGTTCCGCGGTCGTCGCAAAAAATTATAACGCTAATGCAGCCAGCTGATCTGTTGAACAAGCAGCAAGAATAGAATTTTAAAAAATCGATATTCATATTCGTAGAAAATCGATAAATTGGAAATAGCTTCGTAAAGCAGAAAGGAGACTCGATCCATGAAACCACATTTCTTCCCCTCTGCGGTGTCCTGGCTTCGGCGGCACACTGCGAAACCATTGATTCTTGCGACGGCGGTTCTCTTCTTCTCATCGGCGCTGGCTTCCGGGCAGGATGGGTATTTCTCGAACTGGTTTAAACGGGTAGACAAGACCCAGAGCGAGCAGCCGCACTGGATTACTCCTATTGCGACCACGACACCGCGCCTTGAAGAAGAAGTGCGGTACGATCAGGACTGGTTGCAGCATACCGACGGATATTTGTGGAAGGAATACGATGGAGCGAAGGGCCTGGAACTAATCCCCTGGTACAAGACAGAGCTGATTATCCAGGCTCCTCCGTATTACAACTACAGCGGCGACCCGAGCGAAACGAATGGGGTGGGTGATATTGCGTTCCTGCTTAAGTACCGCTTTTTGTCTGGAAACGAAAAGCACGGGAATTACATCCTGACAGCGTTTCTGGGTTGGAGCATTCCCACTGGATCCTATTCGAACGGCCAGGTGACAGGGGCGAATTCGGCGACGATTACGCCGACCGTAGCATATGGCAAAGGCTGCGGCAACTTCGATGTCCAAGGAACGTTTGGCGTGCAGATTCCTACGACTAACGAACTTGCCAATGGGCGAAACTACGTTTGGAATAACACTTTGCAATATCGCGTGGCGAAGAAGATCTGGCCGGAGATCGAGTTCAACACCACGCACTATCAGGATGGCGAGCACGCCGGTAAGACGCTGAACTACATCACGCCGGGATTTGTACTCGGACGATTCAAACTTACGAAGAGAGTCGGTATGTCGATTGGCGGCGGCTTCCA
>Ga0181520_10010430_pt1 | contig 12485 bp, 10 predicted proteins | sample PEATcosm2014_Bin_29_FD_132451 | JGI IMG/M metagenome (GOLD analysis project Ga0181520, IMG submission 132451) | Peatland microbial communities from MTU Mesocosm Facility, Houghton, MI, USA - PEATcosm2014_Bin02_30_metaG | ecosystem: Environmental > Terrestrial > Soil > Wetlands > Peat | place...
CGCACGGTGGAAATCGAACTCTCGGCGGAAATGATCCCCGGGCGGAACACGACCGTCCTGCACTTCCGCCGGCCGGATGAACGCCAGGCCTGCGGCAAGCAATTGCCGGCCGGCGCGGATGTCCGGCTGACGGTGCGTTTCGATCTGGAGGACCGCAATTTTCACTCTGAAACCAAACGGAACGGGGCCGCCGACCATCATTTCACCAGCCACACGCGGTCGTTGGGCCGGCGGCCCGGCTTTGTGTTCGCCCCGGCGGCGGACCGGCAGTTGCGGGTTTATGCCGGGGACGGTTTTTTCCATCCGCAGCCGGAATGGTGCGAACACATCCCGCATTCGGTGGAGCAGACGCGCGGCCAGACCGGCGAAGGGGACGCCTGGAGCCCCGGCTGGTTTGAACTGCCGCTGCCCAAGGGCGCCGATGTCACCCTGGTGGCCACGGCCGAAATGACCGAACCCACTGCGGCGGAAATTGAAACCAATCCCCGGACTGTCCCGGACCAACCGGCCGGGGATTGGGGTGACCGGCTCAAACTGGCCGCGCAGGCATACGTCGTCCGCCGGGACAGCGGCAAAACGGTGATCGCCGGCTACCCCTGGTTTTTGGATTGGGGCCGGGATTGCTTGATTTGCGGCCGGGGCCTGCTGGCGGCCGGCTGGGTGGCGGAGGTGAAAGAACTGCTGCTGACATTTGCGCGCTTTGAGGACCGGGGCACGCTGCCCAACACCATTCACGGAAACGATGTCTCCAATCGCGATACGTCGGACGCCCCGCTGTGGTTTGGCATGACGTGCGAAGCCCTGACGGAAGCGGAGCCGGAATTTTACCGGACCCAGGTGGACGCCGCCGGGCGGACCGTGGCCGACGTGCTCCTGAGCATCGCCACGCATTACCTGCAAGGCACACCCAACGGCATCCATGCGGACCCGGACTCGGGGCTGGTCTGGAGCCCCGGGCATTTTACCTGGATGGACACCAACCATCCCGCCGGCACGCCGCGCGAGGGGTATCCGGTGGAAATCCAGGCCCTGTGGATTCGCCTGCTGCGGCAGGCGTCCAAGCTTGCGCCGGCGGTGGAACAGAAAAAATGGGGCGACCTGGCCGTCCGGGCGGCGGCATCGCTGGAGCATTTGTTCTGGTTGGAAACGCGGGGCTGGTACGCGGACGTTCTGCTGGGCGGCCCGCGGGTCATCGCACGCGACGCCCAGGCCAGCGACGCCTTGCGCACCAACGGGCTGTTGCTGGTGAGCCTTGGCCTGGTGACCGGCCAACGCGCCAAACGCTGCGTGGCGGCGGCGCAAAAATACCTGGTCGTGCCCGGCGCCTTGCGCACCCTGGCCCCGCTGCCGGTGACCACGCCGCTGCCCGTCCGCGGCAACGACGGGCGGCTGCTAAACGACCCGGCTCATCCCTACTGGCCGCGGTACGAAGGCGATGAGGACACGCGCCGCAAACCGGCCTATCACAACGGCACGGCGTGGACCTGGACCTATCCGATCTTCTGTGAAGCGCTGGTCCGGGCCTGGGAGTTTGCGCCGGAAGCCGTGGCGGCGGCGAAGGCGTATCTGGGCGGCGCGGAAAAACTGTTGGACGAAGGCTGCCTCGGCCAGCTCCCGGAAATTGTGGATGGCGACGCCCCCCACACCCAGCGCGGCTGCGACGCGCAGGCCTGGGGCGTCACCGAGTCCTTGCGCGTGTGGGAATTGCTGCGGGGGAAGTGAGACGGACGGGGATTGTGTCATGGTCGGTCTTTTCCCTTTGCGCCGGGCGGGTTCATGATTAACGTTTCCCCATGAATTTAACGGACCTGCTCAACCAGGAGGAACTTCGCCGGCGCGAATTCCCCGTCACCCGCGAGAAAATCTTCCTCGCCCATGCCGGCGTCTGCCCCCTGCCCGCCCGCGTGGCCGACGCCATTGCCGAATGCGCCCGCCAGGGAACCCTCGGCGACCAGGAGTCGTTCATGCTCCACCGCCTGGACCACGCCCGCCAGCTTGCGGCGCAACTCCTCCACTGCCAGCCCCGGGAAATCGCCCTCGTCGGCCCCACCTCGCTCGCCTTGAGCTATGTCGCCGCCGGCCTGGCCTTTCGCAAGGGCGACAACATTCTCGTATATCACGACGACTACCCCGCCAACGTCTATCCTTGGATGGCGCTCGCCGCCCGCGGCGTCCAGGTCCGCCTGCTCAACACCCGCGGCCTTGGCGTCATCCGCCCGCGCGACGTCATCGGCCAGGTGGATGAAAACACCCGCTTGGTCGCCCTCGCGAGCAACCACTTCATCAGCGGTTATCGCCTGGACCATGCGGCCATCGGCCAGGCCCTGCGCCAGCGCGGCATCCTCTTCTGCCTCGACGCCATCCAGACCCTCGGCGCCTTCCCCACCACCGTCGAACAGGTGGACTTCCTGGCCGCCGACGCCCACAAATGGCTCCTCGGCCCCTGTGCCGCCGGGATTCTCTACGTCCGCCACGACCTTCAGGACCGCCTCAACCCGCCCATCTACGGCTGGCACAACGTCCGCTGCCCCAACTTCGTCGCCCAGGAACAAATCACCTTCCGCCCCGACGCCGCCAAATTCGAGGCCGGCACCCACAACCTCCTCGGCCTGGTCGGCCTCATCCATGCCCTCGAACTCGCGCTGGAGATCGGCGTGGACGCCATTGCCGCCGAACTCCTCCGCAAACGCGCCCTCCTCCTCCCCGCCCTCCAAGCCAAAGGCTGGACCGTCCTCAACGCCGACGCCGCCCCCGAAAACGCCGGCGGCATCGTCACGTTTTTCAAGCCCGGACAAGACATGGCCGGCACCCACCGGCTGCTCACCGACGCCGGTATCACCACCTCCCTCCGCGCCGACCGCGCCGGCCGCTCCTTCATCCGCCTCTCCCCCCACTACTACAACACCGACGTCGAGCTCGAACGCACCCTGGGCTGCTTGTAATGCCATGTTCCTTGGGATTTAGTTTCCGGGTTTCCAAAAATAATTTCTTTTTTCCGCAAGATTTCCCCGGACGCATCGTAACGGCCTGTGAATGATGCCGGAGGCCGGGTTCGGGAGGAACATCGGAGGAACGCCGGCGGAAGACCGGGAGGGGGACGGGCATCGGGCCCGTCCCCCGTGGCCCGGCACGGCCATAAAAAATCCGCCCGGCCACGAAGGGCGGGGCGGATTGGTCAAGCACCAGATGGACTCAACGGCCTACGAAAACCACGTCCAAGTTGCCGGGGCCGCCGCCGCGACCGCCGCGCCGTTGACCACCCTGGGCGTCCGCCGCCGGGGGCGGGGTGGCCGTGGCGGCGGCCGGAGCCGCCTGCGGCGCGCGTTCCGTGCAGATCAACACAATCACGTTGTTCTTGGTGTCCAGCGCGCAGGTTTTGCAACCGGGCTTGGTTTGCACCGTCTGTTCCACCGCAAAACTCGTGGGGCTGCTTTCCTTGATGATCGTCAGCGTGCCGTCGCGTTGCGAACTGAACGCCTCCATCGTGTTGGGATTGAAGCCGCCGCCATCCGTGCCATTGCCGATCGGCAGCGTGGCCAGCACCTTGCCGTCATCGGCATTAACCACCACGCACACGTTGGGATTGGCGCACATGGCGAAGAGCAGGTGATTCTTGGCGTCCAAACCCAGGCCGCCCGGTTCGCCGGCGGTGTCGCCGAGATCATACCGATTGAGAACCTTGAGGGTCTTGACATCCACCACGGCGATTTTCTTCTGGTCCTCCACGTCCACGTACAATTTGCCCGCGCCGTCGCTTTGCGCCTGCTCCATCGCCCCGCCCACGTCCACCGTCCCGGCGATCGAGCCGTCCTTGGGATCAATCACCGTGATGCTGGGCGAGCCGTGGCTGAAAATATAGACGCGGTCCGAAAACGGCTCGAACAAAATGCCGTCCGCCCGGGATTGCACCGGGATGTCCTTGATCTTCTCCAACGTCACCGTGTCGAACATGCCGATCTGGTTGCCGCTGCAGAACCCGTGATGCGAGGCCGTGTCAATGGCGATCCCGTGGCCGGTGACATTGGTGACCGCGCCGATGTATTTGTGGCTGTCCACATCGAAGACATAAGTTGACCCGCGCGGCACATAAACGCGCCGGCCGTCGTTGTCCACGGTGACATAATCAATCCCCCCGTTGCCCATGACCTGGGTGGTGTCCAGCACCTTGTAAGGGGCGGCGGTTTGGGCGTGGACCTGGCCGGCCAGCAGGCCGAGCCCCGTGACGGAAAGCAGTTGCAGCAGTTTTTTCATAAGGTAAAAGCAGTTTAATGTTGTTGACGATTCAGAATAATGCCTTTGGCCCCGCCTGAATCAATGGTTTTCTGCATTATGACGAAGATTTAATATGCCGGCCGGCGGGAACGTTTGGCGCAAACTTGACGTCGGCCCCGCGAAATTCTATATTGAACCCCGTTCGGTGGTCGTAGCTCAATGGTAGAGTCCAAGCTTGTGGAGCTTGTTGTTGCGGGTTCGAGTCCCGTCGGCCACCCCATTTTTCCCAGGCCTTGAATCTCGGCGGGGATGTTGTTAGGAATTAGGGAAATAACGGGAATTAGGGGAAAACAGCGGGAAAATCAAGGGTTTACGCATGGAAACCGGGCTTTCGCCATGTGTGGATTGCCGGCGGGTGTGTGGTTTGCCAGTTCCAAAAACCGCCGCCATAAAACCCAATAGTTGCAAGGGGTTTGGCGTTTGGAACTGCCATTCCACACAGAATCACCGACGATCAAAGGGCATGGAACATGGAACCCCTGTTTTTTGGCGAGTGGGGCGAAATCCCAAAAATCCGCAAAACCGGACCCCGCCCGATCTCGCCTTTTTTGGCCCGATTAACGACCGTTTAAACGCCCGACAACTGCGCCTTGAATCTCCGCCTGACGTTGCCGACCAGGACGGCCTGGGCAACCCGCCAGCGCCCCGGGGCACGATCCGGCGGGCCAGGCGGCCGGCCTGAGCGGCGGCGGGGTTTTTCGGGGTTTTACGTTGCAGGTGCCCTGGCGGTGCGGCGGGCCGGCAAAGGCGTTGCCCATGGGAAGCCGGCGGGCCAGGCGGGCGGCCGGAGCGCCGGGGACGGGCACAAAAAAGCCCGGCCGAGTGACTGGCCGGGCAATGCGGGGCGGGTGACGGTGGTTGACCTCACGCCGCCTGGGCCGCCGGCCGGTCAAACACCGGCTCCGGTTTCAACCCCACGTTTACCCGGTGGACGTTATTCAACTGGAGCGACCCCACCAGTTCATTGTCCACCGCCATCCGCGCCGCCTCCAGGGTGTTCTTCACGTCATGAACCAAACTGTCCAACCCCTCGTAAAACTCATCATGGCGGACAGCCCCTTGTTCCTCCGCCTTCATGTGCATCATGCTGTCCACCAGCAATTGCGACAACGCCGCTGATTTTTTGACGGCATTTTCCAGTTCCATGTCCGGGAAGCGGATATCCGACATCTCCTGCACCGCCCTGGCCAGCAGACAGCCCAGAGATGAGCCCGGCCGCTGCGCGTTGCGGCAAATCCGCTTGTACTCTTCCGGCATGATTGGCATCCGGGCCATTTCGCCATCTCCATCCGTGGAAAGGATGGTCAGAAAATAGGTGGGCTTGGCTTGTCCATCCACCGCCGGCGCGGGCGTCGGCGCGGACTGGCCGGCGGAGATTTGGACGGGGTCGTCAATGCCACTCTTCCATATTTCCACCAGGGCCGGGAGGTCGGCGCCAAGCTGCTCGCTGATGGAACGATTTTGTTGGCTGGCATATTCTTGCAGCACCTTCACTTGCTCCGGGGTCATTTCGATCTGGGCCACGTCGTTATCCAGCGCCACGCTATAAAGGCTGAGCGCAAAATCCTTGAACCCTTGACTGTCATTATCGGGCGTGAGCTTCAGGCCGATGGCCGCCGCCCGGGCCTGGGCTGGTTTGTTCCAATCTTCACGGGCTGCGCTGCGGGGCGCGGTTTGCGGTTGAACTTGGGCGCGGACGGTGCTACGGTTCTGGTGGATTCGGGGACTTGTGTTTGTTTTCATACTTCATGTGTTCCGGGTCTTACGCTCTGTCAGTGTTCTTGCCACTGCCAGGGCATTTTTATTTTCCCTCAGTTGCCTTGACCCAATCCAGCAATTGAAGGGTGAAAACGGCATTCGGGATTCCTTGGGAATCATCCGAGAGCCAGTTGCCCAAAACCTGTCGGGAAACCCCCAGCTTCTGGGCCAGCGCGGCCTTTGCGCCGTGTTCACCCGTAAGCCTGATGATTTTCTTTTTCAGTTCCGGCCAAGTTGGCACTTCCGTTTTCATGCCTTCCAATTTATCAGACTCCGGCGGAGTGTCAAGCAAGTCTTTACTTTTATTTCCCGTGCGCCAGTTCATTTTTTGAGCCTGGCAGCGCATAAATGTTTCGTTCCAAAAAATTGTTGCCGGGGTCGGCAGGTTGGGCAAGCCCCGGATTTCCGCCCAGATTTTTTGCAATTCCTCCAGAGTTGAGCCTTTTAAAAGATGTCCCAATATCGTGATTGACGCCAACTTGTCCGGCAGTAATTCGAGGACGGAAAAAACCCGCTGAAGCTCTTTTTCCTCCTGTTCTGACGGCCTTTCCTTAACTTCCCGGCCGTCAATCAGCCGCCAGAATGGATTACCATCGCCAGTCAAAAGCCAATGCTGATTTACCCAAAATTTCACAACCACGGCGGCAAGGAACCTCTTGGACGGATTGTTGGATTTGCCATTTTCCAGCTTGCTCAAATAGCCCGAATCGCAACCAACGCGGGCGGCAAATTCCTGCAACGTGAGTTCCTTAAACTCACGCAACCAGCGAAGCCGGCCGCCCAGAGAATTTGACTCAGGCATTTTTAATATTGACCCATGCACAATTCACCGCTATATTTGACACCGTGACAGTGAAAGCTAACACAACAGCCCAGAGCGGGCAACGCGGGAAGAGGATTTCCGGCATCTGTGATGCCGCATCCGATCTCGGCGTTACTCGTCAACACCTTTGGGCTGTTTTGACAAAGCGCCGGGAATCGCAACCCCTGGTGACTCGTTACAGCGCATGGAAAGCACGGAACCGACCCAACCGCAAAACCAAATCCCTGACCCAATGAACGCCCCCGCCACCTACGACCCCACGGAAAACATCAAAGACCTGCTGGCCAGCCGCGCCCAGCACCGCGAACAGAACGCCAAACACAACCAGGCCATCCGGCTTTGCGCTGATGAAATCACCCAAATCGAATCGGACGGCGACCTGTTTGACGACGCCGTCATTTCCCGGCTGGCGATTTTAAAAGTTAAAGTCCCAGTGATGAAGCAACGCGTCACAGTCCTGGGGCAGTACGAGGATGACACCAATCAGAAGCTTTTGGACTATTGCTCGCCTTTTGTCCGCCACACCCTTTGGCCGGCCATTCAAGACGCGCAGGAAAAGGTCCGGGTCAAAGTCAGCGCGAAGATAAAAGGGGCTTTCACCAACCCTGACCTGTTGCTGCAAGCGGTTGAAAATTCCGATTTAGCCCAGCAACTTTATACGTTCAGAATCGCCACGGAGTTGCGTTACAGCTTAAACGATTTTTCCACCCCCGCCGGGATTGACAGTTACGCGCGAAACATCCTGGACACCTGGGCGGAACTGCAATCTTTTGTCGCACGCGAATTGAAATAACCCCCCTCCTCTTTTTACATGCGCGCCCCGATCCTGAACCGCCAGTTTCAACACCCAGCCGATGGATATTACGCCATTGAAACCCCCGGCGAGCACCCCAACGCCGCCGCCGGCGTGGTTCAGGTAATTGACGCCAAAGCCGTTGACAGCATCGTCAACCGGTTCAACCAGGAGGCGGAGGATTACCGGCGGCGCACCGGCCGGGATTATCCGGGCATGTTGATTGACCATGAACATTTCAAACATGACCCGGAAAAGGAAACCACCGCCTATGGCTGGTTGATGCGTTTGGAAAATCGCGGAGGGGTGCCGTACGGTAAAATCATGTGGACAAACACCGGCAAGCCGGCCGTTGACGGGGCATCGTACCGCTTCTTTAGCACGGAATACGATCCCGCCGATCTGGTGGTGTTGAATGACGGGAAGCCCAAACGAGTCCGCCCGATGCGTCTGGATGGCTTGACCCTCACCAACGATCCCAACAACAAAGGCGGCGCGCCCATCACCAACCGGGCCGGCGGGGTGTGGGATGACAGCCTGGCCCCGGGGCCGGAGAATTTTCCAACACCCGAACTGGACAAGTGGTTTGCGGCCGTGGCATCCATCCAGGAGAGTGCGGCCACACATGGCAGGGTGGCGATTGACTGGCGGACGGCTTGGAACATGGCCAAACAGCAATTCCCGGAGATATACGCCGCCGCGTTTTCCGCCGTCGAGAATGCCGCCGCCACCGACGCCACCAGCACCGCTGCCGCCGTCAACCATGTGGCGACGCTGGCCAACCGGGTTTCCACCGCCGCCGGGATTTCCTATCACCAGGCTTGGAATTTTGTCCGTTCCACCTGTCCGGCCATTTACAACCGGGGGAATCCCCGGCGGGATTCGGCGCAATTCCGGGAAGCCTGGCTGGAACCGGACCTACACAACCTTCAAGGCAAAGCGTCGGAATTGATTATGGAGATGGCCACCGCCGAACAGACTGAATCCCGGATGCCCTTTAGCTTTGCCTACCAAACCATTCAAAACCGGCATCCGGCCCTGGCAAAACTGGCGAAAGGCGAGATTACACCGTCAGCGGCATTTGCCAAGGAACCGGAATTGCGCAACCGGCTGATGTAATATGGCCATCACGCACCACCCCTTTTTGAATTTCCGCCATGGCCAGGGCGGAATGCGCGGCTTGGTGCGCACTAACGGCGGCGGCCGGGGCTTGGCTACTTGCCCGGTCGCCGCCTTGGCTGGCCGCGCCAATTTCCCCCGTCTAGCGCCGGGGGACGGTGACGAGCTCGGAGCAAATTTGCTGCGGGCGAACAGCAAAGCCGGTGGCGACGCCTTCGGGCGTCGCCATCGGTCCTTCACCGATCCATAACCCCAGACCGCCGCGCTATGAAAAACGTCACCAAACCAAGCCCCCCGCCTGACTGGCAACTTCGCCGGGCTCGAATTTTACAACGTGTCTGCCAAGGCATCCTCCGCGCCGCCGCCCGTGGGGTGAAGCGTGAGCGAATTATCCGCCGGTTTGGCGCCTATTGGGACGGCCGCCCTCTGGGTGAACGCCATCGTCTGCACCTTTCGCCCGGCAACCTCCGCCGGTGCTTTGACTTGTGGCGGCACAATGGCCAGACCCCCGAAGTCTTTCGGCTAAAATTCCGGCCAGGCAAACCCGCGTTGCCCTTGTCCGTCATCCTCAAGTTTGTTGATTACATCGCACGGGGCCGGCATGGCACCCTTTTGGGCGCGGCCCGCGCCTTTTGCACCCTGCCAGTCCACCGTCACCTTGCCCCCGTTAATTTTTATTGGACGGTTTCGCGCTACCTCCCTGCCAGCCGGTACCGCGCCATCCTCGCCCAGCACCGCACCATCGCCCGGGCCCGGGCCGAGATTGCCCGCCTGCATCAGACGTTCAAGCACGACCTACGCGCCCGCCTCCGGCCAGCCAAAACCTGACGAGATGATTACCAACCCCACCAACGAATTGAGTGATCGGACGCAGCGCCCGGCCGGCGGCCCGGTGCTGCCAATGAGCGCCCGCGTGGTGCTCGTCGGGCTGGACACCGTCCGCGCCGCGCTGGGGGTGGATGCGGAAAACGTGCTGGCTAAAGTCGAATCCGGTGAGTTGCAGTTCGTGTTTAACCTTGGCACGGGCAATCACCGCCGGCAGCTCCGCTTCTATCTGCCGGAATTGACCGCCCCGGCCGCCGCCGATCTCACCCTGGCCAAAGTCATCCAAAACACTTTGGGAACTGCCGCCGGCGTCCACCGGGGCGAACTTGAACGCCGGTTTTGCGTGTCCCATGTGTTGATTGGGCGGTTGATTCGGCATCGCCACCTTGCCTTGTCCGCCCCGGGCGTGGTGTCACGGGCCAGCCTGGAAAAGTTTCTGACCGCCCGTTGGGTGGGATCGAAGGGGGCTACACCATGAAAATCATAAAACCCGTTTTGCCCGTGGCCGCGTTTTCCGCCCGTGGAACCTCTGGGGGCAGCCATTTTGCCCCCCGGCCTTGCCACGGGCAACCTACCCCCATTAACACCCCGTTAAAAAAAGGGGGGTATTTTCCCAAGGTCACTTTTTTAACCCCGTTTTCGCTTCCGGCGGTTTTTTCCACCCTAAACCCCTCACCCCAAGCCCATGTCTGACCCCAACTTCAAAATAGTCATCACCGGCGACGCCGCCGGTGCCGTGCAAGCCGCCGACCAGGCCAGCGCCGGGATCAAGAAGCTGGTGGTCAGCACGGAGGGCTTGAACGCGGAGACCCAGAAGCAATTGGGCTTGAACAAAGATTTGAGCCAGGAAATGGGCGTGGTCCGGGTGTCCCAAGATGAGGTTAATAAGATTCTGGGCAAAGGGGCGGAGACGACCGACATGTCGCACCTGGCCATGCGACGGCTGGCCCATGCGATGGGATCGGAAGTCCCCGGCGGCGCCGCCTTGATGGAATCCGGTTTCACCGCCGCCACCGAGCCGATGATGGGCGCCACCTTCCTGTTGATTGGCGGAATCGAGATGTTGCGCAACGCCATTACCAAGATCAACGAGGAGCGGAAAGAATCCCAAAAAATCGCCGATGACCTGGCGGAGGTGGACAAGGTGCAGATCGGGACCATTGACGCCCAGCGGGAAGCCTTGGAAAAGGCCGAGGTGGCGGAAGCGGAATTCCATCACAACTTTGTCAGGAACGCGGAAAACGCCATAGACAGCGCCACCGCCCTGGCCCAGGCCATCCTGAAAAGCACCACGTCGTCAGCGTCCACCCGGCACAACATCGCCGACAAGGAACTTGACGACATGGAGCAACGCGGCGTTATCAGCCATGCCGCCGCCTTGAAGGCCAAAGAGCAGCTTGATATTGAATACGAGCAGCAAAAGCTGGCCCGCGAAAAGGCGATGGACGTTTTAGAGCGCGGCATCCTACAGGCGCAACTGGATTCCAAAAAAATCAACGCCGACAATCTGGCCAGACAAGAGCAGTCCGCCGAGGCCGCGTATAAAACCGCCGCCACCGCCAAGGCCGCCAATGACGAAAAGATCAAGCAGGCGCAGGAAAAAATCACCGGGGCGGAGGGGGTTAAAAAAAGCCTGGAGGCAACCGGGGTGACGGAGGAAAACGTCCAAATGCTCCGCGAATCGTTTGAGAAGGTCAGCGGCCAGAACGCCGCCGCCACGCCGCTTTCCGAACAGTTCCATTACCTGGCCACGCATCTGGGCGGCATGTATGTGCGGGGTGCTTTCGGAACGGAAGGAGATAAGAATCTGGCCACCTACGAAGGCGCGAATCTGGATATTGAGGGCGCAAAAAAAGACATCGCCCGCGCCCGGGGCCGCCAGACCGACTTGGACATCAACGCCGGCAACGCGGAATCCGACCTGCAATCCACCCGCCAGGAAATGCAGAAGAACAAAGACCAGGTCCGGGAGCTGGAAGACAAAATCACCGTCCAGACCGCCACGTCCAAATTAAAGGAGGCCGGGGCACAGCAAGATTTGGGTTTGCAAAAAGCCAACAGCGAGCTGGTCAGCGACCGGGACATCGCCGGCCGGGTGGCCGCCGGCGGCCAGGTGTCCGGCGACGAGCAGCAGCAAATTATGGCCGATGCCGCCAAGATCGCCGGCCACAACGTCAACCTGCAAACCGCCGCGCAAATCATCCAGAATGGGGCGGAAAACATGGGCATATTCATGAACCAACTGGGCATTCTCGCCCGCTCCTTTGCCCAATTTGGTCCGGGACAAATGGCGCAGTTCCAAGCCCAGCTTGACGAAATCCGCGCCCAAATGGGCGAAATTGCCCGGACCGGGTCACATTAAAAATGAACGCCATTATAACACCCGACATCCCCGCCGCCATCACGCCACAAACGACCGCGCCCGCGCTGGTTGGTTTGCATCTGGGCGACCCTGCCAAGGCTTTGTTCATACGGGATATGTTCCCGTTAGACCATGCCATGGCCGCTTGGATGGTGGCGCGGGTGCTCACCCTCTCACTGTCCAACGACCTGCTTTTGGAAGATCCCGCCGTCACCATCTTTGGCACCCTCGGGGACGGCATGGCCTTGATCCACACGCGCAACGCCCACCAGACGGTGCAGAGCATCAAGGCGGAGTTGGAACATCTGCAATTGCTGCCCTTGGTTCAAATCGGCATCCGCCAGCCCGATGGGTGGCAATGTGTACACCCCGGCCCGGAAGTGAACCTTGCCCCGCTCCTGGACATCGCCCGATTCGCCAAATTCCACGACCAATTGCTAAAAAAACAACAGGACCAACTGGCCGTGCTCCGTCAGCTATTCAAAGCCCCGCCGCCGCCGGGCCCGGACGACACGCCCCCGCCCGCCCCTGTC
>Ga0181520_10010431_pt1 | contig 12483 bp, 6 predicted proteins | sample PEATcosm2014_Bin_29_FD_132451 | JGI IMG/M metagenome (GOLD analysis project Ga0181520, IMG submission 132451) | Peatland microbial communities from MTU Mesocosm Facility, Houghton, MI, USA - PEATcosm2014_Bin02_30_metaG | ecosystem: Environmental > Terrestrial > Soil > Wetlands > Peat | place...
TCTGGAGGCCGCAAATCAAGCCTCCAGAGGAACAAATCAACAGCAGCACAACTGATTTGAGGTTCAAAAAGCAACGCCAGGGCATAGCATCGTGAAAAGAACGCCTTTTTTCCGCAAGCTGTTTAGTCGTGCCGTAAAGGCAGCAAAATGAACATGGGCTTGAGCCCCTGAGGGAATGTTGGATCGCAAAAAAGACACGTTCAGAGGTTTCCAAGTGCGCCCTTGTCCAGGAGCGCGCAACCTCTCCCTGAGGAGCATTCCAGCCTAATGGCGACCGCGGAACCAATGAAACCTTTCGTTACCCGGCCCATCCTTGGGGTCAATGTCGCTGTCAGCAGCTACGACGAAGTAGTTCATCACAGCCTTGCATGGGCTCCGGAACGGAACTCCAGAGCGCTGTTTTTCGCCAATGTCCATGTGATTATGGAAGCTGTTGACGATCCGGCTTTCCTTCTTCAGTTGAATAACGCCGGCACGGCTTTTCCAGACGGAATGCCCCTCGTATGGGCGCTTTACGCACTGGGGAAGAAGAGCGCCCAGAGAGTTTGCGGCGCGGATGCCACTGCCGCTTTGCTGGCGGCTGCCGAAAAAGACGGGGTTTCTGTCGGATTTTATGGCGGCAGCCAGACCGTTCTCGATTCTCTTCTCGGTACTGTGCGCCTGCTGCACCCCAACCTCAACGTGGTCTATGCTGAAAGCCCGCCATTCCGAGCGCTCACTCCCCAGGAAGACGAGGCTGTCGTCGAGCGAATCGCCTCTTCCGGCGTGCAATTGCTCTTCGTTGGCATCGGATGCCCCAGGCAGGAGCACTGGATCATCGATCACATGGGCCGGGTTCCTGCCGTGATGTTTGCCGTTGGGGCCGCTTTCGACTTCATCGCCGGCAGCAAGCGACGGGCTCCGCGATGGATGCAAAGCTGCGGCCTTGAATGGGTATTTCGTCTCGCTGCCGAGCCGCGGCGCATGGCCTATCGATACTTCAAGCACAACCCCCGCTTCGTCCTCATGTTCCTTCGGCAACTGCTCGCCCGGCCTGCCTGAATCTTTGGTCGATTGCGGAAAATAGATGCTCCATTTCCGCCTGCCCACCGCCCTCCGGGAAACAGTTTTTACAATAATCTGCTTCGTCGATGGCTTTTTGTGACAGCGGCACATTCAAAATGCCAGCTTTTGATGCACAATCAAGAGTGAGATGAACTTCAAATTCGCACTACCTCCCGAACTTCGTGGCGCTATAGACCTGGCCGCCGCCGACTGGGCCGCCAACAACAAACTTGACCGATTCTGGCAGAAAGACTCTGGCCTGTGGACCAGCAGCGGCGAAGAGAAGTGGCTCGGCTGGCTCGACATTGTCGAGCGCCAGCAAAAGGACTTGGCCACCTATGCCTCACTGGGCGCTGAGGTTGAAACCGCCGACTTCCAGACAATTCTGTTGCTGGGCATGGGCGGCTCCAGCCTCTGCCCCGAGGTTCTGGCGGTCACCTTCGGCCAGCAACCAAATTTTCCTGAGCTGCGCATTGTCGATTCCACCGACCCAGTGCAGGTCTTCACCGCCCGCAACGAGGTCAACCTGGCCGATACGCTGGTGGTGGTGGCCAGCAAATCCGGTACCACGCTCGAGCCCAACGTCCTCAAACAGTTTTTCTTCAACGAGATGAAGGAAGCCGTAGGCGCGGAAGAGGCCGGCAGCCATTTCATTGCTATCACCGATCCCGGCTCCAAGATGGAGCAGGTGGCCAAAGAGGACGGCTTCCGCTATATCTTCTACGGCGACCCCACCATCGGCGGGCGCTTCTCGGCGCTCTCGCCCTTTGGCGTGGTGGCGGCCACCCTGGCCGGCCTGAACATGGAGAAGTTGCTGGCTGAAGCCGCCAAGGCAGTGGCTTCGGCCAAACTGGCTCCGGCTCAAAATCCTGCCGTCGAACTGGGCCTGCTGTTGGGAACGGCAGCCAACGCCGGGCGCGACAAGCTCACCATCTTCACCTCGCCGGAGATCTACGACCTGGGCGCATGGATGGAGCAACTGGTCGCTGAATCCACCGGCAAGCAGGGCAAAGGAATTACGCCGGTGGACCGCGAAGTCATCGCAGCGCCAGAGTTTTACGGCAACGACCGCATCTTCGCCTACATCCGCTATGCGGGAACTGCTGACAAGAGCGCCGATGCCAGCCTTGCAGCCAAAGTCGCCGCCATCGAATCCGCCGGCCATCCGGTCGTCTACATCGAGATCGCCGACCTTTACGAGATCTTTGGACAGTTCTTTACCTGGGAAGTAGCGACCAGCGTGGCCGGTTCGGTGATGGGTATCAACCCCTTCGACCAGCCGGACGTGGAATCGGCCAAGATCGAGACTCGCGCCCTCACCGCGGCCTATGAGCAGACCGGCAAGCTCCCCGTGCGTCAGCCGGTGCTGGTGGACGCGGGCATCCAGCTCTACGCCACCGAGGCCTACGCCGCCACGCTCCAAGCCGCCCCAGCTAAAACCCCGGCCGGCTATCTGCGCGCCCATCTCAACCAGATTCACCCCGGCGATTATTTTGCCGCGCTGGCCTACTTGCCCATGTTCCCCGAGCATGAAGCGGCAATTCAGCGCCTCCGTCACAAGGTACGCGACAAAAAGCGCGTGGCCACCTGCCTGGGCTTCGGCCCGCGTTTCTTGCACTCCACCGGCCAGGATTACAAAGGCGGCCCCAACACCGGCGTCTTTTTGCAGATCACCGCCGACCACGCCCTCGACGTAGAAATTCCCGGCCAGAAGTTGACCTTTGGCGTAGTCATCGACGCCCAGGCCGCCGGGGATCTAGCCGTATTGGAGTCGCGCGGCCGCCGCGCACTGCGCGTTCATCTGGGAGCCGATCTTGAGGGCGGACTGCAAGCGCTGGCCGCAGCCGTGGATGCCGCGTTGGCGTAGAACAATGTTGGCGCAACGACGGGAAGCCCACGGCAACTTTTTCCCGGCGTTGGTGTCCAATCCATTGACGGCTTCCGCAGATTCCCGTCTAATCAGGGTGAACCGGAAGCAAGACTTCATGCGCAGGAGATACACGACAATGAATAGGCCAATGTTCAAGAGATTGATTCCACAGGCCTTGGCGTGGATCGGACTCGTGACCCTGTGCGGCGTTTTGGCGCTTGCACAAGGCTCGACCACCCCTTCCCCGGCAGACCCGGTCCGCACCGACGGCCAGATCGAGATGGACGTGGTGCATGCCCTGGACGCTTCCACGGTGCTGAAGAACGACCTGATCACGGCGGCCACTATTCAGGGCGAGGTTACGCTCTCCGGATCGGTTTCAGTCGCCTCCTCCCGTGATCTGGCGGAGTCGATTGCCAGCCATGTGCAGGGCGTAACCAAGGTGCACAACAACCTCAAGGTCGGCAGTGCGCAAGCCCCGCCCATGAAGAACCCGGCTGACAACCAGCAAGGCGATGCGGGGCCCGCCAATATCGCGGCGGATAGTCCAGACGGTCCCTTGCCGCCAGCTAACGAATCCGATGCCCAGGCACAGTTGCGCGCGGAGATTCGCGCCCAGGTGATCGCCGAAATTCAGGCCCAAAGGCGGGCTCAAAGGCAGGATCCATCTTCGCCGCCAGCCATAGAAACGCCCAAAGGCCCGGTGACCATCCCCCAGGGAACCCTGCTGCAACTGCGCACAAGTGAGCCGGTCGGCAGCAAGCATGCCAAGGACGGCGAGCCGATCCAGTTCGTGGTGATTCGCGACGTGCACGTCGGTGGAGTGCTGGCAATTCCCCGCGGAGCCACCGTTCACGGGGTGGTATCCGAGGTCAAACAGGCAGGCGAACTGAAAGGGAGTCCCGAACTGGCTCTAAAGCTCACCTCTCTTGACCTTGGCGGCCAGAGCTACCCCGTCGATTCGGGACTATTCAAGGTCAAGGGACCGGGCAAGGGTGGCCGGACGGCCAGCAATATGGTTGGCGGGACGATGATTGGCACGATTATTGGTTGTGCCGCGGGCCGTGGCGCGGGCTGCGCCATCGGAGCCGGGGCAGGCTTAGCCGCCGGCACAGCGGCATCAGCGGCGACTCCTGGGCCGAATGTCTGGATTCCCGCCGAGGCGCTGGTGGAATTCCACCTAAACTCCCCGCTGACGGTTACCCCGGTGAGCGCAAGAGAAGCGGCCCGTCTGTCACAGGGGCTTTATCAAGGCGGACCGTCGCTCTACCGGCGCGCTTATGACCCCTATGGCCGCCCATATCCCTACGCGTACGGCTATCCGCCGGTCTACTATCGCCCCTACTACGCTGTGGGCGGCTACTACTACTGGCGCTAACCACCTGCGCTGAGGCAGACGCGCTTCGCGCCTCATATGGTTTGAAGGCGGGCATCCCGAAACTTGGGATGCCCGTTGTTTTTTCTGCCGCGCTGTTCGTCTGATTCGGATTGAAACCTCGTCTATTTCGGACTTACCCCCCGTCCAATCCGGATTTGATGGGCGCAATACTCGCCGCTTCGGCCCCTGCACACAGCTCTCGACTGTGCAGCGGCCTGCCCTTTGCTCGAGCGCTCGTCTATAATGACTATGAATCGCGTCAAGCGACAATTGCGCATCCGTGGGAGAGGTCCGCAGCAGTTATTATGCGGTCACAGCAGCGGCTCCCGCCTGTGCCTGGAGAGTTGAAGGTCCAAATCCATCCATGATCCGTTTCCTGCAAGCAAAAGACAGCCGCGTCGTCAAAGCCATCTTCGTTGTCATCATAGCCGTCGTTTCGGTGGGCATGGTGATCTACCTGATCCCCGGCCTGACCGGCATGGGAGCCTCCACTGTAGACACCTACGCCATCATCTACCCTCATTGGTACAGCCACTTCTTTTCCTCGGGCGTAACGGTGAGCCAGGAGCGGGTAGGCCTGTTGGCTCGCCGCATGGCGCAGCAGCAGAACCCGAGATACCTTGAAAGCCCGGGAATCATGCACATCTTCGAGCAGCAGGCTGGCCAGCAACTGGTGCAACAGGAGATTCTGCTGGCCGAGGCTGACAAGATGGGCGTCACCGCCTCGGAAGAGGATGTGCTCCAATACCTGCACCAGGGACAGTTTGGCGAGATCTTTTTTCCCAACGGGAAGTACATTGGCACAGACCGCTACACAGCTTTCGTCACCAGCCAGATCCAGATGCCGGTCGGAGAGTTTGAGCAAGAAATACAGAATGAAATCATCATTCACCGGCTGCAGACGCTGATTGCCGCCGGCGTCTCGGTCAGCGATGCGGATGTCCGCAATACCTATCGCACTCAGAACATCAAAATCAAATTCCAATACGCGGCGATCTCCGCCGATGACTTGCGCAAGACCATCAACCCGTCAGACAGCGAGCTGGAGGCCTTCTTTAAGAAGAACATTGCACGCTATGCCACGGCCGTGCCCGAGCAGCGCAAGATCACCTACTTTGCCTTTACTCCCAGCGAGTTGCCCGGCGGAACGCCGCAACCCACCCCGCAGGAGATTCAGCAGTACTTCAATGCGCACCTGCGCGAGTACTCCGTTCCAGATCAGGCCCGTTCGCGCCACATCCTCATCAAGGTAGCGCCCGGAGCCGACGCCAAGACCGATGCCGCGGCCAAAGCCAAGGCCGAGGCGCTGCTCAAGCAGATTCAGGGTGGCGCTAACTTCGGCGAGCTAGCCAAAAAGAACTCCGAGGACCCCAGCAGCAAGGACAAGGGTGGCGAAAATGGCTTCTTCCAACGCGGCGCCACGGTGCCGGAGTTCGATAACGCCCTCTTCACGCAGAAAATCGGCGAATACAAAATTGTGCGCACCAAGCAATACGGCTATCACATCATCCAGGTCGAGGAGCGGCAGTCGGCGCACTCCAAGTCTCTCGACGAAGTCCGGTCTGTCATTCAGGCCACGCTGATTCGCCAGAAAGAGTCTGCAGCCGCGGAGAACTACGCGCGTACTCTTACCTCCGAAGCCATCAAGAACGGCCTGGAGAAGACCGCCGCCGCTCACCATCTGGAAGTGGCCACAACGCCATTAGTCGGCATGAAGGGCGTAATCTCCGCACTGCCTGACTCTGCCGAGATCCTCGGCAAGGCTTTCCAGTCCAAGCCGGGAGACCCGCCGCAGTATGCGTCCACCGGCGAAGAGGGCTATGCTATCTTCCAGGTCGCTGATGTCGCTCCGGCCCACGCGCCAGCCTTTGCCGACTGGAAGAGCAACGTTGCCGACAACTACCGCGACGAGCAACTCCCCCTCCTGCTAAGCCAGAAGACCCAGGAACTGGCGATGAGGGCCAAAAACCTCAACGATCTGGACAAAGCTGCCAAGACTGTGGGCGCCACTGTCAAGACCAGCGATCTGGTGGGCCTCTCCGGACAGGTGCCCGACTTTGGCCAGGTGGGCCAGGTGGCCCCCCAGCTCTTCGACATGAAGCCTGGCGAGTTGAGCGGACCCATCAATGCGGGTCGCACCGGAGTAGTGGCCAAACTGCTGGGCAAACAGGAGCCCACCGCCGACGAGATCGCCAAAAACTTCGACCAGACCAAGGAGCAAATTCTCTACCAGCGCCGCGGGGAGGCCTTCAACATCTTCCTGGGCTCCATCATGGAGGACTACAAGAAGCACAACCGCATCCTCACACCCAAGTCAAAAGGCGTCCCGGCTACATAAGCTGACAGGATGCATGATTCGCTTATCCCAGGGGCCAATAATAAATGTGCCCCTGGGAATATGCGTAAAGGTCGATTGGGTCCATATAATATCGAGTCATGGCCTACTTTAATTTCGCGACAATTCTCCTGCTCGCTCCTGACGCGTCACGCCTCTCTGAAATCGGTTTGATGCTTTTGCAACTGCTCCTGGCTCTTGCCGTATTAGCCGCCGTTGTTGCCGTCAAGATTCTTTACATCCGCACTCTTCGACGCGCACTGGAGAGGTGTTCTCCGGCATCGCGGACTATCTCCCCGGAAGCAGTGTGGCTACTGCTCATTCCCATTTTTGGCGAATTCTGGCACTTCCTCGTGGTCTCCCGGCTGGCAACTTCTTTAGGCAACGAATTCAGGACGAGAAATCTGCCCAACGCCGCTCCCAAGCCAGGGAAAATGTTAGGCATAACGATGTGCATTCTGCCCCTCGTCACTGTCGCCTTCGTGGCTGCCGCCGCCATCTTCTCCAGTATTGCGAACGTTGCGGATATATTGCTGGGGCTTTACTATGCCTTGGCGATTGCCAGCGCGATTTGCTGGTTGGCCTACTGGATGAGGATCGCGGGATACTCCAAGGCTATCGCCGCGCCTTGCGAGCCGGCAGGCGTCGCGACTCCAAATCCCAATCTCAAGCCTGATTTCCCCTACCTCCTCATCGGAATTATCAGCCTCGCCGCCTTTCTCTTGCTGCCTGTGCTGGCCGGAATGGTGATCTACCTGGTTCCTGGTATCGCCGGTACCGGTGTTTCTGCCACCAACACATACGCCGTAATTTATCCCCACAATTACAGCCGCTACCTGGGCCTGGGCGTAAAGGTAACCCAGCAGCAGGTGCACCAGCGCGCCAGCCAAATGTTGCAGCGCCAGTTTCCGCAATATGCCGGAAACCCGGCGATTCTGCGCATCGTCGAGCAGCAGGTTGGACAGCATTTAGTGCAGCAAGAGGTATTGCTGATCGAGGCCCGGAAGCAGGGCATCCGCGTCACCGACGCCGATGTCAGTCAGTTCCTCCACGAAGGCCCGATTGGCCAGGTTCTCTACCCCAATGGTCAGTTCATCGGAAAAGACAGATACTCCGCTTTGATCACCAGCCAGTTTAACTTGTCGGTCGTGGAGTTTGAGAAAGAGATCCGGGATGAAATCATCATCAAGCGGCTTCTAGAGAAGGTTACCGCCGGGGTCACAGTCAGCGACCAGGAAGTCCGCGACATCTATCGCAAGCATGGCATCCGGATCAAATTCGACTATGCGGTGATCTCCGCCGACGACCTGCGCAAGTCCATCAACCCCTCAGACAGCGACCTGGAGGCTTTCTTCAAGAAGAACGCCGCGCGCTACGCCTCCGCCGTACCCGAGCAGCGCAAGATCGCCTACTTTGCCTTTACTCCCAACGAGCTGCCGGGCGGGATGCCGCAGCCCAGTCAGCAGGAGATTCAGCAGTACTACACAGCCCACCAATCCGAGTACACGGTGCCCGAACAAGCACGTTCGCGCCACATTCTCATCAAGGTAGCGCCCGGAGCCGACGCCAAAACCGATGCCGCAGCCAAGGCCAAGGCCGAGGCGCTGCTCAAGCAGATTCAGGCCGGCGCTAACTTTGCCGACCTGGCCAGAAATAACTCCGACGACGCCTACAGCAAGGTGAACGGCGGCGAAATCGGATTTGCCAAGCGCGGCATGATGGTGCCGGAATTCGAGAAGGCTATCTTCAGCCAGAAGATCGGCGATACCCAAATCGTGAAGACCCAGTACGGCTATCACCTCGTGCAGGTCGAGGAAAGGCAGCCCGCGCATACTCACTCCATCGACGAGGTCCGCCCCTCCATCGTGGAAACGCTCGGTCGCCAGAAAGTGGCCACCGCCGCGGAGAACTACGCGCAGTCGCTCACCACTGAGGCCGCCAAAAACGGCCTCGATAAGACCGCTGCCGCTCATCATCTGCATGTGGTCACCACGCCGCTGGCCAGCGCGCAAAGCATGATCTCCGCGCTGCCCGACTCATCCCAGATCCTCGGCAAGGCCTTCCAGTCCAAACAAGGTGACCCGCCGCAGTACGCGCCCACCGGTGAGGGCTATGCGATCTTCCAGGTCACTGAGATTGCTCCAGCCCACGCGCCCGCCTTTGCCGATTGGAAGAGCCACGTGGCCGACGACTACCGTAGCGAGCAGCTCACCGTCCTGCTCAGCCAGAAGATCCAAGAACTGGCGCAGAAGGCCAAAAATCTCAACGATCTGGCTAAAGCTGCCAAGAGCACGGGCGCGACCTTCAAGACCAGTGAACTGGTGAATCCCGCCAGCCAGGTGCCCGGCCTTGGCCAGGTGGGCCAGGTGGCTCCGCAACTCTTCGACCTGAAGCCAGGTGAAATAAGCGGACCCATTCTCGCGGGACGCACCGGAGTGGTGGCCAAAATTGTGGACAAGCAAGAGCCCACAGCCGATGAGATCGCCCAGTACTTCAGCCGGGCCCGCGAGCAGATTCTCGACCAGCGCCGAGGTGAGGCCTTCAACACCTACCTGAACACCCTCATGGAGGATTACAAGAAGCACAACCTCATCAAGATAATCAATGCAGGAGGCGCGGCGCCCCCCGTCAAATAAGCTGTAAACCAGCAGAAAACAGCAAAAGGCCCGCATCCATTTTCGGATGCGGGTTTTTTGTCTCATACAGGACATCGCGTCCAGCGCCGCCACCGCCGATAATCAGATCATGGCGTTTTACCGCTCCTCCGGAGTTTTGCTGCACGTTACTTCCCTGCCCTCCTATGGGGGCATCGGCGACCTGGGCCCTGCCGCCCACGAGTTTGTCGCCTTTCTTGCCGCTGCCCGTCAGCACCTCTGGCAGGTTCTCCCCCTTGGCCCCACCGGCTATGGCAACTCGCCCTATGCGGCCACCTCCGCCTTTGCAGGCAATCCGCTCCTCATCAGCCTGGAATTTCTCTCCAACTGGGGCTGGATCGAGGGCTCCCGCATCGCAGGCCTCAACGGCCGCGCCGGGCCCGTGGATTTCAATAGGGTGGAGGAGCGCAAGCTTCCCCTGCTCTTTGAGGCGGCGGGAAATTTTCTCGATCGCGGACCGCTCGATGCGAAGCTGGCCAGTCAGTGGCAGCAGTTTGAAGAGTTTTGCCGCGCCGAGTCTGCCTGGCTCAGCGACTACGCACTCTACGCCGAACTGCGCCGTCAATTCAACACCGGCGCGTGGACCGAGTGGCCAGAGCCGCTGCGCCGCCGCCAGCCGGAAGCGCTGGCCCAGGCAGCCGAGCAGCACAGCCGCGCCATCGCTCAGGAAAAGGCCCTCCAGTTCGCCTTCTCTCTACAGTGGAATCAACTCCGCGAAGCCGCGGCGCAAAAAGCAATCAGAATCCTCGGCGACGTGGCCATCTTCGTCAACATGGATTCCGCCGATGTCTGGGTTCACCCCGAGATCTTCGAGTTGGACGACAATCTGAAGCCCCTGCGCATCGCCGGCGTGCCGCCCGACTACTTTTCCCCCACTGGCCAGCGCTGGGGCAACCCCCTCTATCGCTGGGATGTGCTCGCCGCGCGCGGATTCGATTGGTGGATCGACCGCATCCGCCACGCTTGCTCGCTCTACGACATAATCCGTCTCGACCATTTTCGCGGCTTCGAGGCTTACTGGGCCATTCCCGCAACCGAGCAGACAGCCATCCACGGCGAGTGGGTCAAGGCGCCGGGCCTGGCCCTCTTCCGCGCCCTTGAAACGGAGCTGGGGCCGCTGCCGCTGGTGGCCGAAGACCTGGGCATGATTACCCCCGAAGTTGTCGTTCTAAGAAAGGAACTTGGCCTGCCGGGAATGAAGGTCGTGCAATTCGGCTTCGGCGACAAGGAAGCGCACATCCACCTGCCCCACCGCTACACCCCCGACACCGTGGCCTACACCGGCACGCACGACAACAACACCACGCTGGGCTGGTGGCAGGCCGCCGGCAAGGAGGAGCGTGACGCCATCGAGGCCTATGTGAGGCCGGTGAGCAAGCTGCCCGTCTGGCCGCTGATTTGGGCCATTGAGGCCAGCGTGGCGCAGATGGCCGTGGTCCCGGCGCAGGACCTGCTCGAACTAGGCGCCGAAGCCCGCATGAATACGCCGGCCAAGGCTGATGGCAATTGGAGCTGGCGTGCTCCGGAAACAAGCTGGTCGCCAGAGTTGGCCGCTCGCCTCGCCGCTCTAGCCGAAGCCACCGACCGTGACAACGACCCGCTAGGCAAGAACGGAAAATAGGGATGCGCAGCCTCGATCTGGTTCGGGATCGCCCGATCCCCATCGAGGCTGCGCTCTAAAGAACCTTTTTCCCCGCTCATCCCAGGTCGAAGCGATCCAGGTTCATCACCTTGCTCCAGGCTGCTGCAAAATCATGAACGAACTTCTGCTGACCATCGCCACACGCATAGACTTCCGCCAAGGCACGCAGTTGCGAGTTCGAACCGAAAACCAGATCGACCACGGTGCCTGTCCACTTGAGCTCGCCGCTGGCCCGATCGCGCCCTTCCAACACGCCTTCTGAAGTAGCGGACTTCTGCCACTTCGTCTTCATGTCGAGCAGGTTCACGAAGAAATCATTGCTCAAGGTTCCGGGCCGCTTGGTGAAGACGCCATGTTTGGACTGCCCGAAGTTTGCATTCAGCGCGCGCAGGCCGCCAATCAGTACCGTCATCTCGGGAGCGGTCAGTGTCAGCAGGTTCGCCTTCTCCAACAGCAGCTCAGCCGCCGATCCCTCCAGCCCCTTGCGCACGTAATTGCGGAAGCCATCCGAGGTCGGCTCCAACACAGCAAACGAGTGCGCATCGGTCTGCGCCTGGTCCGCATCCGTACGCCCTGGCGCGAAGCCCACCTTCACCTCGTGACCGGCCTTCTTTGCAGCCTCTTCGATAGCCGCCGAGCCGCCCAGAACGATCAGGTCGGCCAGCGAGACTTTCTTTCCTCCGGATTGCGCGCCGTTGAATTCCTTCTGGATCGCCTCCAGCTTCTGAAGAACCTTCGCCAGCTCGGCCGGCTGGTTCACCTCCCAATCCTTTTGCGGAGCCAGGCGAATGCGCGCCCCGTTAGCCCCACCGCGCTTGTCTGTGCCACGGAAGGTTGCTGCCGACGCCCAGGCAGTCGTAACCAATTCTGAAATCGACAACCCCGATGCCAGAATCTTCGCCTTCAGCGCGGCAATATCCTGCTCCCCAATCAGTTCGTGATTCACTGCGGGAACGGGGTCTTGCCAGATCAGATGCTCCTTGGGAACCTGTGGGCCAAGATATCGCGAGACAGGTCCCATGTCGCGGTGCGTCAGCTTGAACCATGCCTTGGCGAAGGCATCCGCGAACTCCTGCGGATTCTTCAGGAAGCGCCTGGAAATCTTCTCATAGATAGGGTCCATCCTCAGTGATAGGTCCGTCGTGAGCATGACGGGGGCATGCCTCTTCTTGGGGTCGTGAGCATCCGGCACGGTATTCGCTGCTGCTCCGCCCTTGGGTATCCATTGCTGCGCGCCGGCTGGGCTCTTGGTCAATTCCCATTCGTACTTGAAGAGGATCTCGAGATAATCGTTGTCCCACTTCACCGGGTTGGTGGTCCATGCGCCCTCCAATCCGCTACTGATCGTATCCACACCTTTGCCGCTGCCAAAGCTGTTTTTCCAGCCCAGGCCTTGCTCTTCGATGGGGGCAGCCTCGGGTTCCGGACCGACGTATTTTTTCGGATCGGCAGCGCCATGCGTTTTGCCGAAGGTGTGACCGCCGGCAATCAGGGCAACCGTCTCCTCGTCATTCATCGCCATGCGCGCGAAGGTCTCCCGAATATCAACTGCCGCGGCCA
>Ga0181520_10010432_pt1 | contig 12483 bp, 19 predicted proteins | sample PEATcosm2014_Bin_29_FD_132451 | JGI IMG/M metagenome (GOLD analysis project Ga0181520, IMG submission 132451) | Peatland microbial communities from MTU Mesocosm Facility, Houghton, MI, USA - PEATcosm2014_Bin02_30_metaG | ecosystem: Environmental > Terrestrial > Soil > Wetlands > Peat | place...
ATGCTCACCGCAATCACCGGCAGCGCGCACCCATCGGCTCCAATCTGCTTATCCAGCCAGTCCGCCTGCCCCAAAGTCCGGGGATAACCATCCAGGACATAGCCCGCCGCCGTATCCGGCTGCTTCAGCCTTTCCGCCACCATCTGGTTCACCAGCTCGTCGGGAACCAGCTTGCCCGCAGCCATAATCTCTTTCGCCTGCAAACCCAGCGCCGTCCCATGGTCCCGGTTGTAGCGCAGCAGATCCCCGGTTGAAATCTGCGGAATCCCCCACTTCGCCATCAACTCCTTCGCCTGGGTTCCCTTGCCCACCCCCGGCGCGCCCAGCAGCAAAATCGGCCCCGGTTTTACATCCAACGTTTCTTTACTCTCAACCCCTGCATCCGCCACTGCAACCGCCATTACCAGGCCCGCCTTCCTCGAATCCTCCCGCTCTTCGGCGAGAAGCCCTCATAGTGCCGCATGATCAGCTGCGACTCGATTTGATTCACGGTATCCATCGCCACACCTACTACGATCAGCAGCGATGTTCCCCCAAAATAGAAGTTAAAGCCCAGCCCGTTCGTGACCCACAACGGCATCGACTCGAAAAACCTTCCCACCAGCCATAAATGGTTCAGATGAATGCCGCTGATCAGTATCTGCGGAATGATAGAAATCACGATCAGGTACAGCGCCCCCACCAGCGTAATCCGCGTCAGAATCTCGTTTACATAGTCCGAGGTCCGCCGCCCCGGCCGAATCCCCGGAATAAACCCGCCATACTTGCGCATGTTGTCGGCGATATCGTCGGGACGGAACACGATCGAAATGTAGAAATACGCGAAGAAAATAATCGCAATCATGTAAAGCAGTTCGTAAGCCGGCTCGCCCACCCGCAGCGCATCGAAGGTGCGCGACAGCCACGGGCTGTTCTTCACAAACGCTGCCTGTCCAAACAGCATCGGCGCCGACAACACCGACGCGGCAAAAATCACCGGCATCACGCCGCCCGAGTTCACCTTCAGCGGCAGATGTGTCGATTGGCCGCCCATCAGCCGCCGTCCCACAATGCGCTTCGCATACTGCACCGGAATCCGCCGCTCGCTCCGCTCCACATACACGATGAACGCGACAATCGCCACCATGCCGAAAACCAGCAGCAGCAGCGCCGGTATCGTGAAGACCCCAAACCGCTGAGTCCGCGCCGTGTTGATCAAATCCGCGATGCCGCGCGGCAGACCCACCACAATGCCGGAAAAAATCAGCAGGCTCATCCCATTGCCGATGCCGCGCTCCGTGATCTGCTCGCCCAGCCACATAATGAACGTCGTACCCGCCGTCAGCGTGATCACGGTCATCGCGATGAAACCGAATCCCGGATCGATCACCAGATTGCTCGAAGAGCTGCGCAGCGCAATCGCAATCGCCGCCGACTGCACCACGCCCAGCAGCACCGTCACGTACCGCGTCCATTGCGTAATCTTGCGGCGTCCCAGCTCGCCTTCCTTCTGCAGCTTCGCCAGCGGCTCATACACCACCGTCAGCAGCTGAAAGATGATCGACGCTGTGATGTACGGCATAATGCCCAGCGCGAACACTGTCAGCCGCCGCAGATTGCCGCCGCTGAACAGATCCACCAGCCCCAGCGAAGAGCCTGCCTGGTTATTGAAGAAATTCTCCAGCGCCGCAACATTCACGCCCGGCGTCGTAATGTGCGCGCCCAGCCGATACACCGCCAGGATGCCAAGAGTGAACAGAACACGCCTGCGCAGGTCGGGAACGCGGAAGATATTCAGAAACTTCTCAAACATGGATTACCGACCTCATTCTACGCCTGAGCTTTACTGCTCTCGTGCCTGTTCCTCACGTTCCCGCGCTCCATTCCATTAACACCGGCAACCTGTACCAGCCACCCGCTCCCAGCTCTCAGCTACCGGCTACTGCCTGCCGGCTACCGGCTTTCTTCAGCTTTCCCTTAGGCTTCGGCGGCGCATCTCCGCCCAGAACAATCGCCTTGCCGCCGGCCTTCTCGATTTTCTCCTGCGCCGACCTGGAAAACTTATGCGCGTGGACCGTCACCGCGACTTTCAGCTCGCCATCGCCCAGAATCTTGATCAGCCCATTCCGCTTCTTCACCAGGCCCAACTCCGTGAACTTCTCGAGCGTCAGCTCCTTCTCGCCCAGCTCCGCCAGCCGATCCAGATTCACCACCGCATATTCGGTCCGGAAAATATTGGTAAAGCCGCGCTTCGGCAAGCGCCGGTGCAGCGGCATCTGGCCGCCCTCGAAACCGCGCATCAGGCTCGATCCCGACCGCGATCCCTGCCCCTTGTGCCCACGTCCGGAAGTCTTACCCGTCCCCGAACCCATGCCGCGCCCAATGCGCTTTTTATTGCGGTTAGCCTTCTTCGGCGCTCGTAAATTCGATAAGTTCATTTCTATCCTCGCTCAACGCTGCCCGGAATCTCACCGAACAACTCGCATGTTTTCCTGAGAGTTTAGAGGTTAGAGTTTGGAGTTTAGAAATCACCACCAAGCTCGATCGGCCTGCGAGAATCGCTAAACTCTAATCCCTAAACTCTAAACTCGTTCAGGTCCGGCCTAATCCACGATTCTGACAAGGTGCGGAACCGTCTTCACCATCCCCCGAATCGAGGGCGTATCTTCCCGCACCACAACCTGGTTCAACCGCGTGAATCCCAGCCCCTTGATCACCCGCTTGTGCTTCACCGGCGCCTGAATCTTCGACCGGAAATACTGGATCCGAATCGTCGCTTTCGCCACAGTTGTAGCCCCAACCTTAGACTCAGCCCCGGTCTGGGCCTTTGCCCTCTTTACCACCGCTTCCTTCTTCGCCTCAGCCATCGCTAAATCTCCTGCGCCGTCTTGCCGCGCATGGCAGCTACCTCGGCGCGATCGCGCAACTGCACCAGCGCGTCGAACGTCGCCTTGATCACGTTATGTGGATTCGCCGTCCCGAGGCTCTTCGTCAGCACGTTCTGGACGCCCGCCGACGTCATCACCGCGCGCACCGCCCCGCCGGCAATCACCCCCGTGCCTTCCGGAGCCGGCTTCAGCAGCACCCGCCCCGATCCGAACGACCCCAGCACCTGGTGCGGAATCGAAGTCTGGGTCAGGTTCACGTGCACCAGATTCTTTTTCGCCGCCTCAATCCCCTTCCGGATCGCCTGCGGCACCTCGCGCGCCTTTCCCGAGCCATAACCAACAACAGCGGCGCCCGGATCGCCCACCACCACCAGTGCGGCAAACGACATGTTTTTGCCGCCCTTCACGACTTTTGTGACGCGGTTGATGGCCACGACCTGATCCTTCAGGTTGTACTGCCCCGAATCCAGCTTTTTCTTTAAGATCGCCATTCGCTTCCCTTCACTACAAGGGTTTAGGGATTAGAGTTCAGGGTTTAGAAAGCGGCTCTCTGCCAACTCGATATGTTTTCTAATCCCTGATCCCCAAACTCTAAACTCTGTTCTTAGAACTCTAAGCCCGCCTCGCGCGCCGCATCCGCCAACGCCTTAATGCGCCCGTGATACAAATACCCGCCGCGATCGAAGACCACCTTCTTAATGCCCTTTTCCTGCGCGCGCTCCGCGATCATCCTGCCAATTTCCTTCGCCGCCGCCACATTGCCGCCGGTCTTCGCTTTCGCAGCCACCGTCGATGCGGACACCAGCGTTACACCCTGGCTATCATCGATCACCTGGGCATAGATATGGCTCAGCGACCGATAAACATTCAGCCGCGGACGCTCCGCCGTCCCCACCATCTTCCGGCGGATCCTCGTGTGCACCCGCTGCCGAATCGCGTTTCTCTTCCTCAACGGAATCATTGCTTCTCTTCCTTCCTAAAAGCGAAGCTGCCTTGCAGCCTCGTTCGGTTCAATCAGTCCCCAGTCCCCAGTTTCCGTCTCCAGTACTATTTCGCTTTCATCGCTGTAACTGGAAACCGGCTACCGTTAACTAATAATTATTTGGCGCCCGTCTTACCAACCTTCTTTTTCAGTTTCTCATCGGAGTAACGCACGCCCTTGTTCTTATAAGGATCGGGCTTGCGCAGCGAACGCATATCCGCCGCCACCTGCCCCACCTTCTGCCGGTCGATCCCGCTCACGGTCAGCCGCGTCTGTTTCGCATCCACCGCCGCGGTAATCCCCGTCGGCAGCGGAAACTCAATCGGGTGCGAATAACCCAGCGTGAACACCACCGTGTTCTTCCCCTTCAGCTCCGCGCGATACCCAATGCCCACAATGTCCAGATCCTTCGACCACCCCTTCGTCACGCCTTCGACTGCGTTCGAGATCAGCGCTCGAGTCAGCCCATGAATCGCAGCCTGCGAGTCGGTCTCGCGCACCGCGTTGATGTGGCCGTCCTCGGTCTCCAGCCTGATCCCCGCCGGAATGGCCTGCTCCAGCTTGCCCTTCGGACCCTCAACCACAACCACATTCCCCTGCACCGAGTACTTCACCCCCGATGGCAGCGGTATCGGCCTTTTTCCAATCCTCGACATCTTCAGTCCTTTGCGGCTTGCGAGTCCCGGAGCCACTCAAGCTCCCCGTTCCACTGCAGCCTGGCCGGACCAAGGTCCGGCAGCCTTTAGCTTTCAGCCGTTAGCTATTAGCCGGCTGTCGGCCAACTTCACCTCGTACCACGCCACCTTCGTCCGAAGAGGATCAAAGCTAACAGCTAGTAGCTGGCGGCTAACACCTGCCTCTACCAGATTTCGCACAACACTTCGCCGCCCACACCCTCACGCCTTGCCTGTCGCCCCGTCATCACACCCTTCGGCGTGGTCATAATGCTGATGCCGAGTCCGCCCTGCACCCTCCGAATCTCATCGCGCCCGATATAAACGCGGCATCCCGGTCGCGAAATCCGCTCTAAGTCGCGAATCGCCGCCTCGTTGTTCGCGCCATACTTCAGATAGACGCGCAGTACCCCGCGCCCCTCTTCCTCGGTCGTCTTGAAGTTAGAGATATAGCCCTCTTCCTTAAGAATGCGGGCTATCTCCGCCTTCAGCTTCGAGGCCGGAACATCCAGCTTCTGATGACGCGCCCGTATGGAATTGCGAATCCGCGTCAGAAAATCCGCTACCGGATCGGTCAAACTCATCGTTTCTCCTTCATCCCCCGTTCGCTCTGCCCATCCTGCGTCGCTCAAGCAGAGAACCAGCGGAAATGTTCTTCTTCTGACCTCAGGCCTCAGCCCTCAGTCGAACCTGTCTTTGCGCGCGTCAGCGCGCGCCCGCCTGGACGGCCAGTCCTTACCAACTGGATTTGACTACCCCAGGAATCTCGCCCTTCAGCGCCAGACTCCGGAAGCACAGCCGGCAAATCCCAAACTTCCTTAAGAAAGCCCTCGGCCGCCCGCATAGCTGGCACCGGTTATGCTGCCGGCTCCTGAACTTCGGCTTCCTCGCGTCTTTCACTCTCTTTGCAGTCGTTGCCATATCTTCCTTAATCCCTCACTTAGGCTGTCTGCCTGAACGGCAGCCCGAACTGCCGCAGCAGCGCGCGCGCCGAGTTATCGTCCCGTGCCGTCGTCACAATCGTGATGTTCATTCCCTTCAGCTTCTCCACCTTCGAATAATCGATCTCCGGAAAGATCAGCTGGTCGCGAATGCCCAGCGTGTAATTGCCCCGCCCGTCAAAGCTCTTCGTCGACACGCCCCGAAAATCGCGTACCCGAGGCAGCGCCACCGAGACCAGCCGATCCAGGAACTCGTACATCGTGTCCCCGCGGAGCGTCACCATCGCTCCGATGGGCATGTTCTCGCGCACCTTGAACGCCGCAATCGACTTCTTCGCCCGCGTGGTAACCGGCTTCTGCCCGGCAATCGCCGCCAGGTCATTGGCCAGCGGATCGAGCATCTTCGAGTTTTGCGTCGCCTCGCCCAGCCCCATGTTCACCACGATCTTTTCCAGCCGCGGCACAGCCATCGGATTCTCGAGCCCCAGTTCCTTCTGGAGTGCACCCTTGATTTCCTTGTGATACTTCTCTTTCAGTCTCGCTGCCATTTCCGTCTCTCTTCTCTCTGTCTCCGCTCTCGGATTGGCCGTGGCCGTCTACCGTTTCGGAGGATTAGCTCTTAGCCGCCAGCTTTTAGCTGTCAGCCTCACCGTACTGCCTGAAAGCTACTGGGTAAAAGCTAACAGCCAGCAGCTAATAGCTGCCTTACTTCTTCTTCGCGGCGATCGTTCCACCGCACTTCCGGCAAATCCGCACCTTCACATCGCCTTCGAACTTATGCGCTATCCGTGTCGGCTGATTGCAGCTGGGACAAACCAGCATGACGTTCGACCGGTGCACCGACGCCTCCTGCTCCGCTATCCCGCCCTTGGTCCGGCGCTGCGGATTCTCCTTCATGTGCTTTTTCACAATGTGCACATGCTCTACCAGCATTCGCCCGGCATCCGGAATTACCCGCAACACCCTGCCCTTCTTGCCGCGGTCGCTCCCTGAGATCACCTGCACCGTGTCGTTCCTCTGAATATCCAATCCCGCCATATCTGTCTCTCTATCCTGTTCCCTGTTGCCTGTTCCCTGTACCTTAGAAGCTCCGCTTCAAAGTACTTCAGTTGCAAGGCTCACAATCTTCAAAAACTTCTTCTCTCGCAGCTCGCGAGCCACCGGCCCGAACACGCGCGTCCCCACCGGCTCGCCTGCATCGTTGATCAATACCGCCGCGTTCGTGTCAAAACGGATATAAGTGCCATCCCGCCGCCGTGTCTCTTTGCGGGTCCTTACAACCACCGCTTTCACGACCTTGCCCTTCTTTACCTGCCCATCGGGCGAAGCTTCCTTCACGGCCGCGGTGATGATGTCGCCCAGCCCCGCCTTCGAACCGCTCGCGCCGCCCAGAGGCAAAATCATCTGCAGCTTGCGCGCGCCGGAGTTATCGGCGACCTCGAGCATCGTTCTCATCTGCACTGCCATGGCACTCTCTCCTTACTTCCGGTCGCGTTCTTCAGCCCCGGCCCAGCCCACTTATTCATTGACAACGAGCCCCGGCTTACTCCGCTGCAACCGCCGCCTCGGCTTCCTGCACCTGAGCCAGCGCCGAACGCCGCACGATCTCCTCGAGATTCCACCGCTTCAGCTTGCTCAGCGGACGAGTCTCGCGAATACGCACCACGTCTCCCAGCCGCGCCAGCTTCTCTTCGTCGTGCGCGTAAAACTTCCTCGTCGACCGCACAATGCGCTTGTACTTCGCGTGCGCCTTGCGCATCTCCACTTCCACCACGATGGTCTTCTGCATCTTCGTTGAGACCACCTGCCCCACCTTCTCGTTGCGGCGCGCTTCCCTGGAGGCCGTTGCCCCTGTGGTTTTTTTGGCCGCAATGTTGCTTGCCGTTGCGCTCATCGCCTAACCCTTCTTCACGCTTGTGGACCGTGACGCCTTCTTCTTGTTAGCCGTCGGCTTCGCTGTCGACTTCCTCGCCGTCGGAATCCTGCCGCCCGACTTCCGCACTACTGCCTTTTTCGCAGTTTTCTTCTTCGCCGGCTTCGCGGCCTTCTTCTTTGCGTGCTTCGCCGGTGCGCTTGCCGTATCACCCTCTGCCTCCGCATGGTGCTTCGGCGCCACAACGGTGTGAATCCCCAGCTCACGTTCGCGCTCGATCGTGTTAATCCGCGCCACGTCCTTCTTCAGCTCCCGCAGCTTCTTCACGCCCTCGGTCTGTCCGAGCTTCATCTGAAAGCGCAGCCGGAATAACGATTCCGCCGCTTTCCGCCCTTCCAGCGCCAGCTCGTCGTCGCTCAGGTTCCGAATCTTCTCCACTTCCATCTCTTCTCTTCTCTCCGGCCGCACCCAGATCCACGGCCCAACCTGCGTCTCAAATACTGCTAACTTGCCGATCCCTGCCAATTACTTCGCCGCTACCGTGACTTTCGCGTCATGGCGCTGCACGAACTTCGTCTTCAGCGGCAGCTTGTGCGCCGCCAGACGCATCGCTTCCTGCGCCATCTCCACCGTCACGCCTTCCATCTCGAACAGCACCCGTCCCGGCCGAACCACCGCGACCCAGTGGTCGGGCGCGCCCTTGCCTTTGCCCATACGCGTTTCAGCCGGCTTCTTCGTTACCGGCTTATCCGGAAACAAACGCAGCCAGATCTTCCCGCCACGCTTGATAAAACGTGTCATCGCCACGCGGCTGGCTTCGATCTGACGATCGGTGATGTAACCGCACTCCATCACCTTAAGGCCGAAATCCCCGAATGACAGCTCGCTCCCGCGCCACGCCTTACCGCGCATGCGCCCGCGCTGCTGTTTGCGGTACTTCACTTTCTTTGGCATCAACATAAGAAACCCTCTAACGAGCTACTAGCTGCTTTAGAACACCGACGTGCCCACCGCCGCCTGCGGCTCGCGCCGTTTCTGCTGGTAAATATCTCCGCGATAAATCCACGTCTTCACACCAATAATGCCGTAGGTGGTGTGCGCCTCGGCAAATCCATAATCGATGTCCGCCCTGAGCGTGTGCAGCGGCAACCGCCCCTGCAGATACCATTCCGAACGTGCAATCTCGTTACCGTTTAACCGCCCCGAAACCCGCACCTTGATTCCCTTGCAGCCAAACCGCAGCGCAGAGTCCACCGCCTTGCGCATCGCCCGCCGGAATCCCACGCGCTTCTCCAGTTGCAGAGCGATATTTTCCGCCACCAGCTGCGCATCCAGCTCAGGCTTGTTCACCTCGAGAATGTCGATGAACACGTCGCGATTGGTCCGCTTCTGTAACTCGCCCTTCAGCTTCTCAATCTCCGCGCCCTTGCGCCCGATCACAATGCCCGGCCGAGCCGTGCGAATCATCAGCCGCAGCTTGTTCCCCGGCCGTTCCACTTCGACCGAGCTCACGCCCGCCGCCTTCAGCTTCTCCTTCAGCTCCCGCTTCAGGTGAACGTCTTCAATCAGCAGTCGGCTGTAGTCTTTTCCCGCAAACCAGCGCGAGTGCCACGGCTTATTAATGCCGACCCGGAATCCATAAGGATGGACTTTCTGTCCCATAATTTCCTAACCCTCTCTACTCTGCCTTCTTGCTCGCCTTTAGCTGCCGTTCGCTCGCTCCTGGCTCGCCTTTCGCTGCTCTTATCTACTTCTTTTTCGCGGGCTTCTTCGCCGCAGCTTTCTTCGCCGGCTTCTTTGCGACGGCCTTCTTCGCAACTGCCTTCTTGGCCGCAACCTTCTTTGCTGCTGACTTCTTTCCGGCGGCCTGCTTCACAGGCTGCTCCGCCGTTTCCTCTTCCACTCGATGTACAAGCCCCACCGCCTGTTCCCGCTCCGCAACCGCAATCGCGATGTGCGACAGCCGCCGCTGATACCGGTATGCCCTCCCCATCGGAGCCGGCCGGATCCGCTTCATCCGCGGTCCGTCATTCGCCACCGCCGACTTCACGTACAGATTGTCCAGATCCACATCGAGTCCCTGCTCCTGGCTCAGATGGTTCGCGTTCTGCAACGCCGACCGCAGCACCTTCTCCACCAGCGGAGCAACCGACTTCTTTGCGAACGCCACCGTGTTCAGCGCCTCTTCGACGCCCCGGCCCTTGATCATGTCCAGTACCAGCCGCGCCTTCTGCGGCGATACCCGCTGGAATCGCGCCTCAGCCCGGAACTCTCGTATCTCTGTCTGCATTCCTTACTCCAACCTTCCCAACCTCAGCGGACTTCGCTAACTTGCTAACTTGCTACCGGCTGCCTGCCGCCCTTACTTCGGCTTCGCCGTCGTCTCCGCCGCCTTCATCGAGTGCCCCTTAAAGGTCCGCGTCGCGGAAAACTCACCGAGCTTGTGTCCCACCATGTTCTCGGTCACATACACCGGAATAAACTTCTTGCCGTTGTGTACCGCAATCGTGTGCCCGATCATCTCCGGATGAATGGTCGACCGCCGCGACCAGGTCCGAACCACTTTCTTATCGTTCGCGCGGTTCATCGTCTCAATCTTTACCATCAGGTGCACATCCACAAACGCGCCCTTCTTCGTCGACCTTGCCATCGGAAAATCCTCTTTACTCTCGGTAACCGCTTTTAGCTAATCGCTTCTAACTAATCGCCCTTTGCCAACCGGCTTGTGGCTGCCTGCTACTCCCTACCGGCTACTCCCTACTTGCCGCGTCGCGCCACAATAAACGCATCCGTTCGCTTGTTATTCCTCGTCTTGTAACCCCGCGTCGGCTGCCCCCATGGCGTTACCGGATGCCGCCCGCCAGAAGTCTTACCCTCGCCGCCGCCGTGCGGATGGTCCACCGGATTCATGGTTACGCCGCGGTTCGTCGGCCGAATACCCTTCCACCGATTGCGCCCCGCTTTGCCGATCGAAACGTTTTCGTGGTCGGTATTCCCAACCTGGCCGATCGTTGCCATGCAGTCCACCAGCACCCGCCGCGTCTCTCCGGAAGGCAGCTTCAGCAGCGCATAATCGCCTTCCTTCGCCACCAGCTGCGCCTGGGCTCCCGCCGACCGCGCCATCTGCGCGCCCTTACCCGGCCGCAGCTCCACGTTGTGAACCGTCGTGCCCGCCGGAATATTCTTAAGCGGCAGCGCATTGCCGACCAGAATGTCCGCCTCCGGCCCGCTCATCACCTTCTGCCCAACCTTCAATCCCACCGGCTGCAGAATGTACCGCTTTTCCCCATCCGCATAGCTGATCAGCGCAATCCGCGACGAGCGTCCCGGATCGTACTCGATCGTCGCCACCGTTCCCGGCACGCCATATTTCTCGCGCTTGAAATCGATCAGGCGCAGCTTCTGCTTATGCCCGCCGCCGTGATGACGAATCGTGAGATCGCCCGAGTTCCGCCGCCCGCCCGTCCGCAGCTTATTCGTCACCAGCGGCTTGTACGGCTTATCCGTCGTGATCTCGTCCCGCACCAGAGTCGTCTGGAATCGCAGCGACGGTGTAATCGGTCTGTATGTCTTAATCGGCATTGTTATAGCTCTTAGCTTCCAGCCACTAGCTCTTAGCTTCTGCTACCGGCTCGTTCTACTTTTCCCTGCTCAAACTCTTGCTTCCCCATCGGACCCGGCCAATAGCTAAAAAGCTAATAGCTGTCCTTACAGATTATTCACATAATCCGGCATCTTCTCGCCCGCCTTCAGCCGCACATAGGCCTTCTTCCAGTCAGGACGATAACCCGCAAACTTACCCCGCCGCCGTTCCTTACCCACCATGTTCGCTGTGCGCACCGCCCTCACCTTCACCTTGAACAGCGCTTCCACCGCCTGCTTTACTTGTGTCTTGGAAGCGTTGGCGGCTACCTCGAACACCAGTGTGCCCTCGGTTTCCTTAGCGGCAAGAGCCTTCTCAGTGATCATCGCCCGCTTGATTACGGTATAAGTCGTTGCCGTCATCAGGCCACCTCCGCCTTTCTCCGCGATGCAGCCGACTTCTTCAGCGACTCCTGCAGCTTCTCCAGCGCAGGCCGCGAAAAAATCACCCGCTCCGCCCGCAGCAGATCGTACGGATGCACTTCGCTGTTCAGCATCAGATCGACGCCTGCGAGATTCCGTGCGCCCTTCTGCAGATTCGGCCCAAGACTCGCTCCGCTCTCGACCAGCAGCGCGGTTCGCTTCGCCTCGAGCGTATCGAGCGCCGCCCGATACAGCTTCGACTTCGGTTCCTTCGCCTCCAGCGACTCGACCACCGTCAGCTTGCCATCGGCAAACTTCACTGCCAGCGCCGAACGCAGCGCGCCCAGCAGCTTCTTGCGCGGAAACGCATACTCGTGCGAGTGCGGAACCGGCCCGTGCACCGTGCCGCCATGCCGCCACAGAGGCGAGCGTATCGATCCGATGCGTGCGCGGCCCGTGCCCTTCTGCTTCCAGAGCTTCTTGCCCGACCCCGAGACCAGCTTGCGATTCTTCGTCGCAGCCGTGCCCTGGCGCAGCGCCGCACGATAGTGCTTCACCGCTTCCCACAGCAGCGCCTCGTTCACCTGCCCGAAGACCTCATCGGCCAATTCGAACGAGCCAACCTTCTTGCCCCCGAGATCCACCACGTCAATGTTTGCCATCGTCTTCTCTTTCAACCCAGCTCTTAGCTACCAGCTAACTCGCGATTAACTCAACTGTTCGATTTTCCACCGCTTTAGCTAATAGCTAAAAGCTAAGAGCTGGCTGTTACTTCTTCTTGCCCGCCGCCTTCTTCGAAGCCTTCAGCGGATCCACCGTCCCCGCGCCCGCAAATCCACGGCGCTCGCGCGGCGGAGCCTTCGCCTTCGTGATCAGCACATACCCATCCCGCGGGCCCGGCACCGCGCCCTCGACCATAATCAGGTTCTCGTCGAGATCGATGCCGCGAATCCGCAGATTCCGCACCGTCACCTTGTCCACGCCCATGTGTCCCGGCATTCTCTGCCCAGGAAACACGCGTGACGGAAACGACGATGCGCCAATCGAGCCCTGCACCTGGAACATGTGTCCGTGCGACTTGGGGCCGCCGCCGAAATTGTGCCGGCGCACCACGCCCGCAAACCCGCGGCCCTTGCTCGTG
>Ga0181520_10010434_pt1 | contig 12478 bp, 10 predicted proteins | sample PEATcosm2014_Bin_29_FD_132451 | JGI IMG/M metagenome (GOLD analysis project Ga0181520, IMG submission 132451) | Peatland microbial communities from MTU Mesocosm Facility, Houghton, MI, USA - PEATcosm2014_Bin02_30_metaG | ecosystem: Environmental > Terrestrial > Soil > Wetlands > Peat | place...
CGACTGTCCCGATACCGCGCGGTTTGTCAGATTTCCATTCAAGTCGCAAATGTTTCCCGGTCTTGGTCAACTGAAAATGGCCGGGCGGCAGGCAAGCAGCGGCTTGGGCGTGAACCGGGTAAATTTGCGGGCCATCCGGGAAATCCCGCCATTCGCCGGCGGCTAGAATCTCCATTTCTCCATCGACGATTTCCACGGCGACAGCTCGAGAGTACTCGATGCGCAGCATTTGCCGTTCGCGAATGAATGAAAATGCCAGCGGCATGATGGCCACCGTGAAAATCGCCATACCGACGATCAAGTCCATCATCAGAAAACCATGATCGCGTTTGAATGCTGACCGTAAAGACTTTGAAGTTCCTGGGTTCATAATGCCATCGCCGCCTTTAGCATTGCAATCAATGTGCCGAACACAGTTATTGCCACCAAACCCACCACCAAACCGTTCAAAATCACCAGGCCGCTGGTGATCGCATGAGCGGTGGCTTCTTCCTGCTGGAAGGCCTTGGCGTCAAGTGCTTCGTGCCAGCCGCGCAATGCCTCCAAAAATCCGCCGCGGGCGTGTGTCGCGTTGGTCAACCGCCAGTGAAATTCACCGCCGTCGTCGAATGCGCGGACAGCATTATCGAGGTTCGCGCCTTGTTGAAGCGCGGTGGCCACGGCTTGTGCGCGTCGTCGGCAGATTTCATTGGCCGTGCAATCGCCTGCCAACCGCACAGCCTCAACCTCCGGTACACCGCCATCCAACAACACCGCAAGCATGGCCGAAAACGTCCGTTGCAAATATTTTTGCTTCCAGGGAATTTTCCACGCAATCCAATCTACGAAAGGTAACTGCCGGGGTTGGAACCAACGGGTAAATCGTGGCCCACCAACGTAAATCAACGCGGCAATGACCAGCAGCACGAAAAGAATGGTTTCAAGCCCGATTAGCCAGATTGTGTGGGACAGGATAAACTGCGTCAGCGGCCACGGCTTGCTGTTCATCCCGTAAGCGAGGTCTTGGAATCTGGGAAAAACGAATTGTGTCAGCGTAACCATCATCCATACGGCCATTGGCGAAAAGACCAGCAGTAACACAACCATATAATGTACAGCGCTGCGAACAGTGGCCGGCGGATCACGCAACACCTCCCGGCACGCAGGCAGTACGTACTTCAGGTCTCCGAGTTTTTCTCCAACGCGGAGCATCGTTGAAATTTGTGTTGGCAGAAAACGTGGAACTTTTCCCAGCGCATCTCCAAGTTGCAAGCCGTTTTCGATGTGGGCGGCAAGCATGTAAAAACGCACGCCCATGGCGCGGTCATGACTTTCGGCGGCGGAAACAACGGCCCGTTCCACGGACTGTCCCCGGTCAAGGGCGGTTTCAATTAAATCGAGAAAGAACCTTGCCCGCTCGCGGCGACGCATGGGCAACGAATAAAGAGCGTGAATCACCACGGAAAAGGCCCCGACTGGCAGCAGGCAAAAGAGTGCATAGAAAAACAAGTTTACAACAAAATCCCACATTCCAAATGTTGAGCCATAATTCATAACCATTAAGTCAGTACATTAACGGCAGAAACATGCTTATGAGCAAATAGGCTTCGGATAAGACAATGACTCCCAGAAACAGTGCGGCGATTGGCAAGACCGAATAGAGCGCCATTTCCGTCCGATAGATTGCCCGTGATTGATATATGTCGGCAGCCCGATTAAAGCCCGATGCCAAATCTTCTCCGGCGTTTGCCACAATCCAGACAAACAATGGCGGAAACAAACGGTTCGTCGCAGCAACTTCGGAAAATTTTGTCACGCCCGAAGCGACATTTTTCTGCCATCGCTCCAAGTCAGAGGCCGCGCTGACATTGTTTTCCAGTTTCTCCACCAAACCGACGGCATCCGGAAAGCTGACGCCATTTTTTAAAAGCAAATTTAATGATGCGGCAACACGGGAAATGCTCGCTTCCCTGAATGCAGGCAAGCGCCAGCGAAATTTCTCACGCAAAACCGGGAGAAAAATAATCGCCAGTCCAAACAAGAATAAAGAACCAAACGCAACAGGAAAAATCCAAATCCGTTCCAAAATTGCAAGCGCTGTCAGCGTCATTCTGGGAAGATATATATTCCAGCCGCCATACATGCCAAGTATGGATGGACCGATGATGCGGAGCCAAAGAAATGAAAACAGAGTGGAGATTAAAAAGGCGACGAATAAAACGATGAGGGGATAGACCATCAAGCCTTTCAACCGTGTCCACAAGCTGCTTTGGCGCTGAAAATAATCCGCGAGCATGGTCAGCACGCCGGGTAAATCGCCGCTTTTGACGCCGACGAGTATCATGCGTTTGTAAAGTTCAGGAAGCCGGCGGGCTTTCAGCGCCTCGGCGAGCGGCGTCCCTTTGGCAAGCTCGGTTTCAAGCGCCTGCAATTCGTCGCGTGTCGGGCCATGACGCATCTCTTCACAGAGCCGCCTCAACGCACCTTCGAGTGGAATGCCGTCGCGCAGCATTGCGGCGAGTTGCTGGTTAAAGAAGGCAAATTCGTCGTATTTCATAAGCCAAAAAGCCGGTGGAATTCCGCCTCGTTGGTCACGCCCTGTTCCACAAGTGCGCGGGCTGAGGCTTCCAAAGATTGCATCGCAACCAGTGATGACGATTCGCGCCGTCGGACTTTTTCGCGGATGGTTTCATTCACACGCAGCCATTCAACCAGTGGCACGCGGCCTTGATAGCCAGTGTGCAAACAGGTTTCGCAACCCGTGCCGCCGCAAGCAGTACAAAGTTTGCGGATGAGCCGTTGATTCAAAACCAATTCAACCGCACTCGCCACGGCCGAATGATCGGTGCACATGGTGAGCAGGCGCTCGAAAACGCCGCGGCAAGAACCGGCGTGCAGCGTCGAAATCACAAGATGCCCGGTCAGTCCGGCGCGGACAGCCAGTTGCGCGGTGGCTTCATCTCGAATTTCGCCGATGATGAGTGCCTGTGGGTCCTGTCGGAGCAAATGCCGCGCAGCGCGGGCAAAATCAAGGCCTACGGCTTCGTTGGTCTCCGTCTGCATCGTGCCAGGGATGATCTGTTCGACCGGGTCCTCGACGGTGATGATGTGGCGCCCGCCGAGTTCGACCAGATGGCGGAGGCAGGCGTAAATGGTCGTTGTTTTGCCGCTGCCAGCCGGGCCGGTGAGCAGCAATAATCCGGTGGATTGTCGGAGAAAATGTTCGAGTTCGGCACCGGCGTTGGGGGGCAGTGATAATTCTTGAAGCGATTTTGCCGAGGACGAATTGAAAAGACGGAGCACGATCTTTTCGCCGGTGACAGTCGGGTAGGTGGCAACGCGAATGTCATTTTGGATTCCGAGTTCGACGTGTGAAATGCGGCCGTCCTGTGGCAACGATTCCTGATACGTTTTCAGCCGTGCCAGAAATTTGATTCGGCCAAAAACACGTTCAGCAACGTCACTGGGAAGTTCTCTGCCGGGAACGATGAGACCGTCAAGCCGGAAGCCGACTTCGGCGGATTTGCCGCGCATTTGCAGGTGGACGTCGCTGGCTCCAGCGCGTTCAGCTTGGCGGACCATTTCTTCCAGAATCTGCGGTGCGGAAGTCGCACCGTTTTTCTGTTCATGCGACCTGCGTTGTTGGGTATCAACCATGTCGCGGCAAGGCGAATCTAACCCCAGCCAACTTGCAAAGCAATCCTAATATTTTGCCTGGCTTATTTTAGAAATAATCCGGTTCGTTGCCGCCCTTCCACTTGATGTTGCAGCCGACGCTGGCTTTTTGGGGTAGCGGTACGGGTTTGCCGGCCAGCACGGCGTCGAGCGCAACCCGCAAGTCCTTTCCCGTCACCGGCAGCCCATTGCCCGGCCGGCTGTCGTCGAACTGGCCGCGATAAACCAGCTTGTGGTTGCTGTCGAAAAGGTAGATGTCCGGTGTGCACGCGGCGCGATAAGCTTTGGCAACGGCTTGGAATTCGTCGTAAAGATAGGGAAAAGTGTAGCCTGCGGATTTCACTTCCGTCTTCATCTTCGCCGGGCTGTCTTCAGGATAGTTCTCTGTGTCGTTTGAATTGATGCCCACGATGGCCACATGCTTTGGCAGATAGTCGCGCGCGAGTTGTGCCAGACCGGTACGGATATGCTTCACGTAAGGACAATGGTTGCAGATGAACAGCACCAGCAGCGCCGACTTGTCCTTGAAATCCGCCAGTGAAATGACTTTCCCGTCCGTGTCCGGCAGCTTGAAATCGGGCGCCGTCGTGCCGAGCGCCAGCATGGTTGAAGGGGTCAACGACATGGGCGAAATATAAGTCCAAAGTCGAAAGATCAAAGTTTTTTTGAGACAGAATTGACAGAATGGTGCAAAATTATTTTTTCAATTCTGTGAATTTTGTTAATTCTGTCTAAAATCCGGGTGTCGTGGCCAAGAACATTGTTTATTTCGACCTGGAAACCCAGAAATCCGCCGATGAGGTGGGCGGCTGGAACCACATCGCCAAAATGGGCATGAGCATTGGCGTGACGTTCAGCACCGTGCGCGGCGATTACACCGTCTATGGCGAGAAGCAGGTGAACGACCTGATCACGGATTTGCAACGCGCCGACCTGGTGGTGGGATTCAACATTTTGCGTTTCGATTACGAGGTGTTGCATGGCTACACGGCGTATGATTTGCGCCAGTTGCCGACACTGGACATGATGGTGGAGTTGCAGAACCAATTACAGCACCGGCTTTCCCTGGACTCAATCGCGACCGCGACATTCGGCGTGGAGAAGACCGCGGAGGGCCTGCAGGCCATTCGTTGGTTCAAGGACGGCAGACTGGCGGAAATCGCGGAGTACTGCTGCTACGATGTGAAGTTGACCAAGCTCGTCCACGAATACGGCCGGCAGCACCGGCAGCTTCATTACCAGAATCGATTCGGCAAAAAAATGACCGTGCCGGTGAGTTGGTAGGGTTGGAATTCCGGCGACAAGTTCCCGTTGCTTTCGTGGGGGCGCGATTTAATCTAGCCGTGTGCTTAGGCAACGATTTCAAATCGGTTTCGCTTTAAGGACGGAGGATGGATTTTACCCGTTTCGCCGTGGCCATTCGCGATGAACCGCTTCCTCCAGCCTGGAAACATCATTGCCGGGTGGCAGTGGTCTCCACCCCGGATTCGTTTTCCATTTGTCAACGAACTGAGGGGCTATTCGTGGGACAAGTTACGGCATGATTTGATCGCCGGCGCGACGTTGACGCTGGTTTCCATTCCCCAGGCGATTGGTTTCGCGCTGATCCTGGGATTGCCGCCGACGCCGGTGATTCTTTCCGTGGTGGTGGGTGGTTTTGTCAGTGCCCTGTTTTTTTCATCACACCATCACGTGTTTGGACCAACGACCTCGGTTTGTCTCATCACGGCGGCAACGCTGGTGACCAATACCAATCTCGGTCTGCACCCGCTGCAATTGGCCGCCTACCTGGCATTTATGATCGGCGTTGTCCAGTTTGTCGCCGGCCTGTTCAATTTTGGCGAGGTGACGAAATTCATCTCCCGGTCGGTGGTCGTGGGCTATACGACCGCCATTGGCGTGTTGTTGATTTTCAGCCAGCTGCACAACGGCATGGGTTTTCAAAGCCCGGCGGGTGAAGATTTCCTGACCACGCTCACCGGCGTGGGCGTGGCCATCGGTTTGGGCAATTTTTCGTGGTGGTCCATTGGTATTGTCCTGCTGACGCTGGCAATTTTTGAAGGCGTCAAACGCTGGCGGCCGGGCTGGCCCGAAGCGTTGCTGGGGCTGGCTTTTCTCGCCATGGCTGCGCGGGTTTTTGCTTATTTCCATCCCGAAATACCGTTTCACCTGGTCAAGGATGAAGGCGCGTTGACTGCGGCATTGCCCACCCTCAAACATCTTCCCACCTTGCAGGATCAATTGCCGATCGTTCGCCAGTTGGCCGGCAGTGCTGTCGCCATCGCCATCATTGGGATGCTGGAAGCCACCGCCATCACCAAAACGCTGGCCGCCCGAAGCGGCCAGCGTCTGGATCCTAATCAGGAACTCCTGGGTATGGGCGCGGGCAATATCGCGGCGGGACTGTTCGGCGTGACGCCCGGTTCCTCGTCCTTTACCCGTTCGGCGGTCAATTACCAGAGCGGCGCCGTTTCACAGGTTTCCTCCATGCTGAGCAGTGGTGCCGTGCTGCTGATCCTGTTGTTCCTGACTCCGGTCTTCAACTATATCCCCGTGCCGGCGCTTGCCGCCCAGCTCATGCGGGTCGGTTACCGGTTGATCAACCGTCCCCAAATCCGTGTCTCGACCCGTTCCACCCATTCGGACGCCGTGGTGTTTTTTGCAACGCTCGGGGCCGCGCTTTTTTTGAAACTCGACACCGCCATTTACGTGGGCATCGGCGTGGCGCTGGCGTTGTTTCTGCAAAAAACCAGCACGCCGTCGCTCGCCGAATATACCTTCACGGAAAGCGGACAACTGGCCGAATTGCGCGACCGGAAACAGCGGACCAATCCCCAGATTTCCATCATCCACGTTGAAGGCGAACTGTTTTTCGGCGCGGCCGACCTGTTTCAGGATCAGGTCCGCCGCCAGGCTGAGGACGAAAACATTCGTGTGTTCATACTCCGCATGAAAAACGCGCGGCATCTGGACGCCACCACCGTCATGGCGCTGGAATCGCTGCATGATTACCTGCGCAAAACCGGCCGCTACCTGCTCATCAGCGGCAGCAGCCCGGATGTCACCCGCGTCCTGCGCAACAGCGGTCTATTGAAACAAATCGGCGAGGAAAACATCTTTCCGGCGGAAATCAATCCCACGATTGCGACCAAGCGCGCCCTGGTGCGTGCCCGGGAGCTGCTGCCACAGAAAGCCGAGGTCCGGCTGTTTTACGACCGTCCACTGGACGGCGATTCCGGCGGTGCCAAAGATGTCAGTGATTACGCAATTTAGAGCCATTACTTCCCGCCCTTCCGCGGCACCTTCCGGTCGGTTCATCGTCTTTAAAAATGGATTGTTCCCCGTTTCGTTTCGCGGCAAGCTGTGTGCTCCTATGCAGCAGGTAAACCTTGGCATGATTGGTGGCGGCACCGTGGGCAGCGGGGTGTTTCATGCGCTCCAGCTCAATGGCGGCCTGATGGCCTCGCGCATCGGTGTCAAGGTCGCCCTCCGGAAAGTCGCGGTCAAGGCGTTTGACGAACCGCGACCGTATCCGATTTCGCGTTCGTTGATGACGACGGATTGGAAGGAAGTGGTCAATGATCCGAAGGTGCACATCGTTGCGGAACTTGTCGGCGGCACGACCCTGGCCCGTGAAATCATTCTTTCCGCGCTCAAACTCGGCAAGCCGGTCATCACGGCGAACAAGGCGCTGCTCTCCGCGCACGGCGAGGAGCTTTTTGCCGCGGCGGAAAAATACGGCGCGAACCTCTATTACGAAGCCAGCGTTTGTGGCGGCATTCCCATCATCAAATCGCTGCGCGAAGGTTTCGTCGGCAACCGCATCACCGCGCTGTACGGCATCGTCAATGGCACCTGCAATTACATCCTCACCCGGATGAAAATCGAAGGCGCGGACTTCGACACGGTGCTCGCCGACGCGCAGCAGCAGGGTTACGCCGAAACCCCGCCGGACCTCGACATCGACGGTTGGGATGCCCAGCACAAAATCGGCATTCTGGCCTCGCTCGCACACGGCTTCTGGGTGAATCCAGGGAAAATTCACGTTGAAGGCATCCGCCACATTTCCGCCCTGGACATTAAATTCGCCAATGAACTTGGTTACACGATCAAGTTGCTCGGCATCATTAAAAAACTGGAAGGTGGCTGCCGCGTGCAGGTTTCGGTATATCCAACCCTGATTCCGAACGCCCATGTTTTGGCGGGCGTGAACCATGTTTTCAATGCTGTGTTCGTCCGCGGTGACATCGTCGGCGACACACTCTTTTACGGACGCGGCGCAGGCAAGGACGCCACCGCCAGCGCGGTGTTGAGCGATCTGGCGGACGCGGCCCTCGACTTGAAATTCGGCACCGAACATCGCGTGCCGCCGTTTGTGCCCCATGAATGCGCCGGCGCGGTGGCCCCCATTGAGGATGTGGTTTCGCGATATTTCGTCCGCCTGGACGTTGCGGACCGGCCCGGCACGCTCGCAAAAATCGCGGCCATCTTCGGCCAGTCAAAAATTGGCATTTCCTCCGTCATTCAACCCGAAGGTCACGAGGGGAAAAGTGTGCCGCTGATTTTCATGATTCACGACGCCCGGAATGGCGCGGTGAGCAAGGCGCTCGCCCGAATCGGCCGGCTGCCCGCGGTCAAAAGCAAGCCCGTGATGATTCGGGTGGAAAATTTCGACCAGTGAGATGTCGCGCGAAGAACGCGAAGAAGGCGAAGGAACTTGAATCAACATTTGTCCAATTTGAACGAGGAAGAAATCGGGAAAATTATTCTCGATTCCGCCTTCAAAGTTCATTCCGTGCTCGGTCCGGGTTTGTTGGAATCTGTTTATGAATCAGCTTTGGCAGTCGAATTGAAAAAGCGCGATCTGACTGTGGAGCGGCAAAAACCTGTTCCGGTCAAATACGACGGACAACTTCTTGATGTGGCATTTCGTGCTGATTTGATGGTCAATGGATTGGTTTTAGTTGAGTTGAAATCGGTTGAAACAATTACGCCGCTGTTCAAAAAAACTGTCACCAACTATCTCAAATTAATTCCCTTGCGTCTCGGGTTCTTGATTAATTTCAACGAAATCCACTTGAAGCATGGAATCGTACGCGTGACCAACGGACTTGAAGGCAAGAATTTTTTCGCCCACGCGAATAAACCGCTTGAAGTTGACTTTGGAAAACCGTTGCTTTCTTCGCGGCGTTCGCGCGACATCAGAACATGATTCTCTTCCACAGTACCAACGGACAATCGCCCGCAGTCAATCTGCGCGAGGCGTTTCATGCCGGACTGGCGCCCGACCGCGGACTTTATCTGCCCGAAACCTTTCCGCAGATCGCGCCGGACGAAATCGCCGCGTTTGCCCAATTACCGTATGCTGAAATCGCCTTTCGCGTCCTGTCAAAATTTACCGAAGACATCATTCCCGACGATAAGCTGGCTGCCCTTTGCCGCGACGCATATAATTTCCCCATCCCGCTGGGAAAAATTCACGACCGCGTTTTTCTGATGCGGCTGGACCAGGGGCCGACCGCATCATTCAAGGATTTTGCCGCGCAAATGATGGCGCGAATGTTCGGCTACTTTCTGCGCGATGACGGCCGGCAGGTCACCATCCTTACCGCCACCAGTGGCGACACCGGATCGGCCGTGGCGCACGCCTTTCATGGAGTGCCGGGGGTCCGCGTCATCGTGCTGTTTCCCATCGCCGAAGTCAGTGAGAGCCAGCGCAAGCTGATGACCACGCTGCGCGACAATATCCGCACCATTGCGGTGGACGGAAAATTCGACGATTGCCAGGCGATGGTCAAACGGGCCTTTGCCGATCCGGATCTGAAGCACATTCCGCTTTCGTCCGCCAACTCCATCAACATCGGCCGACTGTTGCCGCAGAGTGTTTATTATTTTTACGCCGCGTCGCGGCTGGCCCGGCTCGGCGAACCCACGGTCTTTTCCATTCCCAGCGGCAATTTTGGCGATGCCATGGGCGCGGTGGTCGCGCGGGAAATGGGTTTGCCGGTGAGAAAAATCATCGTGCCGGTGAACGATAACGACGCCTTCCCGCGTTTTCTGGCATCCGGTCATTATGAAAAAGTGGTGCCGTCGCGCAACTCTGTTTCCAACGCGATGAACGTCGGCCATCCAAGCAATCTCGCCCGGCTCGTGGCGGTTTACGGCGGGCAGATGGACGAGACCGGCAAAATCCACCGGCAGCCTGATCTGGCAGCCATGCGGCGCGACCTTTTTTCCACCTCGGTTTCCGACGACCGCACGCGCGCGGCGCTGAAAAGTTTCTGGGACCAGTATCAGTTGCTGCTCGAACCGCACGGCGCGGTGGCCTGGCAGGGATTTCTTGACTGGCGGGCGGTTGAGCCCCTCGGCGACGCGCCCGCGGTAATCATCGAGACTGCCAATCCGGCCAAATTCCCGGAAGAAATTCACAAAATGATGACCTGGTCGCCGGACATTCCGCCCAAAATGGAGGAAGCATTGAAATTACCGGAGGACTTCGACCGGATGGACGCGGATTATGCGAAGTTCAAGGCGTATTTGATTCAACGTCACGCGGCTTGATTGTCGGTGTATTTCTGGCATCCTTTTTGTTCCAAAAACTGCCATGGCTTTGATCGTCCAAAAATACGGCGGCACCTCGGTGGGCAGCCCCGACCGCATTAAAAATGTCGCGGCGCGCGTGGCCCAATATCGTTCGCGCGGCGACCAGGTCGTCGTCGTTGTGTCCGCCATGAGCGGCGTGACGGATGGCCTCATCAAACTGGCCAAGGACATTGCGCCGCTGCCGAGCGAACGTGAGATGGACATGTTGCTGGCCACGGGTGAACAGCAAACCATTGCGCTCACCACCATTGCGCTCCATTCGCTCGGCGTCCCAGCCGTATCGCTTACCGGCGCGCAGGCGGGCATCGTGACTGATGCTGTTCATACCAAGGCGAAGATTCACAACATCACGCCCAAAAAAGTCCACGAGCTTTTAAAACAGGGCAACGTCGTCATTGTCGCCGGTTTTCAGGGTGAAACCCCCGAAGGCCAGATTACGACGCTCGGCCGCGGCGGTTCGGATCTGACCGCCATTGCGCTGGCGGCGGCGCTGAAGGCTGAGCTGTGCCAGATTTATACCGACGTGGATGGCGTTTACACCGCCGACCCGCGTATTGTGAAGGACGCAAAAAAACTCGAGGAAATTTCCTATGATGAAATGCTCGAACTCGCCAGTTTGGGCGCGAAGGTGATGCAGTCGCGTTCGGTGGAATTTGCGAAGAAATTTGGAGTCGTTTTCGAAGTCCGCTCCAGCTTGAATGACAACCCCGGAACCATTGTGAAAGAAGAAACCAAAAGCATGGAAAGCGTCGTGGTACGCGGCGTCTCGCTCGACAAGAACCAGGCGAAGGTCACGCTCGTGGGCGTGCCCGACAAACCCGGCGTGGCTGCGCGCATCTTCAAATCGCTCGGCGACGCGACGGTAAACGTGGACATGATTGTCCAAAACATCAGCCATGGCAGCGGGGTGCCGGCCACCGACCTTTCCTTCACCGTGGACAAGCCGGACTTGCTCAAGGCGCAAAAGGTCATCGACGGCCTGAAAAAGGAACTCGGTTTCCGCGACGTGATTGCCACCGAAAAAATCGGGAAACTGTCCATCGTGGGCGTCGGCATGAAAAGTCACAGCGGCGTGGCCGGGAAGCTGTTTGAGACACTGGCCAACGAGGGTGTGAACATCGACATGATTTCCACCAGCGAAATCAAAATTTCGGTGGTGATTGATCTGGCCAAGGGTGAATCGGCAATGAAGGCCATCCACGCAGCGTTCATTGGGTGACCAAGCCTACTGCGCCTTTACGCGATAAAACCGCTGCGGGGCCGGGTTGGTGTCATTGATCGAGATCACCGAGTCGGAACCGGCGAGATTCGAGGCGAGGATGCTCCACTGTGGCGGTGGCGTGAGGCTGTTCGCGTAGTCCACCTCGTACAGATAGTTGGAGACGGCCGGGAACGAAATGATGGGATAACCCGTGAGGGGCGACCAGGACGCCTGCGCATTGAAAGTGAGCACCGGGTTGGTGTTCAAGACGACCACCGTGACGGTTCCCGTCGAACAATTCCCGCCGCTGTCGCATACCTGACAGGTAAAGGTATCGGTCCCGGAAAAGCCCGGATTGGGTGTATAGGTGACCGTGTTGTGACCGTAAAACTCCGCATAACGTCTCAGGGCTTCGACGAAATAGTAATCGCCGTAAATCAGGGAAACATTCACCTCCGGATCGTATATTTGAGGGGGATTGCCGGTGCCGTGCAGAAGGATGCCACTGCTGGTGGTTCCCCGGGCGAGATAGTTGGTGGAACCCAGCGATTCAAGGATATTGTGCGCTCCAGCCCAGAATGTGGCGCTGTCCTGCATATTCGTGGCCAGTTGACTGAGCTGCACCAGGGCGGACAGCGTAATGGCCGCCGTCGAAGAATCCCGCGGTGCGTTGGGAAGGTTGGGGGCATCAAAATCCCAATACGGCACATAATCCGAAGGAGCGTTGGTGAGATAAAAATCAGCCACCCGGCCGGCGGCATCAAGGAATGGCAGGTAACCGGTTTCACCATAAGCCATCGTTAAGCCGTAAATGGACCAGGCATGTGCCCGGGCCCAGGTGGACGTGGCGGAATAACCCGCGCGGGTGCCTTGATACAGGAGCGCGCCGTTGACAGTGCTGTAAAGAACCAGGTGAAAAGTGCTGTTGTCGGGCCGGATTTGATTGGTCATCGCCCGTTCCGCATGGCTCATGGCCTTGGCGGACAAGGTGGTGTCGCCATTGATGTCGGCAGCGTGGTA
>Ga0181520_10010435_pt1 | contig 12477 bp, 6 predicted proteins | sample PEATcosm2014_Bin_29_FD_132451 | JGI IMG/M metagenome (GOLD analysis project Ga0181520, IMG submission 132451) | Peatland microbial communities from MTU Mesocosm Facility, Houghton, MI, USA - PEATcosm2014_Bin02_30_metaG | ecosystem: Environmental > Terrestrial > Soil > Wetlands > Peat | place...
AGGTGGAGCCGCGCCGGCGGACCAGGCCGGCTCGCGCGCCGGCGAAGTCCTCAAGGGCCCCGCGGGCGGCCGAGAATCTTCCGCACGCTACGCTGGATGGACTGGCAGCCCATGTTGCAGTTGTGAATCAGAAGGGTGTGATCGAGGCGGTCAACAAGGCATGGCGGGATTTTGGGGCGGACAACGGGCCGGTGCGGGGGCGCATCGCCGAAGGGGCGGATTATCTGGCCGTCTGCGATGCCGCCAGCGGGGATGATCGGGAACTGGCCTTGGCGTTTGCCGGTGCGATACGCGAGGTGCTGGCGGGTCGGCGCGAGCGGTTCGAGGCGGAATATCCCTGCCATTCGCCGGACAGGCAGAGATGGTTTATCGGTCGCGTCAGCCGCCTGCCGGGGGACGGATCGCCCAGGGCCGTCATTGCCCACGAAGACATCACGTCGCGCAAGCTGGCGGAAATGGCCCTGGAGCGAAGCCAGGCCCAGTTGCGGGCGATCTATGAAAATGCGCCGGTGATGATGTGCGTGATGGACGCGCAGCGCCAGTCGCTGTTTGCCAACCGGGCACTGCGGGAATTCACCGGCACTGAGCAGACGGATCTGGTTGCGGAGCGGGCGTGCAATATTCTGGGGTGTGCCAGCGCCCCCGCGGTAGCCGATGCCAGCAACATCAGCCCCGAATGTGCCGCCTGTCAGTTGCGCCAGGCCGTCGAAGACACGCTCAAAACCGGCAACGGGCACCAAGACGTGGAGTATCACGCCGCGCTGGAGCGAAACGGCGTCCGCCGTACCGCCACGCTGCTGGGCTCGACGGCCATGATCCAGTCCGGCAACCAAAGCTGGCTGCTGTTGTGCATTCACGACGTCTCGGAGCGTGAACAGGCCAAGCAGGAGCGGCTGCGAATAATCGCCGAATTGAATGCGGCTCAGAGGATCGCCAAGATCGGCTCGTGGCGATGGGATCTTGTCACGGACACAGCGCACTGGTCCGAGGAGTTGTATCGCATCTTCGAGCCGGCAACCGCCCTGTCCTCGCCGCATCGCACGAATTTCATGCAACTGGTCCACCCCGATGACCGCCAACGTGTGGCACAAGCCCGGACCGATGCCGTCATTGAGAACAAACGATACGACATCGAATTTCGCATCCAGCTTCCGGACGGCCGGGTGAAGGTCGTTCATTCGCAAGGCGAAGTATTGCGGCGCGACGATGGCATGCCGATCCTGATGCATGGGACGACGCAGGATATTACCGAGCGCAAGGCGGCGGAGGAGGAACGGGTCGGAATTATTGCCGAATTGAACGAGGCCCAGCGGATCGCACACGTTGGTTCGTGGCAATGGGATTTTGCCACGGACGTTGCGCACTGGTCGCAAGAGACCTATCGCATCTTTGGTCTTGCTCCCGTGTCCCTGCCGCATCATCGCCAGAGCTTCCTGGACATGCTCCATCCCGATGATCGGGCCCGCGCCGCCGAGGCGCTGCTCGACGCCGTCAATGGACGCAGGCCGTACGACCTGGACTATCGCATCCTGCTGCCCGACGGCCGCGAACGAGTGATTCACGCTCACGCCGAAGTGCTGCGGCGCGAGGACGGCACGGCGACGGCCTTGCACGGCACGGTGCAGGATATTACCGATCGCAGGCAACTGGAGGATGAGCTTCGCCACACGGCCGCCAGCCTGGCCGAGGCGCAAAGGATGTCGCAGATCGGCAGTTGGCACTCGGTGTTCAAGGGCGGGGAGGAAATCCTGAGCGAATCGGATGAGGAGCGACGCATCTGGGGCTTTGGGGCGGGAGAGCGGACGACCGTCCAGGCCGTTCTGGATCGCATACATCCCGACGATCGGACGTTGGCTCTGGAACATTGGGCGGCGGCGCGCCGAGACGGCAAGCTGCGGGAGTGGGAGCACCGCCTCATTGTGGATGGGCGGGTGAAGTGGATTCGCGCCAGAATCCAGGTCGATCTGGATGCATCAGGCGAGCCGATCGAGGGTCGCGGCACCAGCCAGGATATCACCGAGCAAAAGCTGCTGGAGAATGAACTTCGCCACGCGGCCGCCAGCCTGGCCGAGGCACAGGCGATGTCGCGGATCGGCAGTTGGCGCGTAGTGCTCAAGGACGGCGCGGAAAGCTGGAGCGGATCGGATGAACTTCGCCGTATCTGGGGTTATCCGGCAGGGTATCCGATCACAATGCAGACCGGCATGGACCGCATGCATCCCGACGACATCGACAGAACGCGGGAGATCTGGACCGCAGCGGTTGGCGGCGCGGGACCGATGGAATGGGAACATCGCATCGTCGTGGATGGGCAGGTGAAATGGGTTCAGGCGCGAATCCAGGTCGAACGTCACGCATCGGGCCGGCCGGTTGAGATTCACGGCACATGCCAGGACATAACCGAACAGAAGCGGGCCCAGGAGGTGCTGAGGGCCAGCGAGGAACAATACCGCAATCTCTTCGAGTATATGTTCGGCGGTTTTATCCTGCTGGAAGTTATTCTGGACCATGTCGGGAATCCGGTGGACCACCGGCTGCTGCAGGCCAACTCGGAATTTGACCGGATGACAGGACTCCGCCGAAGCGAAGAGATCGGACGCACTGGCGCAGAGCTTTCCTTCCAATGGCCCCCGGACGTGGCACAGAGTTATTACCAGGTTGCTCAGGGCGGCGAACCGCTTCATGTGGAGCGGTTCAACGAGTCTTTGAATCGCCACTACGATGCCCGCGTCTTCTCGCCCCGACGCGGGCAGTTTGCCGTCCTTTTCTACGATATCACCGATCGTAAGCGGCTGGAGGATGAACTTCGCCACACGGCCGCCAACCTTGCAGAAGCGCAAACGATGTCGCGGATCGGAAGTTGGCGCGTGGTGTACAAAGACGGGGCGCAAAGTTGGAACGTATCGGACGAAATCCTGCGTATTTGGGGTTTTCCGCCAGGTTATTCCCTCACGCGGGAGGCACTTCTGTCGCGCATGCACCCCGACGACAGCGCCGCAACCGAGGAGGTCTGGGCCAAGGCGATGCAAAACGTGGGGCCGACAGAATGGGAGCATCGCATCATCGTCGATGGCAAGGTGAAATGGATTCACGCGCGAATCCAAGTCGACCTCGACGAAGCCGGCCGGCTGGTCGAGATTCGCGGCACGAACCAGGACATCACCGAGCGAAAGCACGTGGAGGAGGAAGCGAGCGTGCATCAGGCCGCGATCGCCCAACTGTCGCGCGTGGTGGCGATGGGTGAACTGACGGCGGGGATTGCTCATGAGATCAACCAGCCGCTGGGCGCCAGCCTGCTTTACGCCGAGACGTGCCGCGATCTGCTGAAGGGCGCTCCGCCGGACGTCGCGCAGCTTTTGCCGGCGATGAACACGCTGGTGGGCCAGTTGGAACGTGCCAAGGCGACGGTGGCGCGGATGAGGAAGTTCATCCGCAGGAAGCCGTTGTCGTTTTCGACGGTCGATGCCAACCAACTGCTGGTGGATACCGCGAAATTGCTGGCGTACGAATTGAAGGAAGCGAAGGTCCGCCTGGTATTGAAGCTGCAACCGCTGACCCCGCCATCCAGGGCTGATCCCGTGCTGATCCAGCAGGTGGCCCTCAACTTCATGATCAACGCGATCGAGGCGATGCGAAAATCCAACAGCCCGCGCCGGTTGACTCTGGGAACCAGCGCCGCCGCGGATGGATCGTGCATCGTCAGCGTTGCCGACACCGGACCGGGCGTCCCGGAATTGCTGGCCGATCGCGTTTTCGACTCCTTTGTCACCAGCAAGCCCGAAGGCATGGGGCTGGGCCTGGCGATCAGCCGGTCGATTGTCGAACAGCACGGCGGCCGAATCTGGTATGAGCCCGGCGAAAAGGGCGGCGCCGTGTTCAAGTTTTCGCTTCCCTCGATGCCGTCCGGCGCCAAGGAGGATCTGCAATGAAATGCGGCACGCCAACCGTATATGTCGTGGACGACGATCCGGCCGTGCGCGATTCGCTGGAGTTCATGTTCACCGGCACCGGCCTGCCAGTAGTAACCTATGCCTCCGCCGAGGCATTTCTGGCCGACCAGCGGCCTTGCCGATGTGGATGCCTGATCCTGGACCTCCGGATGCCGGGGATGAGCGGGCACGAACTGAGCCGGCGGTTGCGGGCCCTGGAACCGCAACTTCCGGTGATCCTGCTGACGGGCCACGGCGACATTTCGACGGCCGTGAGCGAAATGAAACAGGGGGCGTTCGATTTTTTCGCCAAGCCGGTGAATCGGGACGTGCTGCTGAAACGGGTGCGCGAAGCGGTGGAGACGTGCCAGGCGCGAAGCCAGGAGGGCGAGGAAGCCGCCGACATCCGCCGCAAGCTGGCGGACCTTTCGCCGCGGGAGCTGGAAGTCATTGACCTCGTGGCCGGGGGACTTGCCAATAAGAAGATCGCGTTGCGGCTGGGCCTGTCGGAGCGAACCGTAGCCAATCACCGGGCGCACGTGCTGTACAAGCTGGAGGCGGCCAATACGGCCGACGTGGTGCGAAAGCTCGCGCTGGTCGGCCAAATTGGTCCGCGGCACGGAGGCGTGACGCCGCAGCCGCGATAATGCCACAACTATCGGCCGCCACCATCCACGGGCGTGGATGAAGTATTCCCGATTGTGCAGAATTGAGCAAAAATGACCATCGTGGGGGCCCTGAGTCCATGTCGATAGCTTTGACAGGCATGTGCGCTTTTGGCAGGTCCCGCATGCTTGGGGCCGGAACGCCGGGTGCTCAGCAGCGGGACATTTGACTGGAAATGGGCGCCAAACCGGGCGGTGACTGCATGGTTGTCGATGAACTGGACCGTTCGATGCCCCAGCGGCGCGATGGTCTTCATCCGTTCGGCCGCCTCCTGCCCGACAAGAGCACATTATTGGGCGTGATGGTCGCCGGGGCGGCCGCCATCGTGCTGGCCGGGTGGGAATTCAATGTTCCCCGGCTGACCAACGCGACTCCGGGGTATGTCACGATGAAGGCCAACACGGCCGTAGCGTTCGTGCTGGTGGGGATGTCGCTGGTGGTGTCGGGCCTGGCCGGCGACAAGCGGCGCAGCCGCCAGTTGGCACTGGTCTGTGCGGGGGCAACTGCGTTACTGGGATTGCTGACACTGTGCGAGTATCTGCTGAGTTTGGATCTGGGGATTGACCAGCTCTTCGTACACGTTCCGCCGGCGCCGGCAGGGGTGTTTGCGCCGGGGCGAATGGGGCCCGCCAGCGCGCTGAATTTTGTGCTGTTGGGAGGGGCGCTGGCCTGCTCGGCGCGGCGCCGAACGGTATCGTACGCGCAACGCCTCGTGCCTCTGGTCGCTTTGATCGCCATGGTGCCCTTCCTGGGATATTTGTATGGCGCGCCGGCGCTCTACGGCCTGGGCCGCTACACGCAGATGTCGCTTCAGAGCGCCATCCTCTTCATGCTCGCCAGTCTGGGCGTGTATCTGCTGCATCCGGGCGACGGCCTCATGCTCACGATCACGCCGGATTCGATGGGCGCCTGGCTCATGCGGCGCATGACGCCGTTTGTCGTGGGCGTGCCGCTGGTGCTGGGATGGCTTCGCGTGCAGGGCGAAAAGCACGGTTACTTCGACGGTCCGCTGGGGGTCGCGATCGTGATGTCGGTCATCATGTTCCTGATGACGGTCCTGGTCTGGTGGACGGCCCGGACCCTGACCCGTTTGGATGCCAAGCGCCGCCAGTCCGAGGCTCAATCGCACGAAGCTCTGATCGCCCTGCGCGAGGGCGAGGCCCAGATGCGCGCTATCACCACCGTCGCGCAGAACGCGATTCTCATGATCACGCCGGAGGGACGGATCAGTTATTGGAACCCGGCCGCCGAGCGCATTTTCGGATATACACCCTCCGAAGCCCTGGGCCAGGTGCTGCACGAACTGATCGTGCCGGCGCGGTTCCGCCAGGCGCATCATGCGGCGTTCGGCCAGTTTTGCCGCACGGGCCAGGGTGCCGCGGTCGGCAAGACGCTCGAATTGCAGGGCCGTTGCAAGGACGGCAGGGAGATTGCCGTCGAGCTGTCGCTGTCGGCGGTTCAGTTGCGGGGCCAATGGCATGCGGTGGGCATTCTGCGCGATGTCACCGAAAAGAAACAACGCGACGCCAAGCTCGGTCAGTTGTCGCAGGTGGTCGAGCAGACCCCTGCCTCGGTAGTCATTACCGACACGGCCGGGGCGATCGAATATGTCAATCCGGCCTTCACGCAGACCACCGGGTACACCGCCGCGGAAGTCATTGGGAGGAGCACCAGTCTGCTGAAATCCGGTCTGACGCCGCCGGAAACCTATGCGGCCATGTGGAGCGAACTGCTGGCGGGTCGGGAATGGCGCGGCGAGTTGCAGAACCGCGACAAAAACGGAGAGATGTTTTGGGAACTGGCGGTGATCTCGCCGCTTCGGGGCTGCGACGGAAAGACCACGCATTACGTGGCGGTTAAAGAGAACATCACGGCGCGCAAAGTGATGGAAGAGGAGTTGCGCACGGCCGCCCGCACGGACAAGCTGACTGGTCTGCCGAACCGGACATTATTCTGCGACCGGCTGGAACAGGCGATACTGCGTTCGCGGCGGCTGAAGGATTACAGATTCGCCGTGCTTTTCCTGGATTTTGACCGATTCAAGATCGTCAACGACAGCCTCGGCCACAACGTCGGCGACCTGCTGCTGCAGCAGATCGGGCAGCGGCTGCGCTCGTCACTTCGCGCCGGCGACTCGCTTTGCCATCAGGATTCTCATCACACGACAGCACGTTTCGGAGGCGATGAGTTCGTCGTGCTTCTCGACGGCCTCAGTGGCCCGCAGGACGCGGCGGCTGTCGCCGAGCGACTGCTGCAGGTTCTCGCCACTCCATACCGTCTTGGCGAGCACGATGTCCACTCAACGGCCAGCATCGGCATCGTCACCAATGACGTGGCGGCCGACAGCGCCGAGCAGATCCTTCGTGACGCCGATACGGCCATGTACGAAGCCAAGCTGGCAGGCCGGGGTCAGCATGTCGTGTTTAGCGCCCGCATGCGTCAACGCGTGCTGGAACGCGTGAGCATGGAAAATGACCTGCGCAAGGCCCTGGAGCTCGATCAGTTTTTCCTTGTCTACGAGCCGATCGTTTCTCTGGTGACCGGGCGGATCGAACGGTTCGAGGCTCTGCTCCGCTGGCGGCATCCGCAGCGCGGCATCGTTTCCCCCGGCGAGTTCATCCCCATTGCCGAGGACACGGGCCTGATTCTCCCCATCGGGCAGTGGGTTCTGCGCGAGGCCTGCGGAAAGTTTGCCAATTGGCGCAAGACCCTGGGCGATTCCGCTCCGCCCAGCGTCGGCGTCAATCTGTCGCGCACTCAGCTTCTGCTGCGAAATCTCCCCGACACGATCAGCAAGATCCTGGATCAGACCGGCCTGCCCGCCTCGCTTCTGCATCTGGAAGTCACCGAGAGCGCCGTCATGAAGGACGTCGCCACCGCCATTGGGGTTCTCAACGCCATCAAGGCCATCGGCATCAAGCTGGACATGGACGATTTTGGCACCGGCTACTCCTCGCTGGCCTGCCTCCACCAGTTCCCCATCGACGTGCTGAAGATCGACCGGTCGTTCATCGCCAACATCGAGCGCGGCCGGGATTTCATGGCCCTGGTCCAGGTCGTTGCCCAACTGGCGCGCAACCTCAACATCCAAATCGTGGCCGAGGGCGTCGAGACGACCGATCAGGCCCTGATCCTCCAATCCCTGGATTGCGAGTTCGCCCAGGGCTACCTCTTCGGCAAGGGCCGCCCGGCCGAGGAATTGGCACAATTCAAGTCTGAGATGCGTGTGTGGCCGACCGCAGCGGCGGCCGCTCCGGCGGTGGCGGCGGTGGGTAAGCCCGCAAATCCCGAAATCCGCGCGGCATAGTCATCAGGTTTTGCCAGCGGCAATGCCGTCACAATCGAAGCAGGTTCGCGGCGGCCAGGCCGTCGCGCACGGCTTTGAGCAATGTGAAGTCGGCGCCGTCGTATTGGCTGAGCGTGATGCCGGACATACCGCAGTCGCGGGCGATGGCGATGCCGCCCTTGATCAACTCCGGCGTCGCACGCGGGCGGACACCAATCGCCGAGTTGATGGGGAACCCGGCCGGCGAGATTGTGCCGCCGGGTTGCGTGGTTGGAACAATGTGACCAAGCTCGCGAGCGATTTGGGTGAGGTATTGGCGTTTGATGGTCAGGCCGCTGGCCTGGCCGGTATCCTCGGAATATTCCTGAACGCGGATCGAATCGACCGACGGGCGGAGCGAGGGGAGATCGACGCCCCAGTCGGCCGGGTTGCGCCTGGTCATGAACAGGCTGTAGCGCAGATCGACGTTGGAACGATGCTGGCGCGTGGCGTGGACCGCTTCGTGGACGCTGCGATAGAGCCGGGCGGTTGAGTCAAACCGGAATTTCTGCCATCGCGACAGATGTGGCTCGGCGGCGGGATTGATCAGCAGAGCGGCCTGCGCCGCCGCCAGATCGAAACCATCCTGCTGCGCCTGCTTATGGCACGACGGGCAGAAGCATCCGCCGGTGGCCGGGCCGCCTTCGTCGAAGGGAATGATGGCCGACATGATCAGATCGACGTCATAGCGATCGGCCAGTTCGCCAAAGAGCGCCAGGATATACGCGCGGACATCGGGATGATTGATGCAGGCGGGGTAGAAGTGGTTGTGCGAGATGTTGCCGTGAATGTCGCGCTGGGCGCAATCGGCCAGTTCGCCCTGGGCGCGTTGCCGATCGACGATGGAATGGGAAATCTCGACGCCGGTCGAAAGCCCGCGCTTGCGTACGGCCGTCGCCAGTTTTTCGACCCAGTCGGTCTGGTTGAGCCAGTCGTTGTCGGAGAGCCGCGGCTTGATGCGGGCGTAGCGGGACATGTCGGGATGCCAATAGACGCGGGAGTCCTCGGCCGTCCACGTCTGACGCACGGGATTGTGCGGGAAGACCGCCGTCGTCGCCGGCCGCTTTTCCGGATGCATGAGACCCAGAATGTAGACATTCGTGACGGCCGCCATTTGCTGCAGGTTGTCCAGCACGCGATCGATGCCCTCATCGTGCAGATCCCAGGCATAGACGCTGATGCCGACCTCAAAGCCGCCGCTGGGATTTGTGGCCGGAGCGGTGGTCGCCGTTGGGTCGGCGGCCAGGCAGCGGGCACCGCGAATTCCGCAAAGCGCAAGCAGCGCCGCCGCGTCGGCAATAAGCCGGCGGCGGGAAACGGGGTTCTGAGTGGAGTTCATATTGCTTTCAACTCCCGCACATTCATATTGCGAAATTCGATCTCGTTTTTGGCGCCAAAGTGCAGTTGCAGTGCGATCGGGCCGGGCTGCGGATATTTGGCGATGTTCAAATCGAGCGCTTGCTGGCCGTTCAGCCAGACCTTGTAGCTTCGTTCCGTGTACAAGCCGGCGTCCCTGGTGCTGGCCGATGCGTCGCCCACCAGCACTCCGTCCACAACCTTCCAATAGGGATTGGGAAGCTTCCATCCGGCCAGGTCATGGCCGTAAAACAACGCTGACATCGGCGGCCCATCGGCGGGACGATCGGCGTTTGCTGCACATCCGATCACGCCGATCGCCAGCATAATTGACATCCACCGCATCGCGCCGTCTCCGTCAAGGAAAGGGCCACAGGCGTTCAAACAGGATAACCGCGGCCGTGGGCAGTCGTTCAAAAGGCCCGCCACGGTCTCCTTTTGATTTGAGAGGATACCGTATCCCAAGCCCGATTTCGCGTTCCGGGGCTTGGCTCGACGTTGCCCAGCGCAAATGCGCCTTCCTGGCCTGAGCGACAGTCGAAGGCTGCACGAGGATTCTCTCATAACGTGCTTTCCGGGCTGTGCTTACGACAAGTTCGCCGTTGATTCCGCCTCCGCGACACCCTCGTTTCCAGTCGAATATCGCGGTTTGGGGCGCAAATCCCGACGAAAAACGACCCCAAAAACGCCAGAAAAGTTCGAAGATGTGCTGAAAAAGTCCGAACTTGGCCCGGCCGGGACGAGTTTCGTACAATCTGGGCGCGCAAATTCCAAATAAGCCGCCGAGCACCAAGAACGCCAGGGGATTGACCGCCCTGTGGATGTACCGGAATGTCCCCGAATGCAACAGAGGGGGGGTGGGGGGGGTCGCAATGGATAGTGCATAATTGATAATGGATAATTGCCGTATTCTGCTCATTGTCCACTGTCCACTGTCCATTGTCCATTATCCATTGCTTCCATCTGTCCCCAGATGTCCCCGAATGCAACGTAGGGGGGGGAGGGGTGACAGGGTGACAAGGTGACGGGGTGACCCAGTGACGCTGCCATGAACCAGCCTTTCCTTTGCATTATTCATGTTCCACGGCCATTTGTTCTATTACGTACTTATACCAAACAGTGTGGCTCTTTTGCAAGGGAATAATCTTCCGGCCCGCTGGCGCCACGGTTTGGCTGGCCATCGCTCTTTTCCGGTTGCGTCCTCCGCCTCGCGCCCGCGGTCCGGCCGGGCCGGTCGTTTCCCGCCGGCCGGGCGGAATGTGGAGGCAACACGCACGGGCGAACTTGGGTACAATGGTTGTGCCGCCCAGCGTGGACATCCCGGCCGGCCCCGGAGGGTCGCGGGGGCGTCAGTTTGCGCCGCGTGGCGACTAGAAGGGAATGGCTGCTAATGCGTCTACGATCCAGGTGCGCCCCTGTTCCATTCCGCTGCTGGCTGGCCGGATTTGTCCTGATCGCCTACGGCTGCGCCCACTCGCCTCCGGGAGCCGGAACGGCTGGTGCTCCAGCGGCTTTCCGCGGTTCGGCGGGTGCCGCAACCGAGCCTTCCGCACAGGCTGTACCGAGGGATTCCAGCGTTTTGCGCCTCACGGGGACATACACGGTCCTTGCCAGCAAAGGCGAATTTGAGATCTTGATTGACGGACGCGGCGACTATTACCGGCGAACGTGGGACGGCGCGGCGGGCGATCGGAGATTCTCGTGGGACGTGCAGATCATGACCCCCTACTGGAGCGGCGCGGAGGACGAGTCGTGGTCGGAAGATCGGGGCGGGCGCGGCGGTGGTGGCGGCGGGTACACCGACACCTCAGGCACGCCCGCCGTTGCCAGGCGACTTGCGCACGATGGCCAATTCGGCGCGACCAAAGATAATTTAGAGGCGCATGGCGCCTCTTTTGAGGAAAAGTTCGACAAATTGACAGATTTCCGCGGGATGACGATCCCCGCCTCAATCGCCTACACCGACAAGGCAAGGGACACGCCTCTGACAACGAATTACGTCGTTTTGGATGCCGAACTTGTCGCCGATCCGGACCACCGAATGATTGCCGACCTGAAGACAAAGTACCCGATGCTTGCCGAACTGCAACACAAGGACAGTTTCTATCCCAATGGCAAAAAGCAAAACGAATATGTCTTTGACGGCGATATTCCCGTGCGATTCACGATGTTCTACGACAACGGCAATAGAGAACGGGACGAGCTGTTCATGAATGGCATCGAATGCTCGCAGACGCAGTGGTACGCCGACGGCCATTGTCGAAGCGTGGAAATCCACAGAGGCAATTCGTACATATGGATCGGATACGACGAGGACGGCCACAATACCAGCCAGGGCCAGTGGACGTACGCACACACCGACACCCCTCTGTACGACCTGCAAACCGGCTGGGAGATCACCTATTATCCGGACGGCAGGAAGAAGTCGCTTTACAACCTAAAGGACAACATGATGGACGGCCTCTGCCAAAGTTGGGATAGCAACGGCGCCCTGGTGGACGACGGCGTCTATCGCGACGACAAGCCGTGGCAAGGGACGTTTGTGCATATCAAGCCCGCCGGTACAGGCCTGTTTTGGGGCGAGATGCTCACCAGCATGGCAGGGTCTGAGATTTTTCATTACAAGGATGGGAAGTTGGTCTCAACGGAATCTTCGACCACCAAGCCGTGAGGCCCGAACTGATTTGCGCTCATGAACGCTCACGGCCATCGCCGGGTTTTCGCCTCGTACCGCAAACAAACGTCGCCGAATGACTGAACGCGCCACGACTGTACAATGGAACCAACCAAAAGTTCCGCGAGCCTTACGGGCCGGACGGCGAGCGATAGGGGCTCTCCATGCCTCCCGTCGCTCGAAACGCAGCCGGCGGACTGGTCTATCACGCTCTGAGCCGCGCCAACGGCCAGCTCCGGCTCTTCCAGAAACCAACCGTATCCGATGCTGAGCGATGGGCCGGTGGCGTGTCCGAGCCGATGGCGGGCGACGGTGAACTTGCCGGGCGACCGGGATGAGGAGACAGTGATACGCGATGCGATCGTGCGCAGCCGTCCGGTGGGCAGCGGCGCTTGGGTGGAACAGAGGGCCCGGTCGCTGGGATTGCAGGCGTCGCTCCGACCCCGCGGGCGGCCGTTGGGATGGCTAAGACGCCCGGTTCCGATCGAGACAAACCTGCAACGACTCGCGGGACCTTTATTTCGTTC
>Ga0181520_10010437_pt1 | contig 12476 bp, 11 predicted proteins | sample PEATcosm2014_Bin_29_FD_132451 | JGI IMG/M metagenome (GOLD analysis project Ga0181520, IMG submission 132451) | Peatland microbial communities from MTU Mesocosm Facility, Houghton, MI, USA - PEATcosm2014_Bin02_30_metaG | ecosystem: Environmental > Terrestrial > Soil > Wetlands > Peat | place...
CCCGATGTCATCCGGCTGTCCCTGGTGTGCCTGCTGGCGCGGGGGCACCTGCTCATCGAGGACGTTCCCGGCGTCGGCAAGACTACCCTCGCGCAGGCCCTCGCGCTGGCCGCATCCAGCCGCTTTCACCGGCTGCAATTCACCAGCGACATGCTGCCCAGCGACGTTCTGGGCGTCACTGTCTATAACGTCCAATCGGAGCTTTTCGAATTCAAGCCCGGCCCCATCTTTAGCAATTTTCTGCTGGCCGATGAAATCAACCGCACCACCCCTAAGACGCAGTCGGCCCTTCTCGAGGCCATGAATGAGAGCCAGGTCACCATTGATGGCACCTGCCATGCGCTGCCCCGGCCGTTCATGGTGATCGCCACGCAGAACCCGGTGGAGCATCACGGCACCTACCCGCTTCCGGAGTCTCAGCTCGATCGCTTCCTGATGCGGCTGCGCATCGGGTACCCGGACCTGGCCAGCGAGCGCCAGATCGTGCGCAATTCCGAGCACGAGCTGCCCCAGCCCGGCCCCTCCAGCCTGGCCGCCGAAGATGTGCTCCAGCTCCAGGACGAAGTGAAGCGCGTGGCGGTGGACGAGGCGCTGGTGGATTACATGCTCGCCATCGTGGAAAAGACGCGCACGCACGAATCGCTGGCCCTGGGCGTGAGCCCCCGCGGCTCGCAGGCGCTCTTTCGCGCGGTCCAGGCCCTGGCCCTGCTGGAAGGGCGCGATTACGCCATCCCCGACGACGTGAAACGCCTGGCTGTGCCGCTCTTCGCGCATCGCGTGGTCATCAATACCCGCACCACGCTGGCGCCGCGCCGCGCCGATGTGGGCGAGCGCATCATCGAAGACATCCTGAGCCAGGTGGAAGTTCCCCTGTAGACGCTCCGCATATGAAGACTGCCATTATCGGCCTGCCCATGACGGGCAAGACCTCGCTTTTCACCATTCTCACCGGCACCCGCCAGGAGACCCGCATCGGATCGACGGCCGCGCGCACCGGCGTGGCTAAAGTGCCGGACGCCCGCCTGGGCGAACTGGCGCGCCTCTTCGAGCCGGGCAAAGTGACGCACGCCACCGTGGAATACGTGGACATGCCCTCGATCTCGCGCGAGAACCTGCGCGACCCCAGCTACGTCGCGAGCCTGCGCGTGGTGGACGCTTTCGCGCACGTGCTGCGCCTGTTCGCGGACGCCAGCATCCCGCACGAGAAGGGCTCAGTGGACCCGCTGCGCGACCTGGAAGACGTCGAGACCGAGCTGATTCTGAGCGATTTCGCGGTGATCGAAAAGCGCCTCGAGCGCCTGGACAAGGACCGCAAGAAGATCAAGAACCCGGAGCTCGACCGCGAGTTCGAATTGCTGACGGCCTGCAAGACCGCGCTCGAAGAGAACCGCCCGCTGCGGCAGATCGAGTTCGGCCCCGAGGATGAGAAGCGCATCCGCGGTTTCCAGTTCCTTTCGCAGAAGCCGGTGCTCTACGTTCTGAATCTCGGCGAAGAGGAAGCCGGCCAACTGCACGAGCGCGAGAAGGCGTTCCTCGAAGGCCCGCTGGCCGGGCGGCGCCACACGTTGGCCGCCGCCGTGTGCGGCAAGATCGAAGCCGAGCTAGCGGAGCTGCCCGCCGCGGAGCAAGCCGATTACCTGGCCAGCTACGGCCTGAAGGAATCGGGCTTGCAGCGGCTCATCTCGGCCACCTACGCCCTGCTGGGCCTGATGAGTTTCCTGACGGCCGGCGAGGACGAAGTGCGCGCCTGGACCATCCCCATGAATTCCCCCGCGGTGAAAGCCGCCGGCGCCATCCACTCGGATTTCGAGAAGAAGTTCATCCGCGCCGAGGTGGTGAACTGGAAGGCGCTAACGGATCTGGGCGGCTATGCCGGCGTGCGCGAGAAGGGCCTGCTGCGCCTGGAAGGCAAGGAATACATCGTCAAGGATGGCGACGTGCTGGTGATACGGCACGGGTGAGAGCCGGCCAGGGGAACGCCCCGCTGCCGATAGGATTATACGTGCGTTAATCCGAACCGGACGCTCACGTTGTCTTCCCCGGGAACTCGTTCGCAATCTGCGCAATCTTCTGAGCGATACCCTCGGCTGGGAGAATATAATCTATATACCCGGTTTTTATGGCGCTCGCAGGCATATCCGACCACTCGGCTGTGTCGGGTGCTTGTGCTATAGTAATGCCGCCGGCTTCCTTGATTTCTCTCAGTGCTCCCGCCCCATCCGCATCCAGGCCGGAGACAATGACAGCGACTAGTTTTCCGCCCCAGTTTTGCGCCAGAGAACGCAGGAAAACCGTAATCACGTCGGGCCATCCATAGGGTTTTGATATTGGCCTCAGACGGAACATTCCACCCCGAAGGTGTAGGTCGCAATTCGCCGGGACGATGAAGACATGATTGGGCTGAATGGGCAAGCCTTCCGTGATTAGCTCCACCGGCAGTTTTGTGGAGTGGGGAAGGATGTTGTGGAGCGCGGCGGGCATTTTTCTTATGTGATTAACGACGACTATTGCAGCCCCCGTCTCGGGCGGCAGGTGTCTTAGTAACTGGACATAGACGGCGGAGCCGCCGGCCGAGCCGCCTACACAAACGATAGGAAAGTCTCTTGCGAAAGAGTTCATTTGCTCGCTTCCCACCCCTTTCCGATTCACAGGTTCACCGTACACTGAGCGCCTGAAAAAAGGACCGGCTCCGACCTTCACCGTTTACCCTTCTTGCGGGGAAGGTGCGCTGCAAAGGTGGTTCCTTCCTGTTTATTCGATGTCACGGTGATCTTGCCGCCGTGGGCGGTCACGATTCCTTGGGCAATGAAAAGTCCGAGGAGGAGCCTGGCATTCTCGCTTTGGATCGGATTCTCATCCTCACGGGGTAGGTCTGCCCCCTCACCGCGCGGCACCGGGTCGAAAACGGTGGCGATAGCGTCGGGGGAAATAGCGCCCTCGACATGAACGGAAAGGACTACTTCGTGACCCGCGCCTTTCGCCGCAACGTCAATCGCAGAGCTCTTCAATCCGCGCTGGGCGGCGTTGCTGATCAGGTTTGACAAAACCTGGCCGACGCGGGCGCGGTCCCAATCCCCTTCAAGGTCGCCAGACGTTTCGATCGAGATTCTCCGGTCGGGGTGCGCCGTCCTAGCTTCCTCTGCGGCCTCCTGGACAGTGGTTTCTATATCCATCGGCGCGGGCTCAATCGGCAGGTCCTCGAGAAGACGGATGCGGACGGCATCAATCAGGTCGGAAACGAGCCGCGTGACGAGCGAGGTGCTGGTTTCGATCTGGGACACCAGGCCGGCCTGCTCGTCGTCAAGCTTGCGTCTCGCTAACAACGCCTGGGTAGAGGTGTGTACTGCGGCGAGCGGATCGCGGAAATCGTTAACAAGCGTCCCGACGAACACGCTTCCGGAACGAGTGAGTTTTTCGGTGAAACGGCCAAGGGATTCAGTCATGACTTGGTCGATGGCTTCGTCAAACCTCAGCAAGTCCGGAAGGATGTCCGAGGCGTCGGCTCTAGCCCACTCAGATCTCCACAGCTTGATCACACTTGCACGCAGGGCGCGAAACTCGGAGATCATCTCGATCGTATCGAAGCCTCCCGTAAACCGAAGGGCAGCGTGGGTTTCGGCGGCGCTGTCAAGCGCTCCTCCCGCCTTCGGTCCCTGTCCCTTGGCTTTCTCGCTCCGCTCCCGTTCGGTTTCGGGGGTCTCAAGATCGTCTGCAATGAACCGAAGCAGGCCTTTAATGTGATCGCGCAGCGCGGACCGGTCCATATGCGCGGCGGAGTGCACATATGCGTGTGCGAATGCTTCCCATTCTTCGACGATGACGTCCTCGTTTGACCGGATAAATGCCGCTAATTCCATGATGAAATTCTCCTGAGGTGAGCACCACCCGACAAAGGACTTTGTACGCTATCTAGCATACTCTTCCGGTGTGGACGAATTGGCGGGGCCAGGTGCCGGCAAATGGGGAGTTATTGCGCAAGCTATCGACTTCGGCATCATGTCGGTGGCGTCGGCGATATCCCGCAAGGAGCCGTCTTGGTCCTCAAAAGGCAAGCACCGCCTCGGTGGACCTAATGGCCGAGTTCGCGGGCCACCCGATTGAAGGCCGCCGGAATCACGCGGCTGTTGCTTTTCGGTTCGGTCGCGCGCGGGGGACGCGTCTTCCGAATCGGATGTGCAGACGCGATCGGCATTTGCACGCCAACAGATGGTTCTGCTGGAGCCGCTTACAGCGCCCACGCCGCTATCAGGCCTGCCAGCGCGAGCAAAGCGCACAGGGCCGGGAACCAGTCTCCCCAGCGCGTGTAGAGGGTTTGCTCGCTCTCGTAGTTGAAGCCCGTGTAGGAAGTGGCCGCGACATACGGCGGAACGGTTCCGCGCAGGCGGCCGGCGGAATCGATGGTGGCGGTGATGCCGTCGTTGGTCGAGCGGAGAATCCAGCGGCGGTTCTCGGCGGCCCGCATGCGCACAATCTCCAGATGCTGCTCGCGCGCCGCGCTCCGGCCGAACCAGCCATCGTTCGAGATATTGAAAAGCACCTCGGCGCCGCCCACCGCAAACTTGCGCACGAAGTTGGGAAATACCGATTCGTAGCAGATGAAGGCGCCGATCTTGTGGTTGTTAGCGACGGACGACACCACCACGCGGCGGCCGGCGGCGAAATCGCCCGCCTCGGTGGAGATCTTCTCGGTGAGCGCGCCGAAGGGCCAGGGGACGAACTCGCCGAAGGGAACCAGGTTCACCTTGTCGTAGCGGCTCACCGGGGCGCCCTCGGGCGAAATCAACTCGGCCGAATTGAGCGGCGCGCCTTCGGGCGTATGCGCCACCACGCCGATCAGCAGGTAGGCGTTCGACAGGCGCGCCAGGCCGTTGGCATAATCGCGAAAGTCCGGGTCCTTGTCATAGTAGAACGGCGCCGGCACCTCCGGCCACACCACGATGCCCGGCGGATTGTGCGTCTGGGCCAGCAGGCTGCGCAGGGTGAGAGCGGCCTGCTCGCGCTCGGTGCGCTCCATCGTCTGGGCGGTCCACTCTTCGGTCTCCGAGACGTTGGGCTGCGCCAGCAGGGCGGTATCGTGGCCGCGCCGCGCACCCGGCAGCGGCGGCAGAAAAGCCACCAGCACCAGCACCGCCAGCCAGGCCAGCTCCGCGCGCGGCCGCTGCAACGCCGCCAGAGCCAGGGCCGCCGAGAGCATCGCGAACATGAAGGAAAGCCCGTAGACGCCGGTGAAGGGCGCCAGGCGCATGGGAACCGCCATATCGATCCCGGCGTTGCCCAGCGCCAGCCAGGCGAAGCCCAGCGGCCCGTGCGTCACTTCGATCGCCACCCACAGCGCCGCGACCGCCGGGATGGCCCACCAGCGCCGCATCAGAATCCCCGCCAGAAGCGCGAAGACACCCATGTGCAGCGCCTTGACCACCGCGAAGAGCGTAAACAGCGCCCAGGCCAGCGCCCCGCTCATCCCGCCATGCACGGCCAGCACAAACTGGATCCAATAACAGACGCCGAACCAGTAGACCACGCCGGAGGCCCAGCCCATCACAAAACGGCGCCAGGGCCGCGGCTCGCGCGTCACCGCGACCAGCAGAGGCGCGAGCGCCACGGCCGCCAGCCACGCCAGGTGGGCGCCGGGAAAGGCCAGAATCAGCAGCACGGCCGTCAGGAGCGCCAGCAGCCAGTTCAGCACGATATCCGCCGCGCCGCCTCTTCGCTCACCGCGTCGGCCATGTAGGAGCTGCGCACCAGCGGGCCGCTGAAGACCATCTTGAATCCTAGTGCGAGGCCGTACTCGCGATACGCCTCGAACTGCCGCGGCTCGATGTAAGCAGCCACCGGCAGATTGCGGCGCGTGGGCTGAAGATACTGGCCGATGGTGACCACGTCGGTCGAGGCCGCGCGCAGGTCCCCGAGCAGCGCGCGCACCTCGTCTTCGGTCTCGCCCAGGCCCACCATGAGGCCAGACTTGGTCAGGCGCTCCCCGGCGTAACGGCGCGCGAATTCCAGCACGGCTAGCGATTGCGCGTAATCGGCCTGCGGGCGCACACGGCGGTAGAGCCGCGGCACGGTCTCGACGTTGTGGTTGAAGACGTGCGGCCCGGCCTCCAGCACGCGCGCGACGGAGGCGAGATCGCCCTGGAAATCGGGCGTCAGCACCTCAACGCGAGCCTCCGGCAAAGCCGCTCGCACCTGGCGTACGGTCTCGGCGAAATGACGCGAGCCGCCATCCTCCAGGTCGTCGCGGTTCACGCTGGTGATCACCACGTAGTGCAGGCGCATTTCGGCCGCCATGTGGGCCACGTTGGCGGGCTCGGCCGGATCGAGAGGCATCTCGTGGCGCGCGGGGCTGAACTTGGCCACGGAGCAGAAGCCGCAGCCGCGCGTGCAGCGGTCGCCAAGAATCATGAAAGTGGCGGCGCCGCGATCGAAGCACTCGTGGATGTTCGGGCAGCGCGCCGATTCGCAAACGGTGTGCAGGTTGAGACGCCGCAGATCGCCCTTCAGGCGGTGCAGCGATTCGAAATGCGTGCGGCTCTTGCGCGCCCACTCGGGCAGCCGGGCTCGCGGCGGTGCGCACGGCCGCGGAAGGCGGGCGATCTGTACAAGCGCATCGTCTAAGTTCCGTCCGGGCACGCTATTTCCGGATGGGATGGAAGCCGGCGCTTTCGAGCTGCGTTTTAGCTCGCCCCATGGACTGGGTATCTTTATAAGGGCCCACCAGCACGCGCACCAGATTGTTCGGACCGGGCGAGGTCGAGGCGGGAAAGCCCTTGTCCTTGAGAGCCTTGGCTACCACCTCGGCTTCCGTGGGGCTAAGCGCCACCACCTGCCAGAACGTGCCCGGAGCCGCCTCCGTGGAAACAGGGGGAGCGGCCGCCACAGTCCGGGCGGGCTGGGGAGCCTGGGCGGGCGCGACAGCGCGTGGCTGGGGAGCCGGAGCGGGAGCCGCCGCCGGGGATTCGCGCGCCGGCTGAGTGGTCGGCTGCGGAGCCGATTCCTGCGCGCCCGCTGAGGCACCCGCGGCGCCTTCCGCGCTCTGCGAATCCACGGAATTTACGGGCGGCGCTTCCGGTATGGGAACGGGCGACGCCGCGGGTGGCCGCGTCTCGGCCGGAGCCGCCGGGGCGGACGAGCCATCCGCCTGCACACGCGCCGAACGCGGCGAGTTCTGCCCGAAGATATACCCCATCGCGAACGCCACCGCAAAGAGGAGAACGACAATGAAAAAGCCGCTCAGCAGTTGCCGGTTGCCAACCACCAGTTCGAATTCGCCGGTTTCGTTATTGCGCATGCTTGTCGGGAGCGACGGCGCCCGGCCCGCCTGCGTTAGCGACGTGATCGAGCGCGCGCCCCAATGAAGCAATTATATCGATTGGCAGCGGAAAAACGATGGTGGTGTTCTTTTCGGTGCCGATCTCGACGAGCGTCTGCAGGTACCGCAACTGAAGCGCCGCCGGCTGCCGCTGGATCACCTCCGCCGCCATGGCCAGCTTCTCCGCCGCCGTATACTCGCCTTCCGCGTGAATGATCTTGGCGCGGCGCTCGCGCTCCGCCTCGGCCTGCCGTGCGATCACGCGGATCATCTGCTCGGCCAGGTCCACCTGCTTGACTTCCACCATGGTCACTTTCACGCCCCACGGCGACGTGTGCTGATCGAGGATCGATTGCAGCCGTACGTTGAGCGATTCGCGCTGGCTGAGGAGCGTATCGAGATCCACTTCACCCAGCACGCTGCGCAACGTGGTCTGGGCAAGCTGCGAGGTGGCATAGAGAAAGTTCGTTACTTCCACTATCGCCAGCCGCGGATCGAGCACGCGGAAATAAATGACCGCGTTCACCTTCACGGTGACGTTGTCGCGCGTCACCACGTCCTGCGCGGGAACCTCCAGCGTATCGGTGCGCAGCGAGACGCGCACGATGCGGTCGATCGGCGCAAATACCAGGATCACGCCGGGGCCCTTGGGGTGGTCCAGCAGGCGGCCCAGCCGGAAAATCACGCCGCGCTCGTACTCCCGCAGGATCTTGATCGAATTCAGCAGGTAAATAACGACGATGACCACTACCGCAATGACGATCACGCTCGAATCCATTTCAGCCTCCACTCCGGTCGGGGACCGGTTCCACCATCAGCTTCAACTTGTCCATGGATACCACGCGGACGCGCGCGCCGGCGCTCACCGCGAGCGGCGCCACCGCGTCCCAATATTCGCCGTGCACGAAGACCTTGCCCTGGGGAGCCAGCGCCGTGATCGCCGAGCCGATCTCGCCGATCATGCCCTCGCTCCCCGTCTCGATTTTGGCGCGCCGCGCGCGTAGCGCCAGCGTCAGCAGCAGAACCGTAATGGCGGTGAATGGGACGGCCAGGGCGATGGCCGTGCTCCAATGAATGCGCATCTCGGGGAAGGGGCTGTCGATCAGCATCACCGCCCCCAGCACCATGGAAACCGCGCCGCCCGCAGCCAGTACGCCGTGCGAAGCGAACTTAGCCTCCAGCGCGAAGAGCGTGAAGGCCAGCACCAGCAGCGCCGCGCCCAGCCAGTTGATGGGCAGCACGGAGAGCGCCGAAAGCGCCAGTAGCGCCAGGATGGCGCCCACCACTCCGGGCGCGATGGCTCCGGGAGAAGTGAATTCGACGTAGATGCACAGCGCTCCGATCACCAGCATCACCAGCGCGATGTTGGGGTCGGCGATGGCCGAGATGAACTTCTGCCGCGCGCTCGGTCGGTACTCCTCGATGACCGCGCCGGCCGTATGCAAGGTGTGCGTGGAGCCGTCGAAGCGCGTCACCGTGCGGCCATCGAGAGCCGTCAGCAGCGCCGGCTCGTTGGGCGCGATCAGGTCGATCAGGTGCTGGTCGAGCGCCTCGCGGTCGGCGAACGATTTGCTTTCGCGCACCGCCGTTTCGGCTAGCGCGCTATTGCGCCCGCGTTTGGCGCAGATGCTGCGCATGTAAGCGGCGGCATCGTTCTCGACCTTCTGCTTCATCACGGCGTCCATTTCGCCGCCGCCCAGGGCTACCGGGTGAGCCGCGCCGGTATTGGTCCCCGGAGCCATGGCCGCCATATCGCCGGATTCCAGGATGAAGAAGCCCGCCGAGGCCGCGCGCCCGCCGCTGGGAGCCACATAAGTGACCACCGGCACCGGCGAAGCCAGGATCGCCTCGATGGTCTCGCGCATGGCATCCATCAAGCCGCCGGGTGTGTTGAGGCGGACCAGCAGAAGGTCGGCATTCTGTTGCTTGGCCTGCGCAATGGCCGCGCGCACGATTTCGGTGGTGACCGGGTGCACCATCCCGTCCACTTTCACCGCCACAACCTTGGGAGCCGCGGCCAAGGTTTGCGCGGCGAAGGCCAGCGCGGTCACCGTAATTAGGCCGATTCGCAATCTACCCACACTATACACTACGCGCGCGATGTGGTCGTAAATGTCACCATGGTAATAGATTTGATAAGAAGTATTAATGGGATGTTCTTACTCATATCGGTTAAAATAGTAGACGAAACACCAAACCGGGAGAATCAGACCACAAATGGCAAGGAAGCATAAATCCGAGAACGATCTGGTTTTGTCCACCGGGGCCGCCGTCCCGCCGCGCCACAAGCCGGCCCGCGCCGCGCGCTCCAAATATTCCGCCCCGCCCGTCCAACAACCCGAATCCTCAAGCTCCGAAATGCCGTCCGTCACGGCTGAACCTGTTCCTGTTAGTGCCACGCCGAAACCTGTTAGTCGGGATGAGATCGCTCGCCTGGCTTACTCTTACTGGGAAGCCCGCGGCCGCCAGGGCGGATCCGCGGCGGAAGACTGGCAGCGTGCCGAGCGGGAACTAAGTGCCCGCGCGACGGGTGTGACCGCCTGATCGCTAGCGGTACTTGCGGAGCACCGCCAGCAGCCTGCCCTGTATCTGCACATCCCGCGCCGGAACCAGGATCGGTTTTAGCGCCGGGTTGGCGGGTTGCAGCCGGACGATGTCCCCGGGTTCTTTGTAGAACCGCTTCAAAGTAGTTTCACTTCCGGAGACCAGCGCGACCACGATCTCGCCGTCGTGTGCCTCGGCCACGCGTTCGAGCAGGATGTAATCGCCGTCGCAGATGTGGTCGTCGATCATGGAATCGCCGCGCACCTCGAGCGCGAACGCGCCCTTGGCCGCGGCGAAATCCGCGAAGCCGAGCACGTCGTGCTGCTCCACCGTCTCGACTGGAAGCCCGGCCGCGATCCGTCCGCGCAGGGGGATCTCGAAGGCCCCCGCCGGCTTGGTGCGCCTCTGCTCCTGAAGATACTTGGGAGCCAGCTCGATCGAACGGCTCTGGTTGAAGCCCCGTTTGAGGTAGCCCTTGGTTTCCAGCACCGATATATGTTTGTGCACGGTGGCCAGCGACGCCAGATCCAGCCCGTGCGCGATCTCGTCGTAGCTGGGGCAGTAGCCGTTCTCGTCCACGAAATTGGCGATAAAATCGAGCACCTGTTTCTGCCGTTTGGTGAGCGCCATCGGAATCCTCTGTTTTCTATTCTGGGCGAATAAAAAGGGAAAATCAATACTAAAGATTATTCCCGCTCCGCCGATACCTCTAGCAGAACGCTTCGTATGATCTCGATACAGGAGTCGATGCAGGCGCTCGAACGCGCCGACCGGCTGCGGGTTCTGATACTGGATTGCTATGTGACCGCCATCCGGAACGCCTCTCACTATGCGATCGAGATCGAAGAGCCGCTGACCGTTCCGTTTCGCAGACACCTCGAAACGCTGGCTTCGGAGCTGGCTGGCGACAGCCCGGAGGATCTCGACAGGTCCCGCGCCACGCTGCGCGCCCTGTTGCGGGACTACCGGGACAAGGCCGGCGAGTACCTCAGCCGTTTGCGCGAGGAACTGGCCGGCTCGGCTCAGGCTCTCCAGGAGTTGGTGCATTCGCTGTGTTCCTCGGCGGGCGATCACGAGAAGCACGTGAAGGAGGCTTTGCTCCGTCTGCGCGCCGTAGGTGGCTCACCGGAAGCCTCGACGGTAGCTCCCGCGCTGCTGGAAGCCGTGGATGCCATCGAAAATGGCCTGGAGGAGATCCACAAGCAGCATCAGTTCACGGTTTCGCAATTGCATTCCGAAATCCGGGTGTTACAACGGCGCATCGATTCGCTGGAAGCCGCGGCCGCGGTGGACAGCTTGACGCAGTTGTTGCGCCGCAGCCAGATCGAGGACCGCATCCGCAACAGCGCCCCGGGGAGTTTCTGCCTGCTGCTTATGCAGGTGAATGGAATGCAGGCGCCCGACGTGGCCGCCGAGCTGGCGGGGGCCGTCAGCAAGCGCCTGCGGAACTGTCTTCCGCCGGCCGCCGTGATCGGCCGCTGGGCCGAGGATCAATTCGTCGCTATGCTCTCCGCGAACAAACTCGATACCATCGCCAAAGCCAAATGGGTGGCCGAGCATCTCTCGGGCGTCTACACCTGCGTGTACGAGGGCAAGACCGTTCGTCCCGCATTGCAGGTCTCGGTGGCGGTGGTGGATAGCGCCTCGGGACCGCCCGAACGGACGCTGGAGCGGGTGAATGGCTTCTTTTCCAGCCGGTGATTCCGACCGGGCGCGCGGCTTCGCCGCCAAGCTTTTGGCGTCCCCCACGCGCCCAGCCGTACATCGCCCAGCCTTACATCAACGAGAGCGGATCGACGTCGATTACCAGTGCCGTGGCGGGCCACTTTCGCTCCAGCGCGAACGCTCGGATGCTCCGCAGCAGCTCGTTGAGCGCCTTGCGGCTGGCCGCTTTCACCAGAAATTGGTAGCGATACTCGTTCTTCAGCCGCGGCACGGGCGCCTCGGCCGGGCCCATCACCTTGAGCTTTTCCGGCGGCGGCACCAGCAGAACCGCCAGCTCCGAACTCATGCGCATGGCGGCATCCTGCTTTTCGCCGCGAACCAGGACGTTGGCCATCGCGCTGAAGGGCGGGTAGTGCATCATGCGCCGGAAGTTCAGCTCCTTTTCATAGAACGCCTGATAATCCTGCGCCGCGGCCATGCGCACGGCGTAATGATCCGGATTGATCGTCTGTATAAGGACGACCCCCGGCAAACTGCCGCGCCCCGCGCGTCCGGCCACCTGGGTCAGCAATTGGAAAGTTCGCTCGGCCGCCCGAAAATCCGGCATCGCCAGGCCTACGTCGGCCGAGACCACCCCCACCAGCGTCACGTTAGGGATGTCGTGCCCCTTGGCGATCATCTGGGTGCCCACGAGAATGTCGTAGCGGCCGTCGCGAAAGTCCGCCAGGATGCTTTCGTACTGGCGTTTGCCGGTCACCGTGTCGCGGTCCAAACGCGCGATGCGGGCGGCAGGAAAGGACTGGTGCAGCTCCTCTTCCACGCGCTCGGAGCCCAGGCCAAGAAAGTAGATATGCTCGCTCGCGCACTTGGGACAGACCGAGGGCACTTTCTCGGCGTAGCCGCAGTAATGGCACAGGAGGCGCCGGTCCCGCTTGTGATAGGTCAAGGTGACCGAGCA
>Ga0181520_10010438_pt1 | contig 12476 bp, 6 predicted proteins | sample PEATcosm2014_Bin_29_FD_132451 | JGI IMG/M metagenome (GOLD analysis project Ga0181520, IMG submission 132451) | Peatland microbial communities from MTU Mesocosm Facility, Houghton, MI, USA - PEATcosm2014_Bin02_30_metaG | ecosystem: Environmental > Terrestrial > Soil > Wetlands > Peat | place...
AATCTATCGTAGGTTTCCTTCTGCTGTCTTGCCGGAAGAAGGTGCAGCATGGAATAGATGGCTTCATTCAGGGTTTGACGCATCGGTTTTCTCCAAAAACCCCACTTCGTTTGCACGCTCCAAAAACTCCTGATGACGGATGGTGTGATGGCCATGATGCCGGAAGGGGACGCGGAAGTGAGCAAGACAGCGGCTTTGGCAAGTCCGCGCACGCTCAGAATCTGGGCGAGCAGCCCGCCCATGGAGTGGCCGATCAGAATCGGTTTCGTGTCAAACTGTTTCAACTGTTGTTCAAGAGCTTCAGCGTAATCCAGCAGACTGGTGTTCCCCAGACGAGGGTCTGGGGAGCCTTGCGGATCCATATCGTGGTAGAGCAGCGTACTGGTAACACAGCGGTATCCCTCGCGCTCATACAAATTTCGATAATTCTCCCAGTACCAGGGCCCTCCCCACATTCCGTGAATCATGAAGATCGTATCAGCCATTTCCCCCTCCTTGTGTGACCGGGTGTCACCAAGCAATGTTCATACGTATCTTTATAAAAACCTGAATGCCAAAAAAACTGCGGTATAACACGATTAATAAATAAATTTTAAATAACGATTAATGCCTGCACTCTATCATAGAACGCTAAAGACCGGCCGGAATCTTTGATTGCATCATTTTCTTTCGGTTTAACTTTCGCCCGTCTACTATAAAAGTGCCGTCGCCAACTGCATGAACGGTTCGCTTCTCTTTTCGTGAACTATCAAAGTATGCCGCAACACCGTCGAGAACGACGATATTGTGCTCCTCGACGATGTCGACCACTTTGCACTCGATATTGGCTAGACATTCTTTTATCAAGGGCGCTTTGACAAGCTTTGCCTTCACCGGGGTCAACATAAATTTCTCGAATTTGTCTGTATCGGCGCCGGAACAAGTTCCTATCCCAACGACCTTATCAAGCATGTCAACAGTGGGAATTGCAATAACACACTCCCGCGACATCTTAAGAGCGGCAAAGGAAGAGTTCCATGGCCCGGTAGTTATGGCAAACATCGGCGTAAAGTCCACCACCATCGTCCACGATATCGTCATTATATTGTTCTTTTTCCCATCATTTGTTGTAACAAGAACAACCGGCCCCGATTCCATCAGCGTGAACGCTTTACTGATCTGCATTTTTCTCATACGCGCGCACCCCCATCCTTATTGACCTGACAATTAATATACCCGGCGGGTATTCCCCGACATTTTGTGTAATTTTACTTCAATTGGTAAAAAATAAAAAGAGAAATTACATCATTAAATTAGCATCATTAAAATTTTATCATTGGGTATTTTGTGGTATTTTATAATGATAACTATAACAGATTAACAGCCCTATGTTTGACTTGTTGATGGTTTTTATTACAAACATCTATACGAAATACCTTTACCATCAAATTTGTATTGAATATATCTTTCTATGACTTTTGATACAATGACGGGCTTCTCAACGATCAAACTTGATTTAAGTAAAGCCATTATTTCTGGTGAAGGATGGTTGTACTTTGAACTGTGCCCTGCGGAAATGAAACAATGAGATGGGTTTAAAATATCAAGGACCCGATCATTTGTCCCTGATTTACTTCCATGGTGAGAAACTTTAAGAAAATTTTTATTGTGAGTTCTTTCAAATACTTTGTTTGTTAACATGTCATCATATTTTGTGTTGATTATTGGATGTCCTGCATCTCCCGTAAGATACGCTTGGTTTTTGCCGTGATAAATACATAAGCAGATAGAGCTATCGTTTATATCTGGCGTTCTATCTTTACGTGATGTATTGGCATCAGGATTTCTTATATCTATTCTTGTCTCGCCTTCGAATATTTGGGCTTCCTTATTACAATTTAGCCACACGGGAATATTTGCACGGGCTATGTTAAACAAATCTTCTACTGGTTTAATGGGATGCGAATAATCAAGGTTTATTACAAAATATTCTATTTTGAAATTTCTAATTAGATGCGAAGCACCTCTTATATGATCAAGATGTTTGTGAGTAAAAAATATTGCTTTAATTCTATCATTTGGCAAGTTATGAGATGAAAGAATTCTTTTGACACAATCAACATATCTATCTGCTCTGTCATAACAAATATTTGTATCTATTACATACACGCTACCATTAGGGAAAATTATTAAAAAGGAATCCCCTTGTCCAACATTAAAACAATAAATATATAAATTACCAAATTCTTTACTGGGTTTGTCCAACACTTTAATATTTTCAATTTTATTGTTTGTTTCCTCAGAGTAGGGAGATTTATCTTTATTTAAAAATAATACTTCTTTTTGATAATCAGTTGTACGTATGTTGTTTAAAAACTCTTTTCGGTCAATCTTATAATATCCACCTTGCTCTATTATTTCTATAAAATGAATCTCATTAGCGCCAGGCAAATCTTCATTTTTATTATGAATCGCCGAATAAAATTCCTTTGATAAATATTCGGATGGGACATAAACAACTCTCGTGTGATATGGAGGGAAATAAAGGGAATTATAATCAGGGATCAGTCTAACCCCAAATTTATTTCTGCTTTGCTCATCTAGAAAAATTTCGTCTACGGAAAATCCAAAATCATACTTGCCATTCGTGTTCATCAAAAACTCCAATACAAAGTTGTCTTACTCTTCTTATTTTTTCAGGGATTCGTCAGCGTATAAACCATATCGCCGACAAAACGCCGGAATGATTCATTTTCGACGAATTGTTTATAGACATGGGTATCGTCCTTGAGTAAAAGCTGCATCACTTTACCCAGTGCCTGGTCGTGGGCCATGCGTGCGGTATGTGGTGTATTTTCTTTTGCGTTTTGATATGCCGTATCAGCAGCAACCTTGGGCGCTATGTCTTCACGAATCCGTTTTACGACACGATCCGCATCAGTGAAAAGCGTACCGAATTGCTCATTAAATGTCTTGATGATATTGCTGAGATAATCCAACTCTGGCTCTTTTTTGCGGCCTTCCACTTCCATAGGCACAGGTTCGATTTCTGAATCTTGATCCGCCAATGCAATCTTCATTGCCGCTTTTTTCTCTACGCGATAACTGTCCATATCAATAGCTTCAAGAATGCCTTTGGAAAGATCAGGCTCTGTCGGTGCGGGTAATTTGGGTGTGAGTAAATTAAGCATAATAGAGAGCTTTTCCCATTCGCGATTTGTAGATGGAATAATTGAAGCGAGGAAATCATAGGTGCGGCAGAACGTCTTTGCCTTACTTTTAAAGTCCACTTGCTGATCTTCATCCAGCGATTCTATGTAAACTGCAACGCAAACATCTAGGATTGGATCAAGCTTGTCGCGTTCAGCACCGCCAAGAAACAACTCAACTATTTCGTCAACTTGTTGCGGCGAATAAACCTGTGCAATATCTAACGCCGCTTTTAGATCGTTGAGTTTATTGGGATCCGTTTCTTCCGCAAGCATTGTCGTGCGATAGTAATCCTGGAAAGCATATCTGATTGTTTCGCTATCGTTCTGAAAATCAAGAACAAAACAATCATGTTTCTGCGGATGGGCGCGATTGAGTCGTGAAAGTGTTTGCACCGCCTTAATTCCTTCCAGTGGCTTATCTACATACATCGTGTGTAGAAGCGGCTCGTCATAGCCAGTCTGAAACTTATCGGCACAAATTAGGAATCGATATGGATCAGTCTGAATCTTCTCAGCGATGTCGCCGCTAGAAAACCCATTGAGAGAAGCTTCAGTAACCTTGCCGCCGCCGTAATCATGCTCGCCTGAAAAGGCAACAATTGTCTCATATGGGCTTTTGCGTTCAATGAGGTATGTCTTTATGGCTTGATAGTATTGGATTGCACGTTCAATGCCACTTGTCACCACCATCGCCCGCGCCTGCCCGCCGATCTTCCCGGCTGCAAGCACCTGCTCGTGAAAGTGATCTACCATAATCTCGGCCTTTAGCCGTATTGCGTGATCGTTGCTTTCCACATAGCGGCGGAGTTTCTTGCGTGCCTTCTTGGTATCATATCGCGGATCGTCTTCTATTTTTTTAATCAGCTTGTAGTAGCTATTAACCGGAGTATAATTCTTGAGTACATCAAGGATAAATCGTTCTTCCACTGCCTGCTTCATCGTATAAATATGGAAGGGTAAGTGTTTGACCTTGCCCTCGGTGTCGCGTGGCAATTCATCGCCGAACATTTCTAACGTTTTGTTCTTAGGTGTTGCAGTGAAGGCAAAATAGCTGGCGTTAGTCAGCATCTTGCGCGCTTTCATGCGTATTTCCAGAGCTTCGTTTATCGTATCTTCCGGGTCTGTTTCCACCTCTGTGCCGTCTTTCCCCGCACCCAGGGCTTTGCCCATAGCTGCTGACGTCTTGCCGCCCTGGCTTGAATGTGCCTCGTCAATGACTATAGCAAACGTCTTACCGTTTATTGCCACAATCTCATCAAGAATGAATGGGAACTTCTGTACTGTTGAAACAATTATCTTCTTACCCTGCTCAATGAATGTGCGCAAGTCATCGGCATTTTCTGCATGGCCTACGGTCGCTTTTACCTGCATAAATTGCTTGATTGTGTTCTGTATTTGATCGTCCAGAATTCGCCGGTCAGTAACCACGATTACCGAATCGAAAATTTCCTTGTCTGCCCGCTTGACACCAATTAGCTGATGCGCGAGCCATGCAATGGAATTTGACTTTCCACTGCCCGCCGAATGCTGGATTAAATAACGTTTTCCAACACCGCTTTCTTTTACATCGGCTAAGGCTTTACGCACTACATCAAGTTGATGATAGCGTGGAAATACCTGATTGCGTTTTTTCTTACCTGTCTTTTTATTTTTTACTTCGACAATCTGCGCATAATTTTCCAGAATATTAGTTAGACCCACCGGAGTGAGCATTTCTTTCCATAAATAATCTGTCTTCAATCCTAGAGGATTGGGCGGATTGCCCGCACCATCGTTGAATCCTTTATTGAATGGTAAAAACCACGAGGCCTTGCCTTTGAGTTCAGTGCACATTCTGACTTCACTATCGTCAACTGCAAAGTGCACAATGCAACGGCCAAATTCAAAAAGCTTCTCGCGTGGGTTGCGGTCGCGGCGATACTGCTCTATCGCGTCTTCCACTGTCTGTTTGGTAAGACTGTTCTTTAACTCAAAAGTAGCAATCGGCAGACCATTAATAAACACACACAGGTCTAATGCGCGACGTGTTTCATCAATACTGTAGGCAAGTTGGCGCGTTATCGAAAACCGGTTTTGCGCATTGAGTTCCGCTGCCTTGACGTTGCCTTCCGACGGTGTGCCGTAGAACAGATCAATATGGCCGAGGGGATGATGCTCGATTCCCTTGCGCAAAACATCAATAACGCCGCGCTTGCTGATTTCCGATGAGATTCGGGTAAGTAACTTAAGACGATTCATGTTTTTTGAATCACGATAACTTGTGGGACCAAGTTTTTCAAATACTTCTGGTTGCGTGGCATGCAGGAAAGCGAAAAGTTGCGGTACATCGAGTGCATGGGCACGCTCGTAATCGCGGGCGAAACCAGCAATGTATCCGACACCATCTGCTTTGCGGACAGCGATTTCATCAGGTGTTTCAGCTATTCCATCTTTTGTGTTGTCCAAACCATCGGTGCCGGTCATGTATCGTATGATAATTGTTTCGAGTCTTTTTTCGCTTATATCGGTTGTCATACGGCGATCTCCACGTCGGAAATTTCGGCCACATCGATTACATCTGTTATTTCTTCTTCAGGTAACTTAGCAGCCGCCTCACGAACATCAAGTTTGCCAGTAACAACATCGGCTACGAGGCTATTGCGGTATTCACGTAAGAGTTCGATTTCGCGTTCGTGGCGGGCACTGATGATGTCAAATCTTTTAAGATCACTTGACAGCGTTGTACAAATCGACATCTGCTCACCTTTTGGTGGTAACGGAATCATAACATCTTTGATACCTTGATGCGATAATCCGTAACGCGTGACACCTTTTGCGCTGATGTGCATCTGCGTCGCCACAAACTTATCTTGAAGCGCCCTAAAGAGGAAGTCTCCTAGAACAAGATCTCGCTGTGGCCGCAAAATTGCAAGATGATAACCACATACTAGATCGTCATCTTCATATGCCACAAACGAAGGCACACCGATATCATCCCACTCTTCCGAATCTTTTGTTATGACTACATCACCAACACGAATGCGGAAGTTCAAAATCTCTTCATCCGTTGCAGTAGCGCACATAAAGTTGAGGGTGTTTGTAATGTGCTCGTTTTTATAAACATTCGTGTAGTTGCAGAGCCTTACTGTTTTTTCGTGCGCATGAGAATGCTTGTCAACGTTGCTAACTATCAGCTCTGCACATGTGCGTAACTTCCGCACATCCCAATGCGTAGGAATTTCACCAAGCCACGGAATACCAGATGGTTTAAGAGGCAGGGATTGATCAAGACCGCGTGTAACAGCATGATGGATGATAACTTGCTTCTGCTCATTGAGTAGAGCAATTTGCTTTTGCTTCGCTTTTATAGTACGCCCCAACCTACCATTGACCCAATCTAGAAAACGCACAATAGCATTTTGTTCTTCCGGTAAAGGAAGAGCCACAGGCATTCTCTTGAAGTGTGCAAAGTCGAGGTTCTGACGCAGTCCTGAGCCATAACCATAAATCACTTTTGTAGTATCCCATACATTAAGAAATTGAAAACCGAATTCTGGAATAACACCATCCATCATCTTCAAAGCCAAGTAAGCCGACGTAATGATTCCTCGATTTCTCACCATTCCAACACGCAAACTCGTATGGTCATTTTGAAGATCAGTCGTCCGTAAAATAATGTCGCCGGGATTAACAATCTGATAAGTCTCAAAAGATTCCGGAACTAAACCATGTAATTTATCTTTCGGTTTAATAACGATTCGACCATAGCTGAGAGACAGAACTGTCTTCTCTTTCAGCCCTCTGTTTTTTTCATGATTAGGTGTAAAGACACCAAAAGCGGGTATTAATTTCCAATGTACTGGCACCTTCCCAAGCCACGATAGTCCTGACTCCTTGTATTCAGGATAGGGTTTGAGGTTACTAAGTAGTGGTATTTTTGGCTGATGGGCAGACAGATAAGTTGAGGAAGCTTCCTTCACTGGCGAATGATCGAAAAGGGATGATTGAAAGGGTATCGATGGCGTGACAACTGGTTTATTCTCACTTTCAGTTTGTCTAGTTGCCGATACTTGCTCTATCCTTGTTGATGCAAATATTTTCTGAATAGGGCAACCATATAACAAGAAATCAGGAACGGCAAGCGGTTCGACGCATAGCAGCGAATCCTTCTCATTATTTTTTACCGCTTCCCTCAGTTCCATCAGTAACCGCCCCAACACGTTCCTGCCAACAAGAGTTTGGTTGTCCAATACCTTAGCGCCCCAGAAATCGTCTTTTCGTGATTGTTCGACAATCGGTTTCTCACTCGTATCCAGTAGAAGTTTGCTGAAAGTGTTCCAGTTCTGTGCAAGCTTTACCCGCAAACACCAGCGCATGATTTTAACGCGTACCAAATCCCAATCCGGTCGCGAATCTTTCCTGTGTGGTTTGCCCTTCATCTTGGCGGTCATCGGACTTTTCTGCTCAATGATAAGCCTTTGTACTTCCGGCAGTAGCGGAAAACGGCAAACCTGATACAGCGCTTCTGATGTCAAAATACGGACACCATTGATAATCAATGGATAACCACCGGCCATGTTCGACAATCCGCCAAAGGCCTCGTTTGTCTTCAGAAAGACAATACACTTGGTGCGATCATAAGTGCGTGTCTGATCAGAGCTCATATCATGCATCCTCAGAAAACATTGCCATCAAGCGCCTATTAGCTGTATCAGTATTTGTCGACCGTGCAAACAACGGATACCAAGGATCACCTACCCAAAGCGCTAAGGGGGCATTATTTGGACAGTTGCGAAATGTAACCAACAGAGATCCGAATCCTAAAGTTTCCAGCACTATATTGCCGAGAGGACGCTGGTAAACTTTTAGGTTTGCGCATATTGAACGTATCTTAGCCCCGGCTTTAAGAAATTCCTGTTCGAGTACATCTCTTCCATCCTCTCCTGAAAAAATTCTATTCTTGCCAACATTACCAGGTTTGCGTAATACTGGCTTATGTTTCATGTTAGCAATGTATTGTTTTACTTCTTGGTCATCCGGAATGTGTGTTGGTCTAAGTACGTCTGATATATTAATGTCTGACATTCTATCCTCATATTCGCTGATACTCCACCAAATAGTCTCTATTTTTTTACCAGCAGCTTTTGCTGCAATTTTAATTCTTTCTTTTGCATAATATTGCCCACCACTGTGCGACGCAATCGAAATAACGTAAACCTTAGCTTCGTTTGGTGCATTTTTTTGAATCCAGTTTTCAATGTCCTGTCGTACTCGATTACCTGTAAATATAACATCATCTAAATAAATAAACTTCGTTATTTGTTTTTTTCTGCCACAGTCATTGATCTTGATATCATAAGCATTCTCAAGTAACTGCTCAAAAATGGCAAGCATTTCCCGCTGACTATTCCCACCGCGCTGTATATCAAGAAACATCACAGAACGCCAAAAAGATAAGGGATCAGCACCAACCAATTCTTCGGCTATTATTAACTTTCTTAAGAATCGAGTAACTTTTGCAAAGGTGAAATAGGTAATTTTTAGAACATTATCCATCTCACGTAGAATTGGAAGCCGTGTTTCAGCACTAAACTGTTCAACCCATCGATCTACATGTTCAGGTGTTGGTTCTGGGATTTCACCTTCTCTGTAATCCTTTATGGTATTGGTAATCGAGATCAATAGATCATTACGTTCGCTCATGACTTATTACTCCCAATAATTTCGTCCAACAATCCTTCGGCCTCTTTTTCAATAGCAAGAATATCTTTTTTAATTTCTTCCAAACTGCGCAACGGCTGCGGCTTATAGAAATGGCGCGTAAAGCTGATTTCATATCCAATCTTGGTCGCATCTTTTTTTATCCATGCGTCGGGTGTATAGGGTAAAACCTCTCGCCGGATGAAAGCTTCTATCCCGCCTTCTTCAAGAAGCGGCACCTGTTCGATATCACGTAATTCTGTGTCGGATTCGTATTCAACAACAACCGATTTACCTTCAATACGCGCCTCATATAAACCATTCAATGGATTTGCCTTAACCTTGCCGAGTTTATGTACTTTAACGATCACTTGGGGCGCTGTTTCCACACGCCAGCTTACTGTTTTTAAAATTAACTTTAGATCGCTTGCAGACAATTTAATATTTGCATCTTTTAGAGTTTTATCAACTAGTTTACGGAAAACATTATGATCCTCATACAACTTGTCACCAAGCACCTTGCGCAGTTTTGTGGCAATTTCTAATAGGCGTCCATCGCGTTCCCAGGTCTTTGCATCTAGCAATTTCTTTTTCTTTTTATCGGGCAAACCTTTTGGCGTATCGCCATTTTCATCATCATCTTCTTCATCTTTGCCCCATTCGCCAAGACGCTTCTCCAGTTTTTCATATACTTTCGCAAAATCTGTAAAAAGCGCTTCGCCAAACTCATCATACAAATCGGCACGGATGGATTCATCACCCGAGGCAAAAGGTAGTGTTTCAATAGCCTTGAGTGTAAGTTGACTATGCAGCCGCAGCGGACGTTCTACTATCACCTTCCAGTATCCGAATGCTTTGTTAGGAAATATCTTCGATTCCGGTGTTTCTTTGAAGTCGAGGAATGTTTTGATGATGCGATCAATATCTTCCGGCGATAGTTCACAGTTTTTCTTGCCGAGGTTCTTGCGCAATGGTTTGTACCATTGCGTCGCCTCTATAAGTTGAACCTTGCCCCTGCGGTGTTCGGGCTTCCTGTTCGACAGCACCCAGATATATGTGGCGATACCTGTATTGTAAAATAAGTTTAATGGCAGTGCGACAATGGCTTCGAGCCAATCATTTTCGATGAGCCAGCGGCGGATGTTGCTCTCGCCCTGACCGGCATCACCTGTAAATAGCGACGACCCGTTATTTACCTCAGCAATGCGACTGCCAAGTTTTGATTTATTGTTCATTTTCGAAACCATGTTGACAAGAAAAAGCATCTGGCCATCGCTTGAACGCGTGACAAGTGAAAGCTCCTCGCCTTCGTGCATGACTTTGAAGCGTGGATCGCGCATACCGTCTTTCCCTCCCATTGCTTCGAGATCCTTCTTCCAGCTTTTTCCGTAAGGAGGATTGGATAGCATGAAGTCGAACTCCTGCGCAGGAAAGGCATCGTTGGATAAAGTTGACCATTCCGCACCGCCAATGATACGGTCGGCATTCTCACCTTCACCCTTAAGCAACATATCCGCCTTGCAGATAGCGTAAGTTTCAGGATTGATTTCTTGTCCGTAGAGGCGGCTCTCAATCTGAAGTTGTCGTTTCTTGGCAATCTCTTTAAGTGTCTCTTCCGCAATAGTCAGCATGCCGCCTGTACCGCACGCACAGTCATAGAGCAGGTATGTACCGGATTTCAGCTTGTCCTCGATTAGTAGAAATATAAGGTTGGCCATAAGCCGCACCGCATCGCGCGGCGTCCAATGCTCACCCGCCTCTTCGTTGTTGTCTTCATTAAACTTGCGAACTAACTCCTCAAAGACAGTCCCCATCGCGTGGTTGTCGATGCCGCTGGGAGACAAATCTATTTCGGGATCGAGAAATTTGTTGATCAACGTACCCAAAGCGTCGGCCTTTGAAAGGGTGGATAGTTGATTGCGAAACTTGAAGTTTTCAAGAATATCCTGGACGTTTTGCGAAAATCCATTGAGATAGTCTTCAAAGTCAGCGCGGAGTTGTTGCTGGCTGCCACGAGATTTCAAATCGCGTAATGTGAAACGCGAAGTGTTGTAAAATGCCTGACCGGCAGCATCGGCAAGTGCGGCGCGTTGCTCGGTGATACGCGCTTCATCAAGCATCTTTTTAGTATCGAGCACTGCCTGTTTGGTTGGTTCGAGAACTACGTCCATTCGCCGGATGACGAACATCGGTAAAATCACATCCGGATATTTCCCGCGCTTGAAGAGATCACGTAAAACATCATCAGCAATTCCCCAAATAAACGATACGATTTTGTTCTGAGTGGCTTGGTCCATTATCGATTTCAATCCATTTCAGTCATATTCCTGTTCATGACTTCAAATATGAGCTTTCCTGCTCTTGGTAGAATTTTGTATGAAATGCGCAAGATAATACAACTTTTTATAAACATTACAACTATAATATGTATCCTTCTGATATGAAATTATTAATCCCGCGAACACCTTTTTTGTATTCGGAAATTTATGAATGTTTTCCAAAAGTGGCAACATAGTGGCAATTTTGGACGGTGTATGTAAAAATGATTTTTGCTTATATTACGTAAGTGCTTGATTTTATGGCTGGGGAATAAGGATTCGAACCTTAATAAACGGAGTCAGAGTCCGTTGTCCTACCATTGAACGATTCCCCAGTAAGGAATGTTAAAAAGCGCCGTCGGTAATGTTCTTTTTAGGGAACCAACTTTTTGGCGACGTGTTTATAATGCGATTGCTTTTTTATGTCAACAAATTTTCTTGATAAGCTTGAGGGCATTGGAAATTCAGGCAATCCGGCAGTAAGTGATTTATCAACTAAAAAACAAAAATGAGTTATGTATGATGATGAAAATATTAATCATTTTTGTTCTTCGCTTGTCCTTGCTTAAGGCTGGCAGCTAAGCATGATTGCTCGCCTGTGAATTCAAAAAATTAAAAGAATTTCTTGAAAATTTCTCCGGCTGCAATGATTCCTGAAATTTCCGCTCTCACAATATCACGGTTTTCCCCTTTTAAAACTGTAATAAATAAAACGGTATATTTACTCTTTCCAAAAAAATGAATAGTGTTATATAATAAATAATTATCAAAAAAAAAGCAGTTAATGTATGAGTTGTTAAACACACAAGATATTGTAATTATATGTAAATATTTTAAAGAATGTCCTGATAATCAGGAAACTGTTGTGAAAGGAAAACATTCTTAAGAGAATGGTTCATATGGAAAAAAATTTGACACACATTCGCGAAGCGGCCGAAGAAGGGGATGCGGATGCCATGTTAAATCTTGGTATGATGTATCAGGAAGGTCAGGGCGTTCCACAGGACTATGCCGAGGCAATAAGCTGGTATCGTAAGGCGGCCAAGAAGAAAAATGCGGAAGCCATGGCCATGCTGGGTACGATGTATCGGGAAGGCACAGGCGTTTCGCAGGATAAAGCGATGGCCGCGAAATGGTATACCAAGGCGGCTGAAAATGGAAACGCGGAGGCCCAGTTGAATCTGGCCGGGATGTATCAGGAGGGCAGGGGCGTACCGCAGAGCGATGTCGAAGCCGCAAGATGGTATCTTAAGGCGGCCCAACAGGGAAATGTGTATGCGCAGTTCTA
>Ga0181520_10010440_pt1 | contig 12475 bp, 12 predicted proteins | sample PEATcosm2014_Bin_29_FD_132451 | JGI IMG/M metagenome (GOLD analysis project Ga0181520, IMG submission 132451) | Peatland microbial communities from MTU Mesocosm Facility, Houghton, MI, USA - PEATcosm2014_Bin02_30_metaG | ecosystem: Environmental > Terrestrial > Soil > Wetlands > Peat | place...
CCTGCTCACGTTGCAGGCTGCACGCGCTCTGGGATGTTTGCGGGTATTTGTCGCCGACGTGGATGCGACGCGATTGGAACTGGCCCGCAAGGTGGGCGCCGACGAAACGCTGCATTTCTCAGGCAAGGCGTTGGCAGACGAAGTGATGAAGCTGACCGGCGGCGTCGGAGTCGATCTCGCCTACGAGGCGGTTGGCCGCAACGAAACCGTGGCCTCGGCCATCGACTGCACTCGCAAAGGCGGCACGGTCACTCTGATTGGCAATATCAGGCCCGAAGTGACCCTGCCGCTGCAAAAGGTTGTCTCGCGCCAGATCCGCCTGCAAGGTTCCTGCGCATCCTCAGGAGAATATCCGCAGGCAATCAAGCTCATCGCGAGCGGAAAGATGCAGGTGAAGCCGCTCATTACCGCTGTTGCTTCGCTTGAAGAAGGCCCACGCTGGTTTGAGCGGCTGCATTCAGGCGAGCCGAACCTGATGAAAGTCATTCTTTCGCCGGGGGCGCAATGAGCGAGAACCTTTTCGATTTGACTGGTCAGGTGGCTATCGTTACCGGCACGAGCCGCGGCCTGGGCCAGTATCTAGCGCGAGCATTGGCGCGGGCCGGCGCCGATCTCATTATTACCAGCCGCAAGCGTGAATCGCTTTCCGCTTTTGAAGCCGAGATCAAAGCCCTGGGCCGTCGCGCCGTCGCTCTGGATCTTGACGTGCGCGATCAGCAAAGCATCCAGCGGTTTGCTGCCGAAGCCGAAGCTGCCTATGGCCAGATTCACATCCTGGTCAACAACGCCGGCTGCAATATTCGCAAGCCCGCACTCGATGTTACCTGGTCTGATTGGAATCAGATTCTCGATACCAATCTGCGCGGGACATTTTTCGTTGCGCAGGCCATCGCGCGGTGCATGATCCCCAAGCGCTATGGCCGCATCGTGAACATCGGCTCCGTCACCAGCGTCTTTGGTTACGCGGGCCTTGCGCCCTATGGCGCGAGCCGCGGCGGCGTGCGCCAGTTGACGATGAGTCTGGCCGACGATTGGGGTAAATTCGGCGTTACCGTAAACTGCCTCGCTCCGGGCTGGTTTCGCACTGAGCAGAACAAAGTTCTTTACGAGGATCAGGAATGGGTTGACTATCTCATCGATCGCATTCCCGTTAAGCGTCCGGGCGCGCCGAATGATCTCGACGGCGCCGTCGTATTTCTCGGCTCCGAGGCCAGCCGCTACGTGAACGGGCAAACGCTGCTTGTCGATGGCGGAATCTCGGTCGGCTCCATGCGCGCAACCGTCGCTCCCCAAAAATCGTGAGCGCCGCTTAGGTTTTACCTCCTCCGTTAAGAAGTGCAAGGGTGAGTCACCATGAAAGGTTTCCGGTTAGGTCGCATCGCCGTTCTTTGTTTCGCGCTTGCAGCATGCAATCTCCTCACAGCGCAAACGTCTTCCGCCCCAAACGAAAATGCCGCAGCGTCAAACGATGCATTGCTGCGCGGATTTCTCGATCCGCCGAATGAGGCTCGCCCGCGCGTCTGGTGGCACTGGATGAACGGCAACATCTCCACCGAAGGAATCAAGCTCGATCTCGAGTGGATGCATCGCGTGGGCCTGGGCGGCGTCACCATCTTTGAAGGCGCCATCAACACGCCACAGGTTGTCCCGCACCGTCTCATCTATATGACGCCCGAGTGGAAGCATGCCTTCAACTATGCCGTCACCACGGCGCGCGGCTTCAATATGGAAGTCGCCATCGCGAGTTCGCCCGGCTGGAGCGAGACAGGCGGTCCCTGGGTGCCCGCGCCACAGGGCATGAAGAAGATGGTGTGGACCGCGACGCGCGTCGAGGGCGGCAAGGCCTTTGCCGGCACGTTGGCGCATCCGCCCGAAGTCGACGGTACATTTCAAAATTTCCAGGTCCCGGGCCGCCGCGCCCCCGATGGAACCGTGACCACGCCGCCGCAGTTTTATGCCGACGCTGCGGTCGTCGCCTACAAGATCCCAGACGGCGACAAGCCGCAATCCGATCTCAATCCGCAAATTACTGCGAGCGGCGGTATGGTCAACGCACCGGCATTATCCGACGGTGACGTCAACACTGTCGCGCTCGACCTGCCAGTTGCGGTGCATGGCAGCGAGTCGTGGGTGCAGTTCGACTACGGCCATCCGCAATCCACTCAGGCCGTCACCTTCGCCAGCCTCGGCGATGCCATCAGCGTATTCGACCACGACAGCGACGCGATTCCCCCGCGCCTTGAAGCGAGCGACGACGGCCAATCCTTCCACAAAGTGGCCGACATTCCCTTCAGCAGCATTATTCAGCGAACCGCTTCTTTCGATGCGGTCGCCGCGCGATACTTCCGTCTGGTTTTCCCCGCGCAGCCATCCGACATTCCCATGCACGACGAGCGCATCACTGAGCTGGTGCTTTTGAGCGGCGCGCGCGTCAATGAATTCGAGAAGCGCGCCGGCTTCGCCAACTCACGCAACTTCTTCGCCATCTCCGATCCCAACGTCGCGCCGCAATTCATCGTGCGGCAATCCGATGTAATCGACCTGACAAGCAAGATGAAGCCCGATGGCTCGCTCGACTGGACGCCGCCTGCGGGGAACTGGATGGTCCTGCGCATCGGCTACTCTCTCACCGGCCACGAGAACGGGCCCGCGCCCGCCGAGGCCACCGGCCTTGAAGTCGACAAGCTCAACAAAGACTATGTGAAGAACTATGTCGACGGCTATCTGAAGATGTACGCCGATACTGTCGGCCCAGCGATGATAGGGAACGACGGAATCTCATACATGCTCACCGACAGCATCGAGGTAGGTCCCCAGAACTGGACCGATCACATCCTGGACGAGTTCCTTTCGCGCCGCGGCTACGATGCGCATCCCTGGCTGCCCGCGCTTACCGGCGTTGTTATCAGGAGCACCGCCGATATCGATCATTTCCTCTGGGACTTCCGCTGCACCATTTCGCAACTCATCGCCGAGAATCACTACGGCGAAATCTCTGACGAGCTGCACGCGCACGGCATGCGCTACTACGGCGAAGCGCTCGAATCTCATCGCCCGTCTCTCGGTGACGACATGGAGATGCGCAGCAAGACAGACGTTCCCATGGGCGCCATGTGGACCTGGGCGGCCCAGCCCGGTCCGGACATCGATTTCTTCTCCGACCTGCGCGGCGCCGCATCCGTCGCGCACGTCTACGGACAAAACCTTGTCGGCGCTGAGTCCATGACTTCGCGCGGGCCGGCGTGGTCATTCTCTCCCAACTCGCTCAAGAAAGTTGCCGACATTGAATTTGCGTTGGGCGTGAACCGCTTTGAAATTCATGAGTCCGCGCACCAACCGGTCGCCGACATGGCGCCCGGCCTCACGCTTGGCCCCTACGGGCTGTGGTTCAACCGCAATGACACATGGGCTGAAGAAGCCAAGCCATGGGTCACGTATCTTGCGCGCTGCTCCTATCTTCTACAGCAGGGCCGCTTCAATGCCGATGTTGCCTACTTCTACGGCGAGGAGGGCCCACTCACCGCTGTCTATGGCTGGAAGGCGATCGGCGACGCACCAGACGGCTACGGCTTCGACTTCGTGAACAGCGATGTGGTGCTCCATCAGCTTTCCGTGAAGGACGGCCGTCTCACCGCTGCTTCCGGAGCGAGCTATCGCATTCTTTACCTCGGTGGGCGCAGCCAGCGCATGACGCTGCCCCTCTTGCGCCATCTCAAAGATTTGATCGCGCAGGGCGCGGTCGTGGTGGGCAACCGGCCAACTGATTCGCCGAGCCTGGCAGACGATCGGGCCGATTGGAAGAAGGTTGCGGATTCGATGTGGGGCGCGATTTCCGCTCCGCATGGAGTGCGCAGAATCGGAAAGGGACGGCTCTATATTGGCATCACGCCCGATGAGGCGCTGTCTGCGCTCGGCGTTCCGCGGGATTTCGAAGCCAACAAGCCGGAGCCCGATACAAACTTGATGTTCCTGCATCGGAAACTGGCCGATGCCGACATCTACTTCGTCGACAACCGCACGGACCGCGCCGAGAACGTCGATGCAACTTTTCGCATCGAAGGCAAAGCTCCCGAGCTTTGGGATCCTGCAACCGGCCGAACGCAGCCTGCCTCCTATCAAATTGCGGCGGGCCGCACTACCGTGCCGCTGCACCTCGATTCATACGGCTCAATCTTCGTCGTCTTCCGTGAAGCCGCCGCAACAAATTCGCATCAGATCCCGGCGCCCAAAGAAACCGTTGTCACTGACCTCGACAGCGCGCTCAATCATGACTGGAGCGTGCTCTTTGAGCGCGACAAAGGGGCGCCAGCCAGCGCTCAATTCGACCGCCTCATCTCCTGGAGCGACAATTCGGATGCAGGCATCAAGTATTTCTCTGGAACCGCCACTTACACGAAGACGATCGAGGTCCCGGCCAATCTCTTTGTGCCGGGTGCGCGTTTGTGGCTCGACCTGGGCGACGTGGACGACGTGGCCGAAGTTGCAATCAACGGCAAGGATGCTGGAATCGCGTGGAAGACGCCTTTCAAGCTCGATATCACTGGATTTCTTGCTCCCGGGACAAATCGCATCCTTATCCATGTCACGAATTTGTGGGTGAACCGCATGATTGGCGATCAGCAGCCGTGGGCTCCGAAGAAGTATGCCTTCGCTGACTTCTTTCCTTACAAGGTCGACTCGCCGCTGCTGCCGTCCGGGCTCCTTGGTCCCGTGCGCTTGCTCTCAGTTGCGGCGCCGTAACCAGAGCGCGGCCGGTCCCCAACCTCGCCAATCCGGGCCGCGAGAAAACACTTGCATTTTGCAAGGGAGATCGGAAAGAATCGCTCTGCGGCGATTCCCCGAGCGAGCCCCAATAGAACCAACGCGCCGCCAACAGTGAGCATCTTGAAGGAATAGTCAGGAGATCGATATGAGCAGCGTACGAGTTCTTGTTGGAACGCATAAAGGCGCGTTCGTCCTGAGCGCGGATGGCAAGCGCAAAGATTGGAAAGTCGAAGGGCCATTCTTTGCCGGCTGGGAAATCTATCACCTCAAGGGTTCGCCCGCCGATCCGAACCGGCTCTACGCCTCGCAAACAAGCGGCTGGTTCGGCCAAGTGATGCAGCGCTCCGATGACGGAGGCAAGACATGGCATCAACCTGGAGTGCCTGCGGGTCAAGCTCCCGCTCCGGGACCGCCGACAGCCCTCCCCAACAAATTCAAATACGACGTGTCGCCCGAAACCGGCAAGCCGCTCACGACGCACCAGTGGTACGACGGCACACAGCATCCTTGGGAGTTCAAGCGCGTGTGGCACCTCGAACCGTCGCTCACCGATCCTGACACGGTCTACGCCGGTGTCGAAGATGCTGCGCTGTTCCGTTCCACCGACGGCGGCGAGAACTGGAACGAGCTTTCAGGCCTGCGGGGCCATGGCACCGGCCCCCGGTGGCAGCCGGGCGCGGGCGGCTTGGGATTGCACACCATCATTCTCGATCCCACCAACCCGAAGAGGATCTACATCGCCATCTCCGCCGCGGGAGCGTTCCGCACAGACGATGGCGGTGCTACATGGAAGCCGATTAACAAGGGTCTTCGCTCACCATATATTCCCGACCCGAACGCCGAGGTCGGCCACTGCGTGCATCATGTGGCCATGCACCCCGCGCGGCCCGATGTACTCTTCATGCAAAAGCATTGGGATGTGATGCGCTCCGACGATGCCGGCGACAATTGGCACGAAGTCAGCGGCAATCTTCCCACCGACTTCGGTTTTGCCATTGACGTGCACGCGCATGAACCGGAGACTCTTTATGTCGTCCCCATCAAAAGCGACTCGGAACATTTCCCGCTCGATGGCAAGCTGCGCGTCTATCGTAGCCGCAAGGGCGGCAATGAGTGGGAGCCGCTCTCTAATGGACTTCCTGAAAAGGATTGCTACGTGAATGTGCTGCGCGACGCCATGGCCGTTGACAAGCTCGATGACTGCGGCGTCTACTTCGGCACTACCGGCGGCCAGGTCTATGCCTCGTCCGACTCCGGCGATAGCTGGGCGCCCATCGCACGCGATCTACCTGCGGTGCTTTCCGTCGAGGTGCAAACGTTGCAATGACCGCAGGCGCCGCTCCCGGCAAGCAGCCACCCGAAAGCCGCCCACCAATCCGAGTGGCGCTCCCCTATCATCTGCGCAACCTCGCGCATATCGAAGGCGATGTGCTGCTCGATGTCGCGACGCCCGCCACAATTCGCGCCGTTCTTGATGCACTCGAGGCGCGCTATCCCATGTTGCGCGGCACTATTCGCGACTACGAGACCGGCCAACGACGCGCATTTCTTCGCTTCTTCGCCTGCGCCGAAGACATCTCGCTCGCCTCGCCCGACGCAGCCTTGCCTCAGGCGGTCACATCGGGAGAAGAACCGCTGCTCATCATCGGTGCGATTGCAGGCGGATGACTTTCAAGTCGACCGCGCTCTCACCCCTGCGCTGCAAGATACTTCTTCATCGGCTCCCAGTAGTGCGCGTGCCAGCGCGCATCCAGATGGTCAAAGTCCCCCTCCGGAAATCCCGTGTGGTTGAGTACGAGCCTGGTTCCGGCACCGCTTGCCTTGAACTCGAAATGAGCGATCGAATAGACGCCCGGATCCCATGAAGCTGGGCGCCAGGCTTGCACGATGCGCTGGCCAGCAATCAACTCAACGTTGCGGCCTTCGATCATCCCGCCGAACATAGTGAAAGTTCCTCCCGCTTTTGGGTCGATCTGCGCGGCCATGCCTGTCATCGCGGCAAATGATTTCGCATCGAGCAAAACGTCGAAAATTCGCTGCGGCGCGGCTGCGAGGTCGATCTCCTGGTGCAGGGAAGTGCGCGAAGCGTTGGCGCCCGTAGAAGGCGTCTCCTGCATTGCGGGCTGCTGCGCACGGGCGACCGGCGCGATAATTAAATTGCCTAGCCCGACCGCGATGCCCGCGGCGGCCTGGCGGCGTGTAATCCCGAAAACGTTCCCGTCCATACTGACCTCACTGGAAACTCTGCTGCGTATTGTTCGATCGGAACACGCCGCAAAAATATGTTCAAGAACATATTTTGATCGACAAGCATTCTGTTCCTCGCAGATACTCCACGCAGGAGGGAAAGAATTATGCCGTATCCCCCAGGGCATCGGGACGATGTGAAGGGAAGAATCGTCAGCAGCGCGCGCCGGTTGTTCAACAGGCATGGCTTCGAGCAGGTGTCTCTCGATCAGATCATGGCGGGCGCCGGCCTCACCCGCGGCGGTTTCTACAGCTACTTCGACAGCAAGAGCGACCTCTATGCGGAGGTTCTCGGCTGTTTCTTCACCGATCCGAACTGGAAAAACTGTTGGGAAGGCATCGAAGTCGATCTGAAATCGTCCAACGCCGGCGGGCAAGTGGTGAGCGCCTATCTCTCGCAGCAGCACTTTGAAAATGTTGAGAATTCCTGCCCCATGGTTGCCCTGCCGACGGACGTGACGCGCAGCGGCGCAAAGGCGCGAACCGCGTTCGAAACCGTCTTCTCCGCGATGGTGAGCGTGCTCGAACGCAGCATGCACCGGAAGGGTCGGGATCGCCATGCCGTCGCGCAGGCCGCGGCGGCTTTGTGCGTTGGCGGCATGGTCGTCGCGCGCGCCATGGAGAATCGAGTTGCTGCCGACTCGCTACGAGATGCGTGCATGGCTGTGGCATTGCAACTGGGTGGCTGGCGGCAAAAAGCTGCGAAAAAAGGAAGACGCGCCGGTGCGCGCCACTGACCGCGCCGTCGAGTTCACCCCGCCGAAACCTCCCTCGATGTTATGCTGGTTTCTCCCCCCACGAGGTGAGTCTATGTCTGAAGCAAACAAGGAAGTGGTGCGAACCTGGTTCGAAAAGGTGTGGAACCAGCAGAGCACCGCAGCGATCGATGCCCTGTACCGCGCCGATGGCCGGGCATACGGCTTCCCTCAAGCCGATTCGGTGCTCATCGGTCCAGAGGACTTCAAAGTCATCCATCGCAACTTCTGCGGAGCCTTTCCCGACATTCACGTCACCGTGGACGATGTGATTGCCGATGGCGACAAAGTGGCCGTGCGCTGGACCGCAACTATGACCCACACCGGCGACTCCCTAGGAATCAAGGCGTCAAACAAGAAAGTCGTTCTCAGCGGCTCCACAATCGCCGTCATCAAAGATGGGCTGATCAGTGAGGGCTGGAACTTTATGGATATGGGCGGCTTCATCCCGAAGCTGCAAGCCGAGTAACGCAGACGCATCGCTCGCGGAGGCTCGTCTAATGCTCGTCCTTGCCCGGCCGCAGCATTAAATCGCGAATCGCTGTACGCGGATCCTTGCCTTCGTTCAGGATCAGCTCCATCTGTTCGGTGATTGGCATCTCGATGCCGTGCTTGCGCGCCAGGCCCAGCGCTGCGTGCGTCGTCAACACGCCCTCAGCCACTTTGCCGCCAAGACTTTCCAGAATCTCCGGCAATTTCCGTCCTTGGCCCAATGCTTCGCCAACAGTCCTGTTGCGGCTCAGCGATCCAGTGCAGGTGAGCACCAAGTCGCCAACGCCGGAGAGACCGGCCAGCGTCTCGCGCCGCGCGCCGCATGCCACGGCGAGCCGCGTGATCTCAACAATGCCGCGCGTAATGAGTGCCGCAGTGGAGTTGTAGCCGAGCCCCGCGCCCACGCCGATTCCCGCCGCAATCGCGATCACGTTCTTCAGCGCGCCGCCGAGTTCCACGCCAATCACATCGGTCGACGTGTAGAGGCGCAGGGTCTCCGACGAAAATTCCTGCTGGATCAGCGTCGCGACTTGCGGATCGCTGAATGCCACCGTGACGGCCGTTGGTTGGCCTTCGGCCACTTCAAGCGCGAAGCTTGGCCCGCTGAGTGCGCCAATTCCGAGCAGCAGACCGGCCGGCTCCAGCGTCGCCGAAAGAACCTCGGTCATTCGGTAGTGCGTGCGCTCTTCAAGGCCCTTGGTGGCGCTCAACACGAACTGGCCATTATGCAGGTGCGTGCGGATGCGGAGCAACGTCGACCGCAGAAATTCCGACGGAACGACGGAGACCACGATCTCAGCGGCAGCAATGGCAGCGCAGTCGCCAGTGACGGTGACCCCTGCCGGAATGGGGAAGCCTGGAAGAAACTGCGCGTTCTCGCCGGCCTCGACGATCTCGCGCGCAAGCTCAGGGGTGTGCGCCCATAGTGCAATTTCGTGGCCGCCGCGGCGATGGAGCGAGAGGGCGAGGGCGGATCCCCAGGCACCGGAACCAAGAATTACGATGCGGCTCATGCTGCGCTCCTGGCTCCCAGTTTGTGTTCCGTACCGGTAAGCAGCCGGTGAATGTTCGCGTGGTGCATCACAATAATCAGAAGTGCGACGAGAGATTGCACGACGATGAAGAAAACTGGACGGCTCCCACCAACAAGGAACCAGGCAAAGACAGGAAAGCTGGCCGCGCCGATCATCGAACCAAGCGCGACATAGCGGCTGAGCGCCAAAACAACAAAGAAAACTCCGATGGCGGAGAGTGCTGCCCAGGGAGCCGCAACCAGAAATACGCCAAATCCAGTGGCCACGCCCTTACCTCCGCGGAAGCCCAGCCACACTGGAAACATGTGGCCAAGCACGGCAAAGAGCGCGGCAAGGGCTTCGGCGTTACGCAGATCCATTCCAGGCGCGAGCCATGACGCCAGTACCCCACCCAGCCAGACCGCAGTGCAGCCCTTCAACACATCCAACGCGAAGGTAGCTGCGCCCAGACCCTTTGCGCCCGAGCGCAGCACGTTGGTGGCGCCAATGTTGCCACTACCCACTGAGCGGATGTCCTGGCCGCGAAAGATGCGGACCAGCAGATATCCGAAGGGAATCGATCCCAGCAGATATGCGACGGCCGCAATCGTTATGAGAGCGAGGGGCACAACGGAAGAGTTTAGCAGGTGAGGCGTCGTGACCGGCCGCGGCGCTCGCATGGGCAAGCGTCTCGGTGAACCGGGCATTCCCGTGATGTAAGGCGCGACGGCCAGGGCGAGAACATCCATTACGCGCGTTGCGGGCGTCATTCCATTCAGTACCTGTTTGGTATTGTCTTTCAACTCCGCGCGAGGTGTCTCAGTCACTCGTATGCGCGTATGCGGGAAGATGCCATTGTGCTTTTATGCTATCTCGGCAGCTATCACCCTAGCGGTTGAGCGCCTGGCGGGCGGTACGAACCTCTGCGGCCAGCACCTGCAGCATCTTGAGCGACAACTGCGGATCCGTCTGCACCAGTGCCAGGAAATCCGCGCGGCTCACAAAACTCACCTTCGCGCCGGCGTGGGCAGTCGCCGTAAGGGAGTATGGTTTTTCGCTGACGACCGCAGGCAAGCCAAGCAGGGAACCGGGCATTGCATTCACTGAAAAGATCGGCTGTCCGTCATGCGAGGTCATCGTCAACGTAGCCGCCCCTTCGTGGAGGATGTAAACACCCACCGCAGTGTCGTCCTGGTTGAACAGCACTCCGTCCCCGTCGCACCGCACCGGCGTCGCGCGAGTTTCAAGCGTGCGAATCAGCTCAGGATCGGCAACAAATGCGGATGAGTCGGGCTGCATCGGAGAAGTCCTTGAGAGCGGGGGCCCGTAACACAACGCCCCAGTAACGAGCGTCAAGAAGATCATGCCATCCTTTGGATCAAGGTTCTTGTGATTTACGTCACGATTATTTGGTTGACTCGCATTCCGAAAGTGATGCGAATCACGCTACGAGGCACGCCTCAGAAAGTTGAACGGCTGCGCCGGATCCCAGCCCGCCTCCTTCCAGGAACCTTCTACGCTCTCCTTTTGCGTTTGGAGAAGGTACTCTTGGGCGTCATGCAACGAGTTGCGGAGCGCGCTGTTGCTCGCTACTCCAACGGACCGCTCGATGGCGATGAGCTTTTGCAGCAGGATGGTGAGATTCATCTTGGGGACCCTTTTAATTCTTCTCTCGAGGATCACAGTTTGCCCTGATTTCGGCCTGTCGGATGTGATTTGGATCACTCCGTGATCGAGCCAATCGCGGCACAGTCCCAGTCTCCGCGTTTCCCACAGAAAACAAAGCCGTTGCATTTTGACGTTCGACGGCTGGGCCCACCTCGCCGAGAGATCTCTCGAATAAACTGGATCAAGCACACTCCATGGCTGGCATAACCTCCAAAATCCGCACCACGCTCGAGATGATCAAGTGGGAGCACTCGATCTTCGCGCTGCCCTTTGCGCTCACCGCAATGCTGCTGGCGGCGCATGGGCTGCCCGGCTGGAGCACCGTTCTTTGGATCGTCGTCGCCATGGTGTCGGCGCGGTCGGCAGCCATGGCCTTTAACCGTTGGGCCGACGCGGAACTTGACGCAAAGAATCCCCGTACCAGCAACCGCGCCATTCCAGCCGGTCTCCTGTCGCGGCAATTTGTTCTTGGATTCACCTGCGCCGCGATCGTGATTTTCCTGGTCGCAGCGGGCGAGCTCAACCGGCTCACGCTGGAATTCTCGCCGGCAGTCCTCGTGGTTCTACTGGGCTACAGCTGCCTTAAGCGCTTTACGCACTGGTCGCACATTGGCTTGGGGCTGGCGCTGGGCCTCGCGCCCACTGCTGCCTGGATCGCTGTGCGCGGCAGTCTCGATCCGCGCATCCTGGTGCTCACCGGCGCAGTCACCTTGTGGGCCGGTGGTTTTGATGTGCTCTACGCCTGCCAGGATTATGAACACGACCGCGCCGCTGGATTGCACAGTCTGCCGCAGGCCACGAGCATCACAGCTGCATTCTGGGCTGCGCGGTTCATGCATCTGGCCATGCTTGCGCTCCTGGTTTGGTTCGGCCGGCTGTTCTCTTTTGGCCTCGCGGGCTGGCTGGGCATCGCCGCCGTTGCACTTCTGCTGGCTTACGAGCACTCGCTCGTGTCGCCGGGCGACCTGCGCCGCTTGAACGCCGCATTCTTCACGATGAACGGCGTCATCGCGATGGTCTTTCTCTGTTTTGTCACGGCAGATTTGTGGCTCAGGCGCTGAACCGTTGGTTCCAATGGCGCGAGTCCACAAAAACCACCCCCAATAAATAAGCGCGGCAGCTCTCAGGAAGACAAGCGCCGCGCTCACATTTTCAAATTCCCCAACAAGTCTATTGCGGCTTCGGAAGCTTCACTCGAGGCGCAGACTGATCGTCAGAGGCCGTCTGCACCGGGCCAGCATCGGTGCCGGCGGAATTCGACATTGTGGCCAACTCCGATTGCCGGTACTTCGATGCGCTCACGTATCCGTGGATGTGGTCCTTGCTGATGTTGTTGATCACTACTTCTACCGGCTGCGGGCTGTCGGGAGTTGAGAACATCACCGGCTGGTAAAGGTTCACGTGCTTCTGCGTCAGGTTGCGATCGTCAACAAGCAAATCCAGATCGGCAAATTGATGTCTGTTGTCGGCCTTTCTCAAGCGGATCTCAAAGGGCCCTTCGCGCGCGAACTGTTTTGACTTCGTGATGTCGAACTC
>Ga0181520_10010441_pt1 | contig 12475 bp, 5 predicted proteins | sample PEATcosm2014_Bin_29_FD_132451 | JGI IMG/M metagenome (GOLD analysis project Ga0181520, IMG submission 132451) | Peatland microbial communities from MTU Mesocosm Facility, Houghton, MI, USA - PEATcosm2014_Bin02_30_metaG | ecosystem: Environmental > Terrestrial > Soil > Wetlands > Peat | place...
TACGGCGGTCGCGTGCATACGCGCTTCCCGCCGGAGCCGAACGGCTACCTGCACATCGGGCATGCCAAGTCCATTTGTTTGAATTTCGGGATCGCGCGGGAATTCGCCGGGCAGTGCAACCTACGCTTTGACGATACCAACCCCACGAAAGAAGAAGTCGAGTACGTCGACTCCATCATGGAAGACGTGCGCTGGCTCGGCTTCGAGTGGGACCGCCTCTGCTACGCCTCCGACTATTTCGGCCAGCTCTACGAGTGGGCTGTGCAACTCGTCAAAGCCGGCAAAGCCTACGTCGACGACCTCTCCGCCGACGAGATCCGCCAGCATCGCGGCACTCTGACAGAGCCGGGCAAAGACAGCCCCTATCGCACCCGCACCATCGAGGAGAACCTGGACCTTTTCACCCGCATGAAGGCTGGTGAATTCCCCGACGGCACCCGCGTGCTCCGCGCCAAAATCGACATGGCGTCGCCCAACCTCAACATGCGCGACCCGGTCATGTATCGCATTCTCCACGCCTCGCACCAACGCACCGGCGATCAGTGGTGCATCTATCCCATGTACGACTACGCCCACGGCCAGTCGGACTCGCTTGAGCGCGTTACCCACTCCATGTGTACCCTCGAATTCACCGACCACCAGCCCATCTACCGCTGGTATATCGAGCAGCTTGGCATCTTCCCCACGCAGCAGATTGAATTCGACCGCCTCAACATCACCTACACCATGCTTAGCAAACGCAAGCTCCTTCAGTTGGTGAAGGAAAATCGCGTCAGCGGCTGGGACGATCCCCGCATGCCCACTCTCTGCGGCATTCGCCGTCGCGGCTTTACGCCTGAAGCCATCCGGACATTCGTCGCCGCCGCTGGTATCTCGCGCACCAATGGCAGCACCGATATTGAAATGTTGGAGCACTTCCAGCGCGACGATCTTAACCACCGCGCCGCTCGCGCCATGGCTGTTCTTTATCCACTCAAGCTGGTCATCGATAACTATCCAGCAGGGCAGAGTGAGTTTGTCGAGGTCGCCAACAATCCCGAAGATCCCTCTGCAGGCACTCGCCAGGTTCCTTTCTCCGGCGAAATTTATATCGAGCAAGACGACTTCCGCGAAGTTCCGCCGCCGAAGTACTACCGCCTGTCGCCGGGAAAAGAAGTCCGCTTGCGCAACGCCTACTTCGTCACCGCCCACAGCGTGGTCAAAGACGCGGACGGCAACATTGTCGAAGTCCACTGCACTTACGATCCAGCCAGTCGCGGCGGCAATTCTCCCGATGGGCGCAAGGTCAAGTCGACCATGCACTGGGTCTCAGCCGCCCACGCCATCTCCGCCGAAATCCGTCTCTATGGCAACCTCTTTGCCAAGCCTGATCCTTACGATTTGGAAGAGGGCCAGGACGTTCTCGACAATCTCAACCCTAACTCCGTCGAGATCCTCACTGGAGCCAAGCTGGAGCCATCGCTGGCCAATGCCAAGCTCACCGATCGCTATCAGTTTGAACGCGTAGGCTACTTCTGTCTCGATCCAGACACCACCGCAGCCCATCTGGTCTTCAATCGCACATTAGCGCTAAAAGACTCCTGGGCCAAAATCGAAAAGAAGAGCGAGAAGTAGTCTGGGACGTAGAATGCGTGGGCGGGGCGCTGACGCCACACTGCTACACGAGCAATAATTTAAAGAGCTGTGCCGGGACTCTCTAGTTAGAGTCCCGGCTTTTTTGTCTAAGGTGTCTATGCCAGCGCGTGGTGGCGCAGGGGTGCGGGCTCCTCGATTGTGGCAAGGTAGCGGTCGACGGCTGCGGCGGCCTTGCGGCCTTCGCTGATGGCCCAGACAACGAGCGACTGGCCGCGGCGCATGTCGCCGGCAGCGAAGATGTTCTCGACCGAGGTCTGGTATTCGCTGTTAGTGGATACGTTGCCGCGCTTGTCGAGCGCCACGCCGAACTGTTCGATCATGCCATTGCGGACCGGCCCCAGGAAGCCCATGGCGAGCAGAACCAGATCGACGTCGAGAGTGAACTCGGTGCCGGGAATGGCTTCGAAGCTCGGGGGAGGGCCGACACGGACGGCGTGCAACTGCTTGACGTTGCCGTTTTCGTCGCCGGTGAACTTGATGCTGTTGATGCTCCAGTCGCGGATGCCGCCCTCTTCATGCGCGCTCTCAGTGCGCAACTGCAAGGGCCACATCGGCCATGGTGTAGAGGCCGCGCGCAGGGCTGGCGGCTTGGGCATGATTTCAAATTGATGGACACTCAACGGGTGCTGGCGCAGGCTGGTGCCCAGGCAATCGGCTCCGGTGTCGCCGCCACCGATGATGACGACGCGCTTGCCCTCGGCGAGGATGGCCAGTGAGGGATCGACCTGATCGCCCTCGCAGCGGTGGTTCTGCTGGGGCAGGAACTCCATAGCAAAGTGAATGCCTTTAAGTTCTCGGCCAGGAATCTTGAGGTCGCGGGGCTGCTCGGAGCCGCCGCAGAGCAGGATGGCGTCATAGTGTTCAGTGAGAGCTTCGACGGGCACGTTGACGCCGACATGCGCGTTGGTCACGAAGGTGACGCCCTCGGCGCGCAACTGCTGAACGCGGCGCTCCACGACGTGCTTTTCGAGCTTGAAGTTGGGAATGCCGTAACGCAAGAGACCGCCGATGCGGTCGGCTTTTTCGTAAACGGTGACGGAGTGACCTGCGCGGCGCAACTGCTGCGCGGCTGCCAGGCCTGCCGGCCCGCTGCCGACGACGGCGACTCGCTTGCCGGTATTCTGCTCGGGCGGCTCGGGATGAATCCAGCCCTCGTCCCAGGCGCGGTCGACGATGCTGCGCTCCATGAGCTTGATGGAGACGGGTGGCTGATCGATGCCCAGTACGCAAGCAGCTTCGCATGGGGCAGGGCAGATGCGGCCGGTGAACTCCGGAAAGTTATTAGTGGCGTGGAGGCGACGGATCGCAGCCTCCCAGCGGCCGTTGTAGGAGAGGTCGTTCCAGTCGGGAATCAGATTGTTGACCGGACAGCCGGTGTGGCAGAAGGGAACGCCGCAATCCATGCAGCGCGCGCCCTGCTCACGCTGCTTCTCTTCGGGGAATGGCTCGTAGATTTCGAACCAATCCTTGACCCGATCCTCGACCTTGCGGCGGGTGGGTTGTTCGCGCTGAATTTCCAGAAATCCTGTCACCTTACCCATGTTGCACCTCTGCCGTAGCCGTCACCAGAGGCGACGATTTTGTTTCAGGAGAATAGACCTCTTCAACGCGGGGAATGCCAAGAACACGCTTGTACTCGTGCGGGAAGACCTTGATGAATCGCGGCTGCGCGTCGGTCCAGTTTTCGAGAATCCAGGCGGCGCGCGGGCTGCCGGTCAGGTCGCGGTGGCGCGCAAGCAGTCCGCGCACCTCAGCCACGTCTTCATCGGTGACCAGAGGCTCGAGATCGACGCTTGTCTGATTGCAGCGGCGCGCAGTGAAGTCACCGCGGTCGTCATAAACGAATGCTCGCCCGCCGCTCATGCCAGCGGCGAAGTTGCGGCCGGTCTTGCCGATCACGACGACGGTGCCGTTGGTCATGTATTCGCAGCCGTGGTCGCCCACGCCCTCGACGACCGCGATGGCGCCAGAGTTGCGAACAGCGAAGCGTTCACCGGCGATGCCGTTGAGAAAGACCTCGCCGCTGGTCGCGCCGTAGAGCACGACGTTGCCAACCAAAATGCTCTCTTCAGGCAGGAAGCTCGATGTTTTAGGCGGATAGGCGATGATGCGCCCGCCGGAGAGTCCCTTGCCCATGTAGTCGTTGGAGTCGCCTTCAAGCTCCAGCGTGACGCCGTTCGGTACGAATGCGCCGAAGCTCTGACCTGCCGAGCCGGTGAACTTGAAGTGAATGGTCCCTTCCGGCAATCCGGCAGAACCGTAGCGCCGGGCAATTTCGCCGCCTAGCATTGCGCCTACCGTGCGGTGCACGTTGCGGATGGCGAAGTTAGCCGTGACGGGAGTCTTGGATTCGAGGGACGGAGCGGCTGTCTCGATGAGCTTGTGATCGAGTGCCTTGTCGAGGCCGTGGTCTTGCGCTTGAATCTTGCGGCGGGCGACACGCGACGGCAACTCTGGCTCGTAGAGGATCGAAGAGAGATCGATGCCTTTCGCCTTCCAGTGAGCATCGGCGATGGCGGCGTCGATTTTGTCCACGCGGCCTACCATCTCATCGACGGTGCGGAAGCCGAGCTTGGCCATGTGCTGGCGGACTTGTTCGGCGATGAAGAAGAAGAAGTTGACCACATGTTCAGGTTGGCCTTTGAAGCGCTCGCGCAACACCGGGTCCTGAGTGGCGATACCCACCGAGCAGGTATTCAGGTGGCACTTGCGCATCATGATGCAGCCCATGGTGATCAGCGGCATGGTGGCGAAGCCGAACTCTTCTGCGCCAAGCAGCGCTGCGATAACCACGTCGCGGCCAGTCTGAAGCTTGCCGTCGGTCTGCACCTTAATGCGGCCACGGAGATCGTTGAGCAAAAGGACTTGCTGCGTCTCGGCGAGGCCTAACTCCCAGGGAAGCCCCGCGTGCTTAATTGAACTGAGCGGCGATGCGCCGGTGCCGCCGTTGTCGCCGGAGATGAGCACTACATCGGCGTGGGCTTTGGCGACGCCGGCTGCGACTGTGCCGACGCCGACCTCTGATACCAGCTTGACGGCGATGCGAGCCTGGGGATTGACGTTCTTGAGGTCGTAGATCAGTTGCGCGAGATCTTCGATCGAATAAATGTCATGATGCGGCGGCGGTGAGATCAGGCCCACGCCGGGAATGGAGTGGCGGGTTCTGGCGATGATCTCATCGACCTTGTGGCCGGGCAATTGTCCGCCCTCACCGGGCTTTGCGCCCTGAGCCATCTTGATCTGCAACTCGTCGGCGTTGACGAGGTAATTTGTGGTGACGCCGAAGCGCCCGCTGGCGACCTGTTTGACGGCCGAGCGGCGCGAGTCGCCGTTCGCGTCGGGCTTGAAGCGCTCTTCCTCTTCGCCTCCCTCGCCGGTGTTGGACATGCCGCCGAGCCGGTTCATGGCAATGGCGAGAGTCTCGTGAGCTTCCTTGCTGATCGACCCGTAGCTCATGGCGCCGGTCGTGAAGCGCTTGACGATCTCCTTGGCCGGTTCGACTTCTTCAATCGGAAGGGGCTTATCAGCGTACTTGAGTTGAAGCAGACCGCGCAGCGTGCAGAGGTGGCGGTTCTGATCGTCGAGCAGGGCTGTGTACTCTTCAAAGGTCGCCGGATTATTCTGCCGCACGGCGTGCTGCAGCTTGGCGATGGTCTCAGGATTGAGCAGGTGATACTCGCCGCCCTGGCGGAATTGATAGTGACCGCCGACAACCAATTCAGTTTCAGACTCGGTGAGCGGCTGGAAGGCGTAGGCGTGTTTCATCTGCGCCTCGCGCGCCAAGACGTCAAGACCCACACCCTCGATGCGCGAGGCGGTGCCGGAGAAGTAGGCATTGACCAGAGACTGATTCAGACCTACCGCTTCGAAAACCTGCGCGCCGCGATAGCTTTGCAGCGTGCTGATGCCCATCTTCGAGAAGGTCTTGAGCAGGCCCTTGTTGATGGCCTTGATGAAGTTCTTCTCGGCATGGGCGCCGGTGACTTTGTCAGGTAGCAAGCCCAGACGTTTCAAGTCGTGCAGAGTTTCGAAGGCCAGATAAGGATTAATAGCGCTTGCGCCGTAGCCTATAAGCAGGGCGAAGTGCATCACCTCGCGCGGCTCGCCGCTCTCGATGATCAGCGCGACCTGGGTGCGTGTCTTGTCCCTGACTAGGCGGTTGTGCACGGCGGCCATGGCCAGTAGGCTGGGAGTCGGAGCATAGGTTGCATCGACGCCGCGGTCCGAGAGGATCAGCAGTGTGTAGCCGGATTCGACGGCGTGAGCGGCGCGATTGCTGAGGTCTTCGAGCGAGTGCTTGAGGCCGCGTTCGCCATCCTCGGCGCGGAAGAGCGTGGGCAGCGTGGTGGCCAGCAAGTCACCGGAAGAGACGCGGCGCAGCTTTTCGAGATCGCGATTGGTCAGGATCGGATGCGGCAGCTTGAGCGTGTGGCAGTTCTCCGGCGCCTCATCGAGAATGTTGCGCTCGGTGCCGATATAGCTGATCAGCGACATCACCAGCTCTTCGCGGATGGGATCGATGGGCGGATTGGTGACCTGCGCAAAGAGCTGCTTGAAGTAGCTGAAAAGCGACTGCGGGCGGTCTGAAAGACAGGCCAGCGGCACATCCGCGCCCATGGAGCCGACCGGTTCCGCCGCTGTGGCGCCCATCGGTCCCAACAGGATTCTCAGATCTTCTTCGCTATATCCGTAGGCGCGCTGGCGGCGCAGCAGCGTCTCGGGATTCGAGGCGATGACGCGCGAGGGCTCGGGCAACTGCTCGATGGTGACCTGCTGCTCTTTGAGCCATTGTCCATAAGGTTGCCGGTCGGCCAACTGCTTTTTAATCTCTTTGTCGGAGATGATGCGCTTCTGGACGGTATCGACCAGGAACATGCGGCCTGGTTGCAGGCGGCCTTTCTTGCGCACGTCCTTGGCCGGAATGTCGAGGACGCCGGCCTCGGAGGCTAGTACCACCAGATCGTCTTTGGTGACGACGTAGCGGCCGGGGCGCAATCCGTTGCGGTCGAGGGTTGCGCCGATCACGCGGCCATCGGTGAAGGCCATGGCGGCGGGGCCGTCCCATGGCTCCATCAGCGAGGCGTGGTACTCGTAGAAGGCGCGCTTGTCCTCGTCCATGTCGGGGTTGCCGGCCCAGGCCTCTGGGATCAGCATGGCCATGACATGTGGCAGGGAACGGCCCGACTGGTAGAGGAATTCCACAGCATTGTCGAAGGAGGCTGAGTCGCTGCCCTCGGGCATGATGACCGGATATAGATCGTCGATTTTGCCGTCGTAGAGCGGGCTTTCGAGAACAGACTGGCGCGCATTCATCCAACTGATGTTGCCGCGAATGGTGTTGATTTCGCCGTTGTGCGCTGCATAGCGGTAGGGGTGGGCCAGCTTCCAACTGGGGAAGGTGTTCGTCGAAAAGCGCTGGTGAACCAGGCAAAGAGCGCTGGTGACGAGCGGATTGGCCAACTCGAAATAAAACTTCTCGATCTGCGGAGCCAGCATCAGGCCTTTGTAGACGATGGTCCGGCATGAGAGCGACGGAATATAAAAAAACTCTTTACCCTCGATCTCGGAGGCGGCCATTTCGTTTTCGGTCCGGCGGCGAACGCGATAGAGCAGGCGCTCGAAGGCGTCGTCGTCAGCCTTCATGTGCTCGGGCTTGGCCAGGAACAACTGCTCAATATACGGTTGGGAGGCACGCGCTTCGCGGCCGATGGCGATGCCGTTGACCGGCGTGTCGCGCCAGCCGAGAACTGTCAGGCCCTCTTCCTTGGCGATGCGCTCGATGACGCCTTCGCACTGCAGGCGGCTGTGCTTGTCGACGGGCAAAAAGCACATGGCCACGCCGTAAGCGCCCGCCTCGGGCAAGCGCATTCCCAACTCGCCGCATTCGCGCGCAAAAAAGACGTGTGGAATCTGAATCAGGATGCCCGCGCCGTCGCCCGTCTCGGGATCGCAGCCAGCCGCGCCGCGATGGGTGAGATTGATGAGCACTTCGAGGCCTTTGCGGATGATGGAGTGGCTTTTTTCGCCGCGAATGCTGGCGACCAGCCCCATTCCGCAGGCGTCGTGTTCATTTCGTGGATGATAGAGCCCTTGTGGCTCAGGTATGCGGAGACGACTATTCGAGGTATCCATGGCAACCTTCCCGATGATGTTGTATGGCGCCGAATGCAACTGCTTACACGAAAGACACATATGCCGCGCGATTCCGTCGAAGGAAACCGCCCTGTCTGGCATGAAGAGGACGATCGGAGCAGGCCCGGCCACGCCTGGGACTATGCTGAAGTCTTTATTTTATCGAAAATTTCTTCATCCGGCTAGAGTTTCTTGCGGGGCGGGCAGCGTGACCGCTGGTTGAAGGCGGAGAGGGTCAAGAAAGATGCGTGAAGGCGCGCGCTCCTGCGGTACGCGCTGGCGGGCAGGAGGGCTCAACGCGAGACAAAGCCGGGCGGTCCTTCTCTGCTTGATTGAGTGACTAGGGCTTGACTGGAGCTTCATAATATTCGAGATGAACGGTAGTTCGGATTGGCACAGGCTTCCCGTTCACACTGCCCGACTTGAATTTGGATTCGAGAAGCGATTGAACTGCTGGCTTCTCAAGTTCGGGTCTTTCGCAGTGAGTCACCTTTGGATCGGTGGCTTTCCCCGCTGCGCTGATGGTGATCATAATATCGCAGGAGCCGTTCCCCTCTGGCGAATTAAAAGCGGCGACTCCATATCCCGAGTCGGAAAACCTGATAAGGTCAGGCGGGGTGACACTCTTTGTGAGTGGATACACTCCATCCGCGCCGGGATCGGAGGAGATAACCCCTGGCGGGGTGCTCATTCTGTAACGAACAGGTGCAACAAGAGCAGCGAGATCATCCCTTCTGTACTCGAGTTCAGCGTGAATACGAGTGGAGACTGGTTTGCCATCTTGTGTGAATGCCGGTTTGAATCGGTATTTTGCCACTGAGTCCAAGCTGTTCTTTGCAAAGGAAGGATCGCTGCAACGGACTAATTTGATCTCCTGGGGCATACCATTTACATCAACAGTCAACAAAATCAGGCAACGTCCGTTGATCTTCTTGGCCCTTGCCTCATCGGAGAATTCGATATTTGCATTGTTGCGTAATTTTGGCGGAGTGATCTTTTTCGCTGCAAATTGATCAGAAGGCACGGGCGCGTCCGTTGTTTGCGTGGCTTCCTGTGCATGAGCGAAGCCTCCCATCAGCGCCAGCGTCAGCGCAAGCATCGAAAATTGCTTCATAATTATCTCCAGGAAATCTGCAACTCATTATTTCACCAGCCCCAGTTCGCGCAGCAGGAAAGCGTAGTCGAGGGCGATTTCCTTCAGATAGTCATATCTTCCGCTTGAACCGCCGTGGCCGGCTTGCATGTTGGTCACGAGAAGGAGCGGATTGCTATCCGTCTTGAGGGTGCGGAGCTTGGCTACATACTTGGCTGGCTCCCAGTACATCACCTGGCTGTCGTGGAGCGAGGTCTTGACCAGCATCGCCGGATAGCTCGCCGCCTTGAGATTTTCATAAGGCGAGTAGCTGAGCATGTAGCGGAAATAGGCCTCTTCATTCGGGTTACCCCACTCCTCGTACTCGGGAACAGTGAGGGGAAGCGAGGCATCGAGCATGGTGTTCATCACGTCCACAAAGGGCACGTGAGACAGGACGGCGCGGAATAGATCAGGGCGCAAATTGACAACCGCGCCCATGAGCAATCCTCCGGCAGATCCGCCTTCGATAGCTACGCGCGCCGGGTCGCCGTACTTCTCCGCGGTCAGATGTTCGACGGCGGCAATGAAGTCCGTGAAGGTATTGCGTTTGACCAGCATCTTGCCTGCGTCATGCCAGGGTTCGCCCAGGTCGCCGCCACCACGAATGTGCGCGTAGGCCATGATCACTCCGCGATCAAGAAGGCTGAGGCGATTGGAACTGAAACCGAGCGGCAGCGAATATCCATAAGACCCGTAGCCATAAACGTAGAGGGGATTCTGGCCGGGTTTGCGCTGGTCTTTTCTGTAAACGAGAGACACGGGCACTTTCACGCCATCGGGCGCTGTGGCCTGGACGCGTTCGCTGGCGTAAAGGGTGCGGTCGAAGCCGCCGGGAATCTCCTGTTGCTTGAGCAGTGTGGATACACCGGTGGCGACGTCGTATTCATAGACCGAGCTAGGCGTGACCAGAGATTGATACCCGTAGCGAAAGGTCGGCGTATCGAAGATGCGATTGACGTGCGGGTGTGCGCTGTAGGCCGCCTCGGGGAAGCTGATCTCTCTGGATCTGGCCGCTTCCGGGCCACCTCCGTCGAAATGCCAGATGCGCAGGCGCGGCAGGCCGTCTTCGCGTTCGCAGGCGACAAAGAAGTTGGCGAAGAGGTCAACCTCCTCGATCATCACGCCGTCGCGATGGGGAATAAGTTCGGTCCAGTGTTCGCGGCCCGGAGTGGCTACGGGGGCGGTGACCAGGCGGAAGTTGCGTCCGCGATCATTGGTGCGAATGAACCAGAGTCCGTTGCGGTGGTCGATGGAGTATTCGTGGTCGTCCTGGCGCGGGCTGATGATGGTGAACTCGCCCTCGGGCTTATCGGCAGGCAGCACCCAGCACTCCGAGGTGATGTGGCTGGCCGACTCCATGACGATGAATTTGCCGTCGCGCGTGCGGCCAACACCGAGGTTAAAGCGTTCGTCATCGTCCTGAAAGACGAGCTTATCTTCGGAGTGGGGTGTGCCGAGCTTGTGGCGGAATAGCTGAAACTGGCGCTTCTGCTCTTCGTCTTCAACGGTATAAAAAAGCGTTGAGCCAGCGGCCCAGACGACGGAACCGACGCGCTCAACCTCGCCGGGGAGCGTTTCGCCGGTTTTCAAGTCTTTGATGTGGAGCGTGTATTGGCGGAAGCCGGTTGTGTCTGTCGTATAAGCAAGCCAACGGCCATCGCTGGTCGCGTCCGTGGCTCCGATGGCGAAGTACGCGTGACCCTGGGCGAGCTGGTTGCCGTCGAGGATCACTTGCTCTTCTTCTGCGTCGAGCGCGAGCTTCGCAGTCTCCCAGGTCCGAAAATCCGGACCTGGGGCACCCGGGGTCTGGTTTGCCGTCGCGGCTTTGCGGCAGTGGATGGCGTACTGCAGGCCCTCTTCGGTGCGGGTGTAGTACCACCAATCGCCATCGCGGAAGGGAACCGAGACGTCGGTTTGCTTCATGTGCGAGAGCATCTCCTGGTAGAGTTCGTCGCGCAGGCAGTCGAGCGGAGCCATGACCGCCGTGGCGTAGGCGTTCTCGGCGTCGAGATAGGCGGTGACCTCGGGCTTCTCTTTATCGCGCAGCCATGTGTAGTCGTCAACCAGGACGGTGCCGTGCAGAGCTGTCTCTTTGGGTTCCTTGCGGGCGATAGGGGGCTGGTGTTGCGGATTCTCGGTCATGTCATCAATAGTTTAGTGCGTAAAGGAGCTTTTAGCCGTTAGCTATTAGCTGTCGTCCTTCGAGCGTCCGGAGCACGCTGGGTCTCTGACTGCTTTAGGTTTCGCAGTTTCCCACCCATTCGCCCGAAAGAAGGCGAATGGATGGGGCACGGTGCAGATACAGAACCAAATGGTCGGAGTTGCGTCGAGCTAACAGCTAAAGGCTAAGAGCTGTATTTGGAACCTTTCCTTGGCCCAAACCGTACAATAGAGAGCGATGAAGGGCATTCGCCGCGCACAATCGACCGTCTTTGGGCTGCTGTTGGCAGCTTCCATTTGTGTTTCTCCTTATCGAGCGCTGGCTGAGCGCGTCGAGGATCTGCCCAAGCCAACCGATTACATCAGCGATTTTGCTCATGTGCTTTCGCCCGACGCGATTGCCCGGCTTGACCGGCTCTGCGAGCAACTCGATCACTCGGCGGCCAATTCGCAGGTGGCGGTGGTTACTATCCGCACGCTGGATGGCGCCGATCCGGCGGAGTTTGCCAATGCTCTAGAAGACAAGTGGAAGATGGGACGCAAGGGCTCGGACCGTGGCGTGCTGGTCTTCCTCGCCGTCGACGATCACAAGCGGCGCATTGAGGTAGGCTACGGGCTTGAGGGCATCCTGCCCGATGGCAAGCTCGGCGACATTGGCCGGGAGATGGTTCCCGATCTCAGGGCAAATGACTTTGATGGCGCTGTGACTCTGGCGGTGAGCGAGGTGGCCCAGGTGATCGCCGCCGATGCCAAGGTTACGCTTACGGACGACGAACCTGTCATTGCCAGACAACAGGCATCGCCGCACATCAATTGGCCGAAAATCATTTTTCTGATCATTCTTCTGGTTTTCTTTGGTGGATTTCATCTCTTCCGTTTTTTGCTTGGCTTTGGTCTTTTCGGCGGCTTTCGCGGCGGGCCCTGGATGGGTGGTGGCGGCGGAGGATTCGGAGGCGGTGGAGGAGACTCCGGCGGCGGATTTGGCGGTTTTGGCGGTGGTGGTTTTGGTGGTGGCGGCGCTGGTGGGGATTGGTAGGTTGTACGTTCCAGGCTGTCCTGAGGGATTGCCGGCTCCCACCCTAGCCGCAAAGACAAAAACGCGGCGAGGGTGGGGAACCCGCCAGATACGGGGCACTCAAGGTGAATTGATGATGTGGCTTGCCTGAGGGCGGGCCGGAGGAGAAGGGGACTGTATGAGTCGTGGAGGTTGGATCGCGCTTGGAGTGGTTGGTGTCTTCGTTCTGGCTCTTCTGATGGTATTTTTCAGCTACCAGAGTTCCAGAAACCAGATGGTCGCAGAGAATCAGAATGTGAAGAGCATGTGGTCGGAGGTCGATGTGCAGATGCAGCGGCGCGCCGACTTGATCCCTAACCTGGTGGAGACGGTGAAGGGCTTTACCAAGGAAGAGAGCA
>Ga0181520_10010442_pt1 | contig 12474 bp, 14 predicted proteins | sample PEATcosm2014_Bin_29_FD_132451 | JGI IMG/M metagenome (GOLD analysis project Ga0181520, IMG submission 132451) | Peatland microbial communities from MTU Mesocosm Facility, Houghton, MI, USA - PEATcosm2014_Bin02_30_metaG | ecosystem: Environmental > Terrestrial > Soil > Wetlands > Peat | place...
ATCCCTCCTCCTCCGATAATTAAGGATCTCGAAAGTTTATACAGAATATAGAATTACACTCACTTCGAATTCTATACAGGATAAGGAATTACGAGATAGAGATAAACACAAATGGGCACAGATTTTAAGATTCAGTTAATCCTGCCGATCTAAACAAAAGAATGCATTTTTAATGAATTTTGCCAGTCAGATGCCAGTAAAATATATAGAGTTACGCAATTTACTGACACTGACATATTTTTGCCAGTAAATTGATCCTGGCCAAGTTTGGGGCCGGGTAATCTACTCGGATGCCTCGAAAAAACATCAGACCTCAAAATCTCCAGCCTTTATATACCCTGATGTGAGTTTTCCCTTTCTTTCAGTGTATTCGATGAAAAAACACTACTTGCGTTTTTTGGGACGTTATATTAAATTATAGTCGGAGGTAAGTATGTTAGTTTTACATGGTATATACGATCACGGAAAGGTTGAGATAAATAAAAAAGCCCTTCTCGAATTATCCGGGAAGATTAAACGGAAAATTGACGGAATAAAAATTCAAAAAAAAATTCGCAGTGAATGGGCTAAATGAATATACTACTTGATACCAATGCAGTAATTTACTATCTCGCTGGTAATTTAAAAATAAAGCAATTTATTAAAGATGCTTTTGAAGTATGCATATCTTTTATACTGAAATAGAGTTGCAATCAATACCTGTACTTGAAGATGAAAACGATTCGATTCAAATATTCTTGAAAAATGTTCGGGTTTAGAAGTTATTGACCCTAATTAAAAAATGACCCTATTAAAACTTGAAGTTTTAAAGGGTAATCGCTCAGGGCATTTCAATACCATTATTTGATTTAACTTTTGCATAATTTTACTCCTTTTCAATTCATCTTAACGACCTTCTGATTTCTGATAGCTTTCCGGGTATCTTTCACCCGGGGTAATTATAATTTTCGCCAAGGATTCATCTATTTCACGTAGATCGTCAGAAGTCAGTATAACTGATGCAGCCCCGATATTCTCTTCAAGACGTTCTAGTTTCCTTGTGCCAGGGATCGGTACTATCCAGTTTTTACGGGCAAGAAGCCATGCGAGCGCAATTTGAGCCGGAGTAGCATTTTTATTTGCCGAGATTTTTGAAAGTAATTCAACTAATGCCTGATTGGCTTCCCTGTTTTCTGGTGAAAATCGCGGAGAAGAATTACGGGAGTCAGTTTTATCAAAGGTTGTGTTTTCATTGATTTTCCCTGTGAGAAAACCCTTGCCGAGAGGACTGAAAGGTACAAAACCGATCCCTAATTCCTCAAGTGTTGGCAGTATTTCATCTTCAGGATCTCTCCACCAAAGCGAGTATTCACTCTGAAGGGCAGTAAGAGGCTGAACTGCATGAGCACGCCGGATGGTTTTCGCGCTAGCTTCAGACATCCCGAAATGTTTTACTTTTCCTTCCTTGATCAGATCTTTCACAGTTCCGGCAACATCTTCGATGGGTACATCCAGATCAACACGGTGCTGATAGAACAGATCTATAGCGTCTACTCTAAGCTTCTTAAGCGAAGCTTCGGCAATCTGCCTGATACGCTCGGGCCGGCTGTTAAGGTTTGGACTTTTAATATCGAAACCAAACTTTGTAGCTATCACCACCATGCCACGAAAAGGCTCCAGTGCTTCACCGACAAGTTCTTCATTATCACCATACCTTTCTGCAGTGTCAAAAAAAGTAATGCCCAGTTCCACAGCCGACCTGATCAAAGAGATCATCTCTTTTTTGTCAGGAACAGGGCCATAAGCACCGCTCATTCCCATGCAGCCCAACCCTAATGCTGACACCTCAAGGCCGCTTTTTCCTAATTTGCGTTTTTGCATTGTATTCCTCACATATTTTAATTTATTTACATTTAATATAATTCAATAGTATTTAAAAACAAAATCCAGGATCATAAAATATTTGTTCGGTGCATAATTACTATCTAGAAAAGCTACTATAATTAATTGTTAGTAGCAATTATAGATTGAACATTTCGTTTTCTTATATCAAAAATTTCGATTTTCATCGAAAAATATTCCACCAGTCAGGTGCCAGTAAAATGATTTTCCAATTTGCGTAATTCTATATGGGATAGGGAATAACGCGATATTCCGACCCCTCCTCCTCCGAATCATATAACTCTATGTCTGACAAAGAATAACAATCCACAGATCCTGGTCCCCGTAGGGGATTTCGCAGATGAATAAATCTTATTTATTCATAAAAAATCATTGTTTTCATATCTCTTTATCTAATAATAAATTACATCTTTTATGATTTATGCCCTCGAAAACTATATTTGGCTGGATTGGCTCATTTTGGTGAAAAACGGCATTTTTGCAAAATTCCAACCAATCCAGCCAATCTAACCATATAACCAGAGCAAAAAGCCCCCTGGATCATTAGTCAAAATAGTGCCCATTTTCAAGATCTGAAATCAAAGTAACATTTACAGGTTTCCAGTCCAAGAGTTCTTGAGTCCTAATACTTGACCTTGGGAGATCAAGAGCCGCAATGGGGCCAAGAAAGCCAAAGTGGGCTTCCGCCTTTTCACGTGAAATACCGACTATTGGCAGGTTCAGACGACGGCCTATGACATTGGCGATATCATAAAACGGTATACCTTCTTCTCCGACTCCATCAAGTCTGGATCCTGCCGGAGCATTTTCCAGAGCTAAACGGAAAAGGCGGGCCGCATCGAGACGATGCACAGCAGGCCATCGGTTGGCCCCGTCGCCGATATAAGCGGAGAAACCCTTTTCACGAGCGATCTGTATGAGTCTTGGAACAAATCCCTTATCTCCATTCCCATGCACAGAGGGTGCGAGCGAGACGATCGATGCCCGCACATTCCGCTTCGCAAATGCCATTGTCGCATTATCTGAGGCGGCCCCGTTAGCGTGAGCGGTAGTTAAAAACGGCTTGCCGGAACCCGCAAGCACTTCACCAATCGCCTCGATAGCCTGCAAATCCAAGGCGAGGGAAGCGGCAAAGTTCGAGAAATCGTGCTTGAATGCCAAGTGAATGACTCCATCTGATATAGCAGCTCCATTACGTAGGCTATCCAGGTTGTCAAGTGAGCCAGAGTGCGCTTCAGCTCCAGCTTCCTTTAATTTGGCAGCGCCACTATCAGTTCGGGTAAGACCCATGACTTGATGTCGTGCTTGGATGAGTTCCCGAACAACGGCGGTTCCGATATAACCGGTTGCTCCCGTTACAAAAACGCGCATCGTAATATCCTCCTATTTGCCTGCCAGGATGGCTGTGGCCAGTATAGAAATTCAATATAACCAATAATAGGCAAATTAGTCAAGACTAACCATTGGGAAAAAACCCTTAATTCATCTTCATACAACTGAAAATTGCTTGACTGTCTGCTCACTCATTATTATAATATCAGTATGGCAAGACCTAAAAGTGATGATAAACGAAATGCGATTTTAGCAGCTGCGGCCCGCGTGATTTTTAAAAACGGATTGAGTGCTTCCACAGCCTTGATAGCACATGAAGCTGGAGTGGCAAACGGTTCATTTTTTACCTACTTTCCTACAAAAATCGAACTCTTTAACCAGCTCTACATCGAATTGAAGACTGAAATGGCTTCTGCAGACCTGGATGAAATGCCTTCAGGGATTGCAAACCAGGAACAATTTTATCACATTTGGTCGAACTGGATGCACTGGGCAGTCGCCAATCCTGAAAAGAGACGGGCGCTTGCATTGCTCGGCGTTTCTGATGAAATCACATCGGAAACCAGTATGAAAGGTCATCAGGTAATGGCCCATATAGCAAAACTGATAGAACAAATTTATTCAAAAGGGCCCATGCATGATGCTGAAATGGTTTTTATTATTTCTTTAATGAACTCAATAGCTGAAACTACAATGGATTTTATGGTCCAGAACCCGGAAAAAGCGGAAGAGTATTGTAAAGTCGGGTTCAATGCCTTGTGGCGCATGATGGTTTAAATTTTTTAAAATATAATGACTTTCTAGTCAGTCATATATAAGGAAAAAAATTATGCCAAAAACAAAAAACAATCTGTTGAAAAGTAAGACCTACATCATCACCGGCCCAACCTCCGGCATAGGCCTCCGTACCGCGTTCGAGCTGGCCAAACATGGCACGGTCGTTTTGGTCGGCCGTAATCACCAAAAGCTGGAAGAAGTACAAAAGAAGATCGAGAGGAAGGGCCAACACGCGGTTTCCGTCGTCTGCGACCTGTCGGACATTAAGAGTGTGAGGCGCGCGGCCGCAGATATCATCGCGCTGCATCTTCCAGTCGCCGGCCTGCTCAACAACGCTGGTATCATGCAAATGCATGCCGCCACGAAGAACGCGCTGGGCTGGGACATGACATTCGCGACGAACCATCTTGGCACGTTTGTGCTGACAGAGGCGCTTGTCCCGCATCTTCCCGATGGAGCGAACGTTCTCTTCGTCGCATCCGCCGTAGAAAATCCCGAGCACAAGCCAGCCGTTAACTTCGGCTACCGAGGCGGTCGTTATATCTCAGTGGAGGCGAGCGCACGCGGAGAGTGGAAGCCCGGCGGTTCTAAAATTCAAGGTGCAGACGCCTACGCCACGTCCAAGCAATCAATTTTAGCTGCGGCGATGGCGTTCGCACGTGAAACTCCACGGCTGCGCTTCAACGCGGTCGAGCCGGGCCTAAATCCGACTACCGGTCTAGGGGGCGATGTCGGCTCTTTCATGCGTTTTCTGCAGACATTCATCATTCCGCTGCTCGTTCCGCTGTTCATGCCCTTCATGAAGATCTTGAGCACACCGAAGAGGGCCGCGCGTGTGCTCACTAAAATCCTGATTGATGAATCCGGTCAAACCGGTGTCTACTACGACGAACACGGTTATCCATGGCTTGGTTCAGCGCTAACGCGCGACCCGGAATTTCAAGACCGCGTTGTTACTGAGACTCGCGCCTTACTTTCAACGATTACGGAATAAAGTGACCGTAGAGGTTTTATGAGTAAAGATTTAGTGCTGGTAACAGGCGGAACAGGTTTTGTTGGAGCGCATTGTGTTTTACAGCTATTGCAAAAAGGCTACAAAGTAAAAACAACGCTTCGTTCAATGGACAAAAAAAATGAAGTAATTGAAACGCTGAGAATAGGCGGTATTACCTCTTTTGACAATCTTTCGTTCATTGAAACATCTTTAACAAAAGATGATCATTGGGATGAAGCTATGGAAGGCTGTAAATATGTATTAAGTGTTGCATCGCCTGTTTTTTTTACGCTACCGAAAGATGAAAATGAAATGATACGCCCGGCTGTGGAAGGCATAATTCGTGTGCTAAAAGCCGCGCGAAATGCAGATGTAAAACGGGTTGTAATGACTTCAAATTTTGGCGCAGTCGGATTTAGCAACAAAAATCTGAAAAGAGAAACGACAGAGGCAGATTGGACAGACCCGAATGAAAAAGGCTTGTCGATTTATGAAAAATCAAAATTATTAGCAGAACTTGCGGCCTGGGATTTCATCCGGAAAGAAGGGGGTAACTTAGAATTTTCTACTATCAATCCTGTGGCAATTTTAGGGCCTTCTTTAGGATCTCACATGTCAGGAAGTTTTCATTTATTTGATGGTTCAATGAAGGTTTTACCCAATATGTTTTTAAATATAGTTGATGTGCGGGATGTGGCAGATTTACATATTCGTGCGATGACAAATCCTGACGCAAAAGGACAGCGTTTTATAGCTTCGGCAGACGGTAAAATTTCTATGTCCGAAATTGTGATGCTGCTCAAAAATAAGATGCCTGAAGTTTCCAATAGGGTTTTTACGAAAATATTACCGGACTGGATTATTTATATTGCAGCCCTGTATAATAAGCAGGCAAAAGGAGGAGTTTTATTTTTGAAGATGAACCGCAATGTGAGCAATGCAAAAGCAAAGAAAGTTCTGGGCTGGACCCCGATAGCAAATAATGAAGAAGCTATCATTGCCTCTATGGAAAGTATGATTAAATTCGGAATTATAAAGTGAAAAGCTTGCAATGTTCAGGGTATGACTATATTTTACAAGGGATTAAATATTGAAAATTGTAGTAGCAGGATCTTTAGGTGTCTATTGTTACTATACTGAAGTAAAGGGTTTTTTGCTAGTAAAATTAATTGTCAGATTGCGTAATTCTATACAGAGTAGGTAATTATCCTATATTCCGATCCCGCCTCCTCCGAATCATAAGTCCATACCTCACAACGAAATAGAAACCACAGGTTTCACAGATTACACCGATAGATTTTATTCTGAATATCAATTGATATCATATCTCCATACCTGGATATAAAATAAGCATCAATTAAATTATCTTTTATTCAAATTATAAATGTTAATTATCTTTATTAATAATTCCAGAAAATACTGTCAATATGCCCAAAAATCAGTTAATTGATAAATTCCATTGGTACCCTTCAGGGTGTTGCCAGTCAGGTGCTTGTCCCCGTAGGGGGCCAGCAGATTATAATGAATTAGGTCGTTTACTGGCAACTGGCAATTGATATGGATATTCCTTATCCCTCTTTTGAAAGGAATAAAAAGATTAATTAACTTCTGCAGTTTTCGCAAAGCCCTGTAAAATAAAGGGTGTGGTGACGGATTTTATAATTGTACTTGTTTTCAATATCTGCTTGAATGTTTTCGATAAAACATTTGTCAATACGCCTGAACTGGTGGCAGTTTTCACAGTGCAGGAAGTGGGTATGGTTTTCACCTGCCCCAAAATAATAGCGCATATTTTCATGTGTGCTGCAGAATATTGAGAACCCTTCAATGATATCTTCTGCTTCAAGGTACTTGATCGCCCTGTAAACAGTTGAAAGATCGGCTTTTTTACCGTACTTTTCAAATATTTCAGCGGCGCTTATAGGGTTTTCAGAGTTATTTATAATATCCAGCAATTCCTTTCGAATGCTTGTAAATGGCTGTCGCATAAGCCCTTCCTTAATTAATCAATAATAGTTTAATTCAAGAAAGTGAAAAAATCAATCTGTCGTGCAAATCATTTGCATATTATTTGACGGCCAGATAAATTTCTACTAAACTGACCTATATGCAAATCATTTGCATAATTAAGGAGGCAATTATGAAATTACTGAGAAGTATTCTCTTAGCCGCAGTGTTATTGTCAGCGATAACGCTGATCGTATCATGTGGAGGGAAAAGCGCTGTGGGAACAGGATTCGGTGCAGGCAGCAAACCGCTTGTTTACTCAAGCTTCTATGCCATGTATGACCTGACTGAAAAGATCGCGGGGGACAAAATCGTTCTTTCAAACCTTGTACCGGCTGGAACGGAGCCCCATGATTGGGAACCATCTCCCGGTGACATGGTGAACCTTGAAAAGGCTGACGTTATAATTCTGAACGGAGCCAGCATGGAAGGCTGGGCGGATAAAGTTATTCCCGCCCTTAAGAATAAAAAATTGGTTGTTGTTGTAACTTCCACGAATATCAAGCTGCATGAAAATCTCGATAAGGATGAAAACCTTAAATACGATCCGCATGTATGGCTTTACCCCTTAAATGCAGTCAAACAGATGGAAGCTATCGAGGCTGCCCTTTCCAATGTTGACCCTGCCGATGGTGCATTCTTCCAGAGCAATCTTGTTTACTATACTGCCAAATTCAATGAACTCGACAAGGAATACAGGGATGCCCTGGCCAATGTCAAACAGAGTAATATAGTTGTATCCCATCAGGCGTTCGGATATATGTGTGAAGCATACGGGCTTAAACAGATCCCTATAGAAGGCCTTGAAGCAGACGCCGAACCTTCCGCGGGCCAAATGGCAAAGATAGCCGATTTTGCAAGAAAAAACGGAGTGAAATACATCTTTTTTGAAGATCTTGTAAGCCCGAAAGTGGCTCAGGCCATAGCAAGGGAAATCGGGGCTAAAACCGGGACTTTTAATCCCCTTGAAGGCCTGACAGATAAGGAAATAGCTGATGGAAAGGAATATATAAGCGTTATGAAAGACAATCTTACCTCACTGGTTAAAGCATTGAAATAAACCATAAGGAAATATAGATCCGGCCGTGAAAAATCACGGTCCGGATTTTTTTTTGTCCAAATTTCCAAAATGCGAATAATTCGCGTAATAATTATAGGAAGGTTTATTATGGAATTAATCAAATATCTGATTCCGTTATTTTTACTCACAGCAATCTCTTATGGGGCGGATAAAATAACAAATGTGAGCAAAATAACCAACAGCATGACAAACAGCTCTGGTACAAATGAGATCACAAGCATAGAACTGCCCGACCAGGTGATTTATGGAAACCTGAATAACGCCCGCAGCCAGATATTGCCCAACCTTGGGGCAACGGCATATACCATCGATAAACAGGCAATCGATTCGATGGCGCAGGGAAGCGCCGCCCCGTTCTCAGAACTTCTTATCAGGGCTCCCGGAGTCGCGCTCGATTCGTTCGGTCAGGTGCATGTACGCGGTGAGCATGCAAATTTACAATACAGGATCAACGATGTGATACTGCCTGAAGGAGTCACCGGGTTTGGGGACGAACTCGATCCACGGTTTATAGACAGTATGCAGCTAATAACAGGCTCTCTTCCGGCCCAGTACGGGTTCAGGACGGCGGGAATTGTAGACATCCAGACTAAAAGCGGTGTATTTGACAATGGGGGCGACCTTGATTTTTACGGGGGGAGCTACGGAACTATAAATCCGAGTATAGCTTACGGAGGATCGACAGGCAGGTTCAACTGGTTCATAGACGGGAGTTATAACCAGAACGGGATCGGTATTGAAAATCCGACTTCCAGTGCCGTACCGATCCATGATAATACAACCCAGTTCAGGACCTTTTTATTTCTCTCATATCTTCTTGATGATACAAGTAAGCTCAGTTTTATGGCGAGCGCGGATACCAACAGTTTCCAGATTCCCGATGTCCCGGGAGTCCAGGGAGGTGCCGACGCAAGCGGAACGCCATGGACGAACATAAATAATTTTAATTCCTCAGATCTTAATGAAAATCAGAATGAACAGAATTTATACGCGGTTCTGGCTTATCAAAAGGCATTTGATAATTTCAATTTTCAAGTTTCGGGTTTTGTCCGTTCAAGCGGCGTCCATTTTATCCCCGATCCGGACGGAGGTGACCTCTATTTCAATGGAGTTTCCAGCGATGTCAGCCGGGTGCTCACAACTGAAGGTTTCCAGGGTGATGCAAGTCTAAAGATAGGTCCACAGCACACTTTGCGTTTTGGAGCTATGGTTTATAACGAATCTTTGGATTCGACAATTACCACAACCACTTTTTCGGTCGATGGCAACGGTGATTCCACGGGCATCCTTCCGCCAATCAATGACGATTCTATTGATAATGAATTGTTGTATGGAGTGTATCTCCAGGATGAGTGGAAGCTGCTCGACAACCTCACACTTAATTACGGATTAAGGTATGACGGCTATTCCTCTATACTGAACGAAAGCCAGTTGAGCCCCAGGATAAACCTGATCTGGGATGCTACGAGTTCAACGACCGTTCATGGAGGGTATTCGAAGTATTTCACTCCGCCTCCCCTGGAAACTGTTAATTCATCCTCCATCGCACTCTACAACGGGACCGCAAATCAGCCTGATGTATCGCAAGACGATCCGGTCATGGCGGAAAGGGCGGATTATTTCGATCTGGGAATTTCCCAGAAAATCCTCGACGGGCTTGCAGCAGGCATTGACGGTTATTATAAATCATGCTCGAACCAGCTCGATGACGGTTATTTTGGGCCGACCCTTATACCCTCCTCATACAACTATGCTTACGGGCAGGTGATAGGAGTTGAATTTACGGCATCGTACCAAACCGGAGGGCTCTCTCTTTACGGCAATGTGGCCCTTTCACAGAATATGGGATATGACATCGATTCCGCTCAATTTTTGTTCGATTCATATACTTTAAATTATATCTCGGATCACTGGATCGCCCTTGATCATGAACAATTATACACAGGCTCTTTCGGCGCTTCCTATGCATTCAAGGAATCGATCGGAGAGACTCTTGTTTATGTTGACGATATTTTTGGCAGCGGCCTCCGCGAGGATAGCGGTTCCGAAGCGGCAGGGGATTTAATCCCGAACGGTGCTTCCGTTCCTGCATATAACGTAATTAACATCGGAACTGAACAGAGTTTCAAAATCACGGATAAACAATCGATAAAAGCCAGGATAGATGTCGTCAATCTGCTTGACGCTGTTTATCTTCTCAGGGCCGGGGACAGTGTAGGTGTGAACGCGGCACAGTATGGAGAGCGGAGAGGAATTTTCGGTTCAGTGAGTTATATCTTTTAATATGCCAGGGATTAAGTTCAGAAAAAACATTAAATTTATATCAGCTTTGATTATTTCTATAATGTTCCATCTGGTGGTCTTGATACTTTTAGTAAGCAGGCATAAGGAGGAGTTTTTGAACCTGGCTCGTATCGATTTGAAATCATCGCAAGTTAATGATGAGAATAAAATTTTTATGGAATCAAGTTATAATGCCGTTAAAAAACTTGAGAAAAAGAGCACAAATGTTATAACAAACAATGCACCTGCAAATGTTTTAAATAATGACGAAGACCTGTCGAAATATACAGAAATAAAATCTGCCCCGCAGTTTGTAACCCCGATATATAGCCTTGTGGTATATCCGGAATTTGAAAAGGAAAATCATATAGAGGGAGAGGTTATTTACGAAGTCTTTCTTAAATCAAATGGAGAAATTAAAACTATAAATATTTTAAAAGCAACAACAAAAGCCATGGGCGATGCTGTTGTGGATGCGCTATGGAAGGCGAAAATTATACCGCCTTACGGGGCAGAAGGAAAGCCTTTCGCATGCAGGTTCCGTCAAAGGCTCCCTTTCCGGATAGTACAGCATTAAAACTATCTTTTGTATTATTTTTGCTTTATTTTCATCGGCTTTCCGCAGCACTTAACGTCTAACTCGCATTCATCACCGCATGTTTTATCAGAACATGAATTTGTTACAGTTAGTTCCACATTGCAATCATCACATGAACATACAAGAACATCACCCTCTTTTACTTTCATTTTTTCCTCCTGAATATGCTAAAAAATACTAATAGGTTTATAATTTGTCAATATTGATTATTTTAGGCCGGGACCGCTTGACGGATAGGGTAGAATCCTTTATAACTTTATGCAAATTTGCAATTTGAAGTTTCTTATATTTCTTCTCTATATATAATTGCTTAAATATTTTAATTAAATATTGTTAGTAACAATAATATATTGTAATATCTGTTTTTTCAGAATAAAACCTCGATTTTTATCGAAAAACTTCCGCCAGTCAGGTGCTTGTCTTGATCCGAAGGATCAATGGCCAGTAAAATGATTTTCCAAGTTGCGTTATTCTATACGGGGTAGGGAATTATGCGATATTCCGATCCCTCCTCCTCCGCATCATAATTTCTTGCATTACAACGAATTAAATCTTTAGTAAAACAACAAATAGTTGTTATTAATTGAATTATTTAGTATTTTACTGCTCATTTAGTTAGTTTGGTTACTCAGTTATTTCTTTTTTTATCCTTTCGAATTCATCTTTCGAAATTTCACCTTTTACGTATCTCTTTTTCAATATATCAAGAGCACTTTCCAGCTTGTTATAATTCATTCCCCATGATGAGGAGTGTCTCATACATAGAATATTCCAAAACCGGGTCCAAGAAAGCCCCACCAGCCCATAAACAAGGGCCATCCGAAATGCCAGCAATTTCCCCACATCATACATTGGCCTGGAATTTGATTTTCCCTTTTCCAGCCAGTTTTTTCAGGAAATATATAATACTTTCTTTAGAAAGCTTAAAATGCTCGGCAATCTTTTCTGGATTTACTTCTCCTGCTGTTTTAATGAATTCATAAATTTCATCCTCGATCTGTATCGACCATTCCTCAAAAAGGTTTCTTACTTCCGGTGTAGCAAACTTGGCTGATGCTGCGGTTTCCTGAAAAGCCCCCATCATATTCTGACACATGTCCATCGGACCTCCGCCTTCTCCCATCATGTCTCCCATGTTCAAACCTCCCATCATTTTCGGCATCATGTCTTTCATCATCTCCTGTTTTTCCTCCTTATTTACACATATTCCACCAATCCGGTATGGAGAACATCGGTGTTGTCATTTTCTCCTCATTTAGACAGCTGACTATTTCCAGGAATATTCCCAGTGCGCTGAGAAGCCTGTCATCTTTGAGCTTATAATAAATAAATGCACCTTTCCGTTTTGTTTCGAGCACTTGATTCTCTCTTAAAACGCGTAAGTGATGAGATACAAGCGGCTGGGAAAGCTTTGTATTATCAACAATTTCAGAAACGGAACATTCCTTTTCCCCAATAAACTTAATAATTTTGAGCCGATTGGAATCTCCGAGTATTTGAAAGTAAATCTGCAGTTTTAAT
>Ga0181520_10010443_pt1 | contig 12474 bp, 11 predicted proteins | sample PEATcosm2014_Bin_29_FD_132451 | JGI IMG/M metagenome (GOLD analysis project Ga0181520, IMG submission 132451) | Peatland microbial communities from MTU Mesocosm Facility, Houghton, MI, USA - PEATcosm2014_Bin02_30_metaG | ecosystem: Environmental > Terrestrial > Soil > Wetlands > Peat | place...
GCTGCGCCTCGCAAACCGCGATCTTCTCGACCTTGGACGTTGCGTGGACGACCGCGAGAGGACCTTCGGCGGCGACAATCCGCACGTCGAGCTGCTCAAGGACTTCGTCAATTTTCGCTGCAATGCCCACAAACTCGCTTTCGGGCGACTCTGAGAGAGGCGGAAACAGCGTCGGAGGACGTCGCTTCCCATCGAGGCGATAGCGCATGAAAGCACCTGCATCCAATCGTCACGCAGGTCTAGCGCTGTCGTCGGGCGGCGGAAGCGTCGGAATATACTCAGTGGAAGCTTGGCCCCGCGGCGGGCTCTCGAACCTTTCCGAGTGGATGCGGACGGACCGCGATTCAAATCGAACGCGGCAAGTGACTCCAGCGACCTGTCAAAGTCGGCAAGGAGATGTTGTCGGGCAGAGGCGAAATTGCCCCGCCCTGCGGCTTACGCTGAAACTGGCGGCCGCCTGGGAGCCGTCGGCTAGGTAGTTTCCGAGCCTATCCTGCTGCAGCGCAGCGATCCAAACTGCGCCTTCTACTGCAATATCGCGCAACTTAGGCAGATCGGGAGCCACTTCTCTTGTCGAGGCGCGACGATCGACTCCAGCATGAGACTTCGGCGCGCGGTGAGACGATCGGACGCGATCAGCTCCCCATGATCGAGGCCTCGCGCGGCGATGATCCCCGTCTGAGCGGCGGCCCCGCCGTCGGAGGCGGGCGCACGGGCGGCGATTCGCTGGAATGCGCGGCCGCCGCGCCAGATATCGCGATCCAAGGGGCGACAGGTGAGTTCCAATTTGGCGCGGCTGGCGGCGGCGCCCGGGCCGATGGGCCTGAGATCAAGAACATCAGCGACGCCGGATGCAGTCTGGCTCTGCGGAATCTGCGGGCGCTTGCGATTCTTGTCTTGCTCGCCTTCCACTCTGTTCTGCCTTACCTCAGATACGCTAGGTCGTCAGCGGTTCCATTCGACCAGCCGCCTTATGAATGGCGCGCCTTTCCCATCGTAGACAGTCAGCGCTGGTTCGGGTTCGATCTGTTCTGCGCTTGGCAAGACGCTTATCTGATGTCTTTGATGTTCTTTCTGTCGGCCGTATTTGCGTGGCCCAGTCTCGCCCGCAAAGGAAGTCGGAAATTTCTAGGCGATCGGTTGCTGCGGCTCGGCGCGCCGTTTGTTTTCGGCGTAACCGTCGTGACGCCGATCGCGCTTTATCCCGCCTACCGCACGGTCGCGGTCGATCCAAGTCCGGTCGCCTATGGGCGGTCCCTCCTGGCGTTGCCCTTTTGGCCCAACGGGCCAATGTGGTTCTTATGGCTGCTGATGGCTTTGACCGTCGCGCCTGCCGGGCTGCACCGTTTCGCTCCGCAATGGATTGCGTTTCTCGGCCGTTTGTCGTCAGACGCCAGCGCACGTCCGGGCCGGTATTTTATTAGCCTGACGACGGTCGCCGCCGTCGCCTATGTCCCGCTGGCGATTGCCTTTACGCCTTGGAATTGGTCCGAACAGGGACCGTTTTCGCTCCAGCTCAGCCGCCCGCTGCTCTACGCCGTCTATTACCTGGCGGGTCTCGGCGTGGGGGCGCACGGCCTCGAGCGTGGCCTGCTCGCCCGGGAGGGAATGCTGGCGCGGCGCTGGAGTGTCTGGCTTGTCGGCGCGCTCGCTTCGCTGCTGCTGTGGATGGGGCTCACTGGGCTGACATTGACCTATGCGACATCCGCCCCATTGATTCTGCAATTCGCCGCCGACGTCAGCTTCGCCTTGGCGGGCGCGAGCGGCCTCTTTTTCGTGATCGCGGCTTGCTTGCGCTTCGGCGCCGTTCAGTCACGACTGTTCGACGGCTTGTCGCAGAACGCCTTCGGTATTTACCTGCTGCACTATGCGCCACTGGTGTGGCTGCAATACGCCTTGCAGGACGCTCCGTTGTCCGCCGTCGCGAAGGCCATGATCGTCTTTGGCGGCACGCTGCTCTTCGCCTTCGCAGCGACCGCCGCTATCCGATTCGGTCGGCTCGGGTCTCGACTCATCGGCGAGGCGCCGCGGCCGTTGGCGTCGCGCCCGCATGGCCAGAGCATTCCCACATCGCCTGTCGGCGACGCGCAAGCGACATAAGACGCAAAAGTCGTCTATCTCCGCGAGACGGCCGAAATCAATCACGCGTCGCGCAGAGGAATTGCATTTGAACCAGCGCATCCAGTGCGGGCATGCAATCCCATCGCGATCAGGGCGACGCCGCCGAGAATCATGTTGACGCCGACGAGAAGGCCCATCGTCCAGGCCGAGGTCCCCGGAAGATCAAAAATGATGACGCTCGCCAAGCCGATGTCGACGACGCCGCTCACCAGCATCCAGGCCCAGCGCCCGGAGAACTGACGTCGGTGTTCGAAAGCGAACATGATCGACGCGCCCCCTTCGACCAGGAAGAACAGAACCAATATCAGCCGCATTGGGCCGACATTCTCAAATGGCCATCCCATCAGACCGCCGTATAGATCCTGCGATTTGTTCGCGATCAGGACGACGCCGACAGAAATCGCGAGCAAAGCCGACACGAGCGACCACCAGAACCCTGGCGCCTGTCGCGCCCAGTATGTCGTCGCTAAGCCCACGACCCCGCTGACGAGAAAGAGCCAGCCCAGAACAATCGTCACGTTCACGCTGGCGATCGATGGAACGACGATCGCCAGCAGGCCCAACACAACGAGGGCTGCTCCTTCGACCAGAAAGAGCATCCAGTGGTCACGGATCGATTCCTCGGCCGCTCCTGGAACGCGATCGCTATGGGCGGGTTGATTCCTGGCCATTCGAGGGAGCATCCCCGCGATGAGACAATAGCGTCATTGGGCGGGATCGGACTTCGGCGCAGCGCGACCGGGCATGCCGCGGTCGGCAGGAATCACCCCACGCGCGCGAAGGCCAAAGTCAGGAACGCTCGCTATGCAACTTGCCGCCCGATCGCGCCAGCCTGTCTCGTCCGATTGGAGACGAGACAGGCTCTGTGCGCACTAGCGATACCAGCAATGGCCATTCCGGCAGACGCGCTGGTGTGGGTAGAGGACGGGAGGACCGGCGCAGAAATGATACCAATGATATCCGGACAGGCCGAGCCGGTAGCAACCGGCATCAGCCGTCGTCGGCGTCAGAGCCACCGCCGACAGCGTCGCCATGGCGGCGATCAGCATAGCAAGCTTACGCATTTTTCCCTCCAATGTTGGGTTCGGCAGGCCATGCATTTTGGCAGCCGAATCAGATTAGACAAAGGCGTGCGTCAGCGGCAGTTTCGGAATCTACTCACGGGCTCGAAGTCGGAGGAGCGCTGGCTTGTTCGCCAGTCGATCCGACGTTCGCCAGATCGCCGCAGGTTCCTGCCCAAATTTGCAACGGTTTGGCGTTGCTGTCGATCCTGATCCGTCGACGCGCGCCGCGGCGGACCCGCCGGCGCCTTCCTTCCGACGCGCTGCGCCGTCTCGCAGTCCCCGTCCCTACTTTCCTCGTTCAGCGACAAATCTCGCCGTCTCCACGAGCGTTTGCGCCCGCTCTCCGAACGGCGCTAGAGCCGCGCCCGCTTCGCTGACGAGGCCCTTGAGGCGCGCTCTTGCGGTCTCTACGCCAAGGATCCCAACCAGCGTCGCCTTGCCGGCGGCCGCGTCCTTGCCGGCGGCCTTGCCGAGGGCCGCGCTGTCGCCTTCGACGTCGAGCAGGTCGTCGGAGATTTGAAACGCCTTGCCGACGGACGCGCCATATCGATCGAGCGCGTCGCGCTCCGCGGCGCTGGCCTTGCCGAGAATCGCGCCGGCGGCGCAGGCGAATTGCAACAGCGCGCCAGTCTTCATCGCCTGCAATGCGCCGATCGCCGCTTCGTCGAGCGCACGCGGCTTGCCGTCAGCGAAACGTCCTTCCGCGTCGAGGTCGAGCAGTTGACCGCCGACCATGCCGCCGACGCCCGCAGCGCGCGCGAGCGCGCCGACCAGAGTGACGCGCACCTCAGCCTCGGGATGGACCGCGGGACGCGTGGCCACGTCGAAAGCGAGGGTGAGCAAGCCGTCCCCGGCAAGGATGGCGGTCGCTTCGTCGAAGGCTTTGTGAGTCGTGGGACGGCCGCGCCGCATATCGTCGTTGTCCATGGCCGGCAGATCGTCATGAACGAGCGAGTAGCAATGGATGAGCTCGAGCGCCGCTCCCGCCATCAGCGACCGTCGCCGCGGAACGCCGAACAGATCGCCGCTCGCGACGACCAGCAGGGGGCGGATGCGCTTGCCGCCGCTCAGGCTGGAATAGCGCATCGCCTCGAGCAGACGCGCGGGGCGGTCGCGCTCGCCTGCGGCGGGCGCCTGCGCCAAGAGCTCGCTCAGCATCGTCTCGGTGTCGCTCGCCACGCTCTTCAGCAGCGACAAGAAGGCCTCATGGGAAACGCTCATCGATAGCTCCGTCGACGGCGGCATGTCCCCTCGGATCGAATGAAAAGGGCGCCGCCCGCCAATTCACATAACGCGTTTCCACGACTCGTTCATAGTCTTGCCCGAGCCCCCGCGTTTGGGTCGAACGACCGACGCGCCGACGCGCCCGCCTCGGCAATGCCGACAGCTCTTGCATTCTCGCTCCAAACAGCCGGTCGCGCGTGAGACCGGCGAGGCGCCATAGGCTGTTCAACAGCCAGCGGCGACCGTCTTGGCTCGCGACCGTTCAGAAGGACGTTTGAACCTTTGCCCCTGCTTCGGCGCTGGTGGTACAATGGATTTTGGCGCCTGCCGAGAGCCTGCCGATGATTGTAAGTCTGGTCGCCGCCACTGCCTTCGTCATCTGGATCTATTTGGCGGCGGGGCGCGGCGGCTTTTGGTGCGCCGGAGAACGCGACGGCGGCGGTCCTTTCCCGCTTGTGTGGCCCGACGTCATTGCGGTCATTCCGGCGCGCGACGAAGCCGACGGCGTCGGCCATACTGTCGAGTCTCTGCTGCGCCAAGACTATCCCGGGTCGTTCTCGCTCATTCTGGTTGATGACGAAAGCGCCGACGGCACTGCAGACGTAGCCAGGCTTGCGGCCGCCGCGATTGGCGGCATGGACCGATTGACGATCGTTCCTGGCGCCGCGCTTCCGACTGGCTGGACCGGAAAACTGTGGGCTGTGAGGCAGGGCGTCGAGCGCGCGAACGCGGCGGCGCCCGAATTCCTGCTTCTGACCGACGCCGATATCGTCTATCCGCCCGATACGTTGCATCGCCTGGTTTCGCAGTCGCTGAGCGAGGGTCTCGCGCTCTCCTCCATGATGGCCAAGTTGCGTTGCGAGAGCCTCGCGGAGCGGGCGCTCATTCCCGCCTTCATTTTCTTCTTTCAGATGCTTTATCCCTTTTCCCGGGTGAACGACCGACGCCGCGCGACGGCGGCGGCGGCGGGCGGTTGCATGCTGGTGCGCCGCGAAGCGCTCCAGGCCGCCGGAGGAATCGAAGCCATACGCGGTTCCCTGATCGACGATTGCGCCATGGCGCGCCTTCTGAAGACACAGGGGCCGATACGCCTCAGCCTCAGCGAACGCGTGATCAGCATCCGACCTTATTCGACGATGGGCGAAATCCGGCGGATGATCGTTCGCTCCGCCTACGCCCAGCTTCGCTATTCGCCGCTGCTGCTTGCGGTCGCCGTGGCTGGCCTCACTTTGGTTTTCGTCGTTCCGGTGGCTGCAGCGTTTTTCGGGCGCGGCGCCACGCAGATTTTCGGGCTTCTGGCTTGGACGATCATGGCGGTCGCTTTTCAGCCGACGCTGCGGTTCTACCGACTCTCGCCGCTGTGGGGGCCGGCCCTGCCGGCGATCGCGCTCGTTTACATGGCCTTCACGTTGGAATCCGCTTATCAATCCGTGCGAGGTCGGGGCGGTCTTTGGAAGGGCCGCGTGCAGGCGCGTGCGACAGAGGCCCCATGACGAACGCCAGCGAGTTGCGGTCGGGCAAAACCCATCGAGACGAAAACTTCCCGGTGGCGTCTTTGCTCATCCGGGCGCAACATCGTCGGCCAATTCTGGCCTTCTATGAATTCGCACGCGTCGCTGACGACGTCGCGGATCACCCGTCGCTGACGGCGGCGGCGAAGATCGAACTGCTCGATCGCATGGAGGCCGACCTCATCGGCGACGAACGCCCGGACGCCAATCCGCAAGCGGCGGCTTTGCGGCGCGCGCTCGCGGAGCGCGGACTTTCGCCCGAGCACGCGCAGGATTTGTTGCGCGCCTTTCGCCTCGACGCTTCCAAGCGACGCTACAAAGACTGGGCGGATTTGATGTCATATTGCGCCCTCTCGGCCATGCCGGTCGGTCGCTTCGTGCTGGACGTGCACGGCGAGAGCCGTTCGACCTGGCCCGCTTCGGACGCAATATGCGCCGCGCTGCAAATCAACAATCATCTTCAGGATTGCGGCTTGGACTATCGCAATCTCGACCGTGTCTATTTGCCTTTGGACGACCTTGCCAGATACGGCCTCGGCGTTGAAGCGCTCGGCGATGCAAAGGCCTCGCCGGCATTGCGACGCTGCATCGCCGAACTCGCTCATCGCGTGGAGAAGATGCTGCATGAAGCAGATGGACTCGAGACCGCAATCGCAGACTGGCGCTTAGGTCTCGAGATATCCGTCATTCACGCGTTGGCGTTGCAGATTGCGCGCAGACTGACCGTCAGCGATCCTCTCAGCGCCGAGACGCATCTCGGCAAATGGCGCGCCGGCGGCGTCGGCCTTCTGGCCGCTCTCAGCAGCGCTTCGCGCCGCTTTGGCTGGCCAGGACGATTGCCCGCCTCGACCACAAACGCGAACGCGATAGGCGCCGAGCCCGTCGCCGAAGCTCGCGTAAGGGCCTCCGGCAGTTCGTTCTACATGGCGATGCGGCTCATGCCGCCCGAGCAGCGGCAGGCGATGTTCCAGATTTATTCGTTCTGCCGCGCCGTCGACGACATTGCCGACAACGGCGGCCCTCGCGACGTCCATTGCGTTCAATTGCAGCGCTGGCGTCACGACGTCGAGGCAATTTACGCCAGCGCAGCGCCTCCCCATTTGCGTGCGCTGGCGGAGGCGATTCGGACTTTCAATCTGCGCCGCGACGATTTCTTGGCCGTCATCGACGGCGTGGAAATGGATGTGATCGCCCCGATGCGCGCGCCTGATTGGGCGACGCTCGACCTTTACTGCGATCGCGTGGCCAGCGCGGTGGGCCGCCTCTGCGTTCGCGTCTTCAAAATGGAGGACGCCCAAGGGTTGGCCTTGGCGCATCACCTCGGCCGTGCTCTCCAACTGACCAACATCCTGCGCGATATCGACGAGGACGCCGCCGTCGGGAGACTCTATCTTCCGCAAGAAGCGCTGCGCGCCGTTGGAATAACGTCGAGCGATCCGCTGGACGCAATCGCCAATCCTGCGATCGATCAGGCCTGCGCGGCGGTCGTCGCGCGCGCTCGTCGCCAGTTCGTCGAGTCCGACGCAATCATTGCTCGGAGCCCGCGCCGGCTCGTGCGCACTGCCCGTGTCATGAGCGCGGCCTACCGCTCAATCCTCGAGCGTCTCGTCGCGCGAGGATGGCTTCCGCCGCGCGCGCCTGTCAAACGGCGCCGCGCGCAGCTCATTTGGATCGTTCTGTGTCACGGCATCGTGTGACGCCGCGTCAGATCCACGTCGTCGGCGCTGGATTGGCGGGACTGTCGGCCGCGGTGCGGCTCGCTTCTCGCGGCTTAGCGGTCACCGTTCATGAGGCGACCAACCAGGCGGGCGGACGCTGTCGTTCGTACTATGATTCCACGCTCGGCATGGAGATCGACAACGGCAATCATCTCGTATTGTCCGGCAACAAGGCCGCCCTCTCCTACCTCAACCTCATCGGCGCGCGCGCCGGTCTTACGGCGCCGCCGTCTGCGAGTTTTCCCTTCATCGATCTCGCGACTGGCGAGCGATGGACGGTGCGCGCCAACGACGGAATCATTCCTTGGTGGATCTTCGACCCGGCGCGTCGCGTCCCCGGCACGCGCGTGCGCGAGTATTTCGCGCTCGCCAAGCTATTGCGAACCAAGGCCGGCGCCACGATCGACGAGACGATTTCGTGTTCCGGACCGCTTTACTCGCGGCTGATCGAACCCTTGCTGATGTCCGCGCTCAACACCGAACCGCGAAGCGGCTCGGCGGCTTTGGCGGCGGCGATCATCCGCGAGACGCTCGCCGCCGGCGGGCGCAACTATCGCCCATTGATCGCTCGCAATGGTCTTTCCAAGGTTTTCGTCGAGCCGGCGCTTCAATACGTCGCTGGCCACGGCGGCAGCGTGAACTTTGGTCGCCGGCTTCGTCAGCTTGCGCTCGCGCCGGACCGAGTGACGGCGCTCGACTTCGGCGACATGTCTATTCACTTGACGTCGAGCGACGCCGTCATCCTCGCCGTGCCGCCGGCGGCCGCGGGGTCTCTCGTGCCGGAATTGCCGTCCCCGACTGAATTTCGCGCCATCGTCAATGCGCATTTCCGCGTCGATCCGCCGGAGGGCCTCGCGCCGATGATCGGCGTCGTCAACGGCACGACCCAATGGCTTTTCGCGTTCCCTGGACGCCTGTCGGTCACGGTCAGCGCCGCAGACCATTTGCTGGACCTGTCGCGGGAAGATCTCGCCCGCCGGATCTGGAGCGAAGTCGCTGTCATCGCCAACCTCGCGAACGCCATGCCGGCGTGGCAAATCGTGCGCGAACGTCGTGCGACGTTCGCCGCGTTGCCGCGAGAGGAAGCCAAGCGTCCCGTCACGGAGACGGCGTGGGAAAATCTCGTCCTCGCCGGGGATTGGACCCGGACCGGGTTGCCCGCGACGATCGAGGGCGCCATCCGCTCGGGCGCGAAGGCGGCGGAGCTATTGGCGCCGCCGTGAGGACGATTTTCAGCGGAATGGCGCTGTCTTGGAGCCGAGAGGACGATGAGCGGCGGCGCCGATTGATCTGGGAGCGGGATCTGTTTCAGACGGTCGCCCTTGTGCGTAAAGTGAATGAGAGGCAAATCGATGCGCGAAACCACGACGGCGCCCAGCGAAACGGGCCGGCAATCCCTGGATCGATCGATCTCTGCGGCGGCCGGCGCCCTGCTGGCCGCTCAGCGCCCGGACGGACATTGGCTGTTCGAACTCGAAGCCGACGCCACCATCCCTGCCGAATACGTACTCCTAAGACACTACCTCGGCGAGCCGGTCGATGCAGAGCTCGAAGGCAAGATCGCCAACTATTTGCGCCGCATCCAGGCCGCGCATAGCGGCTGGCCGCTGTTCTACGGCGGCGACTTCGATATGAGCGCCAGCGTGAAGGCCTATTTTGCGCTGAAGATGATCGGCGACGACCCGCAGTCGGCGCATATGCGTCGAGCGCGCGAGGCGATCCGCGAACGGGGCGGCGCGGCGCAGAGCAACGTCTTCACAAGGGCGCTGCTGGCGCTGTTCAGCGTCGTGAGCTGGCGAGCGGTTCCGGTGATGCCGGTCGAAATCATGTTGTTGCCGAACTGGTTTCCGCTCCATCTCAACAAGATGTCCTATTGGGCGCGTACGGTCATCGTGCCGCTGCTGGTGTTGGGCGCGCTGAAACCGCAAGCGCGCAACCCGAAGAACGTCGGCGTCGACGAACTCTTTCTCGAACCGCCCAAAACGATCGGCCTGGCGCCCAAGGCGCCGCATCAGAGTCTGATGTGGTCGCTGTTTTTCAACGGCTTCGACGCAATTCTGCGCGTGGTCGAACCGCATTTTCCGAAACGATCGCGCCAACGGGCCATCGACTCGGCCGTCGCGTTCGTGAAGGAGCGTCTCAACGGCGAAAACGGCCTCGGGGCGATTTTTCCCGCCATGGCCAATTCCGCGATGATGTACGATGCGCTGGGCCGCGATCGTCGGGACCCGGATTACCTCGCCGCGCGCCGCGCGATCGACAAGCTCCTCATCGTCAAGTCGAAGGAAGCGTATTGCCAACCCTGTCTTTCCCCGGTGTGGGACACGGCGCTGGCGTGCCAAACGTTGCTGGAGGTCGGCGACGAGCGGGCGATGGAGGCGGCCGCCGCCGGTCTGAAATGGTTGCAGCCGCTGCAAGAGACGAGCGTTGTCGGCGATTGGAGCGCGCGCCGACCGAACCTGCGTCCTGGCGGCTGGGCGTTTCAATTCGCCAATCCGCATTACCCGGACCTCGACGACACCGCCGTCGTCGTGATGGCTATGGACCGGCAGCAAAGAGCGCTTGGCCATCAATCGTTTCATGGCGCCATCGCGCGCGCGAGAGAGTGGATTTGCGGCCTGCAGAGTCGCAACGGCGGCTGGGGTGCGTTCGACGCCGACAACAACTACCTTTACCTCAACAACATCCCGTTTTCCGATCACGGCGCCTTGCTCGACCCGCCCACCGAGGATGTGACGGGCCGCTGCGTGTCGATGCTCGCGCAGCTCGGCGAACGACCTGAAACCAACTCCGCTCTACGCAAGGCTTTGCGTTATCTTCGCCAAACGCAGTTGGCGGACGGAAGCTGGTTCGGCCGCTGGGGAATGAACTACATCTACGGCACTTGGTCGGCGCTTTGCGCACTCAACATGGCGGGGGTGGATCAGAGCGCGCCGGAAATGACGCGAGCCGCCGATTGGCTCGCGGCCATTCAAAACGAAGACGGCGGCTGGGGCGAAGACGGCGCAAGCTACAAGCTCGACTATCGCAGCCACGAACCGGCGCCGAGCACGGCTTCCCAAACGGCTTGGGCGCTCCTTGGCCTCATGGCGGCGGGGCGAACCCGCGATCCGAGCGTCGCTCGCGGCGTGAAGTTCCTTCTTGAAACCCAAGGAACGCATGGGTTTTGGGACGAGGAACGGTACACCGCGACAGGGTTCCCGCGAGTCTTCTATTTACGCTACCACGGCTATTCGAAGTATTTCCCGCTTTGGGCGATCGCCCGATACAAGAACTCGATATCGGGACGCGCCAACGAATTTGGAATGTGACGGAGGCGGCGAATCGAAGTCCTTTGGATTTCGTAGTCGGCGGCGCGTTCGGGGCGACGTCGATACGGCCTCACTCGGGCTTCCAATCGGGCCCATGGGATTCGTCGGGAATGTCGTCCGGTGCGATCGCATCGTCCGGCAGGCGGGTCCAGATCTGCGTCTGGCCGAGAAGCGGAATGCCCAGATAGCCTCGCACCCCGAGTTGCTGCCCGTCCGCGCTTAGCTCCATCTGAGCGTGATAGACCGTGCCGTCGCGGGGATCGAGGATGCTGCCGCCAGTGTATTTGTTGCCGTTACGTTTCATGCCCTTAACGATCGTCAGCCCCATCATCGGCGCATCCTTTTGATCGCCCGTGCATTTTTCGCAGGTCTCGATCAGGGGTTGTCCCGGCTGTTTGAACCCCTTGACGAGCCGCCCTTCATAGAGTCCGTCCTTCTCGACGAACAGAAACCAAGCCCCGGGACGGCCTTGATCGTCGGTCTCCTGCCAGAACCCGGCGGCGGTGTCATGGTCGTACGCCGCTGGAGCTTCGGTTCTGGATGGACTCGGCGCCGGAGCCGCGGCCTTGGACGGGTTCGGCGCCGGAGTTGCGGCCTTGGCGGGGCCTGGCGCCGGAACCGCGGTATTGGATGGACTCGGCGCCGGAGCCACAGTCCTGAATGGGTTCGGCGGCGGAACTGGGATCGCGTCTTGATTTGACGCCGAACGAGCATAGCCCGTCGTCAACATCGCGACCGCTGTCACAACGGCGAACCCGAGCCTAGTTCTCATCTTCCATCTCCCGAAGCGGCGATGGAAACATGCCCGTCGTTGCGACAAGGGCGCGCCGTCTTGCGCCGTTCGCCGATGCGACCGACCGATCGAGAAACCCCGTCGCTGGAGCGCCGATCCGGGCTCTCGCGGTCGCGCCGCCCAGCGAAGTCACCTGCCGTGGTCCTTCAACACGTTTCTGCAGGCTTCAGACAGGTTGTCGCGATGAAGCTCGAGACAGGCGAGAAAGGCGTCATCGCCGTCCTGTTCTTTGACCGCATGGCAGAACCGGCGAACATCGGGACGGCACGCGGCTTGTTCTTCAGGCGTGCCTGATTCGGCGAACGTCAATGACGAGACGGCGATAAATGCCGCTGAGAGGAAGAGCTTGGAAAGCATCGTTGAATTCTCCCTTTGCGTGATCGGGATGGTCAGATTTCCGACGGCGCCTTTCGCGGCTTGCCCATCAGGATTGGTTGAAACAACACGGCCGCCGCCAACGTGCACGCGAGCGAAAGGGCCAGCAGCTTGCCCATGCTCGACGTGCCCGGATGACTCGAGAAAATAAGACTGCCGAACGCGGTGGCTGTGGTGAGCGCGCTGTAGATGACGGCGCGGGTAAGACTGGTCTGCAGGAGGTTCGTTTGCCCCTCGCGCCAGGCCATAATGTAATAGATCTTGAACGCCACGCCGACGCCGAGGAGCAGCGGCAGGGCGATGATATTGGCGAAGTTGAGCGGCAGACCCACCAACACAGTGAGTTCCAACGTCACC
>Ga0181520_10010444_pt1 | contig 12474 bp, 11 predicted proteins | sample PEATcosm2014_Bin_29_FD_132451 | JGI IMG/M metagenome (GOLD analysis project Ga0181520, IMG submission 132451) | Peatland microbial communities from MTU Mesocosm Facility, Houghton, MI, USA - PEATcosm2014_Bin02_30_metaG | ecosystem: Environmental > Terrestrial > Soil > Wetlands > Peat | place...
GCGCACAACCGGTTCGTGGAAGCGCAGGTGATGGCGCGGTCCGCGGAAGCGCAAGGGATTCCGGCGAGCGTGATTGTGGAGGAGCCAAAAGCCATGAACACGATTGAGAATGCCTGCAACTCGGTGCGTATCATGCGGAGCCACGGCTGGACTTCGGCCGAATTGGTGTCGAGCGCGTACCATCTGCCGCGAGCGGCTATGATTTTCAGCCGGCTCCCGGTGGAATGGCGAGTGCATGCTGTTTCGGGATCGCCGGCAACGGCGGTCGAGACGGTGGTGGAGATTGTGAAGACCGTGCATTATCTGGTGTGGTCGCGGCAGACGGAACCATGCGCTTTGCAGTCTAACTAGAAATGCCTGAACGCCGCGTTGTCCGCTACCGGGGGGCTCTTGTAAGCTGGTTAGTGATGCACCTCCAAGTCAAGTTATCTGCCTCTATTGCCGCTGTTATCTGTCTGTTTGTGTGTGTGGGCGCGAGCCTGAAGGCACAGGACTCGAGCAGCCAGACCCAGCCGACCGCAGCACCCTCATCGCAAAGCCCGGACAACCAGGCTCCGAGCTACGGAACCTACGTTTCAGTGGATCCGCTGGCCAGGGTTCGCTACGACAACCGTTGGGATTTGTCGCTGGGGATGGCGTACGACCATATGAAGGCCGGACCGACGCTTCTGCAGGGGTCGAACCTGGGCGGATTGGACATGGATGGGTCGTTCTGGCTGACAAAGCACTGGGGGCTGATCGGATCGGGGCGGGGATATATCGGCACGAGCGGGACGGCACCCAACTCTCCGAACAACATTAAAGGCCCGGTGGTGAAGCAGTACTTCTTTGTGGGTGGCGCGGAGTGGCTGGGGCCGCACAACAAGCACGGAGACATGATTGCGCACGCGATGTTCGGCGGAGTGTACGGAAATTTCCAAAAGGATCTGCTGGGACAGCCGCCATCGAATTTCGATTTTTATTACAACCAGATTGCGCCGGCAGCGATTGTGGGCGGAAGCATTGACTTGAACCGCTCGGATCATTGGGTGTTCCGCATCAATCCCGATGCTGTGATGACCCACTACACATTCAACGATGCCCCTCACTCAACCCTGACGTACGGCCAGTACGACGTGAATTTCGCAATCTCAGTGGGACTGGAATACAAGTTCACGAAGATCAAGCGGACAAGCAAGAAGGTAGATTGGCGCGGAGGCTGGTAAGCATCTGCCGTGCGGACAGCTCTTTGGACGAATTCCTCTCCAGACGCTGCCATTTGCGGCGGAGTAAGGACCGCCGGCCGACGACTTGTGGTGAGGGGGCCCGTTTGATGGATTCGAGCCTTGCGTTGGCAGCAAATCTAATCCAGCCAACTCTTTTCCTGACAAGACCATCGATGAATCGAGGTGGTTACCAAGCGCTTCGTGCGTGTGGTATTCTCCTGCGTTCAGGCGGCGGCTGAAAAAGTGTGCCGCCTGCGAATATGCGGTTCCGGATAGCGACACTCCCCAGCCGCCCCCCGGATTGCACGGAACGAATGCGAACACAAGGCGGGAGCCTTATGGACATGAAAGACACGCTGGGAGTATTGCTTGCAGGCGGAGCAGGTGAGCGGCTGTTTCCCCTGACGCGGGATCGCGCCAAGCCTGCTGTGCCGTTCGGCGGCCACTACCGCATCATCGATATCACGCTCTCGAATTGCATCAACTCAGGGTTGCGCCGGGTGTACGTGCTGACACAATACAAGGCGCTGAGCCTGAACCGGCATATCCGCGAAGGCTGGACGGGGATCGTAGCGCAGGAGCTGGGCGAGTTTTTCGAGCTGATGCCGCCGATGCAGCGGACCGGGGCGAACTGGTACATGGGAACCGCGGACGCGGTATACCAGAACATCTACTCGATCGGCAGTGAGCAACCGTCGCACGTAATCATCCTGAGCGGCGATCACATTTACAAGATGGACTACAGCCGCATGCTGGCGTACCACAAAGAGACGCATGCTGACGTGACGCTGGCGACGCTGCCGATCGCTCCCGAAGACGTTGCGCGGTTCGGCGTGGTGGAAGTGGGGCCGACGGGAGAGATTCAGGGGTTCCAGGAGAAGCCGGCGTCAACGAGCTTCAGGTCGCCATTCAATGCCAACGCGGTGGATGCGTCGATGGGGATTTATATCTTCAACACGGAGACGCTGCTGAAGGCGCTGATTGCGGACGCGGACGACACGGAGTCGAAGCACGACTTTGGCCACAATATTCTTCCTGCCATGTTGGGCAAGAAGAAGATGATGGCCTATAGCTTTGTGGACGAGAACAAGAAGCAGGCTCTCTATTGGCGCGACGTGGGAACGCTGGATGCGTACTACGACGCGAATATGGATCTTTGCTCGGTATCACCGGTCTTCAACCTGTACGACAAGAGCTGGCCAATCCGCACGCGGGTGCGGCAATATCCGCCGGCGAAGTTTGTGTTTGGCGAGCCGGGACGTTCCGGCATGGCTGTGAACTCAGTGATCACGGCGGGCGTGATCATCTCAGGTGCTTCGGTGTACAACTCGGTGCTGTCGCAGGATGTGCGCGTGAACTCGTATTCGGATGTGGACGCGAGCATTATCTTTTCGCACGTGAATATCGGACGGCATTGCCGCATACGCCGCGCAATTATCGACCGCGACGTGCATATTCCGGAGGGAACGGTAATTGGCTACGACCCGGTGGAAGACAAGCGGCGCTATTTTGTAACGCCGTCGGGCCTGACGATTGTCACGCGCGATGCGTCGCTGTTTGAGAACCCAGTGGCTCCGGAGTTCAGCGAGCGGTACTGAGGCGATTTGAAGCAGCGCTGCAGTGGGGCGAGATCTCAGCGGAATATCACAAGGACGACGCTCCTCACTCTTGACAAAAATCCGGGCAGACTTCAGCTCGAACATTCTGTCGTTGCGATATCCGCGCGCCGTCGCGGCTGAGTAAGGTTGCGATACCCTGTCTATGCAGTGCGATTGAGCCTCGGTCAACGCTTTTCCCGCTCAAAGGAGTAAGTTCTTGCTGGATTTTATTCACCACAAGGTTCGCACGACGCCTTGGCTGGGCAGATTTGTTCTTAAATCGATTCCGAACGTGAAATGGAATGTGGAGATTGAGCCCATTGGCAAATTCACTATTCGGCTCCGCGAGCATCGCATGTTCTGGCTGCGTTCTCCTCTGATGGAGGAGGGCTTCATGCTGGGCGCCCTTAATCGTCTGATTCGGGCAGGGGACGTGGTGTATGACGTCGGAGCGAATATCGGATTGTATAGCCGCTTCATGATTCAGTGCTTCAATGCCGCGCACGTGTATGCCTTTGAACCCTCCTCGAGCAACCGCCGTTTGCTTGAGGAGAACGTGAATGTCGCGGAAAGCAGATCGAGGGTGACGGTGATGCCCTGCGCTATCGGCAACCAGGATGGACTTGCCGATTTCCAAGTGGACGATCTCACCTCAAACACTGGAACCCTGGATGCAGTGGCGCACGGCGGAGCCTCAGAGTCTCGCACACAGTATGGACTGCCACCGGCCATCACGCGGGTGCCAATCCACCAGCTCGACACGCTGATTGAAACCAAGGAAATTGCGCTGCCTGATGTTGTGAAGGTCGATGTGGAAGGAGCGGAGGCCATGGCGCTCCATGGCGCGAACCATTTGCTCTCCACACGCAAGCCGAGGCTGGCGGTTGAGCTGCACGGCGCAGAAGTTGCCCGGCAGGCTTTGCAGATCCTGTGGAGTCACGGCTACCATTGCTTCGGCCGGTTCGAGGCGAAACAGGTGCAGGCATACAAGGAGATTGTTCCCGCGGACTTGCCCGACATCACGCACCGGTACAGCCTGAGTTATATCGCCTGTTCAGTGAATGAGGAAGATGTGAAGACACCGATCGAAAACTATAAAACCACCCTTGCCAATCAAGCTCCTCAACCGGTTTGATTCCGTAACGCGAGCGCCGGATTATTGTGCGCGCAGTTCCCGGCCATGCTGGTGCGCTCTTCCTGCTTAAGTGAAATGAAGGGAGTACCGAAAGTGAGCGAACGGGCGGTATGCGCACGCCAGAATGCAGCGGTTCGTGCAACTTCAGATTCAACCCACCGCCAAATATGGACGCATTCTGCAATGGATATGGGCGGTAGAGCGCAAAGCTTCCCGCGAGCGAAGCTGAAGCTAAAACGGAACCAATTGGCCAGAATCTGCGTATACGTTCACCATGCAGTATGTGGGTACATTAAGCTGGAGCGAGGCTGGGATGGTGGCACCCGCGGTGGGGCAGACTCTTGGAAGAGTTTTTTCCAAGACACCGAGACCCGCGGTACGCCAGGCCTTGGGGCGAGACGGCCGGGAACAGGCAGACCCGCCGGCCCGTGAATGTTCCGCCGGCGCCGCATCCGTGGTGCCGGTGATCCGCGCGGCTCGCGTGGAGGTGAGACCTCTGGAGCAAGACTGGCCGCATATTATCCGCCGCTGCATGGACGGCGACTCCGGCGCATGGGCTGAGATGGTCCGCACGCACCAGAAACGCGTGTACGGGCTGTGCTATCGCTTTACGGGGAACCCTGCCGACGCCGAAGACCTGACACAAGACGTATTCCTGAAAATCTATTCGAACCTGGGCAGCTTTGATGCGGCTCGCGGCAGCCTTCCGGTGTGGATCACCACGATGACGCGGAACCTGCTGGTGGACAACTTCAGGCGGACGCGGAACCAGCGGGCGACGAGTTCCCTGGACGAAGGCTGGGATCAAACAGAAGAGTTGAAGCCGGTAGACCGGCTGGCAGCGACAGGGCCTGGCCAGCATGAGGCCGCGGCGAGCAAGGAACTGGCCAAGATGGTGCAGCGGGCGCTGGCGAAGGTGAGCGTGGAACTGCGCGAGGCGGTGATCTTACGGGATCTTCAAGATCTTGATTATAAAGAGATTGCGCAGGTACTGGGGATTCCTGAAGGGACCGTAAAGTCCCGGATCAGCAGAGGGCGCGCGGAACTGGCGCGGCTTCTGGAACGTACTAAGAAGGAGGTGATGTAGCGATGGCAGAACGCACACACATTCCGAGTTCTCAGGCATGCGGGGAGTGGGAAACGCTCCTGGCGGATGCGCTGGATGGCCTGTTGATGGCCGAGGACCAAGCGAAGTTCATGGCACACTTGGCCGCCTGCCCGGCTTGTGCAGCTCTGTATGAAGAGTCGCGGAAGGGCCGCGAGTGGTTGGAGTTTTTATCGCCCGATCCGGAGCCACCCGCCGGGCTGCTCGAAAAGATTCTGGCAAAAACAGGCCCCGGACAGAAAGCTGCAGCCGAGATGATGCCGGTACCGGCAGGCGCAGGCATGGTTCCGGCGTTTGTGCCGCCCGTTTGGCAGCAGCCGGGATTCATGGCGCGAGTGCGGAGCGCGATGCAGCCGCGGCTGATGATGACGGCGGCAATGGCATTTTTCTCGATTGCTCTGACGCTCAACATGACGGGCGTGCGGGTGTCAGAAATTCGCGTGACGCCACTGCGGTTGGCCGATCTGAGGCCGAGAGCGGTACGGGCATACATGGAACGGCAACTGAATATGGCGTCGGTGCCCATCGTGCGGTACTACGACCATTTGCGGTTTGTGTACGAGGTGGAGTCGCGGGTGCGAGAGCTACGCGGCGAAGATGCCAAAGGTGAAGGCGGCACGGACGAACAGCGCAAAGACGCGCAACCAGCTACGCCGGGCGAGACGCGGCAGAGTCCGGGCGGCAGGTTGGATGGGCCGCGGACAAACCCTAATCAAGAGCTGGGCCCGAACGAAGAGTCGGGAAGCCCCGCATTGAGTCCGGCGGCAGAGGAGACGAATGGGCTTTTGGAGAGTTCCCTGGAAGTGCAAGCAGGGCCTATGGCGACGGAAGGTTTGGCACTGCGAGGGTGGGAAAGGAACACTTTATGGACTGCGTAAACCATAGCGGCGTAAGCGCGACCGCTTATTGCCAGAACTGCGGGAAGGCGCTGTGCGCGACTTGCGTGCGCAGCGGCGCGGGAGGGCAGATTTTTTGCGAGCCTTGCTGGACTTCGTGGCATAGCGTGCAGTCACCCTTTGTGGCGCCGCCGCCGGGTGCGCCGAGCCCAGGGCTTGCGGCTGTACTGGGACTGATTCCCGGCGTGGGTGCGATGTACAACGGCCAATTTATCAAGGGCCTGGTTCATGTGGTGATTTTTGCGGTGCTGGTGAGCGCCGCACATATCTACGGTTTGTTCGGGCTGCTGATTGCGGGCTGGGTTTGCTACCAGGTCTTCGATGCTTACCATACGGCGAGGGCGCGGCGCGATGGCGAACCGCTGCCGGATCCGCTGGGACTGAACGACTTGAGCCACTGGTTTGGACCGAGTTGGCGGCCGCCGAACGGAACGCATCCCGGAACCGGCGTAGGAACAGGAACCGGACCAGCGGCGGCTGGATATCAGGCGCCGTACCAAACTCCGTACCAGACGCCACCACAGACACAGCCGTACCCATCGGGTGAGTGGCAGACGCCGTATCAAGGTCTGTACCAGGGGCCAGACGCGACGCAGGCCGGTATGCCCGGCAATCCTGGCGTGCCACCGGTACCGCCCGTCCCGCCTGTGCATTGGCGGCGGAGAGAGCCGGTTGGGGCTGTGATTCTGATTGCCCTGGGCGCACTGTTTCTGCTGGACAGATTCGATCTCTTCTCGGGCCGCGTGTTTGAGTTTTCGTGGCCGCTGGTGCTGATTGGATTGGGCGTGTGGCTGATCGTGCGCCGCTTTGGAGATTCGCAGGGAGGGATCAAGTGAACCGCTATATTTTTATTCGCAGATTGCGCGGACCGGCCATTTTACTGCTGATTGGAGTGCTGGCGCTGCTTCACCAGACAGGGGCAATCGAGCATTTCTGGCGCCTGTTTTGGCCGCTTTTGCTGATCATGCTTGGCGTGATGATGCTGGCGGAGCGGGCGGCGCTGGAAGCCGATGGAGGGTATCCGATGTTCCCGTGGGGACAGTATCGAGGGCCGGGTCAGGGACCGGCGCAGCCTGGGGCGACCGGGGGAGCCGCGCAGGCGACGGGGACGGCGATTGTGCCTGTACAAACCCATGAGTTGGGGAACGATTTAAATGGGGAGAAATTATGAGCAGCGTACCTCCGAATGTGCCACCGGGCGGAGTTCCGCCGTATGACGCGAAGACGCAGTGGCGGATACATCGCGAGCAACAGAAGGCGGCGTGGCGCGCGCAACGCGATGCGTGGCGGGCACAGCGCCACGCATGGAAGGCAAATTATGTCGGCGCCTATGGGCCGCGCGTGCCTTCACTGGTAGGCCCCGTCATTCTTGTATGCGTGGGCGTGATTGCGCTGCTTTTGATGACCGGCCATATCGATTCTGGCGCGTTCTGGAGCTGGTACGGACAGTGGTGGCCGCTGCTGCTGATTGTCGCGGGACTGGCACTGCTGGGCGAGTGGGCGCTGGACATGAAGCGCGCGACTCCGGTGAGGCGGTCGGGCAGCTTTATCGGGATCCTGATCCTGCTGGCAATTGTGGGCGGAATCGCATCGGTGCACAACCACTTTGGTAATGGGTTCAACGGCCCATTTGGCGACAACGACTTCTTCAGCTTTGGAATGCCGGAACACGAGAGCGATCAGCCGACCGATAGCAGAGCGATTCCGGCAAATGCGGCAATTGAGATCGACAATCCGCGCGGCGACATCAGCATTACCGCGGGCGACCAGCCGATGCTGGTGGTGGCGGCACACGAAGTAGCGTATGCGAACTCGGACAGCGGCGCGAAGAAGATTTTCGATCAGGAAGCCTCGCACGTGACGGTGAGCGGCAACGCAGTGCTGATCAAATCGGACAGCAATTCAAAAGGGCGAGTGAACTTGACGGTAACCGTGCCGAAGACCGCGAAGGTGACCGTGAACTCGACAATGGACAATGTGACTGCGGCCGGGTTGGGCGCGGGAATCGAAGTGACCGCGCGCGGAGATATTCATCTGAGCTCGATTGTCGGGCCGGTTGAAGCGCACTTCACCAACGGAAAGCACGACGAATTCTCTGCCCACGATGTGCAGGGCGACCTGACCCTGGACGGGGACCTGAACGATCTGACTCTCTCAGAGATCAAGGGCGCTGTAACTCAGAATGGCGAGATCCTCGGCGACGTGCATATGGAGAGCATTTCGGGAGCAATCCATCTGCACACTCCGGTGACAGAACTCCAGGTGGGTGAGCTGCCGGGCGATCTGACGCTGGGGAACGACGATCTGCGCGTGACCGAAGCTAAAGGGCCAGTACACGTTGTGTCGCACTCGAAGGACATCGACCTGAGCGAAATCTACGGTGACATCTACGTGGAAGACCGCAATGGACGCATTGCCGTGGAGCCGGCGGGAGCATACAGCGTGGAAGCGAGGAATGATAAAGGCGACGTGGAGGTTACGCTGCCGTCGGACGACTCGGCTACAGTGACCGGGCGGGCGCACAATGGAGACATTGTGACGGAATTCAGCCTGGCCGTGAGCGGCGATGAAGACAAAACGGTGAGCGGGAAGATTGGATCGGGTACTGCCCGGATCGTGTTGAACACCGACAACGGAGACCTGCGCATCAAGAAAGGGCCGACTGCAGCAGCGATGCCCGCGGCAGTCGCAAATGCTCCGGACGCGCAGAGCAGTAAGCACTTGAAGAGCAAAAAGGCTCTTCCGCAACAACCAGTTGCGCAGTAGGAAGACGGTCAAGAGCTCCCAGATTCCAGCTCCCAGCTACGAGGGGTAAAGGGTCGCAAACGGGGCGAAGAAAGCTGCGACCGAAGAAGCGAGAAGATAAGGTTAGCCGGGCGCGAGGGGGCAATCCCTTTTCGTGCCCGTTTTATTTTTCGCCAAAGGCGATGTATTCTCCTTGCGCGGGGGTCAAACAGGTATGGGGCACACGCCGGTCAGGGTGATCACGGTAGAGCGGGAGTACGGTTCGCACGGCGCCGAATTTGCGCACGATTTAGCGGCGCGGCTGGGCTGGCGGCTGCTGGATTCAGAGCTGGTAGCGGGGGCGGCGCGGCTGGCAGGCGTGGATCCGAAGCTGGCGGCCAAGTTCGACGACAGACTGGACCCCTGGTACTACCGCTACGGAAAGATTTTCTGGCAGGATCCGGTTTACGTGCCGGCAACCAGCGGCGAGGAACACGCATTCGACTCAGAGCGGATGCTGGCACTGATTCACAAGGAGATTCTGGAAGCAGCCAAAGAGGGCAACTGCGTGCTGGTGGGGCGCGGGGCGGCCTGTGCGCTGGCCGGAAAGCCTGGATGCTTTCATATTTTTGTGTACGCAACGGCGAGCCAGAAAAAAGAATGGTTCGCACGGGCGTTCCCCGATAAGGCGCAACACGCCGAGCAGCATTTGGCGGGATTCGACAAGCGGCGCGCGGCGGTGATTCGCAAGTTTTATCAGCAGGAGTGGTGCTCACGCGGGCTTTATCACATGCTGCTGAATTCGTGCATCGGCACTGAGGCGATGATTTCGGCGGTGCAGTGCGCGGCGGGGTTGTGCGTGCCTGCGGCGGAGAGCGTGGCGGGATAGCGTACGAATCAACTCAGATCGTCGCGCTTAGACGGCAACGCGGGGGACGCGCGCCGCAATGCGCGTAAAAACTTCCCAGGGGATGGTTCCGGCGGCTGCGGCGTGATCGAAGGCGGTAATGGTTTCGCTGCCCTGAGCGCCGATGATGACGACTTCGTCGCCGGCGTCGACACCCGGAATTTCCGTTACATCCAGAACTGACTGATCCATGCTGACGCGCCCGACAATGGGCGCGCGCTGGCCGCGAACCAACATACTGAAGCGGTTGCCGAGACTGCGATCGAAGCCATCTCCGTAACCAACCGAGACGAGCGCGAGGCGCATGGGCTCAGTGGCCACGAAGGTTCCGTTGTAACCGACTGAAGCGCCCTCTGGAACGGAACGAACGCCGATAACTGAGGCTTTCCACGAGAGCACGGGCTGAAGTGAAGCACGGGCGGCGATGAGCGGCGTCGGCTCCTGTGAGGCGATGGGAGGCGCGAAGGCCGGGTCGAATTCAGGGGCGAGGCCGTAGAGGGAGAGGCCCGGGCGCAGAAGGGCTTTCATTCCGTGACGTGCGGCGAGCTCGGCGATGGTGCGCGCCTGGCCTGCGAGCAAAGCGGCGGTGTTGCCGACGTTAAGCCACTCGGCAAAGAGGCCGGCGGAAGAGATGCGGCCCAAAACTTCGTCGAGACGCGTGAGCTGCGATTGCGTGATGGCTCCGTCGGCCTCGTCGGCAGCGAAGAGATGGGTCATCACGCCCTCAAGGCGCAGCGGCGAGCCGGGGCCGAAACGCGTGAAGACTGCAGCAAGGTCGGCAAGGCCAACGCCCTGGCGGCTCATGCCGGTATCGATCTCAAGGTGGATTGGCAGCGAGCCAGGTTGCGCTCCGGCAACACGGGCAGCAGATTGAAGCTCGTCGAGTTGCCAGGGCTCCCATGCGGATGGCGTGAGCTCGAATCGAATGGCGGCTGCTGCCTGGCCGGGAAAGATGCCTCCCATAATGAGCACACGGGCGCGGGGGCACAACGCGCGCGCGGCGATGCCTTCTTCAACACTGGTGACGCCGAGCCACTGCGCTCCGGCGCGGATGAGCGCAGGTGCGCAGAGTGCGAGCGAGTGGCCGTAGGCGTTGGCTTTGACGACGGCGAGAAGATCAGCATGCGGAGCGGCGAGGCCCTGAAGAAAACGGAAGTTTTCCTCGATAGCGCGGGTGCGAATCTCAACCCGGCAGGGGCGCATTGGCATGGGGGATTCCAAGGATCAGTTTAGCGCGCGAGCCGTGAGTCTGTGATGCCAGACGAGCGATGCTCGCAGTCGTCGAGTTCGATCGTGTCGCCGACACGGATTTCGCCGCCGCGGATTACGGAGCAATTCAAGGCAAGCTTGCCGTCGAATTTATTCACGATTTCTCTAAGTACGTTGAGGTCCTGACGCTGCGTGTCAGGGTCGTACGTCGTCATCACGCAGCGATCGCGAAGGTCGTCTACTCCGATGATCGCTTGGCCAACGCGCAGGCACTGGCCCTCCCATAAGCGCTCCGCAAGACCTTCGACGCCACCGACGACGATGTTGGGCCTCAACCGCCTGCCATCGTGGCCGAAGGCGGCGATTGCGCCGTCGGTCGCCACCAAAAGCGGCAGCACGTCGAAGCGTTGGGCAGAATCATCGCGGACCAGACGCGCTCCGGGCCCGACAATGTCAGCGACTTTGCGCTGGGACTCGGGGGCGGACCAAAGCAGGTTGTCAATCCTCGGTTCGCCCGCTGGATCGAGCGTTGCATGATGACCGAGAAGGCGCGGATGTGTGCGTGAAGTGATGAAGCGGCCTGCGGCGTCTTCAACGTGAACGACGCGGTCGCCGGGGATGCCAAGCGGGGTCAGAATGACGCGATCGAGTTTTTCGCCCGCCATCGACTTGACGGGATATCGCCAGATCTCCTTGATTACCAACGCGCCACTCCCCCAATTGGCTTGTGTTCTGCCGTTTGATTCATTTCGGGCCCAGGTGGTCGCAGAACCAACCGCCCTGGGGCTTTTTCGGGATTCGGGGAGTGTGCCTGGAGTCCCAATTCACCGGATTACGCCCGACAAAGACTGAGCAACTGTATACAGAGTCGAACCATCACAAAGGCGTAGGATGAAAATCTCTCGGGGGAGGCTTCCTTGTTTGGTGATCTATTAAGGCGCGGGAAACGACTGCGTTTTTGCCGCAGGCCGATGATGGCGATGATGTTGTGCGCCATGCCGCTCACGGCGACGGCCGAAACTGTGGCCGCGAAGCATTTGGAAGGAACCCTGCATGGCTACCTTGTTCTGAAAACAGAGGAGGGAAAGGTGGCGGCGGTCGGCGATTTGCTCCAGTCTGTTGTCGGCGGCCGGGTGACTTCGCACACGGTTTTTCATTTCAAGGACGGATCGCTTGATGATGAAACCGCCGTGTTTACGCAGCGCGGAGTTTTTCGGCTCATCAGCGACCATCACATCCAGAAAGGCCCTTTCTTTGCGCACCCGTCGGATGTCTTAGTCGACACGCGCAGCGGCGAAGTGACAGTCAAGTCGACGGGGAAAAATGGAAGCGAAGAGACAAAAACTGAGCACATGAAGTTGCCGCCCGATCTCTATAACGGATTGATTGTTTCGATCGCAAAAAATTTCCCGGCCAACACCCAGGAGATGGACGTGTCGATGGTCGTTGCCACGCCCAGACCCCGACTGATCAAGTTGGCAATTTCTCCGAAAGGTGAAGACTCATTTTCGCTGGCTGGTGTTGAGCGAAAGGCTCTGCATTACGAGATCAAGATTCAGCTGGGAGGTGCGGCCGGCGTAGTCGCTCCGCTGATCGGCAAACAACCACCAAACGTTGAAATCTGGATTGAGGGCGGGCAGATTCCAGCCTTCGTAGCAGAGCAAGGCCAGAGCGCTGAAGACGGCCCGATCACGA
>Ga0181520_10010446_pt1 | contig 12468 bp, 6 predicted proteins | sample PEATcosm2014_Bin_29_FD_132451 | JGI IMG/M metagenome (GOLD analysis project Ga0181520, IMG submission 132451) | Peatland microbial communities from MTU Mesocosm Facility, Houghton, MI, USA - PEATcosm2014_Bin02_30_metaG | ecosystem: Environmental > Terrestrial > Soil > Wetlands > Peat | place...
TTGATTGGAAAAATTAAAATAGCCACTATTATCAGTACTTCCATAAGAAGTATCACCGGCAACAGTATCAATATATGCAAGCATGATGCTGCCTGTTATCGGTTTTTTTGAAAGAATATATCTTAAAAAACCGGATGTTCTAGTATACAAAGTAACTAATCCATCTACACCTGATACAGGCAGAGACTGGGCTGATAAATTTGCACATGAAAGATATGAATTATTAATGGTCAGAGGATTTTGAGATCCCACCAGAGCAGTAGAACTAATTGCAAACTTTAAAGTAACCAATGTATCTTTGGCCGCGACCGCAGATCCTGTATTATTAAATCCTCCAATTTGAATATAACCACTGGAATTATTAGTTACACCCACATTCCAGTTTGTCAATGCGGCGTTGGTTATACTTCTTGCATAAGTTAAAACAATTTTATTATAAAATAATCTCAAATCAAAAGCATAAATTGAATCGCCGGCAGCCGGTGTAATAACAACAGGCACTGTAACAGTATCTGACGGCGCACCAGTTAAATTAGCCGGAATACTGAATACATTGGATGTATTAGATACAATTGAAAATATACCCGAGTTTGCAAACACGCCCCCTCCGGAAACCTGAACCAGACAGCTATCTAAAGGCACGCTTGCTTTCAAATAAGGTAAAGTAACCGTGTGGGAACCATTATCAGCAACTCCTGATGCCATTAAAGTATCAATTGTCTTTCCCCCATTTATAGATAAACCTATACTAATATTACTCGAAATTCCGAAAGTTTCCCAATTAACAACAGGTGAAGATTGATCCAGTAAATTTGAAGCGGCAGTAGGAGTATATGCTATAATATACTTATTACCGGACCAGGTAAAATAATTTGATTTACTCATTACCGCAAAGGTTAAATCCACAGTCTGTGCAGTTGTTGAAGATGGAAATGTATACTCCGGACCAAAAGTAATAGATTGTTGAATAAAAGTTTGCACAGGAGCAGAAGTTTTAAATCCAAAATATTCCGGGTACCTATCGTCCGTCATAGCTGTTAGAATTGTACCACCACTATAGATTATAGATGCAAGTCCGGGGTAGGTTAAATTAGTTTTGGTAAGTAAGTTTGAATTTGCAGCATAAAGGACATAATCATGAAGGGGACCTAAATCTCCACCAGGCTGCCATGCAGCATTTAACACTGCTGATCTTCCGGCATTAATATTTATTGAAATATCAACCACAACACCAAGAGCATTCCACGTTATAGTTAGTGTTTTGGAACCATATGATGCATTCACATAATTATATACGTAAATGCCAGGATTCTCTGTCCATGAAGCAAGATAAGTACCGGTTTCATTATTTATTCTTCCTAATCCGTATCTATTTAAATTATTTTGAGTTGTATCTAATATTTGTTTGTTCGAGCCGTTTATGTATGTAATTTGTGTAATCCGACCTGTCGTATGGTCAAATGTAATACTAGCATTTGCATTAACACCAATTGAATTACTAGGAGTACCAGTAGTAAAAGCAAAATAATCGGAATAGTCCGTACTAACACCGTTTACTTTTGCCCTTACTCTCCAAAAATACTGGGTATTGTAGCTAAGATAATCAGAAGGCGGTGTGTAAGCATTGGTATCAAGACCTGAATAGGTTTTTACATAAGTAGCGCTGGAACTTGAATCATTTGATACCTGTAAATCATAAGATGTGGCATTTCCAACAGTATCCCAAGTATACGTTACCTTTGTAAAATTATAATTTAGGGTATTATTTGCAGGCGTGTCTAAATTCGGCTGTGCGTAAGATATATTAAATGACATACCTATTAATAAACTTAAAACGGCTAAATATAACTTTCTAAATTTCATTTTTTTTCTCGCTGGTTTAAATACTTCTCTCTGTATTAGCTTATTATCGATAATTTGTAAGTTTTGTTTATAATCATGGAGGCGTTCACGATATGATGAGTCTCAAAAAGAAGCATATATAGATTTAATTAATTGATGATTTGAAGGGTTTCGTAAATAATCGAAGGAATTTTAAACTGAATAACAGATTTAGAAAATAATATATTTAAAATTGAACAAAGGTAAATACACAATTTTTGGTTTAAACCGGGAGTATTGGCGTTTTGAGGTTAAGGCAGGACATTCCATTATATTGCAACTAAGTGAATTAAGCGGTTATTTAAAGTAGCATTAAAATATTACCCGGATTTCTTCATCAGTTGCTTTATTAACAGAATAAATGTTTAATATAAATATGCCATTCTCATTTTTAACGTCAAGATTACCATTGAATATATCACCGTCCAGGTAAACTTTTTTAGGTAAAACCGGAGAAATAATTTGTGTAATGTTTTTGCTTCCGGTGTATGATTTCAAAACCAATTCCATTGATTTCTTCTGAAAATCGTAATTGCATTTTTCCAGAAGTGAATTCGTCTTTGCAAGATAAGGGTCCCCGGGTCTACCTAATACTATATCTATTTTATCAACCCGGACTTTATGAGGTATTACTACCGATTGAATTTTGTTATTATCATATTTTATAGATTGAATATATTTTCCACTTCCAGTAATATTAACATTTACCGGTATTCCATTAATATTTTCTGTAAACGAAGCTGATTTCATGTTTGGCGACAAATACGGTGTAAATGCAATATTCCATGCGTTCTCATTTATTCCAAAGAGATGATACAAACTATATATATACCACCCGGCTGCCCAAAGGAATTGAGGCTTATCTATTTTACCATAAGCAAGCGGATTATTATAATCGCTAACTCTGTATTCATACATGGCAGGCTGCCCGTTCGGACTTTTTATTATTCCGTCTACCGTCATAATATTTTTAATAAAATTGAACGCTTCATCTTTTTTATCATCAGCAATTAAGGCAAGTACGAACCAAGCGTTAGAATTGGCCCAAATACCACCATCAGCATAATAAAAAGGCAAACCTGCTTCATCGCCTTTCAATTTAAGAAAAGTTTTCAGGCTGTCAAGGTCCATAGGATAGATATTATAAATTCCAAGTTTGGTATCAAACAAATGATACATAGCGGAATTAACAAGTGTTTCCGTGCGTTCGCGGTTTAACAAGTTAAAATGAGGCGCTATTAAAGAGCCCATATAGTAATGAGTATCTACTTTGCCACCTTTATAACAATTAACAAGAAAACCCAGCTCATTGTCCCACAACTTATCATTTAATGCTCTCTCCATTTTGTCAGCTAAATCTTCATAATTAAGCAGTGAATTTAGGTTTTCTCCAATTGTCATCGATATAAAAATATATTCTCTGAGGGATTCGATTGCAAGCGATGTCATGAAAGTTCTGGGTCCATAACTATTTGCAAGATCGGAACCGTCAATATGAGCCTCCCACATTAAGTTGTCCTTATTTTTATTAAGCATTGTCTGAGTTAAACATTTTGTAAGGTACGGATATAAGTGCCGCATCAGATCAAGGTCTGCAGAATGCTTTAAATAACTTCCCGCGGTTAAAATAAACCAGAAGTTGTTCCAGTTATCGGAAGAAGCAAATTCTGTTCTATAAGAATTATCTTTCCAGTAATATGCATGAGGAATAATAAAATCCTTACCTGCCCGGTCGATAATATAATTAAGGTCATTTTTAACTCTTTGCAGATCAAAATTAACGGCGGCATAATCGGTTACGAGGACATCATGTGTAAAATAGAAATTATATTCTGCCGGGCACGGCATTGGCACTATTTGATTATCTATGTAATGCCTGTTCACAGCGAGAATCCCTTTTGCCCACTTGTAAGATTTATCAATTGAAGTATCACCCGTAATAAAGCACCCGTTATTAACTTTGTCTAAAACACTTTTTTCATAATTGTTTATTTCTTTTCCATAACTCTTTTTAAGATAAGATACTATCGCCATCTCTTCGTTCTGTTTTGAGGTTCCGATAATTTGAACTACGGACATTGTTTCATTTGGTTCAAGATTTTTTTTATAAAGAAATTCAGCAGCGGGAACTCTTTGATTATTCTTTTTTGATATTAAATCCGGCAGTGAGGAATAGTTTTTGTACCACCAGTCCTCGTTATAAGCATAGTTTTTAAGCGTGCCTATAGTGTTGAAACTTTCCGGTTCGATACCGGCATTAGTAACAAATACACAAGCATTTTGTGTTTCCGGATCATCAAAATGTGCATAAATAGATTGAGTACTACTGTCATATTCAGTCCAAGCTTTGCTCTTTAAGGAGTATGTGTGTGAAGTCTTTAATGATAATTCAAGATGTGTGTAAAATTCAAACGGCTGAGCTTCTTTACTATTATTTGTAATTTCATATCCAACAATCATTGCAGGTTTATCTTTACAAAAGCGGTATGATATTTTAATACTTTTATCGACATCACTATTATTGAATGTAACTCCATAAGGTGTTAATTCATATGAGAATGGTAAATTATTAATCCACTCTTTTGTACCGTATCCTGCCATTATTCCTGCGGTCATCACAAAAGTAGAATCCCGTTTCCAATAATCCGAGCTCAAATCAATGCTGTTGGCTACCGGATAGAAAAAACTTACTCTTTGCGGCATAGGTGAGCTATGATGAAACTCTACCCCAACATAAGGCCCGCCTATTTCTATTTGTGAATCTCCCTGAAATGATATCTTGATATCCGGTTTCATGAAAAAAACATTATTCTTATTACATTTTGCCAGATAAAGAAAGATAGAAATGATAATTAAAATAATTAAAGTCTTAACTATTCCGCCTTTTACACCGGTATAGAATTCCAATATTTTGTTATGTTTCATTGATGGTGAAGCTTCACAGTAGATAATGATAAAGGATTCTAAGTTTTCTTTTGAGATCCAGAACTAAATGAATAATATTTGATTATTCACAGGATTAAAATAAAATTACACGAATAGTTTTTTTCAGGAATTGAAAAAGGGGCGCGTCAGATATCACAGATTTCTACTTTTATAACCCTCTTATCCATTTCACGATGACTATAGGTAAAGTTATAAGCATTCGACGTAATTGTCAACGGCAACGCAATGGAGGATAAGCAATCTTTTCGCCAATTTAATTTAAGCGACAAACTGATAATATATGAGGCTTACGCCTGGCTGCCCACTACTTTGTGCACTGTAAACCCAAATTCGGTTTAACTTATTCAATATACAGTTGTTTTTATCACATAAAAAATTTCTTTACAAAACTGTATTTACATGTCTAAATTTTTGGGTGGTTCATTCAGGTATAATTATCACCGCAATTTTAGCAATAATTAATTTTGGACGGGATATATATTATATAAGTAATTTGTTAAAAGTATCACATAAGCCTACAAATCGAGTTTGTATCATTGCATAAATCTGAACTAAGGAATATCTTTGAAATGACTCTTTCAAAAGGTTCTCCCCTGCCTTTTGAAATAAAAGAGTTAAAGCCCGTGGTCGCCCGATCATTGGGCTTTTTTATTTCTATATATTTAAGCTAAATAAGAATTGATAAAATACTGGAAACAAATTATCAACGATTATAAAATGTACGAGACACAGCCATCCCAAGAAATAATATCTGTAATCAACAAAGATCTATAAGGCCACAGTTGATTATCTATTATTTTATAGAAAAAAATAATACCGATATGAGAATAAAAAATGTATACAGTACAACCCATCCAAAGGTTATGAAGAATAAAAACAGGACAGTATCGTAATTAATAATAAATTCTTTTATTTTTGGCCAAAACATATTTACCTCAAATCTTAACTGCTGATTTGTGTTACTAAATGATATACTTACTACATCTAATAAAATAATAAGCCAATATATATACCATGATGAATTTATGATATTTATGAGGAATAATTCATCATAAATTCGCAAGTGCGAGAACTTTTTAATTTTATTTCCAAAATTCAAGAACATTTAATGCCAGATAATAAGAATATATAAAAAAAAAGTATTTTAATATTTTTTTTTCAGAAAAATAATATTCAAATTCAATTTAGTAACTGAAGTTATACAGATATTAAAAATTTTATTCAGTATCCCCGATTCCTGCCTGCCAGCAGGAGTCGGGTTAATATAATTTTTCAATATTACCTGGCTTTAGTAAGAAAGTTCTTTAATGGTCTAAAGTCCTGGATTTATTGGGGATATCTTTACTCCCCGGGTTTCAGATAGAAAGGCTTTACCAAAAACCCGGAGCTACTTCAATTATCATTTGCATAACTTAGCAGTTAGTAATATTTGTAGAAAGTAATTAATTTACTATACCACTATTTAAAATAATGGAGCTTTACATGAAAAGATTATTCAAAACAGCAAGTATATTGCTTTTCTTATTAATCAGTAATTCTTTTGGATTTAACCAGGGAAGATTTATGAAAGAACCTGATGTTAACGGCAATAAAATTGTTTTTAGTTATGAGGGAGATCTTTGGCTTGTAAGCACTAGTGGCGGCACAGCTTCCCGATTAACAACTGCTCCCGGAAATGAATACTCACCAAAATTTTCACCGGACGGTAGTTTGATCGCCTTTTCCGGTAATTATGACGGTTCAAATAATGTTTATGTTATGCCGGCTTCAGGCGGAGAACCTAAACGGGTTACATATATCCCCGGGAATTCTCAAACTATAACCTGGACGCCTGATGGTAAGAGGATAGTATTTTCCTCTTTTTATGAAAATTTTATAATGCGTGATCCCAATTTATACTTTGTTGATAAGGACGGAAGTGCGCCGGAAAGATTTCCCATAGACAGGGGACGCCGATGCAGCTTTTCTCCGGATGGAAATAAAATTGTCTATGTAAGAAAAGGCCTGGAGGAATACAACTGGAAGAGATATAAAGGCGGAATGTATACTGATATCTGGATGTATGATTTTAAAGAGAATAAATTTTCTCCAGTTACCGATTATGTGGGGAAAAACGCTTATCCTATGTGGATAGGAGATTTTATGTACTTTGTCTCCGACAGGACAAACGGAATTGCAAATATCTATAAAGAAAATCTTTCGACTAAAGAAATAATACAGGTAACTAATTATAATGACGTGGATGTTATGATGCCTTCTACCGATAGAGAATGTATTGTTTATATGCATGACGGGTATCTTTACTTACTTGATATAAAAACCGGCCTGTCTAATAAAATTGATGTGAATATTCCTTCCGACAAATGGGAACTGCGTGACAGAATAATTAATCCAAAAGACTATATACATTACATGAATGTCTCTAATGACGGTAAAGAAGTTGTACTTGAAGCCAGAGGCGATATATATAATGTACCCACAGGAAAAGGAAACTGCATAAACCTGTCAAATACACCCGGAACAAGAGAAATGTATCCCCAATTATCTCCTGACGGTAAGCAGGTTGCTTTTTTCTCGGATAAATCCGGGGAATATCAACTTTATGTACAGAAAGCCGAAGGCGGTGAATGGAATCAAATTACTAATTCTCTAACAAAAACAAATTATCATTTAATATGGTCACCAGACGGCAAGAAAATTTTATTCGGGAATAAAGAATTCGCATTATTTTATGTTGATATAGCCTCAAAAGAAATAGTAAAAATAGATGAATCAAATCAAATGAAGAATGATGAATTCTATTGGGAAATAAGCGATTACAACTGGTCGCCGGATAGCAAGTGGATATGTTACAGCTTTGTGAATTATAATAAAAACAGCACAATATATCTGTATAGCTTAGACCAGAATAAAAAATACGCTATCACAGATGACTTCTTTGATAACCTGAACCCCGTGTTTGATGCAAATGGTAAATACCTGTATTATCTCTCAAGCAGAAATTTTGATGTGCAGATGGACTTCTATGAAGATGACCATATAATTGATGCACCTCAGCAGGTAATGGCAGTACAATTACAGGCAGACAGACAGCCTCCTTTTTCAGAAGAAGTAATGGAAAGCGAACCTAAAGTTTCAGATGAGTTCAAGATTGATATTGAAGACATTCAGAAACGTACCTATCCAATACCTGTTTCTTCTGGGAATTATTTTTATTTAAAAGCAGGAAATGGAAAAATTGCCTGGTGCTCCGTACCTAAGTTCAACGAGAATGAATTTGAGCAGATATTTACGCCGGGTACCGATACTAAATGGAATTTGCACATTTTTGATATGAAAGATAAAAAAGAAGTAATCTTTGACGACAAAATCAGGGATTATAAGACTTCTCTCAATGGCGAACAATTAATAATTCAAAAAGAAAATGATATCTACGTAAATACCTTTGAACAGGCATATAAATCACAGAAAGCAGGTGAAAAGCTGAATCTTGACGGATTAACCTATAAAATAAACTATCAATCAGAATGGAACCAGATTTTTAATGACTGCTGGCGATGGTACAGGGATTTCTTTTTTGATCCGAATATGTTCGGCCTTGATTGGAAAGCTCTGGGAGATAAATACAGGGCTTATATCCCCTATATTACATCGCGTGACGATTTAAACTGGGTTATGCTTCAACTTGTCGGCGAATTAAGTGTTTCACATACGTATATATCAGGTGGAGATACAGGCCCTATATCACCACAAACATCAAAAGTGTATACCGGCTGGCTAGGTGTTGATTTTATAAAAGATAATAACTCAAGTTATTATAAGTTTGAAAAAATATACGGGCCAACAGAATATAATCTTGACCTGCAATCACCGCTTGTAAGGCCGGATATTAAACTTGATGAAGGAGATTACTTAATTGCAATTGACGGCCATGAAATAAAAGCGCCGGAAGACTACAATAAATACCTTCAGGTTGTACCGGGACAGAAAGTTTCGGTTACAGTTAATGATAAACCTTCTGATGAGGGAGCAAGAACTTATTCCGTTGAACCTATAAAAAATAATTACCAGCTCAGATACTTCAGATGGTTAACTGATAACATAAAAAAAGTACTTAAGGCAACGAACGGCGAAGTGGGTTACCTTCATGTAAATGCAATGAATGACGCCGGAATAGGAGAGTTTGATAAATTCTGGCGCGCTTTCAGATATAAAAAAGGCATTATACTTGATATGCGCCGGAATTCAGGCGGCTGGACAGAATACTTTATTATAGATAAGCTCGAACGCAAAATGACCGCTTATAACGTTCTGCATGGAATGGTACCGTTCAGGTATCCCGGAAGTACCTCAACCGGTCAATATGTTGTAATTTCAAATGAATATAACGGCTCCGACGGAGAAGCATTTATTGAAGATTTTAAAGCAAGAAATCTCGGTAAAGTTGTCGGTGTTCCTTCATGGGGAGGATTAACAGGAATATTAAATACACAGACGACAATTGATAACGGGAAAGTGGAGCAGTCCAATAACGGATTTTACGGTAAAGGAAGTAAATGGCTTATAGAAAATCACGGCGCTGATCCTGATGTATATATTGATGATGATCCTGCATCTGTAATGGCAGGAAACGATCAACAATTAGATAAAGCTATTGAGACAGTACAGGAACAAATAAAAGAACATCCTTTTACTTTTCCACCGCAGCCACCATACCCCGTTAAGAAATAAATTAAAAATAATATTCAAGGGACAAACCAAATAACTAAGTTTGTCCCTTATTTTCATTGACTATTTAAAAAATAAAATAACTTACTCCAACGCCAATACTGAAATTGTTAACATCGCCGGATAAGTTAAAAGAAGACATTGTATAATGATAATAAGTATATCCAATTGAAGGTTCTAAAGCTACATTATTGCTTAGGAATAATTCTAAACCGGCTTTTAATTGGTAAGTATATTCATATTGATTTCCCACATTTTCATCTCCCATATTTTCAATACCGTACAAAAATGATGCCTCTAAAAATGGAATGATTTTTTTTGTGTAAAAGTAATATCTGAACGCCGGACCTAAAGTAATGTAAGTTAATTTTATATTATGTTCCCCGGAATTACTATAAGATGATCCCTCGTTGAAATAATAGTTATAATCCATTGAAACTCCAAGCGAAATATGATTGCATACAAAATAAGTAAATTGCGGAGAAATATTTCCCTGGTTTAGCGTTATAGTATTATTATCAGAACTTTCGCTTGATGTGCTATATTGTGCAGAACCCGCAATTGAATATACACCTTTATTAAGAGCATCCTGGCCGTATAAATTAGAAAATCCCAATATAATTAATATTAAAATCAAGAAATTTAGAACAATCTTTTTCATATAAAACTCCATTATAATTAAATATTTTTAAATTCATAATCAAAGATTAACTTTCTTAGAAAATGAAATAATTAACTCCGATTCCAACTTCAAACACATTTGTTATAGATGACGTAGAATTACTGCCCGAGGGAGAAAACGAGGAGTGGTTATAACTAATTGAGGGTTCTAATGCCACACTTCCCGATAAGAAATATTCGAAACCTCCTCTTATTCCAATACCCGCATTAAATCCAGAACTGCCTTCCAAATAAGGATCGCCTAAAGTTACGTTTAGTTCCAGAAACGGAATGAATTCTTCTACATAAAAATAATATCTGAAGGACGGCCCAATTGAAAAGGATGATTCAGTTGATCCTTCAAAATTATTGATATAATCAATAGTGATTCCTATAGAAGTATGGTTTGCAATAAAATAAACAAATTGCGGGGCCAGGTTAAAGTTGTGTGAGTTATATGAGCTGTAATTATCCTTGTAAGAACTAGCGGAATAGTCAATAGACCCTGCAATTGAAAATACTCCTTTATTCAGAGCTTCCTGACCATAAAGCCCGGCAAGACCCATAAAGCAAATACTTCCAAATAATAAACGAGCAAATAACTTATTCATTTTTCCTCCTGATATATTTGATGTGTTAACGCTGAATATTTTATCAGCAATGATTAATAATCCTAGAACTATTAATAATCCTCAAATTTCATTTCCTGTATAGAAAATATTGCTAGTGTTTAATGGGATAGATACTCTTTAAAAAGCAAAAGGATGAAACTGCTAAAAGCAAATAAATATTAGCATATTTCTGGAATTATTCACCGGAATAAGTTGAAGAAGTTTTCATGCTTTCACCCTTAAGAAGTTATAAGAATAATAAAATTATATCTAACAACCATCACTACACGAAAACTTATTGCAGATTTTCCCCCTGAGGAAAGTCCTTAATAAGTACATATAAAAACTACAAATCGAATGTATTAATGTCAATACTAAATAAATTCAGAGGACGCTACTGTTCCTGTTTAAATATAACAGTAAATACAGAGCCCTTCCCTTTTTCAGAATCAACTTTTATTAAGGCGCCAATCAAATCCAGATAATTTTTTACGAGAGCTAAACCTAAACCGACGCCTTCATATTTACGGGAGTACCCTGTATCTTCCTGAGTGAAAGGTTTAAACATGCTTTCAAGATAATCTTTTGAAATGCCGATGCCGGTATCCTTAACATCGACACATAAACTATGTTCACTATTATTATACAAAATCACTTCTACTCTTCCCTGGTAGGTATATTTAATAGCATTTTCGATAAGATTTTGGAAAACATGAATTAAAATAAATTCATCAGTGCGCAAGTAAACATTTGAAGCATTGTTACAAAAGGTTAGTTTAAGTTTTTTTTCATCGGCTTTATTTTTAAATTCCTGAATTAAATTAAGCAATATAAAATAAACGTCAACATTACTGGCAGCAATCTCCATTTTGCCAGCCTTAAACATTGACATATTTAAAATAAGATCGATAGTGCGAACAAGCCTGTTACTTGCCTGTTCGATAGACTTAAATACACCACTATATTCTTCCGAAATCTTATCATTAAACTCCTCCCTTAAGAGAGAATTATAACTAAGTATAACATTGACAGGCGTACGTATTTCATGAGACATTTGGGCTAAAAATTCGGTTTTTAATTTTTCTGATTTTTCCGATTCTTCTTTTGCTTTTTTAAGATCCGATACTACTTCCTTTAATTCAGAAATATCTGTTATTACACCTCTAATTCCAACCACTTTATTAACTAAAATAATCGGCCGGGCAGATGTTTTAACCCATCTTATCTCACCTGTTTTAGAAAGCATTCTAAACTCAAATGTTTTTAAATTATCTTTAACTATTGATTTAAAATATTCTTTCAAACCATTACTGTCAGCGGGAAACAAAAATTCAATAATATCTTTACCAGTCACATCTTCCGGTTTATATCCTCCGAACACCCTGATAGAAGGGCTTATATATGTTACAATCCCATTAATATCCGTGGAGTATATTATTTCATTTATATTTTCAACCAATTCCCGGAATCTCGATTCAGAATCCAATAATGCAAGTTCAGTTAATTTTCTCTCAGTAATATCAAATATGTAACCCTTTATTTCAATCAACTCACCTTTTTCGTTAAATGAACCCCAAACATTTTCAATTATATATTTTTTTCTATTGTCAATTGTCTTTAATTCAAGTTCCAAACCTTTAAA
>Ga0181520_10010447_pt1 | contig 12467 bp, 22 predicted proteins | sample PEATcosm2014_Bin_29_FD_132451 | JGI IMG/M metagenome (GOLD analysis project Ga0181520, IMG submission 132451) | Peatland microbial communities from MTU Mesocosm Facility, Houghton, MI, USA - PEATcosm2014_Bin02_30_metaG | ecosystem: Environmental > Terrestrial > Soil > Wetlands > Peat | place...
AAAGAGTTTAGAGCGACTGAACGAAATTGGATTAGAGGGCTTCATGGGAGAACTAGAAATCTTCCGTAAAGAAGTGAATAAGAAAAGAATCGAAGCCCGTCCCCACAGAGGGCCCTTGTCTGATGCAGAGAAGGAACAGATCAGTATCCGGACCAAGAAGCGTTGGGCCAAGAATTTCAATTGGATGGATGCTCAGTTTTCGTCGCCTTTTATAGACGCCCAACTCAAGGAGGCCGCGAATGCCAGCGAATCAACCACTTGACTGTACAGTCGAGAACGACGAACTCGTCATTCGAATCGGAATTGATGTCCTCGCGTTCGCCTTTGATGAAAGCGATGGGAATAATCCTTGGAGTGACGAACTGTCCGATTTCGAAAGATTGTCTCAAATCGAAAATCCGCTCCAGTTTGCAAAGGATGTTGCGTGCGAACTAGAGGACGAGCGCGAAGATGGATCGACAATTCTGACCGATCTATTGGATAAAGCGTGTGAGCAAGCCGCAGAAAACGGCAGTCTCGGATTGGGGGGATCATGAGCCGCACGGTCAAGGAATTACGTGAGTTTTTAGAAAACATTCCAGACTCAGAGGAAATTTCTTTTTGGGGAGATGGTATTACTTTTTATCATGAGAGTGACGGAGAGTTTGGAAACAAACCTGGCTCTTGTATCGTTACGGCCCAGTTTCAGCATTCAGAGTATGAAGATGAAAAGTACTGAAATCGACATCCGCCGCCTACCCCCCGTCACCATCGTTGACCTCTACACGAAGGACGGCAAGCACGTCAAGAGCACGATGTCTACGCCGGACGGAACGGTTTTGTACGAAGACGGTCGGCAACCGAGCAAGGATGTCGGTCCTTTTATTTCGACTCCCAAGTTGCCTTGGCGGGATTTTTCTGAAGATTGGGGGAAAAATTGAAACACCACACCTACACCCCCTGTCTCTGCGAAGAATGCTACGGATCGCCGACAGCCAAGTGCATGTACTGCCACAAACCGAAGTCGGAGCATTCAAAGCCTGAATGAGTTTTGCAGACGGTTGTAACTATTTCTCCGGGTTTCTAGATTACTTCAAACACTGTTGGAACGATTACTGGGAACGAAAGAAAGCAGAGGAGAAGCCAATGGCAATATCGCCAGCGTCAGTAACCACCGGTATGCCCAACACGACTGCGACGTTTTACGGAGCCAAGAAACCCAAGAAGAAAGTGAAGAAGGTTCCCAAGAAGAAATAGGAGGCATCATGATCCAGTTCGTGACGTCAACTTTTATCGTGCTGGCCATAGCGGTTTGCTTCATATTCTTCTTCTGGTTGCTCTGTGTAGTTGTGGATAGGTTCGAGGAGTGGTCTCGGGAGCACTTCGCTTCTCAGAACCCTCCGGTCGATCCCAAGTACGACCCGCATTGGAAGACGAAGGGACAGTCCGAATAATGGACAGATTCAACCCATTCCGCTTACCCAAGACCAATCGCCCCGTCGCCGCAGTCAAGGGTATTACCGCTTGGTTCCGGCCTACGATTAAACCTTGGTCTACCAGACCAGAGGATTGGGCAATCATCAAGCTGTCCGGCGACCGAACCGGGTACGTCAAGACATCGGATTTGCGTTTTGCCTGAAGTTGTGGTACAATGGTTTTAGTGGATTGCGGGTTTCACCGAGTCGTTCATGGCCCGCAGTCTTGGACGCTGCGAAGAGAACAAAGAACGATGTAACAACCGCCCAGAGCGTGATTATGCAATCCACAAAGTTCGCTCGAAAGAGCATCGAAGGTGAGGGCCACGGCCCTAGAAATAGGAACTGTTGGGTAAGTACTGGATGGGACAGCTTCCAACAGCCCGTGGCCTGATTCCCAAATCAAACGGAGACTCATGATCGGTTTAGCCTACAACGCGAATTTCTACCAGTCGGAAGTCCGGCGCTTAACCGCCGCACTGACCGAGAGCGTGGATTTGGCCCAACGGGCCTCACTGCAACATCAACTAGCTTCAGCCCGGGTTCATCTGGCCGGTCTGAGTAAGTAAATCACACGAGGAGAAAAACGATGGCAGCAAAGCATCCGGGGTTTGCATCCGTAAAAAAGTCGATCCAAAAGGAAGGGTATAGCGCCAAGTCAGCCGGGGCCGTACTTGCAAGTTCTACACGCAAAGCGAGCGCCTCTGCCAAAGCGAAGAACCCAAAGCTAAAGAAAGTCAAGGGCTAAGTTCGTGGAAACCAACGTGCATCTTCATCACAGCGATCAGGTGCATAAAGCTGTCTACGACGACGCAACAAAACTGTTGAAGCTGACTCTGAATGGTGGAACTTACGGCTATCAGAGAGTTCCTCCAGAAAAGGTGCGAGGATTGTCCAAAGCTCAAAGCCACGGGCAGTACTTCCACGACAACATAAAGGGTCAGCACAACTTCTACAAGATTCCGTAAGCTCGGGTCGGCCTTTTCCCCTTTCTGCCGACCTACCGGAGCCGGGTTCCTCCTCATACACCTCCTCCCGGCTCCGGAGACATTGGTGGATAAGCCTCTTAACAATGCTCAAATCATCCACCGTTCCTTTGTCCTTTTGGACACCAAGCAGGTCGAGTTCGACGACGAGTCGAATCTCCGATTTACTAGACCTAAATTAGTGATGAGATTACTTCGGTTGGTTATGCGATAGAAATTCTTCTCGACAGGCGATCCCTTAGAGAATGAGTCTTGAAACACGACCGGTCAAAACTGAAGTAACAATCTGAAGCGGACCCGACCTGCATCTTTTCCCACCACAATCTGTCCGAATAATGGACTAAGGAAATCATGGCACTTTCCACGAAAGACCCCTTTGAAGATAACGCCCGTCATTTGCGCGGGTTTCCAGATCACGTCCTTTTGGACATAGCTCGCAACGACGCCGCCCAAAAGCCATACCGTCTGCTCGCTGTCGAAATCCTACAAGTGCGTAAGTCCCCTCTGATTAAACACCCGGATATTCAGTTTCTGGTTTCCGAATTGGAAATCGAGTTGGACGGGATTGTGTTTGAGCATCCAGCGCCGGGCCCCGGGCCCCTGACGGCTTCTGTGACCACGGAGACTATGTTCGCTGACGGTCCTATTGTTTCTGAGACTCTCGGTGGTGAAGAGGGCGGCGCGGGAGAAGGAGTGGTCGGTACCCTAACCGAAACCTCTTCAGAGGAATCTGATGTTCAGAAAACCGACCCGCCAGTACCGCCCAAGCCCAAGCCAACACGATCTCGAAAGAAAAAGGATGTCGTTGATGCCCCCAAGCAGTGACCAAGTCGCGTTATTCGTCGTCCGGCACGGCCAGACGGTCCTCAATGCCGACGGCAGATTCAGGGGCAACGTCAATCCGGAACTCGATGCGACCGGCATAAAGCAAGCCGAGGCCCTCAAGAAATTCTTCGCCGATATCCCTCTTTGCGCGATCTTCTCCTCCGACAAACAACGAGCGACCAAAACCGCTGATATTCTGTCTCAAGGAACCGGTGTTCCTGTCCACACGTCTGCCAATCTCTGCGCTCTGGATGTGGGCAACTTGTCTGGTCAGAAGCGCAGCAAAGAAAACGTTGAACTCCTCCAAAGCTACCTGAAGAACCCCGACTGCCCGATTCCGGCGGGAGAATCCCTGAACCAATTCCGTCAGCGCGTCGATCCCTGCATTCGGGAAGCAATCCACATATTTATGGAATGCGGCGTTCCGGCGATGATCGTGGCCCACAGTTCCGTTGTCCGCGAAGTCGGGCATCTCTTGATGGGCGATCAGAAGAAGGTCTTAGTTCAGCCCGGCGGCGTAATCGCTGTTTATCTACAAAATGGCCAACTCTCGGCTAAACCAATTCTCAAGCCCCTGGTAGTCAAATCCGAGGCTGATACAATCTCCTAATGGAAGAAACCCCGTATTTCGTCTACTTAATCACTTGTTTTATAAACGGGAAGTGGTATGTAGGAAAGACCGGATCGACCATCCAAAAACGATGGAAAAAGCACAAAGAGGCTGCGCGGGAAGGTAAGAAAAAGTACCCTCTTTATCATGCCATGCGTAAATACGGAATAGAAAACTTCGAAGTTCAAACCTTGGCTGTTATTGAAACTAACGAAGAAGCATCAAATCTGGAAACAATTTGGATTGTTCTGTTAGATTCTGTCAATCGCAAGTTTGGATACAATCTAACTCTTGGGGGAGAGGGAGTTCGAGGTCTAAAATTATCAGAAGAGCATTGCAAAAAGATCAGTTTAAGAAACACGGGTAAGACAGCTTGGAACAAAGGCAAGCCTTTAACCGAAGAGCACAAAAACGCGCTACGTGTTCCTAAATCTTCCCCTAGCAGAAAACCCGGGACAGAGATGAGAACCGATGTTCCAACATTAAAACTTATCAGACTGTATTCAGAAGGTCTGAGTTGTGCCTCGATAGCCTCTCTTTTTAATACTACCCGATCCACGGTTAGTTGGCGACTGAGAAAAGCAGGGGTTAAAATGAGGCCAGTAGGCCGAAAACAAACAAAACCAAAGGAATTAATATCATGAGTAACGCGAATACTGTGCTCGGTGGCTATGCTGGCTGGGGCACATTGAGAAACCAATTTCCAGTGCAGACGGTCGCCACAGCCACCGAAACGGCTCTGGTGGTTAATACTGATACTGGCACGGCAACAGCCCTCGTAACTGTCCCAACAGGCGGACAGATTTACGGGGCTAGCACTGCTTTCGACGCAAACGCAAACCCCGCGATTACTCGCCGGTCCGGTCGTGAATACGGAAATCCGTCGGGCGTCTCGAACGATCAGTTCTCTTCGAACTCCTTCAACGCCCTGGCGTTTAAGGTCCGGTTGTCCGGATACGCGAGTCTCGGGGCGACACAAACCGCGATTATCTATCTGTACAACGGCGCGGCAACCGTGGTTGGGACTTCTGGAAATCGTATCGCTCTGACGGGAGCGGCGTATCCTGGCGGTGGAACCTCGACAACTCCAAGCAACTTCTTGCTTGAGTTCACTGGTTTGTGGGACCCGACTTCGGAGATTCTGTCCGGATGGTACACGGCTAACATCGCCAACGGCAGTACTTCGCAGTTCACAACTACGACCGTTATCACCAACGTTCAAACAAGTGTTACCGCCGCCGGGTTGACTTTCTGCGCGGGATTGAAGCTAGCCAATACGACTTCCTCAACGATTCAGCTTCGGGAATTTGTCATAGAAGAGGTCTAAGGAGGAGCCAACATGGCAAATACAAACAGTGTAGCTGGTTACGCAGGCTCTGGGTCGGGACGTAATTTGTTCCCGACTCAGACCGTATCCACAACTACAGAGACCGCTCTGGTAGTCGGAACCGATACAGGGACCACGACTGCTTTCGTCGTAGCCCCTACCAGCGGTTCCATCTCCGGCGCTAACGCGAAGCTGAACCCCAACGCGAACGCTTCCATAATCGGGCGTTCTTATCGGGAGTACGATCTTCCTTCGGGAGAATCGAACGACCAGTTCTCGTCCGATTCTTGGAATGCCAGACCGTTCAAGGTTCGAATTTCCGGAATTGGGAATGCTGCCGCACAACTTGCTGCCCCGGTAAATGCAACGTTTTCCACCGCGACTACGGGGGGAACCCTGACCGATTTGACCACATATTACTACCGTGTGGCAGCGGTCAATGCTCAAGGTGGAACATCTCTGGCCTCCACAGAGACCAGTTTGGAAACCGGAAACTCCGGGGCCAATACCAATACGCTTACCGTAAAATGGGCGGCGGTTACTGGAGCGACTAGTTACAAGGTGTATGGTCGCACCACGGGTGGAGAACTGTTTATGGCAACAGTTGCTGCCCCAACGTTGCAGTTCGTGGACACTGGGTCCATCACCCCGTCGGGGGCCCTTCCAACATCCGCAACTTCAAACGTTACGTTCAATCTGTATCAGGGAATATCGTCCACTCTAGGAAGTGACACAGTGATCGGCGGAATTGCTGCCACCGCAATTGCTACTTCGGGCGGAGCCTTCAACTTCCTAATAGAGGCGGAGCTTCTCTGGGACCCGACATCGAAAATTCTGTCCGGGTTCTATCTGTCAAACATTGGGTATGGGTCGTCTTCCTCCTTTACAACCACGACTGTGGTTACGAATGTGGTAACGACTGTTGCTCCCGCTTCCCTATCGTTCCTAGCCTCTGTGATCTTTGGATTTGCTTCCTCGGCCAATTCTGTCGCAGTTCGGGAATTCGTTTTGGAGAAAGTGTAAACAAGTCTTGTCCGAATAATGGACTAAGGATGTGAAATGGCAATTCAAGTTGCAGCAGGACGTACCTTTTGGTACAACGTGATCGGCCACGTGATCGCTGTGGTTGTTAAGAATCCGGAAACCGGTGAGATATCTCTCGAACGGGATATAGCTGTCAACGCGGATTCTTTCGATGATAACGAGTTGGCGGAAGCCACGGTTAAGACCATCGAGCGGAAGTTGAACGAGGCGTTTCCTGATCCCAACAAGAGGGAGTCGGAAGCCAAGCTCTGGGTGCCAGAATGATCGTTGATGAGTTTGATATCATCGATTATGAAGCCGGGGCGGACAACGAGTTGCGGGGCAAGGAGTGCCAATCGTGTGCCAGGCTGCTCACGTATAAATTTTTCCCTAAGAACGAGTCGTACAAAGACGGGTATTCCCCGCAGTGTTACAAATGCCTCGAAGCTCCTCGGCTGAGTCTGAAGGAACATGCTGCTCGTCTTCGGGAGATGAACTACAATTCCGCAGGCACGCGCCGTCAACGGCACCCAGATCAGGATTTCCTCAGAGAGCGTCGGCCCGGTCGTCCGATGGAGTGTTCTGTATTCCTTCAGAAACTTCATCATATATACCCGGCTTTGTATATTACTCCTGGGGGAGTTACCATCAACGGAGCAATTGTTGACGTAGCTCTGTACGCTACCTCGGGAGTGGCTAAACCTGAATGGTCTGGAAACACCTTCAAATATCTCGGATACGCCACCCTCGGGATTATGCCCGAGTATTCCGAATACGAATTCAACGAGCGCGATGTTTTGATAAGAGCCACTCAGATAGGGTGGCGATCTATTTTGATTCGGTTCGTCGAAAACAACATCCTCACCGAAGAACAATGCAATCAAGAGTTCGGCCTCCCGTCCGGCGGCGCGAATTCTCTGTGGTACAAGAAACTTCAGCAACACCGCAGTTCAAAACTCTAATCAACCCGCTCGGGAGGATTTCCCGTAGGAGAATGAAATGACCCTCAAAGCCTTAAAACCACTTTCAAAAGAAGAGCCGGTTTCAGCACCGGTTGAAACCGCGCCGACCGCTGAAAATACCGGAATCGACACCAGCGCAAAGCCTCTTTCTTCAGAGCAGCTACTTGCAATCATCGTTTCCTTGCAGCAGGAAAATGCCAAAGCCAACGCGGCTCTGGCCAACGCTATTTTGGAAACTACCAAGCCCCGCGAAGTCCTCAAATCCGCCAAAGAACTAGCGAACGAGGCGAACGACGAACTCTTCAAGAAGAACGAAAAGGAGTATCGTCAGCGCGAACGCGCAGCCAACAAGTACAACCAAGACAATTGTGACCACGTAGCTGGCGGTAATCAACTGTCCGAGCAACGAGATATCGCAGGGCGCACGTCCATCGTGTGGCACCGCACAGACACCGGGGCGGATGTGGGAATCTGCACAAACTGCGGCAGACAGTTCCACCCCCTTGATAGCCCGGACGAGCAGGGACACAGTTACGTTTATTGGCGCAAGAAGCCGAGCTTCAACAAACTCTCGGCCTCGGGAAACCGGCAATTCGCCAATCCCAGCAAGGCAATGTCCGACGCCTATCTCCGCGACAGCTAATCCGTCCGAATAATGGACTTTGAGGGTTTATGACTAAACCGCTTACCTACGAGAAGTGGGTGACCAAGATTGTGGAAAACGTGGCCACCTACTTCGATTTTTCCGGATGGAGAATCACAGTTGAATCCCACAACGATGAAGACAAGGGATCGACATACGCCGAAGCCTCGATAAACTCGGCTTACCAGTTTGCGGTTGTTCACCTCTACAAACAGGCGTACAAAGAATTCAGCGAAGGCAAGACAGAGCTATTGGTCATGTCCATCGTTCACGAGCTTGTCCATGTATTTATAGACCCTTTTCATGCTTGGGCTGAACCCCACCTTTCTCAAATCACCACCCCGCAATTCATGAACATAGTAGAGCAGCAGACTCAGAAACTTACTATGGTGATCCTCAAGAACCTCCCAAAGTCCCTCATCCCACCCAGGTAAAATGGCCACCTCTACAATTCAGTTAGAACGAACGATTCAGCGGTCGTCGCAGTATGCCCGGTTGGAGCCCCTGATCTTCGCGGCAAACACGTACAACGACCCAGCGTTTTCAAACGCCGATTGGGTCATGCAGACAATCCTCGCGCCTCCGTTTGCGTGGAGGTGGAACCGTACCGTCGAGGGCTCCCCTTCTGCTCCCGCGTTTGCGACAGTGATTGGACAATCGGACTACATAGTAAACCTCCCCACTTTTGGGTGGTTGGAGAAAGCAACCGCCTATAACCCTAGCAGCGGGTACGATGCTCGGGAGCTTCAGGTGTCGTTGTTGCTGGCTGAAGACACGCTTCCTAACCAGACGGCCAGAATCGCCGCCCAAGGAGATGACGGAGAGGGAAACATCACCTTCCGGCTGTTTCCGGCTGCTGACGAAGTGTATAACGTTGTTCTGGAATTTCAGAATGCCGCACAATTGTTTACCAGCACTACTCAGACGTGGGAGCCGATCCCGGACTACTTGTCATATCTGTACAACGAAGGTATGGACGCTAAGACGTTTGAGTACCTCAGTGATCCCCGTTTTCAAACTTCATTGCAACTTTTCTTGACCAACCTAGCCTCCGCGTCCGAGGGCCTAACGGAATCACAGAAAAACATCTGGCTCTCTGATCGGTTGAATTCGATTCGTCAATCGAACTTAGTCGGATCGGGAAGAGGTTAATATGGCCACTGTGACTTCAGGCTTTCACCGGACAAATAACGTCACCGCCCGGGCCTTCTACGGAACCAATCTTCAGGTTGTTCCCGGAGCTACGATCTACGTTACGTTGACATCGTCTGGTGCCGAAGCGACAGTCTACTCCGATCCCGGCCTTAGTATAACCATTCCCGGAGCCTTGATTACGGCGGATCAGTGGGGCTGGTATGACTATTACATTCCACTCGATTACTCAGTCACTGAAACAATATCGGCTCCTTGGGGGCTTCTGGCTGTCGTCCCGAACATCGTCCAAAACAGCGGGTCTTCTCCAAATTTCGTTGTCAACGAAGTAGTACCCGGAAGTGGGACAGCCTTCGCCTTAGTGAATAACCCAGTATCCGGATCAGTTGCTTTATACAACGGCGGCGCTAGGCTTTGGCGCGGGGCTCCCCCGAAAGACTATACGATTTCCGGCCCGAACATCACCATGAATTATTCACTTTCAACGGGGGCGCTCCTTGCAGACTATCGTTACTAAAATTTCCGCGCTTCTTCTGCTGCTCTTTGTCTCCTTCGGAATAAGGGCCCAAACAACTGTTCAAATTGTGAACGGGGGCACCGGAGCGTCTACGGCGAGCGGGGCCCTTGCTAACCTCGGCGCACAAGCTGCGATCACCCTGACTACGATAGGAACGACCGGACCAGCCACTCTTTCTGGTGGTTTTCTTAACATTCCGCAATACCAATGCGCCCTGACTCTGACTACTACTGGCTCTAGTGGGGTCTCTACTATTTCCGGATGTACATTAAACATCCCCAACTATGCCGTCGGTGTTGCCTCCATCAACAGCACGACTGGGGCATTTACCTTCACTTTCGCCGCTGGAGCAGGTTCCTGTACGACGACAACATGCAATTTTACTGGGACAACCACCAGCACTATCGGCAGCATCACCTGGTCTCTTCCGTCGTTCATGTCCGCTTCCCCTTCTACCATCAGTGCTAGCGGAACGCAGACGTTTTCGTTCACTAATGAAACCGCAAATTATTTCTTGGCGGGGCCAGCCAGCGGGAGCGCAGCCACACCCACGTTTCGTGCGTTGGTTAATGCTGACTTTCCCAACACTCTGGCCCCGACTATTGCGGTAACCAACATGACGGGTACGGGTGGGTTCTCGATAAGCGGGAATGCCGGGTCTGCGACCGCAGCAACCAACCTAGCGGGGACTACAACAAACTCAATTCCGTACCAATCTGGTTCAGCAACAACAGGCTATATTTCTCCCGTGAACAACGCTGTTGTTAGCACAAATGGGAGTGGAGTTCCGGGCGAAAGCACCACGCTTCCAAGCGGTTTGACAATTCCTGGGTACGCCTCCTCGACCGCTTCAACCACGGTCAATGGAACCGCATGTACACTTGGGTCGAATTGTTATTTAACAGTTCCTGTTACCATTGTTACGTCTTCGACTGTGACCCTTGGTGGAACATACAATCAAGGAGTGGCCTACAACGAGAATGCCACAGCATCCCAATCCGTAGTGGCTACTTTACCAGCACCATCCGCCGGAAAATTGTTCTGTCTGAAAAATTTCTACAACGGATCGGCGGCGGATACTGGCACCCTTGAGTTGTTGGTTGCCAATACCGGGACTCAATACATCGTTTTCAACGGTGTGATTTCTTCGAGCGGATACATAATCTCTTCGGGCGCGTCGGGAGACTACGGCTGCGTGACTGGCGTTGATTCAACACACTGGGACTTCAACCCCTCATCCGGAACATGGGTTCTCCACTAATATGAAAATACTTCTTCCCATCGTGGCGCTTCTCTGCCTGCCGCCTTCTATGTGGTCCGCGTGTACTTCGTCCGGCACGCAACTCACCGCCGCCTCATGCGGTACTACGGATGTGCAGGCGTGCTTTGCCGCTGCGACCTCATCGACAACCCTCATTACGATTCCTGCCGGAAGCTGCACGTGGACAACGCCAGTTACGCTCACGGTTCCATCTGGCAACACCAGCCTTACGGTTCAAGGTCAAACCACGGTCACCGGAACCTGCGCACCCGGAGGTTCGTGCACGCCAACCGACAACACAGTCATCATCGACAACGTTTCGCACACGCCCACAGATAATCCAACCCTGCAAATCTACACATCTCCCACAGCGTCTTCGTTCGTGCGACTGACGGGGATCACGATAGAGGAGAACGGGTCAAGCACTGAAAGCTACAACGGGCTGATTCACTTTGCGTCCGGCAGCAGCAGTGTGCAGACAAATGTGCGCTTCGATCACAGCCACGCGATCCTTAATTCTATCGGCGATCTCGTGGTGGACATTGACGGCTGGAACTACGGAGTTGCCGACCACAACATCCTATACCTTGTTCCGGGGTCGGTGAACAACGGTATCCGCGTTGGCTCCTTGAGCTTCAATGGCTATCAATTCGGAGATGGGTCATGGGCGGCGAATACCAATTTCGGAACCAGCGCCTTCATCTACATGGAGAACAATTCCTTTACAGGCGGCGCGGCGGATGATTGCAATAACGGCGGCAGGGTGGTCTTTCGGTTTAATACCCTCACTGAGTCGTTTTTTCAGGGGCACGAGCAGGAAGACAGAAACCGAGGTTGTAGAGCTGTTGAAGTTTATGGGAATACCTACGCCAACAGCAGCGGAGTCATTGTCGAGGACGGGCAGGGCGTGGATTTCAGAATGGGCACGGGCCTGGTCTGGGGCAACGAATCGACGGGCGTAATTCAGTTAATCATCCTCAACAACGATCGAACGAATAACGGGCACAGCTTTACCCCTCCTCCCAATGGCTGGGGATATTGCGGAACAACCTACGGGCCGAGCGCGTGGGACCAGAACAGCAATTCCTCTGGCTATGCGTGCATCGACCAGGTGGGGCGCGGTGTGGGCAGCCTTTTACCGCAAAGCTACTGGCCGGTCACAGCCAGTTGGCCAAGCAACGCCGTCGAGCCTATTTACGAATGGCTAGACGAGTGGAACGCCGTCGGCGGTTATCCCACGACGGTCCCCTGCAACAGCAACGACACCAACACCATCGCCGCGAACCGCGAATTTTACTGCTACACCCAAGTCTGGAACGGCTCCTCGTATGCGGGCACAGCTTTCAACGGAACCGTGGGCACTGGAAGCGGCGTCCGAGCATTGCGGCCAGCGACTTGTACAACGGGCACCGCCTACTTCTCAACGGATCAGGGATCGTGGAACACAAGCGGCAACAGTTTCGGCCAAGGCGTGCTCGACCTCTGCACCTCGACTAATTTCTGGACTAGCGCATGGTACACCCCGTACACCTATCCGAACCCCTTGACGGGCGGTGTTACACCACCAACCCCCGGCACGGCAACGCTACAGCTTTCGCTTCCAATTCCATAGGAGGTCAAATGAAGAGACTTTTCGCAGCCCTGATCGCACTCGCCACCCTGACCGGCCCGGTTGCCTGTCACACGCAGGTTCCACCCGTCACTCCG
>Ga0181520_10010448_pt1 | contig 12466 bp, 2 predicted proteins | sample PEATcosm2014_Bin_29_FD_132451 | JGI IMG/M metagenome (GOLD analysis project Ga0181520, IMG submission 132451) | Peatland microbial communities from MTU Mesocosm Facility, Houghton, MI, USA - PEATcosm2014_Bin02_30_metaG | ecosystem: Environmental > Terrestrial > Soil > Wetlands > Peat | place...
CACGGTGAGCTGTTTCAAACCAGAGAGGCAGGAGATGCCGGTGGCCTTGGCTTTGGCTTTGCTCAAGGCGGGCAGCAGCATCGCCGCCAGGATGGCGATGATGGCAATCACCACCAGCAGTTCGATCAGGGTAAAGGCATGGGCCGATATGGGCCTTTTTTGTCCAACCGTTTCAGGCACCCCCACTTCATTTGATTTATGAGTTTTCATTTGTTTTACAGCTGCGATTTCTAAATTAATATAACACTAAAATTTCACAAAAACAACACCATAATTTGACAAAACAACACCACTATTTGGCAATCCAATAGAACCGTTCCATCTAAACCGCCCAGCGACTTGTTCATCATTGACACACCACCCGACGGTGGAACTCCAACGAAGTGTCAGTGATTGATTAAACGAAGCATAGGCCGCCTGGCGGATGAAGTCATGGGTTATGAAGTAGATTAAATGGCAAAAGCGGTGGACAACTTGGCAAAGGGGCGCCAGCGGGGTCCAAGCTGGCGCCGACGGCAAGCCTGATGGCGGATGATTCATATGTCTTTAGTATGTGGTTGGATATGAAAGATCTGGGCAATCAGCCCGGTTTTACCGCTGGGTTCATCGGTTTTTAAAATATGTCAACCGCCCAGTCAGTTTGCTGGAGGCAATCATAGTCATAGTCAACTCTTCGGCCATTAGACAACTTTGCTTGAGTGGTTTGTGATAAGATTAGCATGACAGCCTGGCATAATCCTTAACAATGTAGCCAAATAATAGCATTATCCTGCCAATCCCGGTTCTCTTCCCCGACATCGCAATCAAGCTGTTTTGACACGTCGCAGCCACTGCTCAAACGAATGAACTGGCTGCCTCCCGGACGGATTTTCAATCTCAGTTGAACGACGTGAATCACAAAAACATTTTATCTAAATCGCCCGGGGACTTGTGTCCCCGGGCATGGATTATTAAACCAAAACCGGCCTTACGGCACCCACAACCGGTAAAACGCGGCCGGGTTGGTGACATTGACCGGGAGGGAGTTTGAGAATCCCCCCGAGCTGTTCAGCGTACCGGTGGCCGCAACCGTCCAATTTGTAAACGGAGTCAACAGGTTGGTCGCGGTCAGCCAGGTATAACCAATATTGTGCGTGCCACCCGTGCCAGTCACAATTAAATTGCCGCCCGAGAACCCCGGTATGCCGACTACCGGCGGGACCAACGGGGTGGCGAGATTTGACCCTTGGAGAACGATTTCCGCATAACCGGAATAGCCATAGTCCAAGTTCCCTGTTTGCGGCGTAAAATCAAATTTGACCGCATAAACATTAGTGGCGAGATAAACCGCTCCACCCCCTGGAGCAATATCCACCCGGTTGGCAGACGCATTCGTATTACCACCATCCGTGATGCCGTTTGGCACCGGCGGATTGTAGGCGATGCTGGTCAGCGGGACGAACGTCGTTGGGGACGACAAGGTGGAATAGGTGATATTATACCACTGGCCATCCCGGTTGTAATTGGCCCAACCGCTGTACACCACGATATTGGTAAGGTTCCAGCCGTTGGTCGAAGTATAGGTGACGGATGATCCCGCCCCGAACGCTCCGCCGCAGGTGGCATAGCTTAAGTTGTTGTTTACGGAGCCAAAGGTGCCGTCGGTCAACACCGGCAGGCCACCCGCAGGATTTTCATTGTTGAAACTGCCCGCAAAAGCGCCGGATCCAATACTGCTGGGCAACTGCCCTTCAATCAGGCTGTCGGTTTCAACCACCCAAGTGGGGGAAGTCCCGTTGGCTGGCTGCTGATTCGCCACCGTCACCACAATTGGCGGGTTGTCAACGGCCGTCGAGGGCGAACCAAAGACACTGATTTCACTGTAACCAGAATAGCCGTTCGGCACACCTTGCGGCTGCGTGAAGTCAATGTAGATAGCCACCACATTGCTCGCGAGCACTCCCGACGCCGGCGTCAGCGTCGTGCGCACGGCAGTCTCATCGCTGACACCATAATTGTAGAGGTTGTTTTGGACCGCCACCAACGGGACGAAATACGTTGGACTTGCCGCCGTGGCGTACAAAACGGTGTAATACTGTGAATCCCGGCCGTGGTCATTCCAGCCACCGGCAATCTGTATGTTGGTGACGTCATAGCCGTTGGCGTTGTTACCCAGCGTATAGATGACGTATTCTCCCGCACCGGGACCGGCAGCGGCAAAGGCCGGGTGGGTGCCATCATTGGCGAAATTACCATAGCTGCCATCGGTCAGCACCTGCACTCCGTTGGCCTGATCGCCACCGCCCGTGAAGTCGCCGTTTTGATCGTAGCCACCCGCGGGAGGATCCTGGCCGTAAATCAAACTCAAACTCAGGGCCGTCGTATCCCACGTAGGACCAAAGCCGGCCGAGGCGGAAGTCTGGTAGGCAAAGGCCGTGATCACGTTGTTGGTCGCCGCCGGGGCCGGGTCAACGACCAGCGCACACGACGCAGTCACGTTAACGCCTGCAGTATTCGAAGCCACCAGGCTGTAACCGCCGTTCGTGGCCGTGTCCGTAAGCCGCAAGTTGTTGAGCGTGAGCGTCGAACTTGTGGCCCCAGGAATATTCGTCCCGTTTTTCAGCCATTGATAGCTGAGGGCGCCGCTGAAGCCTGCGGTGATGATCACCTGGCTGCCTTGCACATCCTCGGCCGTGGTCGGGGTGACGTTCTGCGTCAACGTTGGCACCGGTAGTGAGGGTGTGCCAGCAACGGCGAGTTCTGAATAGCCTTCCCATTGGTTCTCCGGCGACGACCCCTGATTGTTAAAACTAAACTCCACGGCAGCGACATTTCTAGCCAATGCCCCCGCCGCCGGAATGAGCGTGGTGCGGGAGGCGACCGGCTCGTTGTTGGGATCCGAAGGCAGATAGTCCACAAAGCCCGTCAGCGCGATGAAAGTGCCCGGAGCCGCCACCGTCGAGTAGAGCACCTGATAGTTTTGCTCCGAGTGAGTGCCATCACCCCAACCGCCATAAACCACGATATTGGTCAGGTCATAGCCGTTGGGCGCCGCAGTCGTATCCAGCGTGTAGGTGACTGAAACTCCGCCATAAGTGGTGCTGTCAGTCAAATACGGTCCCAGAGTATCCAGGGTGGGGTTGCCGCCCACGCCTGGCGAATAAGATACATAACCGATGCTGCCATCTGTCAAAACGGCCGGGTCGGAGGCAGTATCGGTTCCACTAATGCCAAAATTGCCTGCTCCGGGAGTCACATTTTGTGAGTTTAAGATGAGGTCGTTGTCAACGTTTTCGACCCAGGTAGGATAGAAATTCGTGTTGGGGTTGACCCCGCTAAAGGCTCCGAGAGAGATTTGGCTGGCGGTGTCCACAATGACGTTGTTGACCGCGGCCGGCGGGTTGCTGACCACGAGCGAAGCCGCCGAGCTAAAGGTGTACGCCGCGCTGTTGCCCACGTCAATGGCTTCCAGTGTGTAGTTGCCGGAATTGGTCACTTGCACATTGTTGAGCGTCAGGGTTGAACTGGTCTGTCCCGCCAGGACGTTCGTCACGCCGCCGTTAACGAACAGCCATTGCAGGCTGGCCGCCGGGGCATTGCTGTAGGCCGCCGTAAAAACGACCTGGTCACCAACTACCGTGGTAACGGCAGCCGGCAAGGTGTCCTGGACCAAAATCGGATTCGCCAGCGATGGCTTGCCTTCCACCACCACTTCGGAATAGCCTTCCCAGTTGTTCTTGGGCGCTGGACTCACGTTCCAATTGATTTCCACCGCATATACATTTTGGGCCAGGGCTCCCGACGCGGGAATCAGCATTGTGCGCGTGGCTGACGGTTCGTTGTTCGGATCATTGGGATTGTAATCAAAGATTCCCAGACTGGTGAAGGCCGTTGGATTATATACCGTGGAATAGAGGATCTCGTATTTCTGCTCGTTACGTCCATGGTCACCCCAGCCGCCATAGACCGTGATATTGGTCAGGTCAAAGCCGTTGGCCGAGGTGGCCGGCAGCGTAAAAGTCAACGTATCACCGGCTCCGCCGGCGCCGCAACTGCATTCAGTAGTATTGCCGCCAACATTCGGCCAGTAGCTGATATAACCATCCGAGCCGTCGGACAGAATGGACGGGTCGGGATTGCAGGGAGCGACAGGCGAAGCCAGGTTGAAATTATTCGTCCCGGGATATGAAGTCCCCGGGATACCGGGGTTGGCATTGGTGGTGAAGCCGTAAACCAGGTCGCTGGCGGTATTCACGGTCCAGGTGGGATAGAAATTCGTGCTGTTGTTGACCGGACTAATTGGACCCAGACCGGCTTGTTCGGCATAGTCCATAATAACGTTGCCCACCGGGGCCGGCGCAGCGTTGACCACCAATTGGGCGGCCGTGCTAAAGGCAGGCGCCGCCGCACCATTGGTAGCATTGACGGCTTCCAGTGTGTAATAACCCGAATTGGTGAGTTGCACATTGTTGAGGGTCAAGGTGGTAGTGGTCTGGCCGGAAAGCACATTGGTCACAGCGCCATTGATAAACAGCCACTGCAAGTTGGCGGGCGGCGCATTGCTGAAGGCCGCCGTGAAGACGACCTGGTCACCAACGATGGTCGCGGCGTAAGAGGGCAAAGTATCCTGGGTCAGCAACGGCGACGGCGGCGGCGGCGGCGTGGCGGAGTTGTTGCCTTGCACGATAATTTGAGCATAACCTTGAAAGCCATTGTTAAAGCTGGCTGCATTGTAGGGGCTGCCAAAGTCAAATTTTATCTGGTAAACACCCGCGGCAATTGGGGTGCTGCCCGAGGCACTGATCGCCACCCGGTTGGCCGTTGGGACACTGGCAACCGAAGGCAGGTAATCAATGGTGGTGATGGGGATGAAGGTCAGGGGAGCCGCAACCGTGGAATAGGAAACAGTGTAATATTGCCCCATGCGGCCATTATCTGCCCAGCCGTTGTAAACCACGATATTGGTCAAATCAGATCCGTAAGGGGAATTGGTAAGCGTATAAACGATCAAACTGCCAGTGCCGTCGGCGCCGCCGCAAGTCACATAATTCGTGCTGGTCGTATTATGACCAATAGAATCCCCGGCATTGCCGGTGACTATATTAATGGTGAGACTGCCGCCTTCGGTCAGGGAATCCACATTACAGTTGGTATCCTCATAGCCGAAATTGCCCGTGGCGGTGCTGGGCACCTGTCCGGCAATCAAACTGGGTGTTTCCAACACGTAAGTGGGCGTGAACGGGACGCCGGTGCCAACCTGGGTTTGGGTGGTTATCGTGAAGAGCGGTGGCGTCGTCGCCGCCGTTCCTTCCACCGTAATGGCCGCATAGCCCACATAACCATTATATTGGCTCCCTGGCACTGGAAAGGTAAAATCAAATTTTAATTGGGCTACGTTCTGGGCCAACGTTCCGCCCGCCGAGTCGGTAATCATCACTTTGGTGGAGGTGGGCGTGCTGCCGGGACCCGAAGGGATATAGTTGACGCCGGTCAAGGCAATGAAATTGGTGGGGTCGGACACGGTGGAATACCAAACCGTATAGCCTTGCGCGTCGCGACCGTTATCACCCCAGCCGCCGAAAACAGTGATATTGGTGAGATTGTATCCGTTGGCGTTGGCCGGCAACGTGTAAATCAACAACGTCCCCCCCGAGGTGCCGCACGTCACATAATTGATGCTGGTGGAAGTTGATTTGTCAATCGTGAGACTGCCGGCTTGCGTCAGCGTGTCAGGATTGCGCCCGGATAGTTCCTGGGAAAAATTCCCCGACCCTATGGTGCTGGGGACCAGGCCGGCAATCAAGCTGTCCGTGGCCGGAGTCCAGGAGGGCGTGAACGGATAAGTTCCGGCACTCCCGGCCTGATAGGCCGGCGTGACGGTTACCGTCGCCAAGGCGGAACTGGCGACGAGCAACAAAGCCGTGCAGGCAAGGCTGGCTGCGAGTTTGGGTTTGAATAGGTGTGGTTTGTTCATAAATGAGTTTTTTTTAGGGGGTAGGTTAGGTAGGTGGCGGGTATGGTTTCTTTTCGGACTGGACTCAGAACTGGCTGCAAATTATCAGGCGATCCATAGTTTTAGCTGGTTAAAATTTTGCCCAAGACCACATTCGCAAAACGCTTTTGAATTCAGTTTGGCTCTGGATTTTGGGTTTGATTTAAAGTAGCCCACGAGGCTGAAGATGTATATCCCCTAAGCGAGTCAAAATGCCGTCACTCAAACGGGTTATACTCGCGCTAAACCCCGGTTTGGTTGCCTGCCCGGGCACAACGGCAACGGGCACAAAACCCCGTTTTCCCGACCTTAATTGGGAACAAGTCCACACGGCCTCCGGCTGTCACGGCAGCGGCGCTGGAAATCGCCCATCCCAAGTATCGAGGAACCGCCCCCATGCCGGGAGGGGTTTACGGCCCTGAAATGCGGTAGAACTGCTGTGTGTTGGTGGCCGGCAGATTGGTGAAGGCGAACCGTCCACTACCATCAGACAAGTTGGTGATCAGCGGCAGCCACGACACCGGCGGCATCAGGCTTGGCGCTGTCCACAGAATATAGCTCTGCCCGGCTTGACCCGTGCCGCTCAAATAAAAACTGCCGGCGGTCAGGCTGAGGGTTTGAACCACCGGTGGCAAATTGGAAACCACGATGCTGGCGGCAGCAGAATCGGCATAGCGGTTGCCATTAAAATTCACCCGCGCAGTCAGCGAGTACGTGCCCGCGCTGACGTTGGACCAGATGCACGCATAGGGCGCGGCGGTATCCTGGGCAATGAGATTGGTGGCGTTTGCGTAAAATTGCACGTTGTTGATGAGGTTGCCATTCGTCGCCACCGTGGCTGCAAGGTTGAACATTGCCGGGGCGGTGAAGCTGGCGTTGTTCGACGGACCAGTCAGCGTCACCGAGGCGGACATCGGCTGGATGGCGGGTGAAAACCTCACGTTGTCAAGGAAGACCGTGTTGTCGCCGGTGGCCAGGTCCGTGCCGACAAATGACAGGGTGTGCGCTGTCGCTGAAGCGGTGAAATGGGTGGTATAATCAACGTAACTGGTCCCTCCCGGAGTGTTGGTCTGGATCGCGATGCCATCAATCATGACCTTCCAGGACTCGCCACCGTTTTGACTGCCACCGGGGCGCTGCGCGGCGGAATAAGTGATGGTGTAGGTTGTTCCCGGTGAAAAGCCGGAAATCGTTTGGGAGATGGAGCCATACTCCTGCACAAATGCCGCCTGAACACCTTCCGGGGCATCCGGATTGGAAAAAGCGCTGCCGTTGCCAACTATGCCGGACCCGTCTGGACTCGCACCCGTAAAAGTCCAGGAGCCGCCCGCAGGGTCATATTGGTAATTGCCTGAGCCGATGACGGGAAGTTCAAAGCCAAAATTCGACGGGTAAACCGGCATGGCGCTCACCGCTGAAGAATTGGCGCTTTCCCCGGCAGAACTCACCGCCGAGACAACATAGTAATAATTTGTGCCGTTGATCAAGCCCGTGTCGGCGTAACTGTCGCCGGCCACGGTGGCCACCGTCGTATAATTTCCACCGCTGTTGGTCGCGCGTTTGACGTTGTAGCCGGTGGCGCCAGCCACGCTGTCCCAGTTTAAACCCACCTGCTCATTGCCGGCTGTAGCCACCAGGCCGCCCGGCACCTGAACCACAATTTGCCAGGCAAACTGGTAAGTTCCCGACGCCACCGTCCAGACCGCATAGGTCTGCTGGCCGGGGCCTTCAAAATCACGAAAAGCCACGCCGGGATCGCTGTTGGTGAGGGCGCCATTCTGCCAGAGGGTCGTCCCGGATTCCTGAATCACCACGTTGGTCATGGTCGTGCCCAGCATCGGCAGATAAACCTCGGCCGTGGCGCCGGGGGGGATGGTGATGTTCAAATTGGCCGACAATCCACTGACCTGCCAGGCACTCGAAATCATGCCATACGGCGAGTCGTGCGTCGCCTGCGCCCACGCCAGCCCGTTCATCTCATCCGGTTTGATGATCACGGTTTTGTAGCCGGGAGCCCCCGGGCGGATGCCGGCCACGTATTCGACAAACCAGGCCGAGATGTCGCCGAACATGATATGATTGAGCGAATCAGTTGCATTGCAACCACACCAGGTTTCCCACAGCGTCGTGGCGCCGGCGAGAACCTGATAGCCCCAGCTCGGATACGCGGTTTGCCTGGCCAGCGCCATGGCGATGTCGGAACGACCGTTGTCACAGAGCGCCCGCAGCAGATATTTTGAGCCAAGAATGCCGGTATCTATGATGTCATTGTTCTGCTGTATATTGGTGGCGAGGGTGTTGACCACAGCAGGGATCAAGTTGGTGGGCACCAGTCCCTGATAAAGCGCACAGGACTGGGCGGTCTGGGTTCCCCCGGAATATTCGCTGGTGGCCGGGTCAAAAAAGGCGCTGTTAAAAGACACATTGATCTGCGCCGCCAGGTTGCTGTATTCCAGGAAATCGGAGGTGTTGCCCATGAGCGCCGCCGTCTGGGCAATGATTGAGGCGTCCTGATAATAATAGCCGGTATCAGTCACCGAGGCGGGCGTGCTTGTATTCGCCGGCTCCCAGTCCCCCAGCCCATAGCTGACAATGTTACCCGAAGCCACACTGGTTTCGTAATCCACATAGGCTTTCATTCCAACATAATTGTTGGTCAGGATGGCGACATCGCCGCAATGCTGATAGACAAACCAGGGTATCAACAAGTAAGCCGATTCCCAGGCCGGGCCTTCGCCATAACCCCAGATGGCGTTGGGAAAAACTCCGGACAGCTCACCGTTCGATTGTTGGGCCGGTCCGAATTCCTTGAGCCACCGGGTATAAGCCGCCTCACTGTGGAAATGCGTCAGCCCTACTTCACAGGCCAGCTGCGCGTCGCCGTCCCAGCCGTTCTTTTCCCGCGTAGGACAATCCGTCGGAATACCCACGAAGTCACCCCGGTAAGACCACAATGTGTTGGTTTCAATGTGATTAAGCAAATCATCCGAGCAGAGAAAACTTCCCGCCGGGTCAAACGCCGTATGGACAACCTGTGCCACCAGCGTGTTGGTCGTCGGCGCGGCCGGCAGCCCCGTGACTTGCGCGTAACGAAAACCATGATAGGTAAAACGCGGCGCATATGTTTCCAGACCGCTGCCCTTCAGGACATAGATATCGCGTTGAAAGTATTGCGTCAGGGCCACCAGGTAGTTGATGTTGCTTTGGTCCACCGACCCGTCGGTGTTGGTTTTTTCAGCATAGATCATGTTTACGGTCGTTCCGGACGGGCCGCTGACATTCAACTGGCCCCAGCCAACCAGGTTTTGTCCGAAATCAAAAGTATAGACGCCCGGTTGTCCGGTTACGGGAATGATTCGAACCGGAGGCACTGACTGAAAAACCTCGATCAGCTCCGCGTCCGGTGCAAGCAACGAACCGGCAATGCCTTCGCGCAAAATCGCGTTGCTCCACGCCGAATCGTTGAAGCCGGCGGTTGACCAGCCGGGCTGTTCCAGGCGCGCATCATATTCTTCGCCCAGCCGGGTGGTGTCCAAAAGCAGCGGGCCGGTCGAAGCTTTCCAGGACGAATCACTGACCACGACGTTGCTGGTGCCGTCGGTGTATTGAATGTTGAGTTGCAGCAGCAATTGCGGCAGCGCGCGCCAGGGCGCGGTAGAGGTGTTCCAGGCGTCGCTGGTCCATTGATTGTAATAGCCATTGGCCAGTTGCACGCCCACGGCGTTCGCTCCCGGTATCAGATTGGTGGTGACGTCGTAGGTCACATAGTCCGCGTGCAGATCATATCGCGTCCAGGTCGGATTCAGAACCGAGTTGCCGACCTTGGCGCCGTTGAGCTGAAGTTCATGGTAACCGAGGCCACAGACGTAAGCGGTGGCGCGCGACACCGTTTTACTTACGGTGAAGGTCTTCCGCAGCATCGGGCTGGGAGCGGCGGGGGAAATATTGGCGGCCGTCATGCCAATCCAACTGGCCGTCCAGTCCGATGGTTTGAGCAGGCCCATGCTCCACAGCGCCGGTGGACTCCAGGCCGACGGGTTCCCATTCTGGTCCCAAACCCGCACCTGCCAGTAGCACGGCTCACCTGAAACCAGTGGTTGCCCTCCATAGGTCACCAGCACCGACTGATCGGAGACAATCGCGCCGCTGTTCCATAGGTCGCCCTGATTTTGGGCCAAAATCGTGGGCGAGGAAGCCACTAATATTTGGCAGGCCGTTTGATGGTCGCCGCGTTGCGTTGAATTCATCACCCAGCTTAAGCGCGGCCAGCTTACATCAATGCCCAGCGGATTTTGTACATGCTCGCAACGCAGATTTCCCACCGTGGCCAGCGATGTGGAAGAGCTGGCGTTGGTAACGACCAGTTGAAGCGCCGGGCTGGTGGCGGAGCCGTTCAGATTGGAAACCCGCACGCGATAATTCAGGGTAAAATTGCCGAAATTGGTCGTATTCAGCACATAATTCGTGGCCGTGGCTCCCGCGATATCCGTATAGACGGCCCCGCCGCTCCCATTATCCGACTGCCATTGATATTGCAGCGGAGACAAACCGGTGGCGGTTTCATTGAAGGTCACCAGGGCGCCGGCATTGACCGGCGAACCCGGCAGGCAAGTGGGGAGATTGGCAGTCGGCGGACTCCCGGTTGGAACCCCAAACAACTGGATTTCCGAATAGCCTTCATACCCGTTCTTGCCCGGCGGAGAGGTAAAATCGAATTTCACGGCGGCGACACTGGTCGTCAGCGGGCCATTTGTCGCGGTAATCGTCGCGCGGGTGGCGGACTGAACATCCGCTGGATTTGAAGGGTTATAGTTGACGGATGTCAACTCAATGAAATTGGTGGGCGCGGCCACGGTGGAATAATAAATCGTGTAAGCCTGCTGATCCCGGCCATCATCGCCCCACCCCCCATAAACCGTGATGTTCGTCAGGTTGTAGCCGTTGCCCGAACCGGTGAGAGTGTAGGTCACGGACTGCCCTGCCCCGCTGGCAACGGTGCCACAGGTGACTTCGGTTGGGCTGCCGCCAACATTCGGCCAATAGTTCAACCAGCCAAAAGTGCCGTCGGTCAGCCCTGCAATCACGCCCGCTCCGTATTCACTGAAATCGCCGCTGCCAATGGTGCTGGGAGCCTGGCCGGCAATCAGACTGCCCGGCGCAACAGTCCAGGTGGGCACAAAATTCGTGGCCGTGCTGCCAAGCCCGGTTTGCGCCGCAAAACAGGTGATGAAGTTGTTCACCGGCGCGGGCACCGGATTAACCGCCAGTGAACTGGCCGCGCTGACGGCGACTCCCGTTAGATTGGATGCCAGCAACTGGTAGGAAGCCGTGTTCGTCAGTTGCAGATTGGCGAGGGTCAGCGTCGTATTTGTCGCCCCCGGAACAAGGTTCGTCACCCCGCCACGGATGACCTGCCACTGGTAGGCAATCGGACCAGTCCCGCTAAAGACTGCGGTGAAGGTAATCTGGCTGCCCACCACATCCGCAGCCGTGACCGGCAAGGTATTGGTTTTCAAGGTCGGGGCCGCAGCCAGCTTGTCGCCAAAGACACTGGCCAAGATCAAAAAAATGGCCAAACCGCGTGTAATTTTCAACTGTTTCATCAAAAATAAGAAGGTTTTTCGGTTTCAACGGCTCACTGAACAACGTCTGGCAGCAATTTGCATGGTATGGTTGGAATCGTCGTAACATAATCCAACGGCTATGCCTGTACAACCCCCTAAACGGGTCATAAGCATCACCAAAATGAGTCAACGCCAGCAACCTCGTCACGGTTGCTGAACCGCGCGGAAAAAACGGTAAGGAAAGTTGGTTGCCTGGAAATCGGTAAAATTGAACACGTTGGTGGGCAACGCCACGTTGGGATCAGGCGGCGGTGAATTGGTCTGGATTGAAACCCAGGCGGCCAGATTGGGTGGTCCCCTTCTCCCTACGCGGGTTGAAAAACGAAAAAGCCCTTGTCCCACAAGGGGAAGCAAGGGCGCTTTTCAACGTTTAAAATGGTGGAGCCAAGGAGGCTCGAACTCCTGACCTTCTGAATGCCATTCAGACGCTCTACCAACTGAGCTATGACCCCATCCACAAAACGGAGTGCTAATTTAATTTTTTTACGACGCAAGTCAAACCATTTTCCCCGGTGAAATGGATTGAACCGCGCCGGCAAAATCCCTAGCGTCTTTGGGTGTCCGCGCCGCTCCGCATCGCTTTTCTCACGCACGAACCGTTTTACCCGCCGTCCGGCGGCGGCTCGGCGGAAGCGGTCTATCTCGTCGAGGAGATGTCGCGCCGCGGCCACGCGGTGCATGTTTTTGGCCCCAAAATCCCGGACGCGGACCAGGTGGCGCAAAAATTCGGCATCCGGCTTCACCCGTTTGAAAAATGGGAAATGGGCCGGTATGCCACCCACCGCAATTTAAAATATCTCGCCTACCCGTTTTTCCTCGAGCGCATGGTGGCAGCCGCGGGCCGGCAGCAGTTTGGTTTGCTTTTTTCGCA
>Ga0181520_10010449_pt1 | contig 12466 bp, 9 predicted proteins | sample PEATcosm2014_Bin_29_FD_132451 | JGI IMG/M metagenome (GOLD analysis project Ga0181520, IMG submission 132451) | Peatland microbial communities from MTU Mesocosm Facility, Houghton, MI, USA - PEATcosm2014_Bin02_30_metaG | ecosystem: Environmental > Terrestrial > Soil > Wetlands > Peat | place...
AACGCCGCTGGCGGCAGACCCTGCCCTTCCCAGTCAGTAGTCATACAGTTTGCGCCTCCAGACCGCGCTGCCGAGCGGACGATACCACCGCGCCAGAGACGACCGGGCTCGGCGTAAGTCGTCTCCAGTCGAGATCCTTGACAGTTCAGTGACGATTTCTCCTTGCGGTCCTCCATGGGGGGTCTCGTCCAACACGCGGGGCCGTCCGAGGTCCGGCGCGTCAGGCGACAAAACGGCACGGTTCCAACCGGAGCTGTGGACGACCATGGGACAGATCTGGGGATGGAAGGGGGAAAAGTGGGAAGTTCTGTGAACTTACGGTGGATTTCGCGAAAACGCTTGACGCAATCCGCCCGAGGGCGCAAGCTCTCGATTAACCGAAAGCGGTACGGTTCGGACGCCAGAGGCGAGGGAAGCCCGCAGGGGAATCCGGAGTGTCTGGTGCGAGACCCAAACCGACAGAGGAGAGGTGGACGGACCTCCGCCCAAAGGCTTACCTCTCGGGGTAGGCCGGAAGGCCCAGGCGCCGGCAGGGCCGCAAGGTTCCCGGTCGTCAGGCAGGAGGGCGAGCCGCCCAGGGGATGACCCCGGGAAGTACGGAGGCGCAAGCTGACCGGCTACCCGGGGTCCCTCCGCGTCTGGGGTCCATCCTCCGAGTCCGCAGTCGCGACCGATGAGCAGCGTCGGACCCCAGCGAGGAGGCACCTGCAGACCTCCCCTTCCGTCATTCGAGCATCTGGCCAGTGTGGCAGGCCGGCGGATCTCGGGTGCCATGCATGTCGCTCCTGCTCGTAAGCCCGGACGGCGTCGCCGCGACCGCTCGTGGCGATACCGTTGTCGCCACAATGGGGAAGTCGTGAAGCCAATACCGGTCGTCTTCCACCTCGGGCCCTTGCAGGTCCACACCTACGGCGTGGGACTCGCGCTCACGTTCTGGTTCGGCTACCGCTACTTCGCCAAGCGGCTCCGTGACCACGGCTATCCAGATGCCTGGTTCGCGCGAGCCTTCATCTGGATCGTCGTCATGTCCATCGTCGGCGCCCGGGCAGTGCACGTGATCGCGAACCTGGAAGGGACGCAGGGCTACCTCCAGAATCCCGGCGACGTGCTGGCGATCTGGCACGGCGGACTGTCCAGCTACGGCGGACTGCTCGGCGGCGTGCCCACCGGGCTGGTGTGCGCTAGGCGCTGGTGCCCCCAGCTCCGTTTGAGCGTGGCCCTCGATCTAGTCGCCCCTGTCCTGGTCATCGCATGGGCGATAGGTCGGCTGCTCGGACCGCAGCTCATGTACCAGGGCGGCGGGTACCCGACCCACGCCTGGTACGGAATGGCCTACGCGGGTCAGGCGGGTAAGCGCGTCCCCGTGCCGATCATCCAAGCGCTCGAGGACGCCGTCGTCTATGTCGTCGCGCTCTGGGTTGAAAGGAGGATCGCCCGCCGGGGCGGTCCCATCGGCATCGTCGCGACGACGGCAGTCACGCTGTACGGTGCCGCACGGTTCAACGACGAGTACGTCCTCCTGCCGCACAACACCGGCGGGGACATTGCGGTGCTGATCGCGTCTGTCGGCTTCGTAGGGGTTGGCGCTGGCCTTGCGAGCTGGCTGCTGTGGAAAGACAGCCGACTAGTTCACGACGCTCTCGGCGATCCCTGGCGGGCGCCGATCCGAGAAACCTCGGCCGGTCCCGATGAGATCGACGACGCAGAAGCGGACCCGGCCATTCCTGTAGCACCGTTGAGCGCGCCTGACGCCAGCACGGTCGTTCCCGTAGCCGGCGACCAGGTACGAAGCAACAGCCTCGAGCTCATGTCCGAAGCCCCTCCAGACGCCGAGTGACGCGACGCTCGCCGAGGGCTCTGCCTGTCGGCATCGTCCTCGACGGCGTCGTTCAGTGCCGGTGAGCTGTTGGGTACCTCGACGCTTTATCGAGGCTGCACCCCTCCGGCCTACGGCTTCGGACCTCCCCAGTGCGGCCACAACGAGGTCGGTGGTCTGTACGAGGCCACGAGCGGGGTCGGGCCCCCCCAGTGGGGCCACAGCGGGGTCGGCGGTCTGTAAGAGGCCACGAGCGGCACCATGGGGCCCCCCCAGTGGGGCCACAGCGGTGTCGGCGGCCTGAACGTGATCACCAGTGTCCTGGCCCCCTGACGGCTGCTGGAAACCGCCAGGGGCGCCAGGACTTCTCGGCTGGAGCCGACCCTCGCGGAATGGGACGCGGCGGCCGCACTATGCGGCACCGCGGCAGAGGCGACCGGAGCTGCGACCATCGAGGCCGCCACAACAGCTCCGAGCCCCACTGCCACCTTTAGACGAACCTTGAGTCCTGTCCTTCGCAACTGCGTTCCTGGGTTTTCTCGCATGTTGACGATTATAGCACTCTCTGCAGTTTCTCCACTACTCTCCGCGGTCATTTCCACCATATACCCTGGTCAGTGGCTGTTCTGCTGCGCCTATCAGCACCAGCGGGGCAAGACGACGGCATTTGAGAACCAATTCGCACCCATCTGCGACTCATGCCGACCTCAACCCGTGGACTCCACCCACCCTCCAAGCTCGGCGACTTTGTGACCTTCCGGTGGGACCGGAACAAGACTCCGCGCCTTCTCAGGACGCCGGCGACGGCGGGAACATGCGCACAGCGCCACACCACCGGGTTGACCGGCGGAGCCACTCGAGGCTGCTACGGCTTCGACCGGCGTCGATGGGGCTGACCGACATCCGGAACCTTGCCATGGCTCCTTGCTGACGAATTCAACAGCCACTCGCGAGAAAAAACGCTCTTACGAATAGTCAAGCGCACCGCTATCTGGAGAGCTGCAAGATTCCCTTCAATCAGCCATGCAATGTGTGTTTGTCTTGCGCGCTCCATGTGTTAATACGTTCACTCTTTGCGTTACCGCAGATAGTGACATTCTAACTACTTTTAGCGTTTTTCCTACGTTCTTCCTGGTCCGGCCCTCGGATGACGCTGCCCTTACGCCAGATTATGGCGGCATAAATCCTCAGAAACACCTTCCCCGTAGCAAAGACTCTCGACTACCAGTAGAGTGCTCTTCACGCAGTTTGTTTGACGCACATTGGCGACAGCGTGGGATCGCCATATGTGTGAAACCACAGAAGAGGTTGAGGGACGTGACGGTTTGCGAGGTCGTTACGCCTTGGGCGTATCCCGAGAGGCAATTTACTAGTAGAGCGACGGTCAGCGTAGTTATTCCGGCGCTCAACGAGGCACGAAACATCGCCGAGGTGATGCCGCGACTGCCTTCTGGCATCGATCAGGTCATTCTGGTCGATGGCGGGTCCACGGACGGAACCGTCGACGTGGCCCGTCGCCTTAGACCCGACATAACCATCGTTCAGCAAACGCGCCGGGGCAAAGGGAATGCGCTGGCGTGTGGGTTCCGAGCTGCGACAGGCGACATCCTCGTGATGATGGATGCCGATGGCTCTACGCGTCCCGAGGAGATCACCCGCTTCATTGGGGCACTCGTTCAGTCAGGCGCAGATTTTGCCAAAGGGTCGAGATTCATCCCAGGCGGTGGCAGCCACGACATCACATCTCTGCGTCGAGCCGGCAACAGGATCTTGAACCTGCTCGTGAATTCGCTGTGCCGCACGCACTACACGGACCTCTGTTATGGCTACAACGCCTTCTGGCGCCGGTGCCTCCCTGTCTTCGCGTTGGACAAGGACACGAATGAGAACGTCGCCGACTCCGCCACGATGCGTTGGGGCGACGGTTTCGAGATCGAGACGCTCATAAACATACGCGTGGCGGGCGGATCCCTCCGAGTTGTTGAGGTTCCGAGTCTCGAACACCGCAGGCTGTATGGCCACAGCAATCTGCGCGCCTTCTCAGACGGCCTCCGCGTCTTGCGGACAATCCTCGTGGAGTGGAGGCGCCGCTGCTTCGCGCGTGCCGAGTTGGGTCTGGAAATGGGTGCGATCCTGGAACTCCACGCGCCTCATCTGGATCGCGAAGCTCTGCTTATGCGAAGCCCCGAGCTGGAGTACTGCGGAGCAGCAGATCGGAGTTCGTAGTTGGCTTCTCCGCAACAGACCTCGCCACCGGTTCAGATCTGGCGGAAACAAAGCGCGTCTGCGGACGTCAGCCAGAGCACTGCCGACAGCGTGACAGTGGTTATTTGCGCGCACCGCGACAGCCGCTGGCAGTCGCTCTTGAGAACTGTGCGCTCCCTGCGGGTCCAGTGCCGTCTTCCAGAACAGTGCATAGTTGTGATTGACCACAACGACCAGCTGCTGCGCCGGGCTCAGGTATCGCTTCCCGACGACGTCGAGGTACTAGCAAGTGAAGAGCGCCGCGGCTTGTCTGGCGCTCGCAACACAGGCGTGCGCGCGTCGCGAAGTGACATCGTCGCGTTTCTCGACGACGACGCGGAGGCTGATCCTGGCTGGGTCGGAGGCTTGCTAGCGCAATACAGCGACCCCCTCGTCGTCGGTGCCGGAAGCCAAGTCGTTGCGGTTTGGCCACGCAACCGCCCCGCGTGGTTGCCGACAGAGTTCGACTGGGTTGTCGGCTGCAGCTACCCGGGGCTCCCCCAGACTGTCAGGCCCGTGCACAAGTTGACAGGACCCGCGATATCCTTCCGTCGCTTGCTCTTTGACCAGCTCGGTACTTTCGACACCGAGATGGGCCAGCTCGGCGATCTTCCCTTGGGCCGCGAGGAGTCCGAGTTCGCTCTCCGCATTCGGCGCAGCTTGTCCCGTGCCAAGCTCGTGCACGTTCCCACGGCGATAGTCCGCCATCATCTTGGTCCCGAACGCGTCCGAATCGCTTACTACGTCCGCCGGTGCTACTCCGAGGGGACTTCGCGGGCTGTCCTGAACCGACGGGCTGGCGGTGGTGCGAGCCGTGCCATTTCATGGGAATACGTGCCCTCTACGCTCTCCTCGGGTGTGTGGCACGGATTACGCGATGGCTTTCAGGGCGACACGACCGGTTTCGCGCGTTCCGCCATGATCTTGGTCGGCCTCCTCGCCATGACCGGCGGATACCTTGCGGGACTCGGATCTTCCCGCTCAGGGTCGCATCCACCACCTCAGCTCGTTCTCGCGGCCTCGGGCGGAAGATCGCGTTAATCAGGCGCGACAGGACTGTAACTGGAAACGGTCACCCGCGACTGTGTGCTCGACTGACTTCTCCCCTCACAGTTTCCTTAGTATCGGTCCGCCTCCGCCAACGACCTCCAGGAGGTTACGCGGGAATCGACGCACGCCAGTGCAGCTCATCGTCGCTTCCCCGTCACTCGGCCAAGTTACGATGTCCCGAGAGTGAACATCTTGATGGCGGTCCAAAGGCTCACGCCGACCGGGGGAGTCGAGATGACTGCCCTTCAGATGAGCGAGGAACTCGCAAAGCGTGGGCACACGATCGACCTTTTCTATGAAATGCCTGGTGAGATGGGTACCGAGTACTCGCGCTTCTGTCGCTCGATGACACAGGTGCCGCGAGTGCGCTACGAACCTACCGCGCTGCTGGGTTCCGCAAAACGGTGCACCGTGGTTGCTCGGGCCGCTCGCCGACTTCGGCCCGACGTCGTGTTCGTCCATAGTCTCATGGCCGTGCCTTGGGGCACGATGGCTACCGAGGCAACGAGATCCGCCCTGGTGTGCCTACTGCACGAAGTCGACCCGTTCCGCCGACTCACAGTGCGTTTGCTTCGCCCTCGGGTCGACCGATTCATGACAGTCTCCGACTTTGCCCGCAATCGCTGGATCCAGCTAGGCCTGGAGCCGGACCGATTGGATACGGTCTATGCCGGAATAGCACTCGACCGCTACCCCTTCGGGGCTCTCGCCGAACGCCAAGCGGCTCGAGCCGCGCTTGGACTACCTGCCGAGAGTTTCATCGCTCTCTATGCCGGAAGGATCGACTCCGAAAAGGGCGTCGACCTACTGTTAGAAGCTTGGGGACAGCTGACAACCGATCCGGCGAGTCGTCGCTTGGTCCTGTTGGGTTCTCCCGTTCTCGAGAGGGATCCCGCCGCCTACCTGAATGGACTGAAGGCGGCCGCACCACCCTCGTGTATCTGGATCCCGATGCAGTCGGAAGTAGTCAAGCCAATGCATGCCGCCGATCTCGTGGTTCAAACATCGAGAAGAGACGCCTTGTGCCGCGTAGTTCTCGAGGGCCTTGCGACGGGACGGCCGGTACTCGCGTCCCGGGTCGGAGGTATTCCTGAAATCATGACTGGTGAGCTGTCACGATTCCTCATCGAGCCAGGTGACGTTGCGGGCTTTGCCAAGGGAATCGAGTCGCTGATGGACTGGCGCACTGTCCAGCCGGAACTCGCGCAGGCGTGTGTTTCGCGCGTGGCCGAGCAATTCACCCTTTCGCAGTCCGTCGACAGGTTGGAGGAATCCTTGTCGCGCGCCGTATCTCACCGCCGTCGCCACGGCCCGCGCGGAAGACTTCTTGCTCGCACTGATTGATCCGTGCCGTCCCTTCCCGGGCGAGAACGAAACTGCTTTGCCTATGTAGGTCACCTCGACACGCAGCCACGATGCGCATTCGCGGTTCCGGCGGCGGCCAGTAGATTCTCAGGCATGGGAAGAACGACGCGAAGGGTCGTCATGATTCAAAGCGCCGGAAGGTACGGAGGTCGGGCACGTCGGCGCACCCCAGCGACACGACCCTGACGACGTGGCAACTACCTACTTTCTCCGCCCCATGTCAATCCAGGGGCACGGCGATGAAGAGGGCACCTACTGGACCGATGGGCCCTGCGCCGTCATAACAGTGGTCCTGCTGTTCTTGACCACAATCGGCTGGACAGATCTCGCTCGCGTCTTGCTGACATTCGCCTTTCTCGTCTACGTGCCCGGTTGGGCTGTGATAACAAACTGCCCGCCGCGAATGCGAGCGTCCCACGTGGCGCTACCGGTTCTCGTAAGTCTCTGTCTTGTGACCGCTCTAACAACGGTCACGCTTTGGTTGCATCTCTGGTATCCCGTGCAGTTGTTCGATGTCCTGGCGGGACTCAGCTTTGTTCTCGTCGGTTTCGCAATGATTCGCCGAAGAGGCACGGCGGGCGCCGCCTTCACTCGAAGTGTCACCTCCAGTGAAGGCGGCGTGCGTCATTCCTCGCAGCTCGCACGCCCCGGCACTGGTGGGCCTGAGTCGAGCCTGGTGGTCTCGGACGCGTTGCTGCCGATCTCGATTGTCCTCTGGTTCGTTGGTGTTCACCAGATCCACCCGTACCCAGTGCCGCTCTCCGTGTTGCCGTCCGGATCCGTGACCTTGTTCCTACTGGGTCTCGGAGTGCTCGTTGTCTCGACGGGACTGCTCTTTGCCAGGGAAAAGTTCTCGAGCCGCCGAATAGGCCTGCACCTCGGAGCGCTCGTCCTCATGCTCTACGGCGCTGCGCCGCTCATCTATCGGGAGCCAAGGTTCGCGTGGCTCTTCAAGCACACGGTGGTCACGAACTACATCGCCGTGAATCATGAGCTAAGTCCGTTGATGCAGATCTACCGGGTCTGGCCGGGGTTCTTCGCGTTGGCTGCCTGGGTTGACAAGGTTGCCGGTGTCGGCACACCGTTGGCGTACGCATCCTGGGCGGAACTCTTCTTCGAGGTCCTCTATGTGCTCGAGCTCGCGTGGATCCTGCGAGCACTTCAGCTCCATGAGCGCGAGCGCTGGCTCGCCCTTTTTCTGTTCGCTGGCGCCAACTGGATCGCTCAAGACTATTTTTCTCCCCAAGGGTTCGGGCTTGTGCTCAGCCTCGGCGTGTTCGGGCTGGCGCTTCATACAATGGGAGCCGAGCAGCGGCCCTGGGCCTCGAGGCTGGAAGACTGGGTGGATCGCCGCCTGGTGTGGATGGGACGATCGCTCCCCTTCGGTGGCAAAGAGGTGTGGACCGAGCCGCGTCAGAAGACCCCCCGAATCGATGCCGACGCCAAGGTTGCCGTTGTCCGCACAGAGAGAGCTCCTCGGTGGTTGGCTCTCGTCGCAGTGCTGCTCACCTATGGCGTACTGACCTTTGTTCACGAGCTGTCGCCGTACATGGTCGCGGTGCAGCTCGGAGCGCTTGCCATTCTCGGGCGCATCAGGCCGTGGTGGGTTGTTGCGGCCATGTTCGCGATCGCAATCGGGTTCCTGGCACCGAATTTCACGTACGTGAACGACACTTATGGTCTCACTGCATCCATCGGGAACTTCTTCGGCAACGTGCAGGGCCCCGCTTCGCTTTTCACCAAGCTCGGACCGGAAGCGCTGCTGAGCGCCAGGGCGGCACGCATACTGAGCCTCGGGATGTGGGGACTCGCGGTGATAGGTATCGTCAGACGACTGCGTCAGGGGCGCCAGGCAATTGGCCTCGCGGCACTCGCGTTCTCGCCCATCGTGCTCATTGTGCTACTCGCGTACGGCAATGAGGGTGTGCTCCGCGTGTACCTGTTCTCGTTGCCTTGGACAGCGTGCCTAGCGGCATGCGCACTCAGTCCCGTACGCGGAGCATCCTGGCGCACGAAGGCGATCCTTCGGACAGCTGTGCTTGCGGCCGTTGTCATCCTGTTCGTGGTGGCGTTCTTCGGGGACGACGGTGTCAACGTAATGACACCAGCCGACGTTCAAGCTTCCGCGTACGTCTACACTCACGCTCCTCCAGGACCGCTGATGCCCCTGACACTGAACTTCCCGGCACCAATAGGCGCAAACGCCTATGAGTACCCGTCGGTCAATCCCCTACTCGGCTCTGGCTACGGGGGAGCCTCAGAACTCAGCCCGTCAGATGTCGTACTGGTCACAACAGAGATCGTGTCGCAGGGCGGCGGAATAAAAGAGCCCGGGTACTTCATCGTGTCCCCGAGCATGATCGCGTACGCCGAGGAGTACGGCTTGGCCACTGCTGCGCAGTGCCGCAGTTTCGTGGCTGCCATGGATCGAGCACCTGGTTGGCGCATCCTGTACAACCACGGTGGTGCGACGGTCTATGAACTGGCTGTCGGCCCGTGAGTAACGATCAGCTGTTTGAGCGTCTTCGCTCGCAGCGCCGGGCCCACCAGTAGACGAGCGGCCCCGCGATCATCCCTCGCAACTCGGCGCGCCTGTAGCCACCATTGGTGCGTGGACGCGGGGAGCCCTCCTGTGCGCCACGCGCTCGGGACAACAGATGGACCAACCGCCAGATGCCTCGTGGAACGCCCTTCAGCACCTGCCAACGAGTCGAGGGATCTAGAACGTGTTTCGCCAAGTAGGCCGTAAGGCCAAGTCCGTAGGCGTATACCTGGCGCCCGAGCGCCTCAGAATCGGCCCGGTGGATGTGCCAGATCACCGCTGAAGGTTCGTAGGCGATCGCTCGTCCGGCAAGAAGGACACGGAGAAACATGTCGAGGTCTTCTCCGCCACTCGTCGGCGAGCCCGCGCCGAGCGCAGTGTCGAAACCCCCGATCCGCGCGACCAGGTGCCTGTCGACGGCAAAGTTCGCCCCTGTGCCAAAGGTTCCAGCGAGATACGGATACAGTGGGTCGCCGCCCCTGCGATCCGCCAGGTCGTACACGCGGGCGGTGAGCGAACCCGTCCAAGAGAATCGTTCGTCGAAATATCGCTGCGCAGGAACGGCGAGCGACGCGGGCGGAACGAGCCCGGTCACGCACCCGACCTCAGCACCCTGGCGAATGCCGCGCTCCACAGCCCGTAACCACCACGGGTCGACAAGGACGTCATCGTCTGTGAAGGCCACCCAGTCATTGGCGGCGTCTGCAAGGCCTGCGTTTCGGGCCCGCGAGAGACCGATCTGTGGTTCGACGAGGTAGCGAACGCGAGGGTCAGTGGTGGCGAACTCCTGCACGCACTCGCAAGTCGCCCGGCTGCTCGGAGCGTTGTCAACGACGAGAACCTCGAAAGCGCTGTATTCCACCTGCTGCAGGGTGCGCAGAACTCTGCGAAGAGAGTCGGGGCGATCCTTTGTGCATACCACCACCGAGATCGGCAACTCCGAGGGGCTTGGCGAAAGCACCCCCCTCGCACAGACGTCCCACCGTCCGAGTCCCTCTAGCGCCAGTTCCGTGATGGTGGGTAATCCATCCAAGGAAAGGTGCTGACGGATCCCAACTGCGAAGCTTCGCCAAACCAAGCTGCGAAGCGAGTCAACGTCCACCTCCCCGCCCGGCGATGGGACTGAGATGAACCCGAGCGGCTCATGGTGAAGACGAACCAGGACACGCGCCGAACGAGCGGATTCTCGGTCGGACTCGATGACGGCGTCCACCCGCAGGGCGTCAGCGAGCTCAAGCTGCCCCACCCATATGGCACCGGAATCACGATAGGTGCCAGACAGGTGCTGCGGACCCGCCGGCTCGTGCGAGCGAGCATCCTGCACGAACTCAGACTGTATCCGTTGGGGTGCCTTTCCAAGCGGCCATGAAAGCACCGGACCCCAGCCGGGTGTTCAGAGCGGCGACCCCGTGCATTTGGCCGGGACTTCTGGATCCTCGGAGCCTGCGGATCCGGAACCTGGGGTCCGAGAGCACTAGCCAGTCTTTCCGATCAAGGCGGGTCTGCAGGCTTCCAGCCCGTTTCACTGTGGACCATGCGGTACCGACCCACTGCACCGGGAAGGAACATCACCGCCTGCAGCGCCTCTGTGGCCAGCGACGCGACACCGACGGCAAGCAGGCCCAAGTGCCCTATCAGGACCAGGGTCATGCCGAGAAACAATGCGGCGTCCGCAAATTGGCGGGACGCCAGCATCAACATTCGTCGCTCCAGCCAGAGGAAGGAGGTGAAAAAGCTCGTTACGGCTGATCCTGGCAGAGCCAGAAGCAGCAGACGCAACAAGGTTGTCCCGTGCTCCGCGTAGGTTGCCCCGAATATCCGGAGCACGTCCGGCGCCAGCGCCACTCCCGCGGCCACCCCCGGCAGGAGGATGAGCAGCGTCAGGCGGACAGTCCTGTCAACGTGTGAGCGCATCGTGCTCGGATCATGCGCAGCCTCGACGAGAAACGAAGTGAGAACACTCCAGATGAGACTTGAGAACGAAACGGCAATCGTCCACGGCAGATAGAAGTGTCCGTTCGCGGATGCGCCGAGCCGGGAGATCACAATTAGGGGCATCAGTGTGGAAGAGATGATTCCAACAAGCTGCGTTGCTCCTTGCGCGGCAAGAATCGAGGCGATCTCCTTGCCCGAGGGCAACAGGGAGCGACCGCGACCCGCCAATTCGTGCTCAGGGATCCGTTTCCGAAACAGATAGCGGCTCACAAAAGCCACGGCAAAGAAAACCGGCATCGACCACGCCAGAAAAATGGCCTGCCTGGGAACCAGGAGAATGAACAGAGGAAGAAGCGCCAGCTTTGTGAAACCGAAGAGGAGATTCTCCACAGGTATCCACTTCGTCGCCCGCAGCCCTGTGAGAGCGTCATCCTGCAGCACAAACACGACCCAGAAGCCCACGACCACGACGAACAGTGCACGCCAGCCAAAGCCGGTCGGCAGGAACCGGTGGCCCAGCCCGGCTGCCACGTAGACAAGGGCGAGAACAAGAGCGATGGACACGCACGCGGCGTAGGAGCGAGCGACGAACTGCCTTGTACGGTCGCCAGACACTGGCAGGAATCTGATGAATGTCGATCCGAGGCTCAAACTCGCCAGACTGGCGAGAAGGCTCATCGCCGAGAGTTCTGCAGAATCGCGGCCGATGCTCTCGACAGAGGCCAGGTGAGCCGCCACTCCCCAAAAAACGATGCCGATCCCGGCCGATCCCATGGAGGACACCATGAGTGCAATGGCGTTACGGACCAGCGGGCTAACCGAACGTCGCGGTTTGAGTTCACTCATTTGGTCCCCGACGGCTCTTTCACGACCACGGCAGCCTAAGCGGCGCCCTGGGGATCACGCTCTCGATGTTAGCGGGGCAGGGCCTTGTCTCCTTGGTCGGCAGCCGTGACGCAACGCCACGGGAAGTTACGACACTTGGGCCAACGGAACTGGCACTTTGTGTACGGTCGCGTCGTCCTTGGTAAATACGCCTTGAACCGTCGACAGTTCGTCGGAAGGGTGCGTCCTCCGGTTGAGATCGGCTGGGTCGACTCGTGCTCCCGACGTCCAGAATCCTCACCTGACATGCGGACAAGAAGACCTCATTCTCGGCGTCAATCCCCTCATACCTCGTGCCCTGGATCTTTGACCAAAGCGTCTCACAACAGCACAGCTGAACCGGCGGATCTGATCGCGCGTGCCGCTGTCCAGCTGCGTCGCCCTGTCATACGACCGCTGGCCGTGAGACTGGTGTGTGTGAGCAACCGCTGACCACAGCAGCGCTACTCTGTCGAACGTGGCATCTTGGTAATGCCGTCTGACGTCGACACTCGATGCCCGGTTTGTACTTGGCGTTGCGTTCGTCGATCCGCAGTCGCGGCTAGCCCGCACACCGACTGACACGTTGCGGAAGTGCTTGGGCGACTGGGACTCTTGGCTCAGGAACGGAGCTGGTGACAACGAAGGAT
>Ga0181520_10010450_pt1 | contig 12465 bp, 11 predicted proteins | sample PEATcosm2014_Bin_29_FD_132451 | JGI IMG/M metagenome (GOLD analysis project Ga0181520, IMG submission 132451) | Peatland microbial communities from MTU Mesocosm Facility, Houghton, MI, USA - PEATcosm2014_Bin02_30_metaG | ecosystem: Environmental > Terrestrial > Soil > Wetlands > Peat | place...
CGCAGCAGGTTGTAGAGAGATCACCGGAGTACACCGGGTAGGGAGGGATATATGAAAATCGGCATAATCAGCGACACGCATGGAAATATCGGGCTCCTCGAAAGCACGGCCGACTGGCTTATCCAGCGGCAGAAGATCGCGGTGCTCTACCACCTCGGCGACGACTACGACGATGTCAAGTGTCTCGGCGATCGTTTCATCGAAATCGTGCAGGTTCCCGGGCTCTACGACAACCGCTACAAGGACGGATCGCTTCCCGCGAAGCTCTTCGAACAGGTCCAGGGTTTAACCATCCTGATCACGCACAGTTACGAGAAAGACGCGACCAAAGAAGATCTCCGGCGATCCGATATCATCGTGAGCGGGCATACCCATAAGGAGGAGATAAGGCTCCTCGACGGCAGGTTGTACATCAATCCCGGCCATCTCAAGGGACCGCTCGACAAGAATATGCCGCCGAGCTTCGGCCTGCTGACGCTTCTGGATCGCAGCGTATCCGTCGCGATTTACGGGGAGAACTTCAAGCCGATCAGAACCATGGAGCTGGTACGGTCGGAGAGCGGCCTGTACAAAACATCCTGATCCCTCACCGCCGCCTCCCGGGGAGCCCTGTGGCGCGTATCCGGTTGCTCTTGATTGCCCTTACCGCCGGGCTCGCCCTGCTGGCCGACTGCTATATTGCAAAGCAAGGCTACTATGTGACAAAGTACTCCTTCAGCGCGCGTCCCATCGCGCATGCGCTGAAGGATACGTCGCTCGACGTCAAAAAGAGGCGGTTCCTCGACCGGACGCTTGCGATAAGGAAGTTCGCCTTCGATTCGATCGGCCTCACCCGGAACAGGAACTATTCCACCCTCATTACCATAAAAAAGCAGTACCTGGTCGATGTGGTGGCGGCATCGGCAGCCGACCGCTTTGCGCCCTATATCTGGCATTTCCCGTTTTTCGGCGGTTTTCCGTACAAGGGATTCTTCGATCGCAAAGACGCGCTCCGGGAGGTTGCGTGCCTGCGCCGCAGGGGTTACGACGTCACCATGAGCCCGGTCGACGCCTTCAGCACCCTCGGCTTCTTCTCCGATCCCGTCTACTCCTTCATGGCCGATTTCACGCCCTACGAACTGGCCTCGCTCATCATCCATGAGGAGACTCACGCGACCGTCTTCCTGAAAAACCGCATCGCGCTCAACGAGGAGATGGCGGAGTTCGTCGGCGAAACCGGGGCGCTCTGGTTCCTGAAAAGCACCTGTGGCGACACCTCGGCGGCGTACCGGGAGGCGCTTCTCGAAAAGGCCGACGACGAGGTCTGGGAGCGGAAACTTCGCGACCTGTACGATACGCTCGCGGTTGTCTACGGCAAAAACATCCCCCGTGACGAAAAACTCGCGGAAAAAGCGGCGATTATCGCCGCTTTCAAACGGGAGCTGACGGACCATTACTCGACGTATTTCAAGAGCGATCGCTTTACCGGCATCGAAAAGGCGAACATCAATAACGCCTACCTTGCGGTCAGGATGAACTACTATGGGGACAAGTCGCTTTTCGAGGAGCTCTATAAAAGAAATAACAACGATCTTGCGGCAGTGGTGGCGGAATTGAAACGGCTGAAGAAATTGAAAAAAGGGGAGAGCCCGGAAGAATTATTAAAAGGATATTAGAAGATAAAAGTTACTCCTCAGGTGGGGGAAACTCGCTTCGCGGTTTCCCCCTGGCCGGAGCCGCGAAACGCGGCTCCGACACACCCCTTTCAGCGAAAGTGCCGGGCCAGTCCCGCCTTGAGGCGGGGCCTCGGCACTTCCGCAACGCCATCATTAGGTAGAAAAAACACGGGAAAAGATTCTTTTGCATGATTCTCTTGTCAAGAAAAAGCGCGAAAAGCCAAAACTAAATCTCTATGTATCTGTTTTTCGCAGAGGTTTCTTATGTAGCACTCCCCCATCGCGGGGGTGACCCGGCTCGGCCGACAAAAAAGAATTTGACTTTTGAAAGAACCACCCGAGCAACAAGAATACCAGCTATGGTTGTAGCCATATCACCCGATAAATTAATCACCTGCCACGAGTACTATAGCACAATTTTTATTTTCCCGCCGGGATACACTCCTGGTACCAGGAGCACCCCTTTTCGGCGCACGTTTCTTTTGATTTGAAGCACGCCGTGTACCCTTCGTACTTCTGTATCTGGCGGATCAGGTCGTCGCGATTGTCCGCCGGATCGGAGATGCCGAGAAGCTTCGCCTTGGCGCGGACATTGACCAGTTTCATCATACTACCCCCCCCTTCGGTGTAAGGCCTGAGGAATCAAACACTGCCCTGCTCTCAAAATAAATCGGGGCGGGAGTGAGCGTTCACGTCTAGAGTAATTTCATCTCCTCGGCGAGGCACGCGGGGCAGTAGCCGTGTGAGAAATCGACATCCCAGGTGGTTTTGAAGTAATTCTCAAGCATTATCCATGAGTCCTGCTCGTCCCGCACCTTCCGGCACTTGCAGCACATGGGGATCATTCGCTGCAACTCGGCTATCTCCCGGATGTCTTCGATGAGGAGCATGCAGAGAGGCAAACCCTCGTAGATAAACGGCGATGCGGTAATGAGGGCATACAGGCTGACCGGCATGTCGCCGTTCAGGAACTGAAGCTTTGCCCGCCGCCGGATCACCTGGTTCCCGTCGTATGCCTCAGCCACCGCATTCCGGACGATGCAATCCTTGCAGAAGGGTCCCCTGCCGCACCCGTCGGCATGATCCGCCGCATGGAGACAGTGCAGGAGATCGCCGGTCCTTCGCCGGAGGGGGAGATCCCGATTTCCTCCGAATAATGTGACCGCGGCGGCATTAAAATGGAGTATCCGGACATCCTCATCGACGACCAGGCCCCAGAAGGGGATGATATCGAACAGGGAGAGTTGGGTCGAGGGAAAGATCCCGGTCGTGGTGGTCATACTGTCCGCCTTTCATATAGTTATCGGGATAATTTCATGATAGTATAAGCCCGGCGGAAGCGATCGGGCAGATGAACCACTGCCCCTTCATCTCATAGTACGATGGGAGCGGAAGGGGAGTCAATGAAAACCGGTCCCCGAAAAAAACGCTTCCAAAGGGACGGCGCAAATATGTAGTTTAAATGGGTCGTGATTTCCGGAAATGGTCGGTTCGTTAACGTCTTTTGCAACTCCTCCGCGACGCGGGGGAGAGGAGGAGAGGTCACCATGACCACGAAAAGCAGGACTGCTCTTTTGCAAATGAAAGTTTCAACGGCGGGGAGAACCTTCGAAGCCATTATTCCGGAGGAACAGGAGAAGTCCGGCGCATTATCGGGCGGAAAGAGCGTCAAACCGGCGACGGTAAAAGCCGAAGGCCGGAGGACGGTGGTGACGGTGATGAAGACGGCGACACGATTGAAATAATAAGGCACAGAAAGAATGAAAAATCAAAGGAAAAAAAATCTAAGGGGGGAGGTGTCCCCCTCGCTGCATACCGGTCGAAGCGGCCGCTATTCCGCTGCCCCCGCGGTGTGGACGGCCAGCATCTTAGAGGAGAAGCATCGGTGTCTTTTGGAGTCTTCGGCTAAAAACCAATTGAAATAAATCCGACAAAGCGATCTTCCGTCGGGGCTCAATATCTTGAGCCCTTTTGCTACATTGCCGGAACGCCGGCATCTTTCTCATCCTTTTCCTGTTCTACGTTCAATGCTTCCCATTCTCGACCACCGCTCCCAAATCCTCTCCTCATTAGATTCCGGCAAAAGCCTTATCGTCACCGCTCCGCCCGGTACCGGAAAGTCGACGCAGATCCCGCAATTTTTCCTCGACCGGTGTACGCCCGAACGTAAACTCCTCGTCCTGGAACCGCGCCGCATCGCCGCGCGGGCGCTTGCCTTCCGCGTGAGCGAGGAGATCGGGCAACCCTGCGGTGAGGAGGTGGGCTACCGGGTACGGTTCGAACGCACGGTATCACCCCGCACGCGCGTTCTCTTCCTGACCTACGGCACTTTTCTCCAGATGCTCGGCAGCGACAGCGTCGCCGCCGAAGCTTCGATCATCGTCTTCGACGAGTTCCACGAACGGTCGCTCGATGCCGATAGCGCCCTCGCCTGGGTGCGTCGCCTCTCCGCCTCGGTGCGGCCCGATCTGAAGACCATGGTGCTTTCGGCGACCCTCGCGGCAGCGGAGCTTGGCGCCTATCTCGACGACTGCGCAACCCTGTCCGTTCCGGAGCGCGCCTACCCGGTCGACCTGTGCTATCAGTCGCCCAAACCCGCCGAACCGCTCGACGAACAGGTCGCGCGGGCGCTCTCGACGGCGACGTCGGGGGGCGTCGACGGGTCGGTGTTGGTTTTTCTCCCCGGAAGCCGCGAAATCGAGCGTGCTGCCGACCGCATCCACCCTCTCTGCAAACGCCTGGGCATGCGGGCCATGTGCCTTCACGGCAGGATGCCGCTCAATGAACAACAGGAGGTCCTGCGGCTGCCCGCAAGGGAACCGTGCGTCATCCTTTCGACCAATGTGGCCGAAACCTCGCTCACGATTCCCGGGGTGACCGCGGTGATCGACTGCGGGCTCGCCCGGATCGCCGGGTACGACGCCGAACGCGGGCGCAATACACTCTACCTCGGCCGTATCAGCATGCAGAATGCCGTGCAACGTGCCGGCAGGGCGGGCAGGGTGCAGAAGGGCCGGTGCGTGCGGCTCTGGAGCCGGGCCGACGAAGCGGCAATGGCGCCCGCCATCGAACCCGAGGTGATGAGGCTCGACCTCGCCGGCACCATGCTGAGCCTCTGCAACCTCGAGGCACGAGTCGTCCGGGCACGGGGCGGCGAAGGCGGAAAACAGCCGCCGTCGATCCGATTTCTCACGCCGCCGCCGGTAACCCGATGGGACCGGGCTGCCGAGGAACTGGTGCGATGCGGGGCGATCGCGAGCGGTGATGCGGCGCTTCCGGTGGAGCGCCCGGTTCCCGACAGCCCGCTTTACCCGCTTACCCGGCTCGGCACGGCCATGAGCCGCCTGCCACTGGAGCCGGCCGTCGCCGCGGTACTGCTGCGGAGCCCCACCGTCCAGGTCCGGGAGATCAATATCGCCATGGCCGCGCTCTGGGAGTCCGGCGAGTCGAAATTAACCGAAAGCCGGGACCTGTTCGAGGAGGCGATGGATTTTACCGGCGGCCGGTCGGAGCGCTTCGGCAGGGGCGGCGGCGAGGTGCGCGATACCTGCAACCAGATCGGAAGAATCCTCGGCGGCACGAAGGCGGATTCGTCGGACGAACCGCTCGATGCGCAGGCCTTACGCCGGGAGGCGACCCTGCTCTGGCTAGGCGTATTCAGCCATCGGCTCGCCGTCCGGGCGGGGGAGGGCAAGGTCTACGAATTTGCGGATCGGCGAAGCGCCCGCTTCATGCCGGCAAAATCCGCCGGGGAGTCCGTTCTTCCGGAACTCATTATCGCCCTGAGCATCCATGAACAGGCCGGACGGGAAACCGCAAGGAGAGTGGTTATTCCGCTCTACCTCCCGGTGGATCCGGCATGGATCGCCCGCGAATTCAGGGACGAGATCCGCGTCTCGGTCGAATGCTCATGGGATGAGGCGAGGCAGGCGGTATCGGCCGGGGAGGTCACCCGTTTCCGCGGCGTGGTTCTTAACCGGGGTGAGACCGGCGACCGTGGCCGGCACGGCGCGGCGATGGCGGCCGTTCTCGCCGAGCATATCGAAGCGTGCTGGGAGTGGCGGCGGGAGGAACCGGCGGCGGTACAGTTTGCCCTGCGCGCCCGGCTGGTTGCGGCCGCCTTTCCCGATAAGAAAATACCGGAATTCACCGCCGAGGATTGGCAGCTTGTTTACCACGGCATTTGCGAAGGCAGGGTCTCCGTTGCCGAGGTGCGGAAGGGTTCGATGCTCGGCGCGCTGAAGGAGTATCTCGGTCCGGCCTTGACCCATTTTATTGAGAGGAAAGCGCCCGAAACCGTCATGCTGCCCTCCGGGAAGAGGGGTCGAGTCGGCTACTTCGAAGACGCCCCGCCCGAACTCTCCGCCCGGATCGGCGACCTGATCGGCCATCCCGACCGTTTCACGCTCGCCGAGGGACGCATAAGCGGCGTGTTCGATATCCTCGCTCCCAACCATCGTACCGTCCAGAAGACGCCCGATCTGGGATCGTTCTGGAAAAACACCTATCCCGCGATCAAACGGGAGTTGCAGAGACGGTATCCACGCCATCCGTGGCCATGACCCCCCGCCGTTCCGGCAGGGGATTGCCGGCTCATTGCATGGTGATCAATTGATCATCGGCCTTCTGATTCTCGAAGCATAATTTTACCCAGTCGGGCGAGCAGGCAATACTGGACACCCGCACCTCGTTGATAAGCCCCATGAAAAACAGCGGGAGCGTGGTCGGGGCGCTGCCGATTGAAAAATCGGTGGTGGTGACCCGGGGATCCTGGTAATTATCATTGAAAAACAGACCGACGCTGTCCATGCAGACGCCGTCGATGTAAAGGTATGCCTCAGTGCCTTTCCGGATCGCTGCGATATATTTCCACGATTTCAAGGTCGAATGGGTCAGTCGGCGATCCCAGCGATAGACGGGAGTTACCGTATACTCTTCAAAAGTAAACGAATCGGGCGGACTGCTCAGGGAGCCTTTCACCCTCATGGAGTACTGCCAGTTGCCTTTTCCCACGATATGTTGATCCGACGTTAAAATGGTGTCCGCGAAAACCCATGCCGAGATTGCATAGACGCCGTATTGCGGGAAATTCAGTTTGCCGCTTGCGGTACCGGCCATATCAATTAAGCTTGAAGTCCCATTGAAGCTTTTTGCCGTGCCGATCATGCCGGTCGTGTCGCCGACATTCGACATGGTTCCGTTATAATGGTTCACCGTGGCATCGTAGGCGATCGAGGAGCCGACTTCGGCTAGATGCCAGACCCCCTGGAATCCGGAGGCGGTATCGAAAACCGCGGTTGACGATGAGGTCGCCGGGGCCGTCGGGTTTCCCCAATACATCGTGATTGCATGAGTCGCATCATTGCCGTAGACGGTATCGACCCGAACCCAGACCTCCGCGACCGCGCCCGTCGGGTCCCATCGTTCGATCTCATAGGGGAGCGCGCCGCCGTTTGTCTTTGCAAACCGGAGATCGTTACCGTTTCCCTGCGCTTCGTTGAAGTTGAAGTTCGAGGCGGTCAGGCGGATCAGAACGGGGAAATTAACGACCGTGCCGGAGACGCCGGCGCCGGAGGGTGTCGTATTCAACCCAAGCTGCCGCGACCAGGCCCATGGATTCGAAGAAATTATGGAACTCGTTCCTGCGCCGAGAGTGACAGGATCGGACAGCAGGATCGGTGTGGTTGAAGAGTTTTTTACCGCATAATATATGGATGGAAGGGATCCGGAAGGCAGAGAGTCGATCACCATGCTGCCGGTTGCGTTGCCGACGGCAACGCCGATGGTCGTTCCGGGAATAAAGACATAACCGTTTGAGGAGTTGAGGTTCTGCGGAAGGCTAATTTTTCCCGAAGCAGGTGCCTGCAAGGTCCCGGTCGGCACCCTGGTGCTGTCGGTTGCGGCAACAATACCGGTAAGAAGAAGGCGCGTGTTCGTACGGGCATCGCTTGCCTGGATGTTATAAACACCTTGATTGCTCGAAGTGAAGCAATAATTCCCGCATTTATCGGTTGCCGCAGTTTTCAACGCCGTCGCAGGAGTGCCGGTAACGGCGTTATAGCCCTCGGGTATCAGGGAAACCATCGCTCCGACCGCCGGTTGGCCGTTGGAGGCGACTATCGTGCCGAGAATTTTATTGCCGCCGGTTTCAGTATCCGTCCCGCCGGTGGCGACCGGCGCATTGTTCGAACATGAGACCGCGAGCAGCGTCAGCAGTGCACTAATGAGCTTAAAAGCACGGTGGTTGATCATGGCAGGAGTCGATTGGACATGGGAAAAAGATTGATGACCAGTTCATATACCCTGTCGGCCGGATCGTCCGCACATGCCAGTTTGAGGAGCTCGGACCGCAGATTTCTTATTTTTTCAACGAGGATATAAAAATTTTTCTCCGATATTGCCATGGTGGTTGCCGAAGTCATGCGTTCATGCGAGGAAAACCGTTCGAACGCCTCCATGGCGTTGCGCAGCATCGTGATCTGGAAGTGTACGATCTTATGCTCGACCATCCCCAACCCGGTTGTAACAACCGGCTCGGTTTGCCGATAGCATCCATTATCCTTCTCTAAAAAGCCCAGATCCAGGAGCAGCTTTACCGAGTTCTTCGCCTGCCTGGCGGAGATGACCGGAGCAAGCATCCTGCCGAGTTTGGCATAATCCTCCCGAAAATCGACCATGCAGACGAGTTCCCGGATAATGCAGTGATACCATTCGGCAAAGTATTCGTACTGGGTGTCGCTGATTTTTCCGGCGGAAGTACGTTTCTGTTTTTGAATCAGCCGGTCGAAGAAAAGATTTTTCTGCCTCAGTGATTTCGCCTGATTAAAGAAGACGAGGTTTTCGAAGTATTCCGCCTCGGCGCGGGTGAGTTTGAGGGCATTGCTGGTTTTTAGAACGGTTGCCCTGGTCAGGTTCCGTTTGCCCTCGATAATGAATTTGAAAAAGGGAGCCGAGTTGATCCCGGCTCTCTCCGCAAAATAGCGATACGAAAACGAGGGTTTTTTGGCTTTCCTACTCTCGTAGTAGTCCTTTAAAAACACCCGGTAATCGGAATAATCGTAAACGGTGCCGATGGTGTTCGTCCTTTGGTTTTCTATTAAATAAATATCGGCGGGGAGCGATGCCATCTTTTTTTATTGAAGGCATAAAAAACCGTTTATGCCCGTAAACAAAAAAGAGCGGCCGGCATGCCGAATCGCCGGTGCCGTCCGCGTAAAGCTTCGGCCGGCAATGTCGGCTTCGGCCGGATTTTTGCCCAAATAAAAAAACGGTTGAGGCGAATACCTTAATGAGATCCACAGCAATCAACGTGTTTTCAATCAGGCATCATCCCTTAAGTACTACTTGAAGAAACAGGTGGAACAAGCTATATTTGCTTGGTGTTAGAGTGGATCACAGAAAATTAGTTGCGCATCGATGTGGTAGCCTTGCCCGCAGAAGTCTCTCCCTCCCTACGGCGAAGTCATCAAGCTTGTGTCGGCTACAGAGTGTACCGGTACCTGTCGTGAAAAGCAGGGCGGCTGCACAATGATAAGTGCAGGGGCGTTACAGGCGTGTCTCTGGTCCGCTTCACCGTACTTTGGTAATAATCACCCGTTCAAAGGATTTGTTCATGAAAATTCTGCTTGTCTCTCCTTCCGCGTATCCTGAAATAAAGGCGCACGGAGGGCTCATGATTCCGCAGCTCGCGCTCCATATTCTTGAGGGCCTGACGCCTCCGGAACATGAGATTACTACCATAGAAGAGGAGATTGCGGAGGTCGATCTCGATGCGGAGTGCGATGTGGTCGGCATTAGCTTCATGACCTCCAATGCGCCGCGTGCCTATGAGCTTGCGGGCGAATTCAGAAAACGCGGCAAAAAGGTCGTTTTCGGCGGTATTCACCCGACCATTCTGCCCGATGAAGCCGCCGCCTATGCGGATGCGGTCGTTGTCGGCGAAGCGGAGGGAGTGTGGGAACAGGTCCTCGATGACTGCAAGAACAACCGGCTGAAGCCCCGTTACCATGAAGGTGCGGTATCGCTCGACCGTTACATTCCGATGGGAAGCAGAAGGGTGGGAAAGAAGCAGTCGTTTAACGCGGTTCCGGTCATGACCACGCGCGGCTGCCCCTATAGCTGCGACTTCTGCTGCGTTTCAGAGATCTACGGCAAAAAGATCCGGCATGTCCCGATCTCCAACGTGGTCCGGGGCATTGAAGAGGCGGCGGGGGATATGTACATTTTCCTCGACGACAACATCATCGGCGACCCGCATTATGCCAAGGAGCTTTTCCGGGCGATCAAGCCGCTTAAAATCAAATGGGGAGGCCAGGCCTCGATCTCATTCGTGCACGATACCGAGCTCATGCGGCTCGCCGCGGACAGCGGGTGCGTTGCGCTCTTCTTCGGTCTCGAAAGCGTTTCCGAGATTCAGCTGAAAAAGATGCGCAAATCGATCAAGGACATCGCCCGCCTCGGCGAGGCGATTAAGAAAATAAAGGGGATGGGCATCCATTTCCATGCTTCGTTCGTGTTCGGGTTCGACGACGATACCCCCGAGGTTTTTCCCGAAACGCTCGACTTCATGATGAAGAACAAGATCGGCTCCGCATCGCTCAATATCCTGACGCCATATCCCGGCACGAGGGTGTATACGCAGTTTAAAAGCGAAGGCCGCCTGATAAGCGAAAACTGGAAGTACTACGACCACTCGACTGTCGTCTATCGGCCGAAAAACATGACTCCCTATGAGCTGCAGACCGGGCTTATAGGAGCAAAAAAGGAGTTTTCGAGTTTTGGCTCCATATTCGCCCGGCTTCCGTGGAACATGGCGCACCCCCTCATATTCCTCGGATCGAATATGGCGGCGAGGAAAAATGCATCGAACGACCAGCTCAAGCTGCCCAATGTGGTGAACGAGATCTTCAACCAGGCGACGTTGCCGAATATTATCCCGATGTCGCTTCAGCCGGCGCTTCAGGCATAATAGAGGTAAACCGATACCCGATACTACACAAGGCCAGGGGGCCGGGATGCTGCGGGAAGAGCGGCATTCCGGCCTTTTTTTTTGTTTGCAACAACCTTCCCCGGAGAGATCCATTGCATCTTCCTTCCGAAATTCTTCGATCACCATAAGAAGCATGATTTTCGATTAATCGCTCGAACCAAAGAGCAGAGATTACAGGTATTATTTTATCGGATAAAGAAAAGTTAATTCTTCATAAGACTATCAAAGTAAATAAAAAATTCCGAGCAGGCTTCAAGGAGCAGCACAATGGTCGTTTCATCGGATGCTAGCGATAATTCCCCTCTCCGGGAGGTCTCGCTCGATAAAAACCTCAATCCCCGGATCCCGGAGATCGGTATCGACGAAATTTGCCCGGATGAGGTGGCGATTAAAATTCACCATCCCGAATTCCAATCCGGCGGCGTCTACCCCATCGAACTCATCTGCCTCTGCCAGATCGCCGCGACCTTCAAACCGCAGGCCCTTTTCGAAATCGGCACCTTCAACGGCCGGACCACCCTCAATCTCGCGGCAAACACGCCCGGCAGCGCGAAACTGTTGACGTTGGACCTGCCGGAGGGGGCCGCCGGAGCAACGGCGCTGCGGGTACACGACCGGGATTCGAAGTACATGGCGCTGCGCAAGGTCGGCAGCTATTTCCAAGCGAGCGCATACCGCGCCAAAATCACCCAGCTCTACGGCGATTCGGCGACGTTCGATTATTCACCCTATGCCGGGAAAATGGACCTCGTCCTGGTGGACGGCGCCCACTCCTTCGACTATGTTTTGAGCGACTCGCTGAAAACCCTGCCGCTCCTGACTCCGGGGTGCGGGATCATGCTCTGGCACGATTACGGCACCTGGGACGAGGTGACGCAGGCGCTCGATAAGCTTTTCGAAGCGAATCCCGCGTTCGCAGGCATGCGGCATATCCGGGGGACCAGCCTGGTGATTCGGCGCGGACCGGTGCCCGGCGATTGATTCGCCGCAGGGGATAGAAACCGCAGCGTTACTCAAAATCCAAAGGACATGCCATTTGGAATCGATCTTCACGGGTCAATTATTTTTAACGGTATAATCACCCCTTCCACGAAAGGCGTTGCAATCATGGATCTCGATAAAGTCATCCGAAAAATTCCCGACTTTCCCAAGCCCGGTGTCCTCTTCTACGACGTCACGAGCATTTTTACTGATCCGCGTGCCTTCCGGTATGTCGTCAGTCGGATGGAAGAACTGTATACCGATGTCCGCGTCGATGGGGTGATCGCCATCGAGGCGCGCGGATTTCTCCTCGGTTCGTGTTTTGCACTGGAACGGGAGCTCCCGCTCGTGCTGGCGCGGAAAAAAGGGAAGCTGCCCGGGAAAACGGTGGCCGAAAGCTATTCGCTGGAATACGGTCAGGCGACGCTTGAAATACATACCGTGGATCTGCCGGCGCATAAGCGATGGCTCATTGTCGACGATCTCATCGCAACGGGAGGCACGCTCGAAGCGGTTGCAAAACTCGTCGAGCGGCAGGGATCGACGGTGGCGGGCATTTTCGGCGTCATCGGGTTGCCCTTTTTAAACTATGCCGGCCGCATCGGCAAGTATGAACCGAAAACCCTGATCGATTACCAGGGAGAGTAGCGTCAGGCCGGTCCGACCCCTTTGACCGTGGTGAAAGATTACCGTCATGAAACTCTATACCATTAAAGAGCTCCTCGCGCTCCCCGCGGCAGGAATAGCCGTGCGGGTCAACGGCTGGGTCAAGACCCGGCGCGATGCGAAAGGGTTCTCTTTCGTCGAGATCAACGACGGGTCGTGCCTGGCCAACGTACA